>Ga0160429_1000185_pt1 | contig 77894 bp, 64 predicted proteins | sample SolpanmetagenomR_FD_108199 | JGI IMG/M metagenome (GOLD analysis project Ga0160429, IMG submission 108199) | Solar panel surface microbial communities from Lawrence Berkeley National Laboratory, California, USA - R | ecosystem: Engineered > Built environment > Solar panel > Unclassified ... | reverse complement strand
GGCACCTCACGCGGCCCAATGCCCAACTGCAAGAGCCAGTGGCCCGTAAAATTACGGCCCTACTAGACTGGATTATTCGACAAGTTACTTATTATCAACTCCCTAAAATAGTAGGGTAGAGTGGAGCATGAGTTTAGGCTTTGACAGGTTACACGCTCAAAGCTACCAAATGGTAGAGGATACTTTTTCTAGCTGCCTCTAGCAGCTAAAGTAACTTTGCTGCCCCGCACAGCTAAAAAGTAGGGGACACGTTTAAATCTGTCCCTGCTAGCATTTATGCCAAAGCAAAAGCCCCTGCAAGTAGTTAATTTACAGGGGCTTTTGCTTAACGATTTGCGGTCTGGACGGGACTCGAACCCGCGACCTCCGCCGTGACAGGGCGGCATTCTAACCAACTGAACTACCAAACCGTTTACCAAGCCGGAGAGCGATGTGCTTTTCCGTTTTGCTGATACAAAGGTAGGGCAAGGAAATTGGCGTTTGCAAGCCCAGGGTAGATTTTTCCTGCAAATGCGCCGGGGAAAAGAGCTTGCGCGTTGTTTCTCAAGCTGAAAAATTTTGGCAAAGCCGGCTGCTTGGTTTGGGTTTACCTTTGCCACCCGGTATTTCGCGGGGTACGGTGGCGTAGGCTAGTCCCCACTTTGGCGAGATTCGCATCTTTTCCACTTCAGAAAACAGGAATTTCCCCTGACTTATGCTGCTTGATTTTGAACAACCTATCGCCGCGCTTGAAGGCAAGTTGCAGGAAATGCAGAAAATAGCTGCCGATAGCGAGGTCGATGTGACGGAGGCGGTAGTGGCCCTGGAGGCCAAAATCAACTCCCTAAAGAAGGAAACGTACGCCAACCTCACGCGCTGGCAGCGGGTGCAGCTCTCGCGCCATCCCGAGCGGCCCTACACTCTGGACTACATCAACGGCATGGCTTCTACGTTTGTGGAGCTGCACGGCGACCGCACCGTGGCCGACGACAAGGCGATGGTGGGCGGCTTTGCCGAGCTTGATGGCCACTCGGTCATGTTCATCGGCCAGCAAAAGGGCCACAACACCAAGCAGCGGCAGTTTCGCAACTTTGGCATGCCCAATCCTGAGGGCTACCGCAAGGCCCTGCGCCTGATGAAGCTAGCCGAGAAGTTTGGCAAGCCCATTATTACGCTCATCGATACGCCCGGCGCATTTCCGGGCCTCGAGGCGGAGGAGCGGGGGCAGGGCGAGGCCATTGCCCGCAACCTCAAGGAGATGTTTATGTTGAAGGTGCCCGTCATCTGCGTCATTATTGGGGAGGGTGCCAGTGGCGGTGCGCTGGGAATTGGCATTGGCGACCGCGTGCTGATGCTGGAAAATACCTGGTATTCAGTAATTTCACCTGAGTCGTGCAGCAGCATTATGTGGCGCTCCTGGGATTATAAAGAGCAGGCGGCCGAGGCCCTCAAGCTGACGGCTACCGATATGCAGCAGGCGGGCTTAGTCGATGGCATTATCAAGGAGCCGCTGGGTGGAGCCCACACCAATCCGCAAAGCATGATCGAAACGCTAAAGCAAACCCTGCTCGCAACGCTGAATGAGCTGGCAGCCATTCCGGCAGAGGAGCGCATTGCGCAGCGCATCGACAAGTTCTCGGCGATGGGAGTAGTGGTGGAGTAGGTCATTTAACAGCTGATGTTACGCACTACCCACGTCAGCTTGCTGGAAATGACCTCCAGGAGAGCAGGAAAAGCCTGTTTCCAGCAGACTGGCTCAGGTGCTGCGTAACATCAGTTAACAGTTAACAGCCGCTGATACTAGGAAAGATGCGCTGGTTAATTGATGCGTGTTAAATGTTAATTGCTAACTGTTAAATGAAAATTCATTCGCTCGATACTGGCCTTTTCAAACTTGATGGCGGCGCCATGTTTGGGGTGGTGCCCCGCAGTATGTGGCAAAAGCTGAACCCGCCGGACGTTAACAACATGTGTACCTGGGCAATGCGCTGCCTGCTGGTGGAAGACGGCAACCGCTTGGTGCTCGTCGATAATGGCATTGGGGACAAGCAGGATGAGAAGTTTCGGGGACATTTCTACTTGCACGGCGACGATTCGCTGGAAAAGTCTTTGTGCCGGCTAGGCTTCACGAGCGCCGACGTCACGGATGTGTTTCTTACGCATTTGCATTTCGACCATTGCGGCGGCTCGGTAGTGCGCCGGCCCGACGGGGCGTTGCAAACGGCTCTTGCCAATGCTACTTACTGGAGCAACGCGGCGCACTGGGATTGGGCTACCCAGCCTAATGCCCGCGAAAAGGCCAGCTTTTTACGCGAGAACATTCAGCCTATTCAGGACAGCGGCCAGCTCAAATTTATTGACCCTGCCGCGGGAGTGCCAGCTGCGCTGCCGCAGTTCAGCGATATCATCTTTGCCGATGGGCACACCGAAAAGATGATGGTGCCGATGCTGCGCTACCAGGGCCGGACGCTGGCCTACATGGCCGATTTGCTGCCGAGCACGGCGCACATTCCGCTGCCCTACGTGATGAGCTACGACGTGCGGCCGCTCGTGACGCTAAGTGAGAAGGAGGCGGTGCTGCGCCGGGCGGCCGAAGAAAACTGGGTGTTGCTCCTGGAACACGATCCGCTGCACGAAGCCTGCACCGTGCAGCTCACCGACAAGGGCGTACGCCTGGCCGACACCCTACGGCTGGCCGATTTATAAGCCGTAGGCTAAGTAGTCTGACGCTTTATGTTATGGGTAAGGTTCTGTAAGCTATGTCGTTGCCAACTAGCGAGCTAGCACCGTCTACGCTATCCCTGGCGCTTTCGGGCGACGGGGCACGGGGTATTGCGCACCTGGGGGTGCTGGCAGCGCTCGACGAGCTAGGGCTGCCCGTGGGCCGGCTCGCGGGCGTCAGCTCCGGGGCAATTGCGGGGACGTTTTACGCCGCGGGGTTTGCGCCGCGTGAGGTGTTGAAACTGTTGCTGGACACCAATTTTAGGGGATTGACGCGGCCGGCTTTTAGCTCGCTGGGGCTGCTGGGCCTGGAGGCCGTCGAGCAACTGCTGGGCCGGCACCTGGGCCCCGCGCTGCAATTTGAAGATCTGCGGCTGCCGCTGACGTTGGTAGCCACCGACTTGGTGGCCGGCGAGTCGGTCTACTTTACCACCGGGCCGCTGCTGCCGCCGCTGCTAGCCTCGGCGGCGGTGCCCATTGTGTACCGGGCAGTGCAGTACCAGGGCCGGCAGCTCGTCGATGGCGGCTTGCTCAACAACCTGCCAGTGGAGGCCTTGCTGGGCCGGCCCGGCGAGCGCATAGTAGGCCTACATTGCAACCCGCTCAATACCGACGTGCGCGTTTATACCCTGCGGCGGCTGATCGAGCGTACTCTCCAGCTCGCCCTGAGCACCAATATAGTGGGCAGCAAAGCGCAGTGCGACCTGCTGCTAGAGCCGCCCGCCCTGCGCGATTACCGCCCTCTCGACTACCGCAAGGCCCCGGAGCTTTTTGAGGTGGGCTACCGCTATACTTTCAGCCGGGCCGCCGACTTGCAGGCCTTAGTAGCGGCCAGTTGATGGGGAGGCTGGTAGTTTTTGCCTAGCTTTGGGGCTTAAAACTCCGCTTCGCTTGCATGGCCGCCCGCAAAACCTCGACATTCTGGTATTTTATCGCAAAAGCTATTTTTAGGGTGGCAGGCTGGCGGCAAACCGGCCAGGTACCGCCCGAAATCAAGAAGTGCATGATGATTGCGGCGCCCCATACCAGCAACTGGGACCTGATTATGGCGCGCGCCGCCTTCTACATTATGGATGTGGATGTGCGTTTTACCGTGAAAAGCGAGTGGACTGAAAACCCGGTGCTGGGCTGGCTGGTGAAGGCCATCGGCGCCCTGCCCGTCAACCGCAGTCGTAATAATAGCCTGGTGGATGGCATGGCGCAGCTCTTTAACCAGCACCAGGAACTGGTTATCCTCATCACGCCCGAAGGCACCCGCGCCTACCAACCTAGATGGCGTAAAGGATTCTACTACGCAGCGTTAGAAGCCGGGGTGCCCATCGTGTTGGGCTTTCTCGACTACCAGAAGAAGGAGGCCGGCGTAGGCCCAGTCTTTTGGCCCACTGGCAACTACGACCAAGACTTAGAGGAAATAAAAGCCTTCTACCGCACCAAAAAAGGCCGCTTCCCCGAGCTAGGCGTGCGGTGATTCATTTATCAATTATCAGTCGTTTAATCGGCGCGAAATGCACGAATAGAACGGCTGATAATTGATGATTGATCACTAATAATTGAAAATCAGTCTTGCGTGAGGGCGTAGCTGACCAGGTTAGCGCCCATGCGCAGGGCCGCATCGTGCACGGCGGGGGTGTCTTCGGGGTAGGTGCCCACATCTTCCCAGCCGTTGCCGAGGTCACACTCGTAGGTGTAGAAGCACACGAGGCGGCCTTTATACACGAGGCCGAAGCCCTGGGGGCGCTTGCCGTCGTGCTCGTGCACTTTGGGCAAGCCCTGGGGGAACTGGTATTTCTGGTGGTAGATGGGGTGGGAGAAGGGCAGCTCCACAAACTCCAGCTCGGGAAAAACCTTCTTCATCTCGGGCCGGATGAACTTGTCGAGGCCGTAGTTGTCGTCGATGTGCAGAAAGCCGCCGCCGATAAGGTACTTGCGCAGGTTCTGGGCCTCGGCCGTGGTGAAGCTGACGTTGCCGTGCCCGGTCATGTGCAGGAAAGGATACGTGAGCAGCTCGGGCTGGTCGAGCTCCACGCTGGCCTCGTCGGGGGCAATATTGGTGTGCAGCGCCTGGTTGCAGAAGCTGATGAGGTTGGGCAGGCTGGTTTTGTTGGCGTACCAGTCGCCCCCGCCGCCGTAGTGCAGCTTGGCAATTTGGTAGCTAGGCGCGGCCGGTGGGGTAGCGGCGGTGGTGAATAATAGGAGGGAAGCGGCGAGCAACAGAGATTTTAGCATAGCAGTAAGCCGGGCTGACCAGCTGGTTGTGCAAAGGAAGGGGCCGGGTAGAAAGTTTCAGGGAAGAATGTAGCCGACAGGGTAGTAAAATCATATCTTCGCTAAGGAGTATTCAAAAGATGCTGTTCAGATATGAAAACTATTGTTGCCATCTCAGGTACCGCTAAGAAAGGAAAATCATCTACTCTGTGGGAATTTGCCAATGTCTTGCTTGCAGCGTACCCGCACTACAAATCACTCTTTCCCGTTCCGGCAGACATACCGGTTAAGGAAGATTTTCGTCTTGTCATTGAAATAAATGGTAAGATTATCGGCATTGAAAATAGAGGAGATTCCAAGGCGGGACTAAGCTTCAGATTAGAAGATTTGGCCGTCAATCGCCACTGCGATATTATCCTGTGCTCAACGAGAACAAGGGGTGATACAGTAGATGCGGTTGATAATCTGTCATATCACAGAGGCTTCCAAACGATTTGGACATCAACCTATCCGGTAGTTTCAAACCAGCACTTAGCTAATCAGGCAAAGGCGAGGCATTTGCTCGACCTTCTACAATCACTTGGGTTGATTTCGTAAATTTCAATTCATCGAATAACAGCAGTCATTCCATTTATGACCACCGGCAAAGACCTCCTCGACCTCGGCTTCAAATCGGGCAAATGGTTTAAAGATGCCCTGGCGCACATCAACGCCCACGCCCTGACCGGCGACGCAATGTTAGCCTATCTCAACGAAGTAGGCCCGCCGCCCGAGATTCCGTTGCTACCGGAGCCCGTGCCGTTCTACGAGAACATCCGGGCCGATACGGCGGTGGAGCAGCAGAACATCGACTACGTGCGGCTGTCGATGCAACAGCTGATGCGCACGCCCACCGTGGTGACGGCCGCCGTAATGCCCGACGCCTGCCCGGCCGGGCCGGTGGGCACCATTCCGGTGGGTGGCGTGGTGGTGACGCGGCAGGCCATTCACCCCGGCATGCACTCGGCCGATATCTGCTGCTCGGTCATGCTCACCAACCTGGGCAAAGTCGACCCCAAAACGGTGCTCGACATGGCCCAACAGATAACGCACTTTGGGCCCGGCGGGCGACCGCCCGAGCGACAGTACGCGCTGCCAGCCGACATCCTGGCGGAGTTTCGGACGAACCCGTTTCTGAATTCTGAGAAGAGCATCAGCCTGGCGCAGGAGCACCTGGGCACGCAGGGCGACGGCAACCACTTCCTGTACGTAGGCACGTCGGCGGCCACGGGCGATACGATGCTCGTGACCCACCACGGCTCGCGGGGCGTGGGCGCGCGGCTCTACACGGCGGGTATGAAAGTAGCCGAGCGCTTCCGCCAGCAGCTGTCGCCCGCCACGGCGCCGGCCAATGCGTGGCTGCCCGCCGACTCGCCCGAGGGCGAGGCCTACTGGGCGGCTCTGCAAACCGTGCGCCGCTGGACCAAGCAAAACCACCTCTGCCTGCACGATGACATTGCGCAGCGCCTGGCTGCCCCGGTGCAGCAGCGCTACTGGAACGAGCACAACTTTGTGTTTCGGGCGGGCGACTTGTACTACCACGCCAAAGGGGCCACGCCGCTCGACCCCCAGTTCATGCCCGATATCACCGGCCCGCGCATCATCCCGCTCAATATGGCGCAGCCCATCCTGCTGGTGGAAGGCGACACGACTGCCAACAACCTGGGCTTTGCGCCGCACGGCGCAGGCCGCAACCTGAGCCGCACGCGCCACAAGTACAACAAGGCCGACAAAACCAAGGAGGAGTGGTTTGCGGAGGAAACGCAGGGCATCGACGCCCGCTTTTTCTTCAACGAAATCGACATTTCGGAGCTGCCCAGCGCCTACAAAAACGCCGAGGAAGTAAAGCGCCAAATCACCGAGTTTGGGCTAGCCCGCACCGTGGATGAAATTCAGCCTTACGGCTGCATTATGGCCGGCGACTGGGAAAAGCACGCGCCGTGGCGGGTGAAGAAACACCAGGAGAAGTAAGGGGATTCGGGAATTTTAGCTTTAGTAAAAGGGTGAAAACCGGCTAAAAGCTATTTCGAGGGCCGGCACTACGTTAGGCCGAGCCGCAGTATGTTTGGGTAGATGGTTAAAGCTCGCGCACTACCTGCGCCGTGAACACGGCCGCTAGCGCGGCCGTCTCGGTGCGCAGGCGGGAGGCACCCAGCGTCACGGGGCGCACGCCGCGGCCGAGGGCCAGCGCTATTTCGGCGGGCGTAAAGTCGCCTTCCGGGCCGATGAGTACGCAGCAGCGCGGCGCGGTGGCGACTACCTGGGCCAGGGCCGTGCGCTCGCCGGCTTCGAGGTGAGCAATGAAAGTAGTAGTGGGGTCGAGGCTAGCCAGCAGCTTCTCGAAGTCAATAAGCCCGTCGAGCTGCGGTAGGTAAGCCTGGCCCGATTGCTTGAGGGCGCTGATGGCGATTTTTTCGAGCCGTTCCAGCTTCAGCTCGCGGCGCTCGGAGCGGGTGCAGCGCAGGAAGGTGAGGCGCTCGATTCCAACTTCGACGGCTTTCTCCACCAGCCACTCCATGCGGTCGAGGTTTTTGGTGGGGGCCACGGCGACGTGGGTGTAGGTGGGGCGGGGGGCGATGAGTTGGTGGCTAGCGATGTGCAGGGCACATCGCTTCGGATTGGCCTCCGTGATGGCTGCCGAATAGATAGTGCCGCGCCCGTCTACGAGCGTCACCGTGTCGCCGGGGGCGAGGCGCAGCACGCGCACCGCGTGTTTGCTTTCGTCTTCGGCGAGGGTATAGGTGGGTTGGCCGGGCAACAGGTCGGGGGCGTAGCAAGTAAGCATAACATGGCAGAAAGACTCGCGAAGGTAGCGGCAGTAGCCAGCCGCGCAAGTAGGTACTGCCCCAAGCCAGTTGCTGGGCCTACTCCACGCGCGGACTGAAAGTCGGTGCTACTGCCTGGCCATACCCTGCCTCCAAAAGTGCTCTAGACTATCCTATACACCGGCTTTTTGTTGTCGGGCAGGGTCTCGGCAACCTTGCCCAGGGGTTTTCTCTTGCTTGACTAGGACGACTTTCAGTCAGACTTGTCTGATTTCGATCTGGCTGCTTCCTTATTTGACCCGAGATAGAACGGTTTCCATCCCGACTTTCATGACTTCCCTTCCGACTCAGCCACTTTTAATCACGACTTAGACAATTTCTATTCCGACTTTCATGATTTCTATCCCACCTCAGCCACTTTTAACCATGACTTAGACGATTTCTATTTCGAGTAAGATTATTGCCAGTCAGCGCAAGGCGATCTTTAGGTTGAATAAGCCAATTTCGACCTTGTCTGCGCCTTGGGTTAGGCTAGTAAAGCGGTTCTGGAGCCGTTGTACAGTAGCGCGGACTTTCAGTCCGCAAGTGGAGTAAGCCTCCCAACTGGCGGACTGAAAGTCCGCGCTACTGCCTGGCCGTAGCCTGACTCCGAAAGTGCTCTGGTCGCAAACCAGAGGCAGCTATTGGACAGCGCTGGTGGGGATGATAGGGTCGGCCTGGAGCTCCGTGACGGTGCCGAGCGGGCCGAAGTGCAGGCTCAGGCGCGGCGCGGCGGAGTGGGGGTGGCGCGGCCCGCAGTGCGTGCCCGGGGTAAGGTAGTAATAGTAGACTTTCTCGGTCTGAACTTGCAGCTCCTCCTCGTCGGGCTGGCCGAGCAGCGCCGTTACATCATCGGCCCGCGCTTCGTAGAGGCTGGCGCGGGCGGCCAGCAGCGGCGGCAGCAGGTGCGCCCGCTGGCCCCGGCAGGCGTAGGGATCGGCGCGCCAGGCGGCGGCCGCAAAACCGGGGATCTCGCGCAGGGCGTGGCCGCAGCCGGTAAGCAAGCCAGCCACGAGCAGCCCAGCGAGCCGCCCATATAAAAAGTGATAGGTGCCAAAAAAACGGGGCATAGGATGGGCTGGGCCACGACGAAAGGGGCCGCTAGCCCAGGGCGAAGCTACTGCGCAAAGTAGCTTGTGCGCCGGCCCCGGCCACCGACGCAAGAAGTAAGCTGGCAAACTCCGCCGCCGCTGGCCCGTTAAGGGCGTGATGGCCGAAGGTGGCCGCTTTATCCTTCTCTCACCTGCCAACCAATGCGCTTAAATCTTCGCTTTATCATTGCCCTGGTTATTGCGGCAATTTCGCTGCTGGGGTATTTTTTTAATACCTCGACCAACCCCGTAACCGGGGAGAAACAACACGTGAACCTGACGGCCGACCAGGAAATCGCCCTCGGCGTGCAGGCGACCCCGCAGATGGAGCAGCAGTACGGCGGCGAAAGCACCGATGCCCAGGCTACGGCCGCGGTGCAGCAAGTGGGCCAGCGCATTGTGCAAGCCAATGGCCTCGACCAGAAAACGCAGTACCAGTACCGGTTTCACCTGCTGGCCGACGACCAGACGATCAATGCGTTTGCCTTGCCCGGTGGGCAGGTGTTCATCACCATGGGCCTGCTCAAAAACCTGAAGACTGAAGCGCAGCTCGCGGGGGTCCTGGCCCACGAGGTGGGGCACGTGGTGGGCCGCCACTCGGCCGAGCAGGTAGCCCAGAGCCAGCTGACGCAGGGCCTCAGCGGCGCCGCGGCCATTGCCGCCTACGACCCCGACCACCCGGCCAGCGGGGTTGCCCGCGCCGCCGCTGCCGCCATGATTGCCAAGCTCGTGACGCTGCGCTTCAGCCGCAACGATGAGCTGGCCGCCGATGACTTCGCCGTGAAATTTACTCCCAACGCGGGCTACGACCCCCGCGCCATGATAAACGTGATGCAGATGCTCGACAGCAAAAGTGGTGGCAGCAACCCGCCCGAGTTTATGAGCACGCACCCCAGCCCCGGCAACCGCATCGAGGAGCTGCAAAAAGAGATTCAGCAGGAATACCCGCAGGGCGTGCCCAGCGGCCTGAAGCCGTAAGCTAAGGGCAGTTTCGCAGTCGGTGGGCCGGTGAGGTGTACCGTGGACTCTGCGAGTCCGCGCGTAGGCGCCAGCGGATGTTCACCCGCGCGGACTCGCAGAGTCCACGGTACACGTACCCTGATCTTGAAACCGCTCTAATAGCTCTTTACAGAAAAATCCCCGTCGGTGCACTCCGGCGGGGATTTTCTGCGAAAGCCAGCGTGGATGTTTGGCGTTAGCCAACGCCAAACATCCCCTAAAACTGCGGGGGCTGGAGGTTCTTGAAGTGCCCATTCAGGCGCACGCGCTCCTTGAGGCGCTCGGCCTCCAGCACGGCGGGCAGCAGGCGTTCGAGGTGCTCGCGCACCATTTCCTGGCGCTCTTGCTCGGCGGTGGTGCCCAGCAGCTGGTACTCCTGCTCGGTGCTGAAGCCGATGTGGTGCGCCACGTCGAAAATCTGAAAATCGGGGGCCAGCTGAAGCAGCAGCTTGCGCAGGCCCAGCGCCTCGTAGAGCTGGCGCACCTGGCCGGCTATCACCTCGCGCAGCACGGGGTCGGCCACCTCGTCTTGCTCGATGTCATCGACCTGGCCGGCGGCGTAGAGCTTGCCCGGCGCCTGCCGAAAAAACTGCCGCACCCGAAACACGCCCACGGCCTCGGTGCGGATGTCCATCTCGCCGTCGGGATGCGTTTTTTCGACGCTCAGCAGGCGCATTTCGGTGCCCAGCTCCTGCACCGAATTGTCCAGAAAAGGCGGAATCCCGAACGTAGTGCCCTCAGTAAAACAGTCGCGCACCAGCTGGCGGTAGCGCGGCTCAAAAATGTGGAGATTCAGTTTCTCCCCCGGAAAGGCCACCAGGTTGAGCGGAAAAAGCGGAAGTAGACGCATAGTGTGCCAAGAATACAACCGCCAGGCAAATGTTTTGGGTGAGCCGCGCCGCCTTGGGTCGGTTGGCTCCCTATTTGTGTCAACCTACCAGCAATCTTACTCAGCGCTGCAAGCTTTTGGCTTCGGCCGGCGTTTGGAAACCGACTATAAAATCGGTGGTCACCCTTTTCCTCGCCGCCCTGGAAGCCCTAAAACACTTCGCCCAGGTTGAAAAACACCCCTTGCGAGCCCTGGATGCCCCAGCCGTAATCGACGGCCAGGTACGAGCCTACCTGCTTGTTGAGGCACAGCCGAATGCCCAGGCCGCCGGCCGGCGCTACCCGGCCGTAGCCGGTGCTGGGGTTGCGGGCCGATTGGCCGTTGGCAAATACCACGCCGCCCAGCACCCGCGAGCGGGTGAGGTTGAAGCGGTACTCGGCCTCGCCGTACACGAGGCTGGTGCCGCGAAAGCGCCCCTGAATGTAGCCGCGGCCCGTAACGCTGTAGGTATCCCAGCCGGTGGCGGGCAAGTCGAGGTAGGGCGCGGCCTGCCCCACGACGAAGTCACCGTAGAGCCAGAAAGCCAGCACGTTGCCGGCCCGGCCGGCGCGCAGGTAGCGCCGCGTGTCTAGCTGCACGAAGCGGTAGTTTTGGTCGGAGCCCAGCGCTTGCATGTTGCCGCGTAAGGCCAGAAACAGGTAGGTCTCGCCCGCCGTGGGGCGCAGGGCGCTAGCGCGCGTATCGCGCAGCGCCGATACGACCCACCCGGCAGAAGTCGAGCGCCCCCTGATACCGCGCTGGTAGCCCGAAATAGCCGTTACTTGCTGGCCATTAGAGCCGATACTCTCGATATTCCAGCGCGAATCGAGAAAATAGCCCGCCCCGGCGTAGAGGCCGCCCGCCGCGCCCACCCGGTGGTAATACGTCTGGTGGATGCGCAACAAGTTGTAATCCATGGCGATATAATCGTCCGCATTGGAGTTGCTGCCCAGGCCGTAGGTGCGCTGCGGGTAGTGCAGCAGGCGATAGTCGGCTAGCCACAGGCTGCGATTATTCGCCGTCCAGATAGGCCCGTTGAAAGCCAGAATCAGCTGCTGGTTCTGGGTGTAGGTGAGCGTAGTCGATAGCGACGACAAGTTGGCCGCCGGCCGCTGAAAAGCGATGCTGGCCGTGAGCGTAGCCAGTAGCCGGGCTTCGAGGGTGTAGGCCACGGCCGGCAGCACCACCAGCGAGGGGCCGTGGTGAGGCTGCGCCGCGGTGGTGTCGGCAGGCTTGGGCCGGAGGCCGGGCACCACCCGGCCCACCAGGTCGCGGATATCCTGCGCGGGGAGGGGAGCGGCGGGAGTTTGCGCCCGGGTAGTAGTGGTCAGCAGCAGTAAATAAGCCGCTGCTGTTAAGCGTAAAATATTCATCAGCCCTTACAAATGGCTAGGCCAGATGAGTGAGTAGGCCGCTTATCCATGCTCAACGCGGCCAGGTTTGCCGCGCAAAAATAACCACAACTATGGCCGCAATTTCGAGGTCAGGGTATGGCCAGGCAGTAGCGCGGGCTTACCGGCCGTTAGGTATGGGGCCTGCTTCACTGGCAGACTAAAAGCCTGCGCTACGGTCACCGACTTCGCAGCCGCTCTCAGCCGTCAGCTGCCCGCGCTTAGTATTGAAACGACGCCCGATGCTTGGCCACAAAGTCGCGCCACCGTACGGGCTGGTGCCCCGTAATGGCCGGGAAGTTATCGAACGTATCGTCAGCCCCCGGCAGGGTGTGGGCGGCGTAGCGCTTGTAGTGGTCGTATACGCAGTGCATATAAGCCATTTCGGCGCCCGCCGCGCGCATGTTTTCCAGGAAAATCTCCGGTGCCTGGGGCTCGTAGCGGAAGGGCTGGCCCAGTACCTCGGCCATGATGGCCGCGATCTCAGCGTACGACTCTGCCTCGTAGCCCAGCCGGTAGGTTTGGCCCGCGTGCCGCTCGGGGTGCAGCAGCGCCTGCACGGCCACCTGGGCCACATCTTCGGCATCGACCCAACTCAGGCGGGCATCGCCGGTGTATTGCTTGATAACGCCCTGCTTTACTACCTGCGTGCCGCCGTAGCTGAGTAGGTTTTGCATAAACGTTTCGGGGCGTAAGTGGGTGAACGAGAAGCCCGACCACTCAATGTAGCGCTCCACCAGCTGGTGCCAGGCCCAGTGCGCCACCGTGGTGTCGTCGCGCCCGCAGGCGCCCAGGTGCACGAGGTGCTGCACGCCTGCCTGCTGGGCTTTATCCAGAAAGGCCTTGCTTTGGCGCAGCATATCCACGGTATAGCCCGTCACGAGCAGCACCCGGTCGATGCCCACCAGGGCCGGGGCCAGGGTTTGTTCTTTGTCAAAATCGAGCAGCACGCTGCGAACACCTTGTGCCTCAAAGGCCTGCGCCTGCGCCGGGGTGCGCACGGCGGCCACCAGCGTAATGCCCGGCTCGGCTTGCAGGCGGCGCAGGGTGTCGCCGCCAATCTGGCCGGTAGCGCCCGTAATAAGAATAGTTGGATTGGAAACCGCCACGAAATGTAAGGAATGGATGAAGCCAGTAAACCAGCTGGCGAGGGGAGAGTTTGGGGCGCGGCCGCCCCGCACCCCGCGCGGTGCCAGCTACGGCCTGGTAGCCAGCTAGGTAAAAGCGGGCCCGGCAACCAAAAGTTAGCGCTACGACACCGCGACTGCGAAACTGCACTAGAGCGGTTCCCAAGTTATTGTACATGATACCCGCAATGGTCAAACCAATTTTTGGCATCTTGTTGGGTTATCCAGTCGGTGGCGGCCCGGATGGTGGTTTCCAGGGCTTCGCGGGTGCGGGCCTGGGCCGTGCGCAGCCAGGTTTTGAGTTTACTGAAGGCAAGTTCGAGGGGATTAAAATCGGGCGAATAGGGCGGCAGATACAGCAAGCGGGCGCCCCGTGCCGCGACAATTTCGGCCAAGCCGGCCACTTTGTGGGCGGGCAAGTTGTCGAGCACGACCACGTCGCCGGGTACCAGGGTGGGGCCGAGTACGTGCGCGAGATAGGCAGCAAAGACGTCGCCGTTGACAGCCCCGTCAATGGTCATGGCCGCTTGCAGACCGTTGGCCGTCAGCGCCGCCACCAGCGTCACGTTCGGCCCGCTGTGCAGAGGCACGCCCTGCCCCGCACGCTGCCCACCTTCGGCCCGGGCATAGCGGCGGCAATACGTCAGGGTCGTGCTGGTCTCGTCCACAAATTTAAAACGCGTAAAATCTTCGGCCTGAACCGCTTCCAGAAAAGCCTCGCGCAAGGCTCTTACTCGTTGCGTGTCGCGTTCGGCGGCGTGGATACTCTTTTTTTTCGCCGCCAGTCTAGCTTTTGCACCGCCCGTCCCAGTGCCGAGCGACTCACCGCTGGCCCGCCGAGGGCGGCCAGCCAGCCGCGCAGTTCGTCGAGCGTGGCATCCGGGCTTTGGCGCACGCAGTCCCCGAGTTGGACCAGCGCCGCCAAGCTACCGCTCGTGCGGTGGCGGCGCTTTAATTTGGCCACAAACGACACCGAAACACTGAATTGGGCGGCTACGGCGCCTTGGGGGCGCCCGCTTGGCGGGCCGCCAGCACCCGCTCACGTAAGTCCAAAGAATAGGCTTTCATCCGGGAAAGATAAATCACAGCCTGTACACAAACCTGGGAAGCGCTCTAGCTTCCTCGATGGCTTCAACGAAGGCCTCGAAAAAACATGCAGCAGATGCTAGCCTTGCAGCACCTCGCCCGGCCGGGGGAAGGCCGCTAGTAAACCAGCAGGTGGGCGTAGTTGCTACGCTCGCAAGCTGGCTAGCGAGCCACCGCAGGCCAACTGGAAAAACTGCGGCTCAGCAGTAAGCGTGTGCAATCGGCTACCTTTGCAGCCGGCTAGGGCAGGTAGCTGCTGCTCTGGTGAGTTCGTTTGGGAAAATAAGTTGAGCGCTAACGCATTGCTTATGAGTGCCTAACTAACTGGTCTGAGGCTATTCTAGAGTTACCTTACCACCTTTCCCCATTTTAAATGAAGCACCCATTATTCGCCATTTCCCTGCTGGGATTGGGGATGCTCGCGGCCACCCCGCGCAGCTATGCCCAGACGGTTGACAAAAAACTAGGCGTGAGCGGCTACGCCACGCTGCTCCAGTACCGGGGCGACCTGGGCAGCAATTTCTGGGATACCCGCCACGCGACCTACGGCGGGGGCCTCACCATTAGCCGCTACATTACCAAAGGCCTCGATATCAGCCTGTCGGGCAACCAGTCTACCCTGCGCTACCCCGCCAACCCGGGTACGTACACCGGCGGGGGCTACGCTACCACCAACGACCGGCGCTTCTACGCCAACGTAACTACCCTCGGGCTGGGCTTCAAGCTCAAGCTGCTGCCCAAGTCGCCGGTAGTGCCGTACATCTTATTGCAGCCGGGTTTTGCCTACATCTACACCGACCAATATCGATACATAAGCCCCACCGTAACGGCTACCAGCCGCAGCAACTACGGCTCGTTTGACGGCCAGGCCGCGGTGGGCCTGGACTTTCACTTCTCGCCGGGCTTCGGCATTTTTGTGCAGGCTGGCCAGCACGTATTGATCCGCGACGATGCCCGCCTCGATGGCGTAGCCAACAATGGCAATTACTTCTGGGATAAGTACGACCGCTACATGCAGTTTTCGGCGGGCGTGACGGCCAACTTCGGCAAGGGCAAGGATACGGACGGCGACGGCGTAGCCGACCGCAAGGATAAGTGCCCCGACACGCCCACCGGTGTGAAAGTGGATGAGAACGGCTGCCCCTTCGACACGGACGGCGATGGTGTGCCCGACTACCAGGATAAGTGCCCCGACGTGAAGGGCCTGGTGGCCCTGCAAGGCTGCCCCGATGCCGACGGCGACGGCGTAGCCGACAACGACGACAAGTGCCCCAACACCCCGGCGGGCGTGAAAGTAGACGCTAGCGGCTGCCCGCTCGACGCCGACACCGACGGTGTGGCCGACTACCTCGACAAGTGCCCCGACACCCCGGCGGGCGTGAAAGTGGACGCCAACGGCTGCCCGCTCGACCGCGACAACGACGGCGTGCCCGACTTCCAGGATCGCTGCCCCGACCGCGCCGGCCCGGCCAGCAACCACGGCTGCCCCGAGATTCCGGCCGAGAAGAAGAAAATCCTCAATGAGGCTACGAAGTACATCAACTTCGACTTCAACAAAGCCACTTTGCAGCCGAGCTCGTACCCGCGCCTCGAGCAGATGGTGCAAATCCTGAACGACTACCCGGACTACAGCCTCAGCATTGCCGGCCACACCGACAGCAAGGGCGACGACAACTACAACCTGCGCCTGAGCTACGAGCGCGCCGCTTCGGCCCGTACCTACATGCTCAGCAAGGGCATCCCGGCCGAGCGCATCGAGAGCCGTGGCTATGGCGAAACCAAGCCCATCGCCGACAACAACACGGCGGCCGGCCAGGCCCTGAACCGGCGCGTCGACTTCGACCCCTATCTCACGGGCGAAGCCAACGCGGCCGAAACTAAGTATGGCCCGGCCCCGACTATTGCCGAGCTCAAAGACGCTGGCAAGCCTCTGCCGGGCAAAAAGACGACCACTGCTGCGCCCCGCCGCCCGGCACCAATGAAAAAGGCACCGGTAAAAAAGGCGCCCGCCGCTAAGCGCAAGTAAGCACTTAGCTAACTGCGTAGCTGCCAATTGAAAAGCGGCCTGCTCCTGGTGAGCAGGCCGCTTTTTTGGTGCTAACGTAGCCGGTCAGAAATAAACGTCCATGGGCCATTTAGTAAGGTTCTAGTAATCAGAAAATAAGCTGGTAGCTCGTAGCTGACTGCTAAGGGCTAACTACTTGCGCTATTAGCCCCGGGTTGAGGAGGGTAGCCAGCTCAGCCACTTACCGACTCGGCTTGGCGGCGCAGGCTACCAAATCAGCTTTAACTTGCGAGCTGGGAGCGGCGGCAGCTGCCGCGCCCGCTTATTTATTCTAGTATGGACGAAGCACTAATTGCCCAATACCAGCCCGTAATCGGGCTAGAAGTACACGCCCAACTGCTGACGCACAGCAAGATGTACTCTTCGGATGAGAACGAGTACGGGTCGTTGCCCAATACCAACCTCTCGGTGATTACCCTCGGCCACCCCGGCACGCTGCCCCGCGTCAACCGCACGGCCGTTGATTTTGCCCTGAAAATGGGGCTCGCCACCAATTGCCAGATTACGCGCGAAAACCTGTTTGCGCGCAAGAATTATTTCTACCCCGACCTGCCCAAGGGCTACCAGATTACGCAGGATAAAACCCCGATTTGCCACGGGGGGCACATCGATATCCGGCTAGCCGATGGCAGCACCCGGCGCATTGGCATCACGCGCATTCACATGGAGGAAGACGCGGGCAAGTCGATGCACCTGGCCGGCGAAACCGAAACGCTCGTCGACCTGAACCGCGCCGGCGTACCGCTGATCGAGATTGTGAGCGAGCCCGACATCCGCACCGAAGAAGAGGCGTACGTTTACCTGGCCGAAATCAAAAAGCTGGTCGAGTACCTGGGCATCTGCGACGGCAACATGGAGGAAGGCTCGCTGCGCTGCGACGCCAACGTGAGCGTGATGAAAAAGGGCGCCAGCCAGTACGGTACCAAGGTGGAGGTCAAGAACATGAACTCCTTCCGCAACGTGCAGCGGGCCATTGAGCATGAAATACGCCGCCAGATCCAGATTCTGGAAAATGGCAGCGAAGTAGACTCCGAAACCCGAGGCTTCGATGCCGCCAGCGGCACCACCAACGGCCAGCGTTCGAAGGAAACGATGAACGACTACCGCTACTTTCCCGAGCCTGACCTGCCGCCCCTGGTGGTAGATGATGCCTGGCTGCACCGCGTGCAGGCCGAGCTGCCGGCCCTACCGCAGCAGCTCTACGCGCGCTTTACGGGCGAGCTGGGCCTGAATGACTACGACGCCTCGGTGCTGATTGACCAGAAGGAGGTGGCGCAGTATTTCGACGACCTCTCGCGCCTCACGCCCAACGCCAAGGCCGCGGCTAACTGGATAATGGGGCCCGTAAAATCGTACCTCAACGAGCGGGCACTGGAGCTCGCTGACTTCCCGCTCGACCCTAGCCAGCTCGCCGGTATTATTGAACTGATTGATGCGGGTAAGCTAAACTACTCGGTGGCAGCCAAGCAGTTATTTCCCTACTTGCTAGAGCACCCCACGGCCAACGCCACTGGTGCCGCCGAAGCCCTGGGCCTGCTCACCAAGGCCGACGCGGGCGAGCTAGAAACTTTAGTCCAGCAGGTGCTGGCCGCCAACCCAGCCAAAGTAGCCGAGTACCGGGCCGGTAAAAAATCGCTCACCGGCATGTTTATGGGGGAGCTCATGAAACTGACTGGCGGCAAGGCCGATCCCAAGCTGGCCAACCAGCTGCTGCGCCAGGGCCTCGACGGCTAGCCTTTCCCTATACTTGCCCGCGCCAACCGAGCCGGCTGGAACTAGCCGGCCCGGTTTTGGTTTAAAGGCCGCAACTGCGCCTTGTGCGGGCGTGTCTTTCTCGCTGTCAATGACTCTCTTTATGAAACCAACCCTCGTGGCCGTGGCATTGCTCGGCCTCACCAATGCCTGCCAGAACGCCAGCGCCGCCGAAGGCTACGAAATCAGCGGGCAATTTAAAAACGTGCCGGCTGGTACCACGCTGCACCTTTCGGAGCTGACCAGCAGCCAGTTTGTGGAGCGGGGCACGGCCAAAACCGATGCCCAGGGTAAGTTTACGTTTAAGGGAACGCTGCCCGTGACGGCCGCCGTGTACCAGCTGAAAATAGACGAGCCCAACCAGGTGCTGCTCGTGCTCGACAATAAGTCGCGCGTGCTGCTGGCCGGCGACGCCAAAAGCCTGCCCACCACCTACACCGTCAAAGGCTCGAAAGACTCGGAGCTGATGCAGCAGCTCACGCGCCACCTCTCGGCCAGCAAAGTGCAGCTGGAGGCGCTGGGCAAGCGCTACAATGCCGCGGGCCAGGCCGGCCAAACCGATTCGCTGCCGCGCATCGAAAAGCAGTTTTATACCCTCCAGCGGGGTTCGGCGGCGCGCACGCGGTCCCTTATTCGCCACAACGCGAATACGATAGCTGCGGGCTTTGCTACGCTGAGCTTTATCAACCCGGAGGAGGATTTTGCCTTTGCCGACTCCATCGCGGGGGTGCAGCGCAAGACGCAGCCGGCCTCGCCTTTCACCCAGGCGCTAACCGAACGTCTGGAGCCGCTACGCGCTACGGCCATCGGCGCGGCTGCGCCCGAGATCAATTTGGCCACCCCGGCCGGTACGCCGCTGTCGCTCAAGAGCTTGCGGGGTAAGTACGTGCTGGTTGATTTTTGGGCTAGCTGGTGCGGGCCTTGCCGCCAGGAGAACCCCAACGTGGTGAAAGCCTACAACGAGTTCAAGGACAAGGGCAAAGGCTTTACGGTGTACAGCGTGTCGCTCGACGATGACAAAGACCGCTGGGCCAAGGCCATTGCGGCCGACGGCCTCGCCTGGCCCAACCACGTGTCGGACCTAAAAAAGTGGCAGAACGCCGCCGCCTCGGCCTACGGCGTGCAAGCCATTCCGCAGTCGTTTCTGCTCGACCCGCAGGGCAAAATCATCGCGAAGAACCTGCGCGGCCAAGCCCTCCAAGACAAGCTAGCCGAGCTGTTGAAGTAAGCAAAGGATAGCTACAGAAAGAGGCGAGCTGGACCCAGGTTCAGCTCGCCTCTTTCTGTTTAGTCAGTTGGATGTTAAGATTTTAAGAACATGCGCTGCAAGCCCGCCCACAGGCGCTTTTTCAGGCTGACGTCGTATTCAATCAGCTCGATTTCGGCCCCGGCCAAGTACGCCAGGTCTACGGCTGGAAACTGCACGGGCTCATAAATCTGCGTGGTGCGCACGGCTACGTCAAGCAGGTTTTTGCCAAAGGCCAGAATGTGGGTAGCCGCGATCTCCTTGCGCAGGTTGGCCAGGGCTACGGGATAGGGGCTTTCCACATTCACCAGCACCACGTCGGCCATGACGAGCCCAATGGCCTGTAAGAGCTTGTTGAGGAAGACGTTGCGGGGCAGCTTAATAAACTGCCCGGGTGGCAGGCGCACCAGCAGCACCACCCCTTGGGCATTGGTACCCAGCGTGCTGAAAGTGGTGAGTAAATAGGGCGCTACCGGCGCCGGCGGGGGGGCTAGCTGAGTAGCGGCCGGGGCCACTGGCGCTGCGACTGGCGCGGCTACGGGGGCATTAGCAGGTGGGGTAGGCACCGCGCCCAGGCCAGTTAGTGACGGTAGCTTGGCGGCGGCTGAAGGCGCCACTGCCCGCGCAGCAGCTACTGCCGGTGGCGGCACTACTGCTGGTGTTACCGTCGGCACTGGCTCCACTGGCACCGGTGCTTCGGCAGCCGGTGGGCGCTCGGGCGCCTCGAAGGGCACGTAGAGCGCAACGTCGGTGTAGAAGTTCTGGAGGAAGGCTAGCGTGCCAGCTTGTTCGTCAGCCATTTAAGGAAGGAAGTTAAGGCAGTTCAAAGAGGGCTTTCAGCTCGCCGGCTTCGCTGGGCTTCATGCGGCCGGCCAGCACGAGACGCAGCTGGCGTCGGCGCAGGGCGCCTTCGTAGAGGGCGATTTCGTCGGCCGTTTCGGGGATGGCCTCGGGCACGTCGATGGGCCGGCCCGACTGATCGACGGCGACGAAGGTAAAGAAAGCCTCGTTGGTTTTGACTCGGGTGCCGCTGGGGATGTCTTCGGCCCACACGTCGATGTGCACTTCCATGCTCGACGAGAAAGAGCGCGTCACCTGTGCCTGGAGCGTAACGACGTTGCCCAGCCGGATGGGGTCGCGGAACGACACGTTATCGACTGAAGCCGTGACAACGATGCGATTAGAGTGCTTTTGAGCGGCGATGGCGGCGGCAATATCCATGAGGTGCATCATGCGGCCACCCATCAGGTTGTTGAGCGTGTTGGTATCGTTGGGCAGCACCAGCTCGGTCATGATGACGTACGAGTCGGATACGGGGCGTTGCTTGCGCACTACTGGTTTAATTAGGAAGTAGAAATGATGAATGATGAATGGCGACAGTTGTTTTGGTGGGCCGCAAGCCAAGCGCTGCAAAGGTACGGCCAGTGAGAAAGCCAGCTAGAAGGCTGCCTCCACCCAACTCGCAGCCCCAGTCCCAGCTTCAATTTACAATTCGCAATCAAGCCCGCCAGCCCGCTGCCCCGCGCAGGGGCACAAAGCGGCAGTCGCCCAGCTCTTCGCGCACAAAAGCCTCAGGCCCCTCGCGGGTGATGCGCAGCAGCTGCTGGCGGCCGGGGTCGTCGGCGCCCACCGGCATCACCAGCCGCCCCCCAATGCGCAGCTGCCGCAGCAACGCCGGCGGTAGGGCCGGTGCCCCGGCCGTCACCAGGATGCAGTCGAACGGAGCCAGCGCGGGTAGGCCCAGCGAGCCATCGCCCAGGTGCAGGCCCGCCGTGGGCAAGCCCAGCGCCGTGAGCCGCTGCCGCGTGCGCTCGTACAAAACGGTATTGAACTCAATGCTTTGCACGGCCGTGGCGAGCTGGCATAGTACCGCAAACTGGTAGCCCGAGCCGGTGCCGATTTCTAGCACCCGGTGGTCGGGCTGCACGCCCAGCAGCTCGGTTTGGTAGGCGACGGTGGTGGGCTGCGATATTGTTTGGCCTTCGCCAATGGGGAAAGCCTTATCCTGGTAGGCGTGGGTTTCGAAGGCGGGCTCAAAAAACCAGTGGCGCGGCACGGCACCCACGGCGGCCAGTACCCGCTCATCGCGAATGCCGCGCTGCTCGCGCAGCAGCGTCACCAGCGCCCGGCGCTGGCCCCGGTGGCGGTAAGAGTCTGGGAAGGATTGAATGGTAGAAAGTTGCGTAGTGAATGGATGAGCCACAGCGTAAGCCGATACTCCCGAAGTAGCCGGATAAAGTAAGCGGAATCAGGGCAAATTTCGTCGCTACCGCCAATCTAACCTCTATAAATTGCCGAGCAGCCCTATTTTTGCGTGTTCCACCGCGAAAATACTAGTTACTTACCACCTCTTGTTGCAGCTCCGCCGTTTTCAGTTTCTCAAGCTAGTGGCGGCCGATTTCGGGGCAGCCTTACTAGCCTGGGTAGCCTTTTTTTTACTGCGCAAGTATTTATTGAAGGAGATTGCGGGCTACCACTTCACCGAGGGCGTCCTGCTGTACGTGGTAGGCGCGGCGCTCATGGTTGCCGCCTTCTGGACTACGCTGTATACCCTGCTGGGCGAGTACCGCGACATTTTTCGCAAGTCGCGCCTCACCGAAATTATCCGCTTGGCGCGGGTATCGCTGCTGGGGGTAGTGGTTATATTTTTTGCCTTACTACTTGATGACCAAGGAGTCAGCAATTACCGGGCGTACTATAAAACGTTTGCCGCTTATTACGTGCTGCACTTCACCATCACGGCGGTGCTACGCACCTGGGCCGTGAGCAGCGTGCAGCAGCTGGTGCGGCGGGGTATTATTTCTTTTCCTACGCTGCTGGTAGGGGCTAGTACGTTGGCCGTCAATACTTTTGAAGAATTACGGCGTACGGGCCGCCACCTGGGGCTACGGCTGGTAGGCTTCGCCCCGGTGGGCAACGTCATCGATGAGGAGTTGGCCCGGCGGCTGCCGGCGGTGGGCTCCTACCTCCAGCTGCCCGCTCTTATTCAGCGGCTAGCCATCGAGCAGGTGATTATTGCGATTGAGCCCAGCGAGCACCGCCGCATCCAGGAAATCCTGGGGTTGCTGGAAGGCACGCCCGCTCGCATCAGCGTGCTGCCCGACTTGTACCAGATGCTGCTAGGTTCGGTAAAGGTCAATCATTTATTCGGCACACCGCTCATCGAAATCAAGCAGGATTTGCTGCCCGTGTGGCAAAAAATCTGCAAGCGGGGGCTCGATATAGTGGCCTCGGCGGCGTTCATGTTGGTGGCTAGCCCGGTGTATGCCTTCACGGCCCTGATGGTCAAAACGTCCTCGCCGGGGCCGGTTTTTTACCGGCAGGAGCGCATTGGGAGGCATGGGTTGCCGTTTGCCATTATCAAGTTTCGGTCGATGTACGTCGATGCCGAGAAGCTGGGCCCCTCGCTCAGCTCCGACTTCGACCCGCGCATCACGCCTTGGGGCCGCTTTATGCGCAAGGTGCGGCTCGACGAGTACCCGCAGTTCTGGAACGTGGTAAAGGGCGATATGAGCCTGGTGGGGCCGCGCCCCGAGCGGCAGTTTTTTATCGACCAAATCGTGCAGATTGCCCCCCACTACCGGCACCTGCACCGCGTGCGGCCCGGCATCACGAGCCTGGGCCAGGTCAAGTACGGCTACGCCGAAACGGTGACGCAGATGGTTGAGCGCCTGAAATTTGACATTCTCTACATCGAAAACATGAGCTTGGCAATGGATTTTCGGGTGCTGTTGTATACCTTGAAAATCATTATGGAAGGCCGGGGAAAATGAGAATGGTGGGGTTACGCTTGGCTAGCCCGGCCAGCAGCCGGCGTGCCAAAAGGCGGGCTTTGGTGGTTTACTCAGGGCGGCTAGCTACGCCCTAGCCAGCCGGCAGTGGCGGCCAGGCTTTACTGCGGGGCACTAGTTAAATAAATTACTTGATTACTACTATGTTTACTGGAATAATAGAAACCCTGGGCACCGTGGTTGCCATCGCCAACGAGGGCACCAACCGCCACTTTACCATTCAGTCGCCGTTTGCGAGCGAGCTGAAAATCGACCAAAGCGTGGCCCACGACGGCGTGTGCCTGACGGTAGTGGCGCTCGATGAGGCGGCGGGCACCCACGTCGTCACGGCCATCGACGAAACCCTGAAGAAAACCAACCTGGGGCAGTGGTCGCCCGGCCGGCACCTCAACCTGGAGCGGTGCCTGGCGGCGGGCGGGCGCTTCGACGGGCACATTGTGCAAGGCCACGTCGACGCTACGGCCGAGTGCGTAAGTGTGGAGGACCAGAACGGCTCTTGGCTCTACCGCTTTCGCCACGAGCCCGGCCCGCAGCGCCTGACGGTGGAGAAGGGCTCGATTACGATTAACGGCGTGAGCCTGACTTGCTTTAACAGCGAGCCCGATGCCTTTTCGGTGGCCATTATTCCGTACACCTACGAGCACACTGGCTTTCACCAGCTGCAAGCCGGCGACCGGGTAAACCTGGAATTTGACATCGTGGGCAAGTACGTAGCGCGGCTGCTGGGCAAAGGCTAGGCTAGCAACAATACGCTGAGTGTCATATTAGTAAGCAAGAATATTGCATATGGATTTCACTCGACGACCAGCACAACGCCAAGAAGACCAGCAAGCCGGGCCAACGCCTGCCAAATAAACTTAAGAATCCCCGGAGCGCTCAGCTACGGGGATTCTTGCTGGAGCAAAGGCTAGCGGGCCAGCGGCCACCGACGCGGTGCCCAGCGCCGAAAGGCCCAAGCCGCGCCCGCGCCCAGCGTAGCGCCCACCAGCCAGCCGCCCAGCACGTCGGCGGGGTAGTGCGCCGCCAGGTAGACGCGGCTGTACGAAATCAGCCCTGCCCACAGAAATACCCCGATTTTGAGCAGGCGAAAGCGGCCCGTGGGCAGCGCCAGCAACAGAAACACCGCCAGCCCCATGGCATTGGCCGCGTGCGACGACATGAAGCCAAACTGCCCGCCGCAGCCGTCGGGCAGGTAAAGCTGGTTCGCCAGGTCGGCGGCGTGGCAGGGCCGGGGCCGGGCCACGAAAGGCTTGAATAAGCGGCTCGTGATGCTGTCGGCTAGTGCCACCGTAGCGCCCAGTAGCGGCAGCAGTAGTTTGGCTTGGTGGCGAAAGTGGTAGATAAGCCAAGCCAGCAGCACCCCGTAGCAGGGAAACCACACCTTAATCTGGGAGGCAAACGTCATCACCGCATCCAGCGCCGGGGTGTGGGCGTGGTTGACAGCCAGCAGCAGCCGGTGATCGAGATCGGTGAGCGTATGAAAAAAATCAGTCATTGCGAGCAAAGCGAAGCAAGCGCACCAGCCCGAATCCGGCCGGATAGTATCGTGCCGGTGCGCTTGCTTCGCGTTGCTCGCAATGACAACCGTATTATTGATTCTAAGCTAGTAAGCAGAAAATATGCGAACGGCTAAAAGCTAGGGGCTAATTACCTAAGCCCACTTCACACCCTTGCGCAGCCAGGCCAGCGTAGTGGCTTCGGGGGTGCCGGGAGCGGGCGGGGCGGGGGCATAGCTCCAGCCGCAGCGGGGCGGCAGACTCATGAGAATGCTCTCGGTGCGGCCCCCGGTTTCGAGGCCAAAGCGGGTGCCGCGGTCGAAAGCCAGATTGAACTCGGCGTAGCGGTTGCGGCGCAGGGTTTGCCAGGCTTCCTCGCACTCGCCGAAGGGCAGAGCGTGGTTTTCGCGCATCAGCTCGGCGTAGAAAGGGCCAAAAACTTCGGCCACGTCTCGCACAAAAGCAAATAACTCTTCGGCGCTGCCGTCGGCACCCACCGTGAGGCGGTCGAAGAAAATGCCACCCACGCCGCGGGTTTCGTGGCGGTGGGGCAGGTAGAAATAATCGTCGGCCCAGCGCGTAAACTTGGGATAGTAGGCCGGATTGTGGCGGTCGCAGGCGGCCTTGAGGCGCTCGTGAAAGCGCCGGGCCTGCGCCTCGTCCACGTAAATGGGTGTCAGGTCGATGCCGCCGCCAAACCACGCCTCGCCATTGCCGGCCTCGAAGTAGCGCACATTCATGTGGATGATGGGTACCCGCGGGCTGCGCGGGTGCAGCACCACGCTCACGCCGGTCGCGAAAAAGTGCGGGTCGGGCAGGTGCAGCTGGCGCGCGGCGGCGGGGCTCAGCTCGCCCGCCACGGCCGAAAAGCCGACGCCGCCTTTTTCAAGAATGGCGCCGCCTTCGAGCACCCGCGAGTGGCCGCCGCCGCCGCCGGGGCGCTGCCAGTCATCCTGCCCAAAGCGGGCAGGGCCACCATCGGCCGCTTCGAGCTGTGCGCAGAGGCGGGCTTGAAAGTCGGCTAGCCAGGTTTCAATTTCGAAGCGGGTAAGGGAAGAGGCAGACACGGGCAAAACCGGCGGGGCCGGGCAGATACGGCCCCAAAAGTACGGCGCCGCCCGCGCCCACCCCGCGGGCTGGCCGTACCTTTGGCCAGCTTATTCGCCCTTTCCGTATGCCCCCCCACCCAATTTCGGCGGCCCTGTTTCCTGCCGAGGACTTACCTCTTGCGATGCTGCGCCGCGCCTACGCCCTGATGCACACCGCTGCCGCAATGGCGGCCCTTTTTGAAGACCAGAAAACCATCGCGGCTCGCTACGTGCACGCCACCGCGCGCGGCCACGAAGCAGTGCAGCTAGCCGCCGCCTTCTTGCTGACCCCCACCGACTATGCCGCGCCGTATTACCGCGACGATGCTTTGCTGCTGGGGTTGGGGCTGCGTCCCTACGAGCTGATGCTGCAACTGCTGGCCAAGCGCGACGATCCCTTCAGCGGCGGGCGCACGTACTACAGCCACCCCTCGCTGCGGCGGCCGGGCGTGCCGGTTATCCCGCACCAAAGCTCGGCTACGGGTATGCAGGCCATTCCGGCCACGGGCATGGCCCACGCGCTGGCTTACCTCGAAGGCCAAAGCCGGGCTGCGCTGGCCGCCACCGATATGAGCGAGCTGCCCGGCAGCGCCTGGCTGCAAGAGGCGCTGCGCCCGCTGGGCCTGAACGCCGAACCAGAAGAACTCGCCGCCCCGCTGCCACTAGTGCTGTGCTCGATTGGCGATGGCGCCATGACGGAGGGCGAGGTGAGCGAGGCCTTGCAAATGGCCACCTTGCACCGGCTGCCCATCGTGTACCTGGTGCAGGATAACGACTGGGGAATTTCCGCCCGGGGCCGGGAAATGCGCGCCATGGATGCCTACGAGTTTGCTGCGGGCTTCCCGGGCTTGCACCGGGTGCGGGTCGATGGGTCCGATTTTCTTTCCTCCTACAAAGGGCTGGCCGAGGCCTACGCCCACGTGCGCCAGCGGCGCGGCCCGGCGCTGGTGCACGCCCGCTGCCCGCTGCTGGGCCACCACACCAGCGGCGTGCGCCGCGAGTGGTACCGCGGCGATAATGTAGCCGATCACCAGCTGCGCGACCCGTTGCCCCGCTTGCACCATCGCTTGTTGCGGGCCGGTGCCACCGAGGAGGAGCTGGCCGCCCTCGCCGACCAGGCCCGCGCCACCGTAGCCGCCGACTGGGCCGAAGCCCAGGCCGCGCCCGACCCCGACCCGGCCACCTTCGCCGACCATGAGTTTGCGCCGCCCGCCGTAACGGAGGAGGCCGGCGAGCGGGCTCCCGCGGGCGCCAAAAAAATACTGATGGTGGATGCCGCCCTGCACGCGGTGGATGACATTTTGGGCGAGTTTCCGGAGGCGATTTTCTACGGGCAGGATGTGGGCGGCGAGCTGGGCGGCGTGTTTCGGGAAGCCGCGCTGCTGGCCAAGAAGTACGGCGACAAGCGCGTATTCAACACGCCCATTCAGGAGGCGTACATTGTGGGGAGCACGGCGGGTATGGCGGCGGTGGGCGTGCGGCCCATCGTGGAGATTCAGTTTGCCGATTACATCTGGCCGGCTCTCAACCAACTAGTTGAGGAGCTGAGCAAAAGCTGCTACCTGAGCATGGGTAAGTTTCCGGTGCCGGCGCTCATTCGGGTGCCGGTAGGGGCGTATGGCGGGGGCGGGCCCTATCATTCGGGCTCGATAGAAAGCATGCTGCTCACCATTCGGGGCATCAAAGTGGTGTATCCCAGTAATGCGGCCGACATGAAAGGCCTGCTGCGGGCCAGCTTTCTCGACCCCAACCCGGTGGTGCTCTTGGAGCACAAAGGGCTGTATTGGAGCAAGGTGCCCGGCACCGAAGACGCCAAAACCACGGAGCCGGCGGCGGGCTACGTCATCCCATTAGGCCAAGCCGCCGTGGCCCAGGCCGCAGCGCCCGACAAGCTAGCCAGTGGCGCAACCTGCGTGGTCATTACCTACGGCATGGGCGTGTACTGGGCCAAAACGGCCAGCCGCGACTACCCTGGCCAGGTCGAAATACTCGACCTGCGCACGCTTAATCCCCTCGATTGGGAAGGCGTGCAGGCGGCAGTTCGTCGCCACGGCAAAGTGCTGGTGCTCACCGAGGAGTCTTTGCTCAATAGCTTTGCCGAAAGCCTGGCCGGGCGCATTCAGCGCTACTGCTTCGGCTGGCTCGACGCGCCCATCTTCACCCTTGGCGCGGCCAATTTGCCCGCCATTCCGCTCAATGTGGGGTTAGAAAAGCAGATGCTGCCCAGCGCCGCCAAGGTGAGCGTAGCGCTCGGCGAGCTGCTGGCTTATTGAGGAGGAAAAGAGGAGCGTAATCAAAAAGCGGCGTGCCACCCATCGAGGTAGCACGCCGCTTTTGACTTAGGAGGCACCGTTTTAGCTAGGCTAGCAGCGGCTCGGCTTTGAAGCCGGCTTCTTCAACTAACGCTGCTACCTGGCTGGGAGTGAGGCTGGTATCGACGCTCAGGATTTTGTCGGGCGTGGTAGTGTCGACCTGCCAGGCCGTGATGGCGGGCTCGGCATTGAGTGCGGGCGTGACGGCGCGCAGGCAGTTGGCGCAGTTGATGGTGGTTTTGAAACGTTGGGTAGACATGGCTGGCTGGTGAAGAGTGGCCCGCAGAGCGGGCGGGTGATAAGCGAAAGGAGAACAGCCATCCCGGGCAGTTGGTGCAAAAAAATCAGAACGGGTACCCGATGCCGATGTTGACCACCGTTTGGTTGGTGGTGGTGCGCAGGACGCGGCGAATGAGCCAGGGCTCGTCGTCGGTAGGGTCGTAGACCTTAGTGGCGATGTCGAAGCGCAGAATGAGAAAGGTAAAGTCCATGCGAATACCAATGCCCGAACCCACCGCAAACTGCTTGGCGAAGCGGTCAAATCGAAACTCAGCCCCCGGCCGGGCATCATCCGGCTGCAAGGTCCAGACGTTGCCAAAATCCGTGAAGAGCGCGCCTTTAATAAAAGAATAAACCGGGAAGCGGTACTCAACGGAGCCTTCGAGCAGCAGCTCGCCGGGCTGCTCGGTATAGTAGTCACGCTCTTTGTTGCCAAAGTACGTGGCGTAGGAGCCGGTGCCCAGGCGACGCGGGCTCCAGGCGCGCACGCTGTTGGAGCCGCCCACAAAAAAGTATTTGTCGTAGGGGATGATATAGCGCTGCACCGGCGACGACCCCGGCTTCTGGCCAGTAGTATCGGGTGAGGTAGTGAGGGCGTGGGCCACCCCACCATTCAGGCGCCAGGCCAGGTAGGTTTGGGAGGAAAGCTTGTGGTAGCGGCGGTAATCAACCGATATCTTGGCAAAATTGTATACTTGCAGCCGGCTGGAAAACCACTTGCTATCCTGGTAAAGGCCCCGCGTGAGGCCGCCCACTTCGGCAAACATCCGCAGGTAGTGCGCATTGCTACGGGTTTGGTTGAGGTCGTTGGAATTATAAATGGAAGTGAAGCTGAAGCTCGGCTCATAGATAGACTGGAAAGCCCGGTAGAGCGGGCTACCCAGCCGCCGCCGGTACGAGTTGAGGCTATCGGCGTAGGAACGCTCGATATACGGCGTGTTCACTAAGCCAATATCAATTGGCGTGAGGATATACTGCTGGTAAGCAGAGGGCTGCCAGAGATAATCGAAGGTAAACTCCGCGTTGGAGCGGGTGTAGTAGGGGGTGCGCGTGTAGGTGTAAGATAGCGCAAAGCGCGTCCGCGGCTGGGACTCGCGCAGCAGATTGCCGACGTGCACAAAAGGCACCAGAAATTGAGGGATGAGCAGGGCTGCCGTCACGCCGTACTGCGTCGTGTAGAGCGCGTCGGTGGTAGTAGTTGTCTCGCTGCCCAGGCGGGCTAGCTGCCCTTCAAAGCCGATACGGCCGCTCAGTTCCAGCACCTCGGCCCCGCCGAAGGGGTTGCGCCACTTCAGGCGTAAGTTGCCAAATGGCCCCGGCAGCCCCGCCACGTAGGTGCCCCCAAATTCGGTAGTTTCGGAAAAGCGTGGGCTAGGCGAGGTGGTGATGGTGGCATCGAGGTAGTTGGGCGCGGCACTGGCCGCGGCACGGGGCAGCGTTTCGAGCACCGGCCGGCCCGTGCTGTCCGGCGCAGCTTCGATTATCGAGTCGCGCGCGGCGGCCGCTACCTTGCGGTAGCTCACGGTGTTAAAGCGAAACATATCGAGGTTGGACATGAGCCGCTGCGTGCGCTGCGTGCGGGTGAGGCTATAAAGCTGCCCGGGGCGAAGGGTAACCTGGCGGGCCAGCACCCGCGGGTTGAATTGCAGGGGGCCGCGGCTGACGAAGGTCACCGAGTCTTCGCGCACGGTATCGCGCGGGGCCAGCCGGCCGCGGCCCCCGTTGCGTAGGCGCCGTGCCGTGAGCGTATCGGCTACGGCCGCCGGCGTCACGCCCGCTGGCAGGCTAGCCGTGGAGATGCGCCCCGTGCTGCCAGCCTCCACTGGTTGGGTAGCCGCCGTGGTGTCGCTAGGGGCCAGCCGGCGCGGCCGGCGCCGCAAGCGGGCAGTATCACCGGCTACCGCACGTAGTGCCTGGTTGCGGTTGACATCGGTGAGCACCAATACCTGGCGCAGCTCGTAGCGGCGGTGGCCGCCGGGCGGGCTCGCAATGAGCAGCCGCAGCCGCACCTGGCCCTTCTCGAAGCTCGTGTCGGCTTCGAGAGTAATAAACTGGGCCCGAAAATCATAGTAGCCCGAGTTCTTAAGCAGCGTTTCGAGGCGCTGGCGCTCCTGGCCGATGAGGTCTTCGTTGTAGGCATCGCCGTTGTGCAAGAAAGAGCCGCCTTGGGCCTGGGCCACTACCCGCGCTACCCCCGAGTCGGGGATGCTGCGCGTGAGCTGGCCTAGCCGAAAGCCCAGGCCCTCCTGCACGGTGTAGGTCACGGCCACGCGGCGGTGCAGGCGCTGGCCCGCCGAGTCGCGCAGGGCCACGTAGGTAGGGGCGCGGTGGCGCAGGCCCACCAGCCGCAATGCCCGGCCAATCAGCGACTCGGGCACGTGGGCCGAATCGACGTAGCTGACCGAGGCCCGAAAATACCCCTGCGAGCGCAGGTAGGTAGTAAGCTGGTCGACGGTGCGGCGGCTCAGCGTAGGGTCATAAATGACGGGTGGCTCGCCGAGGCGCATAACGGCGTTGCCTTTTTCGAGGGCAGTGCGCTTGCGCTCGACGAGGCGGTCGCGCCGCGCTACCAGCTTGCCCACCTTAGCCGAGTCGGGGCTGGCCGCCGCTAGCCGGCCGGCATAGGTGGTTTGAATGGCCTTGAGCTTGCGCTCGATGCGGGCCGAATCATAAAAAGAATGCCCCAGCTGGTAGATAGCGAGCTTGGGCAGGGGAATATTTCGGTTGGGCTTTTGCTGCACCAGCGTCAGCATGCGCTCCTGCTGGGCCGGGGTGAGGTCGTGGCTCTGCACGCTTATCTTGGTGAGCAGGCGTTGTTTGGGGCCCAGCAGCCGCAGGGGCGAGCAGCCTACGGCCAGCAGCAGGCCAGCCAGCGCGGCTAGCAGCAGCAAAGCCGCCGTGGGCGGGGCGAGCCGATGTCGGCGTTTACTTTGTTGTTGAGATGGTTTCAAAAGCCCTAGCCAAATACGTACGGTCGCTGCAGCAGCGCAAATATCGGCAACGCCACGCCGCCTTCCTGGTCGAAGGCGCCAAAAGCGTGCTAGAACTGCTGGGCTCGGGCCTGCGCATCGAATATCTGCTGGCCACGCCGGCCTTTGCCGAGCGCCTGCCGGCGGCCGCCAGCCTGCTGCTGCACCTGGCCAGCGAAGAAGAGCTGACGCAGCTCGGCACGCTGCAAACCAACGCCGCCGCCCTCGCCGTAGTGCAGCGCCCGCCCGAGCCGCCGCTGCTGGCCCGCCTGCCCGCCACCCGCCTCGTGCTGGCCCTCGACAACGTGGCCGACCCCGGCAACCTCGGCACCCTCTGGCGGTTGGCCGACTGGTACGGCCTGCCGGGCCTGGTGCTGAGCGAAAACTGCGCTGACCCCTTCAACCCCAAGGCCGTGGCCGCCAGCATGGGCGCCTTCGGCCGGGTGCCCGTGTGGGCCGGCCGCGACCTGGCCGCCTGGCTCGCCACGCTGCCCCGCGAGGTAGGCGTATTCGGAGCCGATTTAGAAGGCGATAACGTGCACAAGCTGCACTTGCAGCCCGCCGGCGTGCTCGTGATGGGCAGCGAGAGCCACGGCCTCAGCCCCGAGGTGGCGGCGCAGCTGACGCGCCGGCTGCACATTCCGCACGGCCCCGGAGGCCACGCCGAAAGCCTGAACGTGGCCGTGTCGGCGGCTATTCTGCTGGATAATTTTTTCCGGAATGGGTAAGTAACCGCCCGCCAACGTGCTAAGAAACAGCTATCCTGAGCTGCTGCATCAGTAGCAGGCTGTCTAATTCGTTAGAAACCGCAGCCCAAAGCTTAGCGTTTGGGCCTGGGGGCCCTGGTCGTCGCGGAAAAGGTTGTTTAGGTTGTATTTGGCAAAGAGCGTTAGGTGCTGGAAGCCGATCACGCCCTGTAAGCCATACTGCCAGTCGTTGAGATTATACGAGCCGTGATCCTTATCCTTGTAGGTGTTGCCGTCCTCAAAATACTTGAGCTTGGTCCAGCTAGCCAGCCGGTAGCCCACAAACCCGCCCGCGCCCAGGCGGAAGCGGCTGTGGCCGTGCGTATTGAGCTGTAGCATCAGCGGCAGGGTAAGGGTAGACGTGGCCAGCTTCGTTTTCTGGTACTGGCGGCCGTTGGTTTCGAGCACCACGCTGGTGACGTTGTTCTGGTTCAGCCACTTGTAGTTACCCTCCAGCATATAATTGTTGAAAGCCAGCTCGGGGCCACCCACGATATAGAGCGGGCTGCGGCGCCCACCCAGCCGCTGCTTATGGTCGAGGCCAATATTGACGTAGCGCGAGCCCAGCGTGCGCAGCTCGGGCTGGTTGGCCCCGCTACGGTTGACGAGCGCGTTGAGACCCAGGTCAAAAACAACGGTGGTCGAAGAAGACTTGCCCTCCCGGCGCGCCTCCCGCAGTGAGTCGCGGTATGCTTGGCGGTCAGGCCGGGTGGCGGCCCGGGGCTGCGAATTTTGCGGGTGGTCGGTATGCACGACTACGCCAAATTTCTTTTCCAGCAGCACTTCTACCTTACTGCTGGGGCCGTAGGTGCTGGTTGCGGGCCGGCTGGTCGTGATGCGAATTTCCTCGGGCAGGTTTTGGCCGGGCTGGTCGCGGTTAGGATAAAAGTTGGTGGTGAGGCAGTCGGTATTAGCCACTTTGGCAGCGTCGTCGGCCCGCTTGATGTAGCCACCGAGCCGCGCCACCAGCGAGTCGAGGTGGTACTGCGGCAGCTGGCGCAGCTGCTGGGCATCGCGCACCAGCAGCGTCAGCACGGCCTTGTTGGGCAGCCGCACCACAATGGTATCGATAGGTGGTGCCAGCCGCGGGCCAGCCTGGGCTAGCGGGCTGATACCCAGTAAAGAGGCGCTAAAAAGAGCTGAAAAAAGAGCGGTTTTCATGAGTGAAGAGGCGTTGGGGCGAGAGTATGACAGGAAAGGCTGCCCCGCAGTGGAGCAGAAAAAGGCAGTAGCTGCTGCGCTAAGCAGCTGGGTATTAGAGCTGAATGGTGCGGCTGAGCGTGCGGCCGCCCAGGCGAGCGTGCACGGTCACGGTTTCGGGCAGGCCAGTAGCCTCGGCCAGGCTCACGGGCTCGCTGTGTAGCAGGTGGTCAGCCTGGCGCAGCAAGCCTCCTAGCCGCAGGCGGGGCCGGCGAGTTGGCGCGAGTTCAGCCGCCGCTACCGGCTGGGTCGGCGTGGCTAGGCTAGGGGCCGTGCCGCGCCGCACTTCTACTTCGATTATCTCGGGCGAAGCGGGTGCGCCAGCCGTAGCCAGGGCCAAAGCGTCCGGCTCGTTGTGCGGGGTAGCTGGCACGACCGTCGCAGCGGCCGCAGCCAGCGAAAGCTTGGCGTGCTGGCCGGCCGGGGTATTGCGCCCCCCGGCGCCAGCTAGCGGGCTAGCCCCCGCGTTTGGTTGCTGGCCCTGGGTTGGTAGCTGGCGTGCCGGCGCGGCGCGGCGCGGCCGGCTAGTGCTGGCTATCGGGGTGCTAGCCGCGGTCGTCTGGGCTGGGAAATTTTGTTGGTTTTTTTGGGCAGCGTCAGTGGAAGTATTTACAAAAATCTGATGGCCAGAGATTTGGCCTGGTGAGCTGATGAGCGGCTGCCTATTGCCCGGGCTGGCGATTGCCAGCGGGGTAGTAGGCTTGGGGCTAGCCAGTGAGCCAGCATGAGGGGTGGTAGTAGCTACACCACCGCCGCCCGGGCGGCCGCGCCACAGCAAGCTGCCCCCAGCCAACAAGAGCCCGAGCAGCACCGCCGCGGCCGAGTAGTGCCACTAGACTACTACCCGGCCGCGGCGCGGCTGCGGGTGGAGGTGCTCATCTTCCAGGCGCTCCCAGAGCTCGCGGCGGGGCGGCGTAGCGTGCGCGGCCAGCCCCGTGCGAAATTGCGCATCGAGGTGCTCGTCGGCAGCCAGTGCGTCGAGGCGGCGTTGCAGCTCGTCGCCGGGCGGCGTGGCATGGCCACCTAGCTGCTGGCGGAATAAGTCGTCGATACTATCAGGGGGCATAAAATAGCGGATAAGTTAAAGATCAGGCTAGCACGGCGCTACGGCAGGGCCGGCTGGCGGGCGTGGCGCTCGCCGCTGAGGCGGCGCTGAAGCATTGCCCGCGCCTTGCTGAGCTGCGATTTGCTCGTGCCCTCGGTAATGCCCAGGGCCTCGGCTATCTCGGGATGCGAGTAGCCTTCGAGCGCATACAGGTTGAATACGGTGCGGTAGCCGGTGGGCAGCTCTTGCAGCAGGGCCAGCAGCTCGTCGGCTTGCAGCTGCGTGTCGGCGGTGGCGGGGGTGCTGGCCAGGTTTTCGGGCTGGGCAAAGTCCTCAAACGAAAGATGCAGCGGCTCGCGGCGGCGCAGCTCCATCAGGGCCTCATTCACCATGATGCGCCGCACCCAGCCCGCAAAGCTACCTTCCTGCCGAAACGTGGGCAGCGCCCGAAATACCTTGGTAAAGCCCAGCAGCAGCGCTTCTTCGGCATCTTCGGGCCGCCGCAGGTAGCGCCGGCACACCGTCAGCATCAGCCCCGCAAACTGGTTGTAGAGCTGGCGCTGGGCGCGCGGCTCGCCCCGCAGGCAAGCGGCTATGAGGTCAGCATCGTTCACGCGTTCAAGTAGCAGTAGGGCAGCGGCGAGGAGGGGTTTGGGCCGCTAGATGCGGGCTAGTGGCATGGGGTTGCCTAGGAGGGAGAAATATTTATTGGATACAAAAAAAGCTCTGGCTAGCGGCCAAAGCTTTCAAGCTAGTTTACTTAAAAGCTTAGGACTTACGCGAAAGCCGTTTGTCATTGCGAGCGAAGCGAAGCAATGACAAACGGCTTTCGCGTAAGTCCTAAAGTAAAAGCTTTCTCTGAGGTCAAAACGCTGCCCCACTATTCTTACTTCTCATATTGCCCCACGCTGAGCATCACCAGCGTGCAGGCTTCCTCCGTCAGAATGCCGGCCGCCTGCGCTTTTTGCTCCAGCTCGGGGTTTTCGGTGCCGGGGTTGAAGATGATGCGGCGGGGCTTGAGGCTCAGGATGTAGTCGTACCAGCCCGGCTGGTTTTGGGGCCCGACGTAGAGCGTGACGGTATCGACGCCTGGCTCGGTGGGGCGGTCGAGGCGAATGTCGACGCCCGCCACCTGGCCTTTGCGAATGCCCACGGGCACTACCTCGTGGCCATGGTTTTTGAGCGAGTGAACGGCCTTGTAGGCGTAGCGGTCGGGGTTGTCGGTAGCACCGAGGACGAGAGTTTTCATTAAGAAGTGGTTGGAATTAAGAAAACGTCATGCTTCGGCAAGCTCAGCATGACAGACGGATTTGGGTTGCCAAACGTTTGTTAATGGGCCACGGATACCGCAACGGCCTCCGCTACGCGCTCGCCATCCATGGCGGCGCTCACGATGCCGCCCGCGTAGCCCGCGCCCTCGCCGCACGGAAACAGGCCCGCTACTACTGGGTGGCGCAAGCTGTCATTGTCGCGCGGGATGCGCACCGGCGACGACGTGCGGCTCTCGACGCCCACAATCTGGGCGGCGTTGGTGGCAAAGTCGGGAATTTTGCGCCCAAAGGCGCGGAAGCCCTGCCGCAGCCGCTCGCTGAGCGCGGGGCCGAGCACGGCATCCATCTCCACGCTCGCCAGGCCCGGCTGGTAGCTGGTTTCGAGCAGGCTAGGGGAGAGCTTCTTTTGCAGAAAGTCGCCGAGGCGCTGGGCGGGGGCCAGCTGGGTGCCGCCCGCCAGCTGGCAGGCGCGCTGCTCGATTTGCTGCTGCAAGTGCAGGCCAGCCAGCGGGCCGTACTGCGCCACGTCCATATCGGCTAGCTCCACGGCGGCCACGATGCCCGAGTTGGCAAAGCGCGAGTCGCGGCGGCTGGGGCTCATGCCGTTTACCACTACCTCGCCCGGCGCGGTGGCGGCGGGCACGATAAAGCCGCCGGGGCACATGCAAAACGAAAACACGCCGCGCTGGGCATCACGCACCTTGGTTTGCTCGACCAGCGCGTAGCTCGCGGCGGGCAGCAAGCCGCGCTCGGGCCGCCCGTACTGCGCCTGGTCGATGAGCGCCTGCGGGTGCTCGACGCGCACGCCCAGCGCAAACGGCTTGGCCTCGATAAGCACGCCCCGCTGGTGCAGCAGCTCGTAGATGTCGCGCGCCGAGTGGCCGGTAGCCAGGATGGTCGCCTCCGCCGCCAACGCCTCGCCCGTGTGCGTGACCACGCCGCGCAAGTAGTTGCCTTCCAGGATAAAATCGGCGACCCGGGTTTCAAACCGCACCTCGCCGCCGGCTTCGATAATGGCGTCGCGCAGGCTCTGCACCACGGCCGGCAGCTTGTTGGTGCCGATGTGGGGGTGGGCATCGACCAGGATGTCGGGCGTGGCGCCGTGCTGCACCAGCCGCCGCAAAATGCGGCCCACGTCGCCGCGCTTGGTGGCGCGGGTGTAGAGCTTGCCGTCGGAATAGGTTCCCGCGCCGCCTTCCCCAAAGCAGTAGTTGGAGTCGGGGTCTACCACGTGGTCTTTATTGAGCGCGGCCAGGTCGCGGCGGCGGGTGCGCACATCCTTGCCACGTTCCAGTACGATGGGCTTGATACCCAGCTCGATGCAGCGTAGCGCGGCAAACAAACCGGCCGGGCCGGCCCCCACAATGAGCACCCGGCGCCGGGCCTGGCGCACGTCGGGGTATTCAAACCACGGCCCCAGCAGCTCGCGAGCGGGCGCGGGGCTGGCTCGGTCGTACACGTCGGCGCGCAGGCGGATGAGCGGGCGGCGGCCCCGCGCATCGAGCGAGCGCTTGCGGATGTGCACAAAATCGGCTTCGCCGGGGCGCAGGCCAGCGGCGGCCAGGATGGCCGCGTAGCGGGCCAGTTCGTCGTAGGCTACCTCGGGGGAGAGGGCCAGGTCTAGTTCTTGAGGCATGGGGAAAGGGAGTTAGCCTTTAAAGCCAGGAAATAAGGAGTTGGCAAAATTACGACCGGGCTAGTCAGTAGCTTTCTAAACCAATTGGCCGGCTTCCAGCTTACTTTGCTTACACCCATTTCTCCACTCCCATGAAAGTTCTCTCAATTCCGTCGGTCGCACCCACCCTGGCGGGGGTAGCATTGCTGTTCGGCTCCTTTGCGGCGCAGGCCCAGGACAAGATTCCCGAAGATAAATCGAAGCGCCCGAGCCCGCCGGCAGTGGTGAAAACTACCGTGGGCAGCACCGACGTTACCATCGACTACAGCCGTCCTTCCCTAAAGGGCCGCGAGGCCTTTGGCGACAAAGCTCCGCTGGCTCCCGCCGGCGAAGTGTGGCGCACCGGAGCCAATGAGGCCACGACGTTCACCGTGAGCAAGGCCGTGAAAATCAATGGCCAGGCGCTGCCAGCCGGCACCTACTCCCTGTTTACCATCCCCGCCGCCACCGAGTGGACCATCGTCTTCAACAAAACGGCCCAGCAGTGGGGCGCCTTTAAGTACGACGCCAAAGAAGATGCCCTGCGCGTGAAGGTGAAGCCCAAAGCCCTCACTCAGCCCGTCGAGCAGTTTACCATCACGGCCGACAAAACCGGTAAGGTAGCCCTGCAATGGGCCAAGACCGAAGCCGACTTTATGATAAAATAACGCCGCTTGCCGGCTAGCCTAAAACGGGCGCCGACTATTCGTAGTCGGCGCCCGTTTTGCGTTGATACCCAGCCAGGGCTGGCGGGCTAAGGAAGAGATAAGCTAGCGGGGCTAAGGGGCTAGGAGCATTGTTGAGCCGTCCGGTTTGCGGGGTTTTAGGTAAGCTAGACAGTAGTGGGCGGCGAATGGCCGTATAAGTCATTCTAAGCGTGGGTGGCCGAATTTCACTTGGTGCGTTCGGCCACCTATATTTTTTATTATTCCTACTTTCATGCAAGACAAACCTTTGGCCAAGCAAACCCACGAAGACGTGGTCGGCAACCCCAAAACCGACGAGCTAGCCCAAAACCGGGAGGACGGCTACGGCCAGTTTCTCACCACCAACCAGGGCCTGCGCATCAACGACGACCAAAACTCGCTCAAGGCCGGCGAACGGGGCCCGACGCTCTTGGAAGACTTTATCCTGCGCGAAAAAATCACGCATTTCGACCACGAGCGCATTCCGGAGCGCGTAGTACACGCCCGCGGCGTGGCGGCCCACGGCTATTTCGAGGCTTATGGCAACGCCACGGAGCTTACCCGCGCCGGCTTTTTGCAACCCGGCGCCGTGACGCCGGTATTTACGCGCTTTTCGACGGTGGCTGGCGAGCGCGGCTCCAGCGACTTGGCCCGCGACGTGCGCGGCTTTGCGGTAAAATTTTATACCCAGGAAGGCGTATTCGACCTGGTGGGCAACAATATACCCGTGTTCTTTATTCAGGACTCCATCAAGTTTCCTGACTTTGTGCACGCCGTGAAGCCTGAGCCGCACAACGGAATTCCGCAGGCCGCTTCGGCGCACGATACGTTTTGGGACTTCATTTCGGTGACCCCCGAAGCCATGCACATGGTCATGTGGGTGATGTCGGACCGCTCGCTGCCGCGCAGCCTGCGCATGATGGAAGGCTTTGGGGTGCACACTTTCCGGTTTATCAACGCCGAGGGTAAATCGCGCTTCGTAAAGTTTCACTGGAAGCCGCTGCTCGGCGTGCACGCGGTGGCCTGGGAAGAGGCGCAGCAGATTTCGGGTAAAGACCCTGACTTTCACCGCCGCGACCTCTGGAATAGCATTGAGGGTGGCGCTTATCCCGAGTGGGAGCTGGGCGTGCAGGTAGTGGAGGAAGCCGACGAGCATAAGTTTGGCTTCGACTTGCTCGACTCGACCAAGCTGATTCCAGAAGACTTGGTACCGGTGCAGGCCATTGGCAAAATGGTACTCAATCGCAACGTGGACAACTACTTCGCCGAAACCGAGCAGGTAGCTTTCCACCTTGGCCACGTGGTGCCGGGCATCGACTTCTCGAACGATCCGCTGCTGCAAGGCCGCCTGTTTTCGTACACCGATACGCAGCTCAAGCGCCTGGGCGGCCCGAATTTTCACGAAATTCCGATCAACCGCTCGCTGGCTCCCATCCACAATGGGCAGCGCGACGGCCACATGCGCCAAACCATCAACAAGGGCCAGGTGAGCTACTCGCCCAACTTGCTGAACGACAACTTTCCGCAACAGGCCAAGCAGAGCGAGGGCGGCTTCACGACGGTGTACGAGCGCGTAGAAGGCGCCAAGATTCGGAAGCGCAGCAAGAGCTTTATGGACTTCTACAGCCAGGCCAAGCTGTTTTGGAACAGCCAAACCGATGCCGAGCAGGCCCACATCGTCAAGGCCCTGCGCTTTGAGCTGGGTCACGTGCAGAAGGAGTTTATTCGCAGCCGGATGCTCATTCATCTCGCGCAGGTCGATGCCAACCTGGCTAGCCGCGTAGCCGAGGGCCTGGGCCTGGCAGTGCCGTCGGCCGAAGGCGTACAGCTCAACCTGGGCGTGCCCGCCGACGCCAACCCCGCCGACTACCAGTCGGCCCCGGCCAAGGCCGATACCGGCCGCGACTCGGCCTTGAGCATGGCGCCCGACAGCAAAATCAACGCGGGCAAAACCGGCATCAAGACCCGCAAAATCGCCATTCTGGCTACCGATGGCGCCGACGTAGCCGCCATCGGTGAGCTGATGAAGCTGCTGATGGACCAGGGCGCGCAAACTGCCATTGTGGCCACGCACCTGGGTACCCTCAAGGGCAAAGATGGCCACGAGCTACTCGTAAACTGGACGTTCCAGAGCACGTCGTCGGCGCTGTTTGATGCCGTGTACGTGGCCGCCGGCGCGGCTAGCGTCAATACCCTGAAGCAGGATGCCGATGCGGTGCGCTTCGTCAACGAAGCCTATCGCCATTGCAAGCCCCTCGCGGCCTCGGCCGAGGGGATAGAGCTGCTCAAAGCCGCCTCGTACCCCGGCGCGGAGGATATCCTGAGCGGCGACGGCGTAGTAACCAGCCCCGATACCAAAGTGGCCGGGCTAGCCCAGCAGTTTATCCCGGCCATCGCTTACCACCGCTACTGGAACCGCGAGCTCAAGGCTATGCCCGCGTAGCGTCGAGCACCGGAAAGTAGTCTTTCCAAAGCCTTTCGGGTAGTTCATTCACACCTACGCCCAACCCTTCTAACACTCAGAAGCGGTTGGGCGTAGGTGCGTTATTGCAGCTGGTTAGTGCGCAGTCTCTTAGCTGCCGGGCATTTCTTCCAGCACCTTCTCAACCCAGCCTTTGCCCCAGTCAGCCAGCTCCTGGGCGCTCCAGAGCTGCGGGTAGAAAATGCGCCGCTGAAACTTGGGCGGCAGGTAGTTGCGCCAGTTGGTGCCGCCCGTGGCGGGCACGTCGCTGGGGTCGCGCTGGAGGTAGCGCACCGCCGACTTGTAGTGCATGAGCGGCCAGTTGACGTTCACGTTCACGTCGAGCTGCTTGAGGGCCCGCACCAAGCGCGGGTTTTGGCGTTCGGCCTCGGGCAGGCGTTGCACTACGGCCCAGGCATTGCGGTGCTCGTAGTGGCGGGCGTGGGCCACGAGCTGGCCAGCATATTTGCGCTCAAACTCTACCAGCGTCAACGCTTTAGCGCCGGTTTCTTCGACCGTGGCGCCGGCCTGCCAGTAGATGCAGCCCATGAATTCTTCGTGGGTGGGCGCGTTGCCGAGCAAGCGCCGTTTTTCTTCGGGCACCAGATTTTCGAGGGCCGTGCTGGCAAGTTCGATAAAGCGGTATTGCACGCTCTGGAAGCCCGAAGCCGGCATCAGGCTCATCCGGAATTGCAGAAACTGCTGCTTGTCCATGCCATCCACCATCACGTCGAATGAGTCGATCAGGTTCTCGAAATAGCGGTTCACGCGGCCCAGGCGCAGCACTACTTCGCTCAGCGTGGGCTGGGCTAGCTCACCCAGCTGCTCGTATTCCTGCAAGCAGAGCTTGAAGTATAACTCCGTGACTTGATGATAGATGATGAAAATAGTTTCGTCGGGAAACTTCGTGAGCGGGCGCTGCAGACTCAGCAGCGTATCCAGCTCAATGTAGTCCCAATAATTGACGTAGTCGGCGTGGTAAAGCCCTTCGAGATACGCGGCCAGGTCCTGGCCCTCGGCGGCATAGCGCGCTTGCAGGCGCCGCAGTTGGGCCAGCACGGCGGGCGAAAACTCAGGCTCGGGCGAAGCGGACGATAGGGGCGAGGTGGCCATTGGCAGAAGGCAGGTGAGCACTGCAAATATCGGTAGCTCGCCGCGGCTGGGCCGGTATTGGCCGCGCGCCCCCTATTTTTAGCCCTGCTAAATTGCCCGGTGGGCTAAAGGATAGCGTTTCTCTCGGCGTAATGGCGGAAAAATCCAGCATTTTCGATATGATTGGGCCGGTAATGATTGGGCCCAGCTCGTCGCACACGGCCGGGGTCGTGCGCATTGCGCGGGCTGCCATTCGCATTTTGGGGGCCTTGCCCACCGAGGCCGTCATCACGTTCTATAATTCTTTCGCCCGCACCTACGAAGGCCACGGCTCCGACCGCGCCATCGTGGCGGGCCTGCTCGGCTACGCCCCCGACGATACCCGCATTCGCACGGCCTTCGAGCATGCGGCCGAGGCGGGCCTGCACTACACGTTTCAAAGCGTGGGCAATGCCTCGACGCTGCACCCCAACACCATTAAGCTCAACCTGACCGGCCCCGACGGCCACCGCGTCGAGGTGGTGGGCCAGAGCCGCGGCGGCGGCGTCATTCGCCTGGTGGAAGTCGATGGCTTTGGCTGCGACTTTTCGGGCTCGCTGCACACGCTCATCGTCGATGCGCACGACGTGCCCGGCTCCATCGCGTTTATCGCCTCCGTTATTGCCCACGACGACACCAATATTGCCACCATGTTTGTGTCGCGCAAGGGGAAAAACGAGGCGGCCCGGCAGTTTATCGAGATGGACAGCCCAATAAAAGATATCACCCTGGCCTATTTGCGACAGCTGCGCTGGGTGCAGCGCATTACTTACATCCCGACGTTGGAATAGTCAAGATGCTAATAGCTTGTGAGTTGTGTGGCGGTAATAAATGAGCTTAACGTGAATGCCTGGCCGGCGATACTTGCCCTGGCCAGGCTAGCTGCTTTAGATTGCCAAAATAAAAGACCAGTCGATTCGTCACGCTGGCTAGTAAGCGGCCTCAGATAAGAATCCGCCCGCTCTTTTTCCATGAAGAAAACAACTACTTACTCGCTAACCACGGCCCTGGGGCTAGCCAGCTGGCTAGCGGCCGGGCCCCTGGCCGCCCAGTCGTCGCAGCCCGCGCGCCCGGCCACGCCCCCGGCCGCCGCTTTGGGCACGCCCGCCGTCGCGGCTACCGGCCCGTGGACCCTTCAGCGAGCCGTCGAATATGCCCTGGACCACAACCTGAACGTGCGCCTGAGCCAGCTTACGGCCCAGGGCAATGCGCAGGTGCTGCGCCAAAGCAAGGCCGCGCTGCTGCCTACCGTCAACATCAATGCTACCCAGGGCTGGAACTACGGCACGTACGTGAACCCGGTAACCTCGCAGTTTCAGAACCAGACGACCCGCTCCAATAACTTCGTGGGGCAGGGGCAGCTGATTATTTTTCAGGGTTTTCAATTGCGCAATACCATTAAGCGCAACGTGCTCGACTACGAGGCCAGCGTGCAGGATATCGAGCAGGCCCGCAACGACCTGAGCCTGAACGTAGCCTCGCAGTTCTTGCAGCTGGTGCTGGCCCAGGAGCTGGTGCGTGCCAACCAGACGCGGGTGACCAGCGACCAGGCGCAGATTGACCGCTCCAAAATTCTGCTCAAAGCCGGTAGTATTCCCGAAAGCACGCTGCTTGACAGCCAGTCGCAGCTGGCGACCGATGAGCTGAACGTGGTAACGGCCCAGAACCAGGCCGACCTGGCCCGCCTGGCCTTGCTGCAACTGCTAAACATCGACCCCGCCACGGCCCAGGGCTTTGCCATTGAGGTGCCCCCGCTGCCCGACCCCGACCAGGAAGCACCCTACGTGCTCGACCTCAACCAGGTATTCCAAACGGCCTTGGCCACCCAGCCCCAAATCCGGGCCGCCGACCTGCGCGTGCAGAGTGCCCGGCGCAGCATCGACCTGGCGCGCGGAGCCTACTACCCCCGCTTTGCGCTGACGGGCTCGCTATCCACGGTGTTTTCGTCGTCGCAGGCGTCGCGTAAGCTCACCGGCGACTCTACCTCGCTCTACCTGCCGGTAGTGCAGGCGGTGGGTACGGGCTTTATGCCGACGCCGTACGTATCCTTTGCCGGCCGGCAAGCCAACTACGAAACGCTACCCCCGCAATTTTTCGACCAGCTGGGCAGCAACTACGGCAAGGCCATCCAGTTTGCCCTGCAAATTCCGGTGCTTAACGGCTTGCAGGTGCGCACCAACGTGCAGCGTAGTATCATCAACGAGCAGTCGGCCAGCGTGCGGGCCGAGCAGGCCCGCCTCACGCTGCGCCAAAGCATCGAGCAGGCCTACGCCGACGCCCGCGCCGCCCAGCTCCAATACGCCGCCGCCACCCGCCAGGTGGCCGCGCTGACCCTGACCCAGCGCAACTCGGAAATCCGCTTCAACAACGGCCTGCTCAACGGCACCGAGTTTAATATTGCCAAAAACAACCTGACCTACGCCATTTCCAGCCAGCTTCAGGCCAAATACACCTTCATCTTTCGGCGCAAGGTGCTGGACTTCTACCAAGGCCAGCCGCTGACCCTTTAATCAATTAACAGGTAGCAAGTAACAGTTAAGCAGTGCGTGGCGATTGCTGGCTGTTGGCTGATAAACGAGAAGTGTTAAATGGTAAATGAGACCTGTTAAATGAAAAACAACCGATTACTTTATAGCCTGCTGGCCCTAGTGCTCGTGCTCGTTGGCGGCTTTGCTTTGGGTAAAAAAATGGGCTGGCTGGGGAAGCCGGCCGGCACCGAAATCACCGCCGCCACGGCGGGCCCAGTCACCATTGTGGAGAAGGTAAGCGCCTCGGGCAAGGTACAGCCCGAAACGGAAGTGAAAATCTCGCCCGACGTGTCGGGCGAAATCACCGAGCTGTACGTGCAGGAAGGCGACTCGGTGAAAAAAGGCCAGCTGCTGCTGCGCATTCGGCCCGACAACTACCTCGCCATGGTGAGCCAGCAGAGCGCGGCCGTAGGCACCCAGCGCGCCAACGTGGGCCAGGCCGAAGCCCAGCTGCAACAGCAAACCGCCAACGCTCACCAAACTGAGCTCACTTACCGCCGCCAGGCATCGCTCTACAAGCAGAAGGTGATCTCACAGTCTGATTATGAGGCGGCCCAGGCGGCGTATAATGCCTCGCAGGAGCAGCTACGGGCCATTCGGGCCCAGATTACGGCGGCCCAGAGCACCGTGCGCAGTGCCCAGGCCGGCTTGCAGGAAGCCCAGAAAAACCTCAATAAGACGACCATCTACGCCCCGGTGAGCGGCACCATCAGCAAGCTCAACGTGAAAAAAGGCGAGCGTGTAGTGGGCACCACCCAGATGGCGGGCACCGAAATCATGCGCATTGCCAACCTCAACAACATGGAGGTGCGGGTGAGCGTGAACGAAAACGACATCATCCGGGTGCAGCTCGGCGACTCGGCCGACGTGGAAGTAGATTCGTATACCACGCAGAATGAGCGCTTTAAAGGCATCGTCACGGCCATTGCCAACACCGCCAAAGACGCCCTCACTGCCGAGTCGGTGACGGAGTTTGAGGTGCGGGTGCGCTTGCTGCCCGCCTCGTACCAGCACCTCGTAAAAGCTGGCCCCGGCGGCCGTACCACGGTACCCTTCCGGCCGGGCATGACGGCCTCGGTCGACATCATTGCCGAGCGCAAGGCGGGCGTGCTCAGCGTGCCGCTGGCGGCCGTCACGACTCGCTCCGACTCCGCGGCGCTCAAAAAAGAGCAGAGCGGCGGTGGCATACGCATCGGCGGCAGTGGGCGCGGCGGCGGCTCGGCCCAGGTGGTCGACGCGAGCAAGCCTGCACCCAAGGCCAAAATTGAAGAAGTAGTGTTTGTCGTGAAAGATGGCAAGGCCGTGCTAACCCCCGTCAAAACGGGCATCAGCGATTTTCAAAACATTGAAATCGTGAGTGGCCTCACCGCTGGCACGCAGGTGGCCAGTGGGCCGTTCAGGGCCGTTTCCAAAACCCTCAAAGACGGCGCGCTGGTCGTGGTAAAAGACGCCGCTAGCCTCAGCAAAGAGGCTTTGGCCGACAATACCAGTAAGTAAAAGGCCCTGAAGGTTTGGTGAGTAAGCGCTATCTTGGGAGCTAAACCTCCGCTGAGCTGATAGTCGTAGTTTCTCCTTGAAAAGCGAACCGGCACCAGCAGGTTCGCTTTTTTGTAATCTATGGTGGTTATTTTTGGTACGCGCTGGTCAGTCAAAGGAACATGTAGGAAGCTTGGCCTGCTCTTGAGCCTGAGCTACCTAAGCATTGGGGCTCAGGCCCAAACAGGGCTAGCCTTGCCAGCCACCGCGCCGGCCGATACCACCTGGCACAAGTACCAGCCGCCCCCGGGCGCCGCGCCCCGGCCCTGGTACCGGGGCAAGCTGGTGCGGGCCAGCATCGTGCCGGCCGTGCTCATTGGCTACGGCATCAGCGTGGTCGATGGCCACGGGTTTTATTCTTCCTATGATGCTAAGCGCGATATTCAGCGCAATTTTCCAAACTTCAACAACCACCTCGACGACTACCTCCAGTGGGCGCCCTACCTGGAGCTGGGCGCGGTACTAGCCTTCGGCGTCGAAAGCCGCAACGACCGCGTCAACCTGGCCCTCCTCCTCGCCAAGTCGGAGGCCCTGATGCTGGGCTCCGTGTACCTCATCAAGCTCAGCACGCAGCACGAGCGACCCGATGGCTCAGATTTTCGCTCCTTTCCCTCGGGCCACACGGCGCAGGCATTTCTGGCGGCGAGCATCGTGCACACCGAGCTACGCGATAAAAGCCAGTGGTACGGGGTAGGGGCCTACGCGCTGGCCACCACGGTCGGCGCCTTCCGCATGCTGAATAATAAGCACTGGGAAGCCGACGTCTTTGCGGGGGCCGGGGTAGGCATTCTATCGGCGCACCTGGCGTACCTCTCGCATCGTCACCGCTGGGGCCGGCACCCCGCCGACCGGCCGGGCGTGGGGCTAGCCCTCCCCAAACCGCCTAAATCGAGCTGGCAGGTGAGCCCCACGCTACTGCCGGGCGGTGGGCTGGGTTTCTACGCCAGCTGGCGGGCTTTGTAGTAGCAACTGGCGGCTAGCCGAATAGTTTCACTTGCTCACCCTTGTGCTTGGAGCGTAGGTGCAAGCGAATAATCTGCTGAATATCCTTGTTGTCGGCGTAGGGCTGCACGGCGTCGCGAAAATCGTGCATCTGACGGGCTGTGAAGGTTTCATCGACGTAGCCGAAGCCCACGTAGCGACCATTTTCCACTACGACCAGCGATTTTTCGGCGGCCCGGCGCCCGGCGCCAATTACTACAAACGACTCGTGCTCATACGTAATGCTGTCGATGGCAGCATCTACGCGCTGGTTGTAGCTCGCGGGCGGCTCCTGGCCAATGCAGGCACCCTGGCAGCGATGTACTTGAAAATCAAAGCACGAGCCCGTCGTTTTGTACAGGCCGCAGAGCTTTTGGCAGAGGTTGTACCTGGCTACTTTATGGTAGAGAAAGCCTTGGGCTTTGTACTGATTGCCCAGCGCAATGATAGGAATTTCCGAGTTGCGGGCATCGGCGCGGCCGTAGTACAGGCACTTATAGCCGTTGTCGTCGGTCTTGAGATAGATGCCCGCCGGAAATACCGACCGCCGCTGCGCCCGGTTGTAAGTAGGCTTCAGCTGCTTGATGAGGTGCGACTCGTAGAGCAGCGCCACGAGCTCCGAGCCAGTCAGCTCCCAGGTAATATCGGCGATAGAATTCTTGAAATCCAGACTCTTGCGCGATTTCACATCCACCGCAAAGTGCTGCTGAATGCGCTTGTAGATGTTAATGCTCTTGCCCACGTAAATGACCTCGCCGGCCTCGTTGTGGAAGTAATACACGCCGGTTTCCTGCGGCAGCGAGGCTACCTTCTCGGGCGTGATGAGGGGCGGGAGCAGGGCAGTTTTAATGGCCTGGGCCATGGCGGCCACGCGGCGGGGACTGGGTTTTTTCTCGGCGGCATCGGGCTTGCGTCCGGCGGGGGCCAGCGCATCCACGCGCGCGAGCGTAGCGGCTGCATCGGCCTCGGCAGCGTCGCTTTCCTGCGTTATTTTCAGGAGGCGGCCAAAAAGGATAGCCGTGGCCTCGGCGTCGCCGGCCGCCCGGTGGCGACCAGTAAGCGGAATGCCAATATTCTGGCACAGCTTACCCAGGCTGTAGCTCGGCTGGCCCGGAATGAGCGAGCGGCTCAGGCGCACGGTACACAGCGTTTTGCGCGAGTAGTTGTAGCCCAGGTCAGCGAATTCTTTCTTCAGGAAAGAATAGTCAAACCGCACATTATGAGCCACAAATACGCATCCTTCGGTCATTTCAACTACCTTGCGGGCCACCTCATGAAACCGGGGCGCCCCGGCCACCATATCGTTGGTTATTCCCGTGAGCTGCGTGATAAAGGGCGGGATACTGCGGCCAGGGTTAACTAGCGTAGTGTAGGAATCGACCACTTGCTGGCCATCGTGCACGTAGATGGCTAGCTCAGTAATGCGGTCGTTGGCGGGCTGGCCGCCCGTAGTTTCAAGGTCAATTATTGCGTACAAAGCAGCGGGAATTCAAGGAGCAGTAAGCTAACAAAGCTAAGGTGAAGGTTGGTTGCCAGTTGAGCATAAAAAAGCCCGCCAAAGGAGTTTGGCGGGCTTTTTTATGCTCAACTGGAAGTTAATTACTTGCTCTTATTCTGGGTCAACCAGTTCTTAGCTTGCAGGATAGCATCGTGCTGCTGCTGAAATACGCTCTTAGCGCCGGCCGGAATATCCTGAGCCGACAGCGCAGTTTCGTAAGCTTTCAGCGCCGAAGCTTCGCCGGTTTCGGCCGCCTCTAGCACGGCCGAATCATCGCTGCCCGTGATGGCCGATTTGATGTTGATCCAACCACGGTGTACAGCGGCGGCGGCATCAGTAGCCAAGCTCTCCACGGTGTTATCGTCTTTGGCTTCAATGCCATATTGCTTGGCGTAGCCTTCGAGCTCCGCTACAAAACCGGCGCGCTGCTGTGAGTACTCGCTGAGTTTAGATTTCAGCTCGGGGTTTTTTACTTCTTCAGCAGCTTCCTGGTAGCCTTTTACCGACGTGCGGTTGAGGTTGAGAATATCGGTGAAAGCGCGGGCGATAGTTTCGTTAGCCATTGTTTTTGGTTTCTGAAAAGTTGAGGTTAGAAGAGTGGCCCAGCAGAAGGGAGGGTACTATTGCTGGGGCAGTGTACGCGGAATGAGTAGCTAAGGCCAAAATTTCAAGTATAAAATTTTGGCTTTCCCACTAAGAACGGCGCGGCTGAGGCATGGGGGGAAGGGTAGGTTCGGGGGCTAGCGGAACATGCTTACCCCGCACCTTGTCCCAAAACTTAGCCAGAAAGCCCCGGTCGTCGCTCGGGTCTTTTTTGGTGGCTTCGCCATCGCCGACATCGCCTAGCAAGAAGCCCCAGGGCTCGGTAGCCTTATTGGCGTCGAGCATCACCTTGATTACGGCCGAAATCGGGACGCTCAAAATCATGCCCGGCGTGCCCCACAGCTGCGCGCCCAGAATAAGGGCTATGATAGCGGTAAGCGGATTGAGGCTCACTTTGGAAGCCGTAATGAGCGGCGCCAGGATGTTATCCGAAATAAACTGTACCAGCATAAATACCCCAACCACCATCAGCCCGTGCGTGAGGGAGCCGGTTTCGACGTATGTGATCAGGGCCGGAATGATGGAGCCTACAATGATGCCGATGTACGGGATGACGGCCAGCACCGAGGCGAAAACAGCGAAGAAGATAGCGTACTTGACGTGCAGAACCAGCAGGCCAACGGCATTCATAATGGAAACCACCACGATAACGGTAAAAAGCCCCGTCATGTAGCCCTGCACCACATTCTGAATGTTATCGACGGTGTGCAGCACGTTGGTGCGCTTGTCGGGCTCCACAAAGCGGAACATAAACTGCCGCAGGTGGTCGCGGTAGAACAGAAAGCAGATGATGTAAATGGGCACCAGCGTCAGGGTACTCAGCACGCCCAGCGTAGTATTGAGCGTAGAGCCCAAATACTTGCTCGACTGCTTTTGCAGGGCAGCCAGCGACGAGTCGATAACCTGCTCGTGGCTCATAGGCTGAAAATGAAACCGTTGGCTCAGCGCCTGCTGCTGCTGGTCGAAGAGGACTACCAGCTTGCTTTGAATAAGCGGCAGCTCACTACGCAGCCCAATGATCTGCGAGCCGAAAAAGATAAAAAGCCCCGCCAGAGCCAGCGCTACGATCAAAATGGCCGTGGCAATCGCCAGCATCCGGGGCCAGTGCCACTTTTCGAGCCGCGTCACGATGGGCATGAGCAGCAGCGACAGTAGGATGGCGTAAACGAGCGGCAGAAACAGGTCATCGAGCTTGTTTAAGACAAACACGAGCAACGACAAGCCGATGAGCAAAAAAGTGTAGTGCACCACTGCCGACTGCTTTATCTCGGTCGGGGCATGGTTGAACGACTGGCCAGGTACGTTACGCGGCTGGTTGAACTGGTTGGGATTGGGTAACATTTCTTGGATGGGCAGAGGGTAAATGAGTACTGAACAAGGGTGGTTGTGAGCTGAACCTTGCTGCCGGAGCTGGGGTTGAAAAACCAACCAGGTTGGCAAGTTTGGCTAAGCAGCCTGGTAAGGATAAATTGACTTAACGCCACTAACGGCGTTACTTTTACTTCCAGACTGCCCAGCATACGGATTTTCTCTAATGAACGACGAACAACCCACTATCGCCCCCGCCCATGGCTACACCGAAGACAGCATTCGCTCGCTCGACTGGCGCGAGCACATTCGGCTGCGCCCGGGCATGTATATCGGCAAGCTCGGCGATGGGAGCAGCTACGACGATGGCATCTACGTGCTGGTTAAGGAGGTAATTGACAACTGCATCGACGAGCACGTGATGGGCTATGGCCGCACTATCGAAATAAAAATTTCGGAAAGCAAGGTGCAGGTTCGTGACTACGGTCGTGGTATTCCACTGGGTAAGGTGGTCGACGTAGTAAGTAAAATCAACACCGGCGGCAAATACGATTCGAAGGTTTTCCAGAAGTCGGTGGGTCTGAACGGCGTGGGCACCAAAGCCGTGAATGCGCTCAGCAGCTACTTCGTGGTGCAGAGCGTGCGCGAAGGCCAGCTGAAGGCAGCCGAGTTTTCGCAGGGCCAGTTGGTGCAGGACCCCGAGCCCCAGAAAACCAGCCAGCGCAACGGTACGCTCATCACGTTTCAGCCCGACGATACCATTTTCAAGAGCTATCGCTTCATCCCGGAGTACTTGGAAAACCAGATGTGGAACTACGCCTACCTCAACTCGGGGCTGACTCTCCACTTCAATGGCCAGAAGTATTTTTCGGAACACGGCTTGCGCGACTTGCTCAGCCGCAAAACCGACCCCGAAACCCAGCGCTACCCCGTTATTCACCTCAAGGGCGACGATATTGAGCTGGCGCTGACGCACGGCAACGACTACGGCGAGGAATATTATTCTTTTGTCAATGGCCAGTACACTACCCAGGGCGGTACTCACCTGGCGGCCTTCCGCGAGGCGGTGGTAAAGACTGTGCGCGAGCACTATAAGAAGGAGTACGATGCGGCCGACATTCGGGCGAGCATTATTGGGGCCATTTCGGTGCGGGTGCAGGAGCCGGTGTTTGAGTCGCAGACCAAGACCAAGCTCGGTAGCATCAACATGGGCGAAGACGGCCCTACGGTGCGGGGCTTCATCCTCGATTTTGTGAAGGAGCACCTCGACAATTACCTGCACAAAAACCCCACCACGGCCGAAGCAATTCGCAAGCGCATTGAGCAGAGCGAGCGCGAGCGTAAAGACATGGCCGGCGTGAAGAAGCTAGCCAATCAGCGCGCCAAAAAAGCCAACCTGCACAACCGGAAGCTGCGCGACTGCCGCTTTCACCTGGGCGAAAATGCCAAGGATGGCACCGAAAAGGAGCCGCTCACCACGCTCTTCATTACGGAGGGCGACTCGGCGAGCGGCAGCATTACCAAGAGCCGCAACGTGGAGCTGGAAGCCGTGTTTAGCTTGCGCGGGAAGCCGCTCAACTGCTTCGGCCTTAAGAAAAAAGTCGTGTACGAAAATGAGGAATTTAACTTGTTGCAGCACGCCCTCAACATTGAGGAAGGCCTCGAAGGCCTGCGCTACAACCGCGTAGTGGTCGCCACCGATGCCGACGTCGATGGCATGCACATCCGGCTGCTGCTGCTCACGTTCTTCCTTCAGTTTTTCCCCGATTTGGTGCGCAACGGCCACGTGTATATCCTGGAAACCCCGCTGTTTCGGGTGCGCAACAAGAAGGAAACCATCTATTGCTACAACGAAAGCGAAAAGCAGGACGCCATGCGCAAGCTAGGCCGCAACCCCGAGGTGACGCGCTTTAAGGGTCTGGGGGAGATTTCACCCGATGAGTTCGGCCGGTTTATTGGCGAAAATATCAAGCTGGAGCCCGTTATTTTGCAGTCTGACCGCAGCATTCAGCAAGTGCTGGCTTACTACATGGGCAAGAATACACCCGCCCGCCAGGAATTTATTATCGACAATCTGCGATTGGAAAAGGACCTGGTGACGAGCGATGTGCTGCCAGTAGCCGAAATTGCCCTGGCGTAGTCCAGTAGCCTTTATAACTCTAAAAATATCCTACCTATAAATTCCCACATGCCCTTACATCATCTCATCTACGAAAGTCAGGCAACTCATCCGTTTACCGAGGCCGAATTAGCTGATTTACTGCAACAAGCCCGGCTGCACAATGAAGCCAAAGGGTTGACCGGCCTGCTACTTTATGCGCAAGATGGTCGCTTTGTGCAAGTGCTGGAAGGCAATGTGGACGACATCCATGATCTTTATTTTCTGCATATCGCCCGCGATTCGCGGCATCACCGGCTGCAACTGCTGGCCGACGGCACCCTTGACCATCGGCGTTTTGGCGATTGGCGAATGGGCTTCCGGCCCGCCACGCCCGAAGCGCTAGCTGAGCTTACGGGGCATTTTAGCACCGCCGATGCTACTTTTTTGCTGCCGGTGCTGCCCAATTTGCCGAGTCCGTTGCTCGACAAGCTACTCGATTACGTGCATTACACCGTGGCCGACCCGGTGTTCGAAGAAATAGCCCGCTAGCCTAGCGTTGTGCTTATTTCCCTGGCCCTCATTCGCTCGGCGAATGGGGGCTTTTGCTTGGCAAGCCAGCTAATTGCCAGCCAAATTAGTGAATTATTTGCTTAGGGCAGCTAATATAGTTGGGAACTTTCTGGCTTGGCGACGCCTTGAAAAAAAGGCGTTTTGCGCCAATTTTACGGTACTTTTGACAGCGCCTTGCCGATTATTACGTTTTCTCCCGTGGCTATTTTCGATACCCCTGCTCTCGATGCTTCCGACCCCGATTATTTCCAGCCCGGCGATTCGCTGGATTTTAGCCTGGAAACCGGAGCGGAACCGGCTCTGGATGCGGCAGCCGAGGCCCCGGCCGCACTAGTAGCGATTGCTGCCGCAACTACGGTAGCGCACGTTTTATTCGGGGAAGAGGCCGAAGCCGAAGCGGCCGACTACGCGGGGCTAGCTGAGGAGGGTGTCACTTCGGAGCCCGACTCGCCAGCGGAGGCGCAGGAGGAAGAGGAAGCGAAATTTGCGCCCGGCGAGGTGATTCACGACGTGAATAACGTGCGTGGCATGTACCAGAACTGGTTTCTAGACTACGCCAGCTACGTGATTCTGGAGCGCGCCGTGCCCGCCGTGGAAGACGGTCTCAAGCCCGTGCAGCGCCGCATCCTGCACGCGATGAAGGAGATGGACGACGGCCGCTTTAATAAAGTAGCCAATGTCATCGGCCAGACCATGCAGTACCATCCGCATGGCGATGCCAGCATCGGCGATGCGATGGTCAACCTGGGCCAGAAGGACCTGCTCATCGAAACGCAGGGCAACTGGGGCGACGTGCGCACCGGCGACTCGGCCGCGGCGCCGCGCTATATCGAGGCCCGCCTGAGCAAGTTTGCCCTCGAAGTGGTATTCAACCCCGACATCACGGAGTGGCAAATGAGCTACGACGGTCGCAAGCGCGAGCCCACCACGTTGCCCGTGAAGTTTCCGTTGCTGCTGGCGCAAGGCGTAGAAGGCATTGCAGTGGGCCTGAGTACCAAGATAATGCCGCACAACTTTCACGAGCTGTGCCAGGCGAGCGTGGCGGTGCTGCGGGGCAAAGACTTTCAGCTCTACCCCGACTTTCCGACGGGTGGACTAGCCGACATCAGCAATTATCAGAACGGGCAGCGCGGCGGGCGCATCCGGCTGCGGGCCACGATTGAGAAGATTGATAAGACGCTGCTCATCATTCGCGACATTCCGTACGGCACCACCACCACGGCGCTCATGGAAAGCATCGTGAAGGCCAGCGAGGCCAATAAAATCAAGATTAAGAAGGTCGTGGACAACACGGCGGCCGAGGTCGAGATTCAGGTGCAGCTGCCGCCCGGCATCAGCCCCGACCTCACCATCGACGCGCTCTACGCCTTCACCGACTGCGAAATCTCGCTCTCGCCCAATACCTGCGTTATTATCGACGACAAGCCGCGCTTTGTGGGCGTGGAGGACATGCTGCGCCTGAGCACCGGTAAAACCGTGCGCCTGCTGGAGCGCGAACTCGAAATCAGGCAGCAGGAGCTGGCAGAGAAATGGCACTCGGCGTCGCTGGAAAAGATTTTTATCGAAAACCGCATCTACCGCAAAATCGAGGAATGCGAGACCTGGGAGCAGATTCTGGAAACCATCGACGCGGGCCTCAAAAAGTTTGTGCGCGTAGAAGGGGAGAAGCTCAAAGCGAATGATACGCGCCTGGTAATTCGGCGCCCGGTGAGCGAGGACGACCTCACGCGCCTGACCGAAATCCGCATCAAGCGCATCTCCAAATACGATGGTTTCAAGGCTGAGGAGTACATCCAAAAGCTCGATGCCGAGCTGGCTGAAGTGGCCGACCACTTGGCGCATCTCACGCGCTACGCCATCCATTACTTCGAAAACCTGCTGAAAAAGTACGGGGCCAGCCGCGAGCGCAAAACCCAGTTGCGCACGTTTGATGTAGTTACCGCTCAAAAGGTTGCGATAGCCAACCAAAAGCTCTACGTGAACTACCAGGATGGCTTCGTGGGCTATGGCCTGAAGAAAGACAAAGACAAAGAGGACTTGGTGAAGCACGTAGCTGATTGCTCAGACCTCGACGACATCATCGCTATTCGGCGCGACGGCACCTTCGTCGTATCAAAAATTGCGGAGAAAACTTTTGTAGGTAAAGACCTGCTGCACGTAGGCGTATATAATAAGAACGACGACCGGCTGGTGTACAATATGGTATACGTGGACGGGGCCAGCGGCATCAGCTTCGCCAAGCGCTTTCTGGTGACGGGCATCACCCGCGACAAAACCTACGACCTCACCAAGGGCACCAAGGGCACCAAGACGCTGTATCTCACCGCTAATCCTAATTCGGAGAGCGAAACCGTTACTATTCAGCTCTCGGATAAAGCTCCGGCGCGGGTCAAGCAGTTTGAGTTCGATTTTGCCGAGTTAGCCATCAAGGGCAAGGGCTCAATGGGCAACATTGTGACCAAGCAGCCGATTAAAAAAATCACTCAAAAATCGCTGGGTGACAGCACGCTAGGCGGGCGCGAGGTGTTTTTCGACAGCGTGGTGAGTAAGCTCAACCACACCGGGCACGGCCGCTACCTGGGCACCTTCGATACCGAGCACTTGGTGCTGGTCGTGTACCGCGATGGCTCGTATGAGCTGACGGCGCCTTCGACGGCTACGCATTTCGACGTGCCCAACATCCTGCTATTGCGCAAGCTGGAGCCCGACACGGTGGTAAGCGCCGTGTACGTAGACGGGGAAACGAAGCTTCACTACGTCAAGCGGTTCCACATTGAAACCACGACTCTGGACAAGCACTTCACGTTTATCGCCGAAACCAAAGGCTCGAAGCTGCTGGCGGCCACCGCTTTTGCGGAGCCCGAAATTGAAATCAAGTTACAGCGCGATAAAAAAGCCGATAAGGAAATCGAAAACGTGCGTCTCGACCAGTTTATCGAAGTAAAAGGCTGGAAGGCGATGGGCAATAAGCTCAACTACTACAAGATACACGCCCTTACGCTGCTGACTGATGAAGGCCCCGACCCGGTGCGGCGCGAAGCCAAACGGCGCGGCGCGGCCAAAGCAGAGGTTGAGGTCGAGGGTGGGAGCGAAGCTACTGCAGAGGAGCCAGAAACGCCAGTGGCCGTAGATGTTACGGCGGAAGAAGTAGCCCAGTCGCAAGCGCTGTTGCGGCGGCCCAAAGCGCAGTTGGGGTTATTTTAAGCAGTACAGTAGTCAACAGTTCGGCTGGCCTCGCGCCCGTCGTGATCCCAGAAGCTATGGCGTGGCTGTCCCTTTTGCTGAGTTCCGTAGGGCTGACGCTGGTGCTGGCCGCAGGCAGTGGTGGGGCCGTGCGGGCGCAGCAAACAACCACTGCTCAGCCTTCTCTGCCGGCGGCTGTGGAGGCTAGCGAATTACGTAGTTCGCTAGCTTCTACCACTTCGCTGGCCCCCGACTCGGTAGCGCTGCGCCAGCACTTGCGCCAAGCTGCCACGCTCCAGCAAAAATTTAAGGACTCGGAGGCCCTGGCCGAATACCAGGCTGCGCTCAAAATAAACCCTCACCACTACGCCAGCTTGTGGCGGGCGGCCGTCCTAAGCGTGAGCATTGGCAATCGCTACTCCGATGAAACCCGGAAAAGCGCCTACTTTGCGGCCGCCCACCAGTACGCCGACCAAGCCCTAGCCGCCGCCCCCGAACGCGGGGAAGGTAACTATGCTATGGCGCTAGCTTTGTTTAGCGAAGCCAGCTTGCTGAGTGCCCGCAGCCGGCTGCGCACGTTTAAGGAGTTGCGCACGCACGTGTTCCTCGCCGCCGAGCACCGCCCCGATTTGCCCGAAGCCTGGCAGCTGCTGGGCCGTTGGTACTACCGGGTAGCCCATTATAATATCCTGGAGAAAACGTTTTCGAAGGTTTTTCTGGGTGGCTACCCGCAGGGCGCGACCTCCAAAAAAGCGATTGAAGCGCTCGAAAAAGCTCACCACCTAGATCCCGGCCGCATTCAGTATTACTACGACTTAGCCCGTATGTATAAGTACCAGGGCAACCGCCGCCTCGCCCTGGCTCTGTTGCAGGAAGCCATTAAACTACCCACCTACACCAGTGAGGACTTGACCATCAACCGACTCTGCCAGCAATTGCTATTGCCGCTGGTACGCGCCACTACCCGGCACGACCGCCTGCACGCCCGTTGGTATGAAGGCCTGAAAATAAGCACGCCAGCTGAGGGTAGTAGAACCATCAATTAAACTGCCGGGGCGCCAACGCTGTCGGGTAGTTTATTCGCTGGAGCTTGCCGAAATTTGCGGGCCGGGCTTCTCCTCAGTTTTCCCTATGCCAGTGCCTTATCCGTCTATGCCTCGCTGGTCATTGCTGCTGCTAACCCTGCTAGCGGCCTGCCAAACTGCCCCCACTGAGCGCCCCGATACCCTCGTAGACCTGGCTACTGTGCAAAGCGGCCCGCGCGTGCAGGCCGACGAGTTGGACGGGGCCATTCGCCAGCAGCCGCAGAATACCGCGCTGCTAGCCCGGCGGGCCACCCTGCGCTTGGCGGCTGGCCAGCCCACGGCTGCCTTGCGCGATGTGAACGCCGCCCTCGAAATTGATAACCAGGCTGGCGACCTGTATTTCTTGCAAGCGCGGGCCTTGCGGGCGCTTGGCCGCCTAACGCAAGCTTTGGCCGCTGCCCACCAAGCGGGTGATAATGGGTTTAGCTCGCCCGACTTACCGCTGCTCGAAGGTGAAACGCACCTGGCTGCCCGGCAGTACGAGGCCGCTTTAGAAAGCCTTGACCGCACGCTGCGCCTCGACCCCGACCAGCCCGCCGCGCTCTTTTATAAAGGCTTGGCTTACGCAGCTACTGCTGACACGGCCCAGGCCCTTAGCTACTTGCAGGCAGCGCTCGCCCGTGACCCTCGCCAGCCCGAAATCCTGCATCAGCTAGCTTTTCTACTGAATGCCTACCGGGTGCCGGCCGAAGCGGCTCGCTACGCTTCTCGGGGCCTGCGCCTCGACTCTACTTCTGGGGCGCTAGCCTACGACTACGGCCGTCAGCTGGAGCTACAAGGCCAACCCGATAGCGCCTGGCACTATTACCGCCGCGCCCTGCGCCTCGATACTTCCCAATACCGAGCCGACTATCGCTTAGCGCTGGCTGCCAGTGCTTATGGCCAGCGCCCGGCTCTGTTGATTCCGCATTTGCAGCGGGCCCTGCGCCATAGTGCGCACTTGCCGCAGGCCCGTGCCTTACTAGCGGAGGCCCTGGAGGCCCAGCACCGGCTACCCGAAGCGCTGACGCAGTTTCGACTGCTAGTAGCTGAAAACCCGGGTAATCAACACTGGACGTACAAAGTATGGAAAGCTGGGGCAGTGGTTCAGGCTGCTTTGCCCGATAGCCTGCGTACTTCTCCCCGCTACTATTACCCCGCGCCACCGGCCGCCCCAACGCCTCGATCAGTCGGAGCGGTGCCGGCTTTGCCGCTGCGCACCCCACGGTAGTGGGGCAAATGCGTAGATCCTCGGCTACCTCGTTGCTTTTCCTCTTCCCAGCGGGCGTAACTTGCGCCTGCTTTGCGCCCACCGCAGGCAATAGTTTATGCTCCACCTCACCCTCCCCGACGGCTCCGTCCGCCAAGTCGAAGCTGGTTCGACGGGCTACGACCTCGCCGCTAGCATCAGCGAAGGCTTAGCTCGCAATGCCTTGGCCGTAAAAGTAAACGGCGAAATTCGCGACCTGCACCGCCCCCTCACCGAGGATGCTACCCTCGAAATCCTCACCTGGAATGAGGCCGGTGGTAAGCAAACTTATTGGCACTCCTCAGCTCATCTCATGGCCGAAGCGCTCGAAGCACTATACCCCGGCGTAAAATTAGCCATTGGCCCAGCTATTGAAAATGGCTTTTATTACGACGTGGACTTAGGCGAAGGCCGCACGATTTCGAGCGATGACTTCCCGGCTATCGAGAAGAAAATGCTTGAGCTAGCCAAGAATAAAAGCAAGTTCGAGCGCCGCGAAGTGCCTAAGGCCGAAGCTATTGCCTACTTCACCGAAAAGCAGGATCCTTATAAGCTAGAGCTGATTGATGGCCTCGAAGATGGTAACATTACCTTCTACTCACAAGGCGATTTTACCGACCTCTGTCGTGGGCCGCACATCCCCGATACGGGCCCCATCAAGGCGGCTAAGATCATGAACGTAGCTGGCGCTTACTGGCGCGGCGACGAAAAAAATAAGCAGCTGACCCGCCTCTACGGCATCACGTTCCCCAAGGCTAAAGACCTCACCGAGTACCTCGAAAAGCTCGAAGAAGCCAAGCGTCGAGACCACCGCAAGCTGGGTAGGGAACTAGAGTTATTCGCTTTTTCGGAGAAGGTAGGCGCCGGCTTACCCCTATGGCTGCCCAAGGGCACTGCGCTGCGCGAGCGTTTAGAGCAATTTTTGCGTAAGGCCCAAATAAAAGCTGGCTACCAGCCCGTTGTGACGCCTCATATCGGGTCGAAGGAGCTGTACGTAACCAGCGGCCACTACGAGAAATACGGCGCCGATTCCTTTCAACCCATCAAGACGCCTAACCCGGGGGAGGAATTTTTCCTCAAGCCCATGAACTGCCCGCACCACTGCGAAATCTACCGCACCAAGCCGCGCTCGTACCGCGACCTGCCGGTCCGCTTTGCCGAGTTCGGTACGGTTTACCGCTATGAGCAGTCGGGCGAGCTACACGGTCTCACCCGCGTGCGGGGCTTCACGCAGGACGATGCCCACATCTTCTGCCGGCCCGACCAGGTTATTGAGGAGTTTAAAAAGGTGATTGATCTGGTGCTCTACGTGTTTAAGGCCCTTGGCTTCAGCGAGTTTACGGCCCAGGTCTCGCTACGTGACCCCGAAAATAAAACCAAATACATTGGTTCCGATGAGAACTGGGCTATTGCCGAACAAGCCATTATTCAGGCGGCCTCTGAAAGAGGGCTCACTACCGTCACCGAGTTAGGGGAAGCCGCTTTTTACGGCCCTAAGCTCGACTTTATGGTGCGCGATGCGTTGGGTCGTCGTTGGCAATTGGGAACGGTGCAAGTCGATTACAACTTGCCCGAGCGCTTTGACCTCGAATATGTGGCGCCCGACAACACCAAGCAACGCCCGGTGATGATTCACCGCGCGCCATTTGGCTCGCTGGAGCGCTTCGTAGCCGTGCTTATCGAGCATACTGCTGGTAATTTCCCTCTCTGGCTCTCGCCCGAGCAATTTATCGTGCTGCCCATCTCGGACAAGTTTGCCGACTATGCCTACGAAGTGAAGGCGCGGCTCGAAGCAGCCGACTTGCGGGGCACGGTCGATGCCCGCGACGAGCGCATCGGGCGCAAGATTCGCGATGCAGAAATCGCCAAAACTCCTTATCTACTGGTAGTTGGCGAAAAAGAAGCTCAGGATAATCTAGTTAGCGTACGCCGTCACGGAGAAGGTGACCTTGGCTCGATGTCGCTCGATAGCTTCATTCAAAGCGTCACTAATCAGGTAGCCGAGGCTATGGGCTAGCTGCCAACAGCTTATTTTTCCTCTATCATTTTGATTTACGAGGAAAAAGTCGGATATTTGCCCCCCGAACATCTGGTATTGAACCAGCTGGCTCGCTGCCTTTAAATTATTCCCCGCCACATTTTAGCAGGAGGACTTTCGCCATAGCTACCCCGAATCGTCGGTACGTGCCCCGCCAGCAGGTGGAGGAGCCGTTCAAAATCAACCAGAAAATTACTGCCCGCGAGGTTCGTCTCGTTGGCGACAACGTCGAGCAGGGTATTTACCCCGTAGACCAGGCTCGCAAAATGGCCCAGGACCAAAACCTGGACTTGGTGGAGATTTCACCCACTGCGACGCCGCCCGTGTGCCGCGTCATCGACTACTCGAAATTCAAGTACGAGCAGAAGAAAAAAACCCGCGAGCTAAAAGCGAAGCAGACTAAGGTCGTCATCAAGGAGATTCGTTTCGGCCCTAACACCGACGATCACGACTTCGATTTCAAGCTCAAGCACGCCCAAGAATTCCTCAAGGAAGGGGCTAAGATCAAGGCGTACGTCCACTTTGTGGGTCGCAGCATTGTTTTTAAAGAGCGGGGCGAAATTCTGCTACTTAAGTTTGCCCAGGCTCTGGAAGAGTTGGCCAAAGTAGAGCAACTGCCTAAGCTTGAAGGCAAAAGGATGTTCCTCTACTTAGCTCCTAAGGCTGCTGTCGTGGCCAAGGTTGCGCCCAAGCCGGCTCCCGCCCCCGAGAAAGCCAAGGCCCCGAAAGAGGCTAAGGCCGCTCAGGAGCCTGCCGCTACCGAATAGCTTAACCCCGGTTGTTGATGGCTGCCGTTGCCGACTGCGTTAGTCGTTCGGCGTCAGTACCAAACAATCAATAATCAACCACAACCCATGCCCAAAGTAAAAACCAAGTCGGGTGCCAAGAAGCGTTTCAAGCTGACTGGCACTGGCAAAGTGAAGCGTAAGCACGCTTTCAAGTCGCACATTCTGACTAAAAAGAGCACCAAGCGTAAGCGTGCTCTCACCCACAGCGGCCTCGTTAGCTCGGCCGATATGAACCGGGTGAGCCAGATGCTGAATATCTAAAACTTCACCAGGCTTCCGGCTTAAGCTTCAGTAGCTTACTGAGCGCCGGCTGCCAAAAACAACTTAGGTTATGCCAAGGAGTGTAAACCACGTGGCTTCGCGCCACCGCCGTAAAAAAGTAATGCGCCTTGCCAAAGGCTACTATGGCCGGCGCAAAAACGTGTGGACCGTTGCGAAAAACGCCGTAGAAAAGGGCTTGCTCTATGCCTATCGCGACCGCAAGGTGAAGAAGCGCGAGTTCCGGGCGCTCTGGATTCAGCGTATCAACGCTGGTGCTCGCGAGCACGGTATGTCGTACTCGCAGCTGATGGGCGGCCTCAAGAAGGCCGGCATCGACCTCAATCGCAAGGTGCTGGCTGATTTGGCCTTGAACCATCCCGCGGCGTTTGCGGGCATCGTTGAGAAAGCGAAGTAACGTAGGCGGGAGCTGGTCGCAGTTCTTACTAATCGACTGAACCTGAAAAGCGCTTGCCCCCGGATAGGAGGCAAGCGCTTTGTCGTTTTATCTAAAAATAACCCGAACCGCATAAGTAAGCTAACTTGTTGGTTGAAAATAAAAAAACCGTCCCGATAGGTTATCGGAACGGCTTCTACAAGTAGCGGGGACGAGAGTTGAACTCGTGACCTCAGGGTTATGAATCCTGTGCTCTAACCAACTGAGCTACCCCGCCGGGTCGGTTTGGGAGTGCAAAGGTAGTAAAAAACTGCCTCATTGCAAATCCTGCCACAAAAAAAATGTTGTTTTCCCGCTCGCGGAGCCGCTTTTCCTTAGCGGCTGGCTCGGGCTCACCCCCTTATCTATTTATGGCCGTGCCCACTGCCAGCGCCAAGCGGCGCTTCGAGATGGAATACTCGATAAACGCCTCGCCCAAGTTGTTGTTTCCCTATATTGCTTCGGCTTCGGGATTGTCGCAATGGTTTTGCGAAGATGTACGTCTCGACCCCGATCACCGCTACAATATGGTGTGGGACAGGCAGAACCACTACGCTGAGGTAGCCGCTCAGCGGCCTGGCCGCTCAATTCGCTACGTGTTCTTAGATGAACACAAGCGCCCGCTGGCTGATGCCAACTACTTGGACTTTTCACTGGAGTCTTCGCGTATTACCGATGAGGTGTTTTTGCGGGTTACGGATTATTCAGATCATACGGATGGCCAAGAGCACTCGGAATTGTGGGAGGGCCTAGTTAGTAAGCTGCGGGAGCAGGTAGGAGGCTAACGGGCGCACTATTGCGTTGGGTACAACGTTAAGAGGCGGTTTTGCAGAAAGCTAGGTTATGGTAAAAAAACTCGATAAACTCATTCTACAGGCATTTGCGGGCCCTTTTTTACTCACCTTCGCAGTAGTAGAGTTCATTTTTTTAACTCAATTATTACTCAAATACCTAGATGACATCATCGGTAAGGATCTAGGAGTAGTTGTAATCTTAAAGCTGCTCTTTTTCCTTAGCGTAACCATTGTCCCTATTTCGCTGCCGTTAGCGGTACTTCTTTCCTCCCTAATGACCTATGGTAGCCTAGGTGAGCATCATGAATTAACGGCTATTAAAGCGTCGGGAGTTGCGCTGACGCGTATTCTGCGCCCGGTGTGGTTAGTAAGCCTTATGCTGGCTGGCATAGCTTTTTGGTTCAACGAAAGTATTGTGCCTAAAGCAAACCTACATGCCTACAGCCTGCTGTGGGATGTGCGCCAAAAGAAGCTAGCACTTGATATTAGAGAAGGGATTTTTTATAATGGCATTCCGGGGTACACCATTAAGGTAGATAAAAAAGTGGGACCCGAGAAAGATATTTTGATGGGGATCATGATTTATGACCACACGCAAAAGTCGGGCAATGCCACGGTAATGCTCGCCGACTCAGGCCGCATGTTTACGCGTTTTGGTGGGCAATATCTAGGCTTGGAACTATTCAGGGGGCATAACTACATAGAGCAGCCCGATGCACAAAACCGTTCCGGCGCGTCGTTTATCCGACAGGCTTTTAAGCGCAATATGATAACGTTCTCGCTATCATCATTTAACCTGAACGAAACTAAAAAGGAGCTATTTCAGCAAAACCGAATGATGCTGAATATCCCGCAGTTGTTTCATGGCACCGACTCCATCCAAAAAACCCTGAATCGGGAAAGAAAGCTGCTGCCAGCCCGGCTAGGAGGCTATTATACTTACCTGCGGCTTGATACCACGGGCCGGGCACAAAACCGTAAGGTAGCAGCCTTGCGGGTGCCTTTGACGCGGCTGCCACCGCTTACTTCAGCGCAGGCCGAGCAGGCCCTCAACCGGGCGCGCAATGTGAACGGCTTTATCATATCTACTTCGCAGCGGCTATTCGAAATAGCCCGCGACTCAGCCGAGTTTCGCATCGAAGTCTACCGCAAGTATACCCAGTCGTTTGCAGTGCTGCTGATGTTCCTGATTGGCGCGCCACTCGGCGCGATCATCAAAAAGGGAGGCATCGGGGTGCCTATTCTGGTTTCTATTCTTTTCTTCATCGTTTTTTACGTGCTCGACACGATGGGGTCGAAGTATGGCCGCGAGTTTGTATTGCCGGTAGGAGTGGGGATGTGGCTATCCAATGCTATTCTATTGCCTTTCGGAATCTTTTTTCTGTACCAGGCCTACAATGATTCTGGGCTCTTAGAAACTGATTTCTGGCGGCAGCTTGCCCAGCGCCTGCCGAGCTGGCCGCGCCTGCGGCGGCTAGCGGCCCCGGTAAACGATTAGGACTTGGAATCCGGAAAAAAACCGCGTACCTTTGCGCCCGCCCCAAGGTATGGGGCACAAGATTTCTCATTTTTCTTAATCTAAGACGGGTTCTCCCTATCTGCCGATGAAACTCTCGACCGAGGCCAAGCAGGCCATTTTCGAAAAAAACAGCCTTCAGAAAGTAACTACCGATACTGGTTCGGCCGAGTCGCAAATTGCGCTGTTTACGCACCGCATTCAGCACCTGACAGAGCACCTGAAGACCAACAAAAAAGACCATAGCACACGCCTGGGTCTGCTGAAGCTGGTTGGTAAGCGCCGCCGGATGCTGGATTTCCTACAGCACCGCGAAATCAACCGCTACCGCGCTATTATTAAGGAGCTGGGTATCCGTAAGTAAGCCCGCCTCCCAAGAGCAGGGAGCCTTCCAATCGAAGGTTCCCTGCTCTTTTTTTATCCCTTTTCTGCTGCTCAGACATGAGGCGTTCGGCATGAGGCCGCGCTAGCCCTGGTGGTTAGCAAACTCGTGCGCTAACCGGAGTTTCAATCGCTCATGTCTTGTCTAACGTCTCCAGTCTTATTCCCTCCAATGCCCGCTCCTCACGCGATTACTAAAACCCTGGTGCTGCCCGACGGCCGCCAGATTTCTATTGAAACCGGTAAGCTAGCCAAATTTGCCGACGGCGCCGTTGTAGTACGCCTCGGCGACACTATGCTGCTCGCCACGGTGGTTTCGGCCCCCAGCCAGCGCGAAGGCGTTGACTTCCTGCCCTTATCGGTAGACTACCAAGAAAAATTCGGCTCGGCCGGCAAAATCCCCGGCTCGTTTCAGCGCCGCGAAGGCCGCCTGTCGGATTATGAAATCCTGATTTGCCGCTTGGTTGACCGCATTTTGCGGCCGATGTTCCCGAAAGACTACCACTACGAGGTGCAGGTAATGATTACCCTGATCTCGGCCGATAAGGAAGTACAGCCCGACGCTCTCGCTGCTCTCGCAGCCTCGGCGGCCATTTCCATCTCTGATATTCCGTTTGCCGGCCCAATCTCGGAAGTGCGGGTAGCTCGCATCGACGGGCAGTTCCAGATTAACCCCAAAACCAGCGACTTGCAGCGCGCCGATATGGACCTCATCGTGGGGGCCACGGCCGACTCGGTGGCAATGGTAGAAGGAGAGATGCACGAAGTGAGCGAAGAGGAAATGGTGGCGGCCATTGCCTTTGGCCACGAAGCCATCAAAGCCCAGGTGCAACTGCAAAAGGAGCTGGCCGAAGCTGTTGGCCGTACGCCCGAATCGGCGCCCCGCGAGTATCCGAAATATGAGGAGAACGAGGCGCTCAAAAAACTCATCCAGGAAGGTATTTACCAGGGTGCCTACGACATAGCTCGAGCCGGTAATACCAGCAAGGCTGGTCGTAAGGAAGGTTTCTCGCTGGTAAAGAAGGAGTTTCTAGATAAGCTCGTGGCCGACCAGCCCGAGCTGGACATGAAGCAATTTAGCCGCTACTACTCGTCGGCCGAAAAGAAAGCCATCCGCGATATGATGGTGAAAGACCGGGTCCGCCTGGATGGCCGCCAGCTCACGGAGATTCGTCCCATCTGGTCGGAAATCAACTACTTGCCTGGCGCACACGGCTCGGCCATCTTTACCCGCGGCGAAACCCAGAGCCTGACCACGGCCACGCTCGGCACGAAGCTCGACGAGCAGATTGTCGACCAGCCGCTGACCAAAGGCTACAACCGTTTCATGCTGCACTACAACTTCCCCGGTTTTTCGACCGGTGAGGTAAAACCTAACCGCGGGGCTGGCCGCCGCGAAATTGGCCACGGCAACCTGGCCATGCGCTCGCTCAAGCAAGTGCTACCGCCCGACGAGGAAAATCCCTACACGATTCGCATTGTGTCGGACATTCTGGAGTCGAACGGCTCGAGCTCGATGGCCACGGTGTGCGCGGGCTCGCTAGCCCTAATGGATGCCGGAGTGAAGGTGCGTGCAGCCGTAGCCGGTATTGCCATGGGCCTCGTGCAGGACAAGGAAACCGGCGAATACGCCGTGCTTTCGGATATTTTGGGTGACGAGGACCACCTCGGTGACATGGACTTCAAGGTAACTGGTACCGAAAAAGGGATCTGCGCTTGCCAGATGGATATCAAGATCCAAGGCTTGAGCAACGAGATCCTGACTGCCGCGCTGCACCAGGCCCGCGAAGGCCGTTTGCACATCCTCCGCGAGATGGCCAAGACCATCGCCGCCCCAGCCGCTGAGCTGAAGGCCCATACCCCGCGCTCGCACAAGATGCTGATTGATAAAGAGTTTATCGGCGCCATAATCGGGCCGGGCGGCAAGGTTATTCAGCAGATCCAAAAGGATACCAACGCCACGGTTATTATTGAAGAAAAGGACGAGAAGGGCCACGTAAGCATTTACGCTGCCAACCAGACCGACATGCAGGGCGCCATCGACCGCATTCGGGCTATCGCGGCGCAGCCGGAAGTTGGGGAAACTTACAAAGGCAAAGTGCGCTCTATTCAGCCCTACGGCGCGTTTGTGGAAATCATGCCTGGTAAGGACGGTTTGCTGCACATTTCGGAGGTAACCCACGAGCGGATTGCTTCGCTCGAAGGCGTGCTGGAAGTAGGGCAGGAGATAGACGTGAAGCTGGTAGACATCGATAAGAAAACCGGCAAGTATCGTCTCTCGCGTAAAGTGCTATTGGAAAAACCGGCGTAGGTTTTTAGGAGTAAGAATTTGGGTAAATGTGAAAAAAGGAGGTTTAACCGTGCGAGCCAGTAGCTAGCCAGGCAAAGTTTCTTTTTTTCACAACCTACTGCATTCCCGCCTTACACAGAAGAACTTTCGATCGTATAGCCATGTTGTTTTCCATTGAATCGACTGAGGTTCGACAGAATAATATGCTTCCTTCTACCTCCTTTAAAACTATTTAATTAGCGCCGTTACCGATGAGACAGTTAAAAATTAGTAAGCAGATAACCAACCGCGAAAGCCAGTCGCTGGATAAGTACCTCCAGGAGATTGGCAAAGTGGATCTGCTAACGCCCGATGAAGAGGTAACGCTGGCCCAACGTATTCGCGATGGAGACCAGAGAGCGCTGGAGAAGTTGACTAAAGCTAACCTGCGCTTCGTGGTTTCGGTAGCTAAGCAGTACCAAAATCAGGGCCTTAGCCTCGGTGACCTTATTAATGAAGGCAACCTGGGCCTTATCAAGGCTGCCAAGCGTTTTGACGAAACCCGCGGCTTTAAATTCATTTCGTACGCCGTGTGGTGGATTCGCCAAAGCATTCTGCAAGCGTTGGCCGAGCAGAGCCGCATCGTGCGCCTGCCGCTTAATCGAGTTGGCTCGCTGAACAAAATCAGTAAGTCTTTCTCGGAGCTGGAACAGAAGTTTGAGCGGGAGCCTTCACCCGAGGAAATTGCCGAGGTTCTGGAGCTAACTACCTCCGAGGTAGTGGATACCCTCAAGATTTCGGGTCGCCACGTGTCGGTAGATGCGCCGTTTGTGCAGGGCGAAGAAAACCGTCTGCTCGATGTACTCGAAAACGAAGACGAAGAAACGCCGGATTCGGGCTTGATGAACGATTCACTTCGCAAGGAGGTACAGCGGGCACTCTCGACCCTAACCAAGCGCGAGGCCGACGTAATTACGCTTTACTTTGGCTTGAACGGAGAAGCGGCGCTGACCCTTGAAGAGATAGGCGAGAAGTTCAATCTCACCCGTGAACGGGTGCGCCAAATCAAAGAAAAAGCGATTCGGCGCCTGCGTCACACCTCGCGTTCAAAGGCGTTGAAGCCCTACCTAGGCTAGTTTTTGCTTAAATTTGCTGGACTTAAAACCCCGACCGTGAGGTTGGGGTTTTTTGTAGCGCAATGCTTTACGCTGGCTGCTAGCTACAGCCGTTGCCAAAACCCTGGTATTTTATTTTACTTACGTTCAACATTCATTAGGCTACTGCCTAGTGTTACTTATGGAACATATTCATTGTTTGATAATTGGCTCGGGGCCAGCTGGCTATACTGCGGCTATTTATGCCGCGCGGGCTGGGTTGAAGCCCATCATGTACATGGGCTTGCAGCCGGGCGGGCAGCTGACCATTACAAACGACGTAGAGAACTTTCCGGGTTACCCCGATGGGGTGATGGGGCCGGAAATGATGGAGGACCTGAAAAAACAGGCCGAACGTTTTGGTACTGATATCCGCTATGGCATTGCTACCAAAGTGAATTTTTCGGGTCGGCCGCATCGGATCACGATTGATGAAACGATTGAGCTGACGGCCGACTCGGTTATCATCGCGACCGGCGCTTCGGCCAAGTGGCTGGGCCTGCCCTCCGAAGCACGTTTGAACGGCTCGGGAGTATCGGCCTGCGCGGTGTGCGACGGCTTTTTCTACCGGGGTAAGGAAGTAGCCATCGTAGGTGCGGGCGACACGGCTGCTGAAGAAGCCAACTACCTGGCCAACTTGTGCTCGAAAGTGTATATGCTGGTGCGTAAGGATGCCATGCGGGCGTCAAAAATTATGCAGCGCCGCGTGTTGGAGAACCCTAAGATTGAAGTGCTGTTTGATACCGGCACCGATGAAATACTGGGTGAGCACGCCGTGGAGGCAGTGCGAGTGAAAAACCTGGTGACCCATGAGACTCGCGAAATACCGATTCATGGTTTCTTTGTGGCCATTGGGCACGAGCCGAATTCCAAGATTTTTCAGGACTACCTACACCACGATGAGCAGGGCTACCTCAAGACCTTGCCCGGCACCTCCAAGACGAACGTTGATGGTGTATTTGCCTGCGGCGACGTGCAGGACTTTACGTATCGGCAGGCCGTAACGGCAGCGGGTACTGGCTGCATGGCTGCCCTGGATGCCGAGCGGTACCTGGCTGGCCTCAACTCCTAGTGTATTTGATGCAGCCAACCGGGCGGGTTTGGCGACCTTTACTTATTACCAACATGCAGCAGTGGTCCGCCTACCGGGTCACTGCTGCCATTTTTGGGCTCCGTTTGATATTTTCCAAGCTTTTCTTCCGCCTACCCGTGCTGCTGCTGCTCTTGGCCTGTGGATTAGGGCTGAGCACGACTGCGCAAGCGCAACACCGCAAAAGCTCGCGATCCAAAGCCCGGGCCAGAGCCAAAGGCACGCCGCGCAGCAAGGACTTTTTTCGCGCCCGCACGCCCACTATGCGCTACGTGCAGCCTGAAACCACTACCATTATCGAGACGGAAGAGATGCCGGACGCTAAATCGGACGCGGCGAAGTCGATCTTCAATCCGGCCCGTAAGCTCAGTATCGTGAGTGAAGACACGACGACGCTCGATGAGGGCGGGCAGGAGATCGTGGAAATGTCGGACGAAGTGCTCATCGACTCGTCGTGGGTGAAGGTAGCGGGCTACTATGCCATCTGGGATACGCACAACATCAACCCTTACCGGGTAGATGGCCGCCGCATTCGCGATACGCTCACCCTGAAGCTGATTGACCCGGCCCGCCAGCATTTTTCGCGCATGCCACTGGGTAAAACGCCCATTACCTCGGGCTTCGTATTTCGATGGGGGCGTTGGCACTTCGGCGTCGATCTGGATTTGAATACGGGTGACTCGGTGCGGGCCGTTTTTGACGGAGTCATTCGCATTAGCAAGTGGGATGGCGGCGGCTACGGCAATTATCTGCTTGTGCGTCACTTTAATGGCCTCGAAACCCTCTATGGGCACTTGAGCAAGCCGCTGGTGCCCGTCGGCACCTTCGTGAAGGCCGGGCAAGTGATCGGGCTAGGTGGCAGCACGGGGCGCAGCACCGGCTCGCACCTGCACTTTGAAGTGCGCTACGAGGGCAACCCCATCAACCCGACGTATGTATACGACTTCCCCGATTATAAACTGCGGGGCGAAACATTTACGATTACCTCGGCGCTTTTCAGCTACTACAACCGGGCCCTGCGGCGCGGGCGGGGCGCGGCCAGTAGCGAGCCCACTGCCGCCCGCCGCGTGGCTACGCACCAGATTCGCTCGGGCGATACGCTATCGGAAATTGCCGACCGCTACGGCGTGCGCGTTAGCACGCTCAAGCGCCTGAACCCCGGCTTGAGTACCAAGCTGCGGCCCGGTAAAAAGCTGCGCGTAAAGTAAACTTGGACAGGCTGGCCCTTGCTGGCTATTTGCTTATGAAACTGGATATTTTAGCGCTGGGTGCTCACCCCGACGATGTGGAAATGTCGTGCTCGGGCACGCTGCTAGCCGCCGTAGCTGCTGGCAAGAAAGTGGGCATTGTAGACTTTACCCGCGGCGAGCTGGGTACCCGCGGCACCCCCGAAATTCGCGCGGCCGAGTCGGCAGCGGCTAGCCGCATTTTGCAGTTGAGTGCCCGCGAAAACCTGGGCTTGCCCGATGGCTTTTTTAAAAATGATCGCGAGCACCAGCTGCCGCTCATTGCGGCCATTCGGCGCTACCAGCCCGAAGTAGTGCTGTGCAACGCCATCAGCGACCGGCACCCCGACCACGGGCGGGGCTCGCAGCTGGCCACCGAGGCGTGCTTCCTGAGCGGCTTGCGCATGATTGAAACGCTGGGCGAAGACGGCCAGCCCCAGGCCGCTTGGCGGCCCAAGAACGTGTACCACTACATTCAGGATCGGCAGATTCCGGCCGATTTTGTGGTGGACATCACGCCGCACTGGGCCGGGAAGTGGGCGAGCATCAACGCCTACGGCACCCAGTTCTTTAACCTGAACGCCGACCCCACGGCGCCGGCTACCTACCTTTCGGGCCAAACCTTCGCGCACTTTATGGAGGCCCGGGCCCGGGAGTTTGGGCACTTGATTGGGGTAGAGTTTGGCGAAGGCTACACAGTGGAGCGGCCGGTGGGCGTGCGCGAGCTCAGCGACCTACTTTAGTCTGCTTGCTAAAATGCGCCATTATCCTGCCCTTGGTACAGGATGACGGCGCGTTTTAGCAAGCAGACTAAAGTAGGTCGCTACAATCCTAGCACCCGGTCGGCATTGCCATAGGCCAGCTTGGCGATATCGGCTGGGGCCATTTGCAGGTTGGCCAAAAACTGGTGGCCGGCTGTGTTGGGGGCGAATGGATAATCGACGGAAAACAAGGTGTTGTCGAGCCCAAACGTGGCGAGCGCGGCCTCCAGCGGCGGGCGCGTGAAGATGCCGCTCGTGGTGATGTAAACCTGGTCGCGCAGTGTCTGGCTGATGCTGCGCGGCAGCTTGGTTTGGCTGGGCGGCATGGTGAGGTCGGCGCGGGCCATCATCACGGGCAGCATTTCGCCCATGTGGCCAATGATGAGCTTGAGGCGCGGGTAGCGCTCCAGCGTGCCGCTCACGATGAGGCGCAGGATGTGAATGGCCGTTTCGGCGTGCCAGCCAAAGCCCGCCATGCTCAAATTTTGGCCCAGCTCATTGGGCAGATTCTCGTAATAAACGGCCCGCACCGGGGCGGGTGGCACGCCGGGATGCAGGTAGAGCGGCACGCCCAGTTCCTGGGCCCGCGCCAGCAGCGGCGCAAACTGCGGGCTGTCGAGAAACTGGCCCTGGATGGTGCCGCTAATCAGGGCGCCCCAAAAGTGGTGCTCGCGCACGGTGCGGGCCAGCTCATCGGCCGCCGCCTCGGGGTTAGCGCTGGGCAGGTGGGCAAAGCCCGCAAAGCGGTCGGGATGCGGGGCGATGAGGGCGGCCAGGCGGTCGTTGTACTCGCGGGCAAAGGCCGGGCCCTCCCCGGGCGAGAGCAGCTCGGCCCCGGGCCCCGAAATGGACAGCACCTGCATGGTAATGCTCACCTCGTCCATCAGGCGCAGGCGCTCGGGGCCAACTTCGGCCAGCTTTTGCTGCTGCTGCGCCACGGGCGAATTGGGGTCGTCATCGGCGGGCTAGCCCGATTGCTGCCGGGCTGCCGGGCTGATGCGCCGAATCATATCGGGGAGTGAAACGTGTTCTTCCAGGGCGATGATGCGCTGCGGGAGGGGGGCGGTTGGCATAAGACGAGGAAATAAAAAACGAGCTCTCCCCAACGCAACTACCCGCCGAAAGTTTGGTCGAGCCTAGCGCGGTTGCGCTCCGTTAGCGCAGACTTTTAGTCTGCCAGTCGTTGGGCCTGCTGCACTAGCGGACTGAAAGTCTGCGCTACAGTTCGACGTACCCAGTCCTTGAAGCCGCGCTAGGCTCAGTCAACCAACTTTTTTGTAGGTGAGGGTGGGCACCATAGGGGGTAGCCTGAGGCCCGCTTTTACCGGGCGCAGCTTCGGGGTGGGCGCACGTACGGGCAGTTGCGCACCCTTCCAAGGCCGTGCACCTGCCCGTAGCTGCCGTTCAGCGACGTTAAACCGCCCTACCTTGCCGCTCCAAAACGGCCCGCTGTCGGGCGCCCAGCCACCCTTTCTGTTCGCTCTGGATATGCCCTTTCCCAAGTACCTCACGCTCCTGCTGCTGGCGGCTGGCCTGCCTGCCATCGCCCAGGGCCGCCACGAATACCTGCTCGACACGGGCTGGAAGTTTACGAAGGGCGATGTGCCCGGCGCCGCTGCTCCGGCCTTCAAGGATGGCAAGTGGCAGTCGGTGCACATTCCGCACGACTGGGCCATCACGGGGCCATTCAGCGCTGACAATGACGTGCAGGTAGTTAAAATTGAGCAAAATAACGAGGCTAAAGCCACGGCTAAGTCGGGCCGTACGGGCGGCCTGCCCTTCGTGGGCACGGGCTGGTACCGGCGCCGGCTAGCTGGGCCCCAGCTCGGGGCCGGCCAGCGGGTAGCGCTGCTCTTCGACGGGGCCATGAGCGACGCCCACGTCTTCGTGAATGGCAAGGAAGTGGGCACCTGGCCCTACGGGTACAACTCGTTTTCTTTCGACATTACCGCCTTCTTGCAGGCTGGCGGCGACAACGTGCTCGCCGTGCGCCTCCAAAACCAGGTCGAGTCCTCGCGCTGGTACCCCGGCGCCGGCCTCTACCGCAACGTGCACCTGGTAGTTACCGACGACGTGCATATTCCCATCTGGGGCACCTACCTCACCACGCCCCGTGTCACGGCAGGGCTGGCCCAGGTCAGCCTTAAAACGAAGGTGGAAGTGCCCGGCGGCGCCTTCCAGCCGCTGCGCCTCGACACCGAAATCCGCGATGCGGCCGGGCAGGTAGTGGCCACCATGAGCACGCCGCTCGCCGCCACCGACGACCTCGAATTTGCCCAAAACCTGGTGGTGCCGCAGCCCAGGCTGTGGTCGCCCGAAACGCCGGTGCTCTACACCGCCTCGTCGAAGCTCTATGCCGGCGACGTGCTCAAGGACACGTATAGCACGCGTTTTGGCATCCGGTCCTTTAAGTTTGAAGCGGGTAAAGGCTTCTCGCTCAATGGCCAGCCGCGCAAGTTTAAGGGCGTGTGCAACCACCACGACCTCGGGCCGCTGGGCGCGGCCGTGAACGTGGCCGCGCTGCGCCGCCAGCTCGTGCTGCTCAAGGATATGGGCTGCGATGCCATCCGCACCTCGCACAACATGCCCGCGCCCGAGCTGGTGAACCTGTGCGATGAGCTGGGCTTTATGCTGATGTGCGAGTCGTTTGACGAGTGGAAATCGCCGAAGGTCAAGAACGGCTACAGCCAATACTTCGACGAGTGGGCCGAGAAGGACCTGACCAACCTCGTGCACCGCGACCGCAACCACCCGTCGGTAATCATGTGGAGCATTGGCAACGAGGTGCCCGACCAGAGCACGCCCGGCGGCAACAAAATTCTCAAGCGCCTGCAAGACCTCGTGCATCGCGAAGATCCCACCCGCCCCGTGACGATGGGCATGGACCGCTTCGACGCCGACATCAATAACAACTTCGCTGCCGTGCTCGACATTCCGGGCTTCAACTACAAGCCCCACCGCTATGCCGAGGCCAATGGCAAGCTGCCGCAAGGCCTGCTGCTGGGCTCCGAAACGGCGTCTACCGTCAGCTCGCGGGGCGTGTATAAGTTTCCGGCCGAGCGGGCCAAGGGCAAGCAATACCCCGACAACCAATCGTCGTCGTACGATTTGGAGGCTTGCAACTGGTCGCAAATCCCGGATGATGAATTTGTGATGCAGGACGACCTGCCCTATGTGGCGGGCGAGTTTGTGTGGACGGGCTTCGACTACCTCGGCGAGCCCACGCCCTACGACGAGAAGTGGCCTTCGCACAGCTCGTACTTCGGCATCATCGACCTGGCCGGCCTGCCCAAAGACCGCTACTACCTCTACCGCGCCCGTTGGAACCCTAGCCAGCCCACCGTGCACCTGCTGCCGCACTGGACGTGGCCCGGCCGCGAAGGCCAAACGACCCCCGTGTACTGCTACACCAACGCTCCCGCAGCCGAGCTCTTTATCAACGGTAAAAGCCAGGGCCGCCAAGCCAAGAGCAACGCCACCAGTCTCACCCGCTACCGCCTCATGTGGCCCGAAGCCAAGTATGAGCCCGGCACCCTCAAGGTAGTGGCCTACGATGCCGCCGGCCAGGTAGTGGGCACCGAGGAAGTCCACACCGCCGGCCAGCCCCACCATCTCAAGCTGGTAGCCGCCCCGGCTAGCTTCACCGCCGATGGCCAGGACCTGGCCTACCTCACCGTGCGCGTCGAAGATGCCCAGGGCAACCTCTGCCCCGACGCCGCGCCCGAGGTACAGTTCAGCGTGAAGGGCCAGGGTAGCTTCCGGGCCGTAGCCAACGGCGACGCCACCAACCTGGAGCCTTTTCAGAAGCCGCAGATGCGGGCGTTTCACGGGCAGCTGGTAGCGACGGTGCAGGCCTCCAGCCAGGCCGGCACCGTGCAGGTAACGGCCACCGGCAAGGGGCTACACAGCGGCCAGCTTATTCTCACGACTACGGCGGCTGCCACCGCCCACTAGCCGGCCCTGTTTGCCCTGGGCCGGTGGCTACGCTGGCGCAAAAAAGCTGGGCTTAACCCGCCGATTGGGCGTAAAGTAACAAGGAACTTAAGCGGTGCAGCTAGCGTCAGGCGTATCTTCGCCAAGTACGCGTATCCTACGTTTTCCTTATAGTTACCATGCCCGCCGCCCCTCTCGCCTATACACCTGCCGCTGAGCCGATCTCACACCACGTGCGGGCCCGCCAACTGCTTAAGGCTCATCCGGAAGTGAAACGTTTGATGACGCGCAACGCGTCTACGGCGCTCATCACGGCGGGCTGCATTGCGGCGCAGCTCGTGCTGGCCTACCTGCTGCGCAACCAGCCTTGGTACTGGTCGCTGGCCGGGGCTTACCTCGTCGGCGCATTTATTTGTCATACGCTATTCGTGATTATTCACGAGGCTACCCACAACCTGGTTTTTAAAGGCCAGTGAGCCAACGCCGCCGTCGGCATCGCCGCCAACTTGCCGATGGTAGTACCTTCGGCCATGAGCTTTCGCAAGTTTCATCTCAAGCACCACTCGGCGCTCGGCCACTTCGAGCACGATGCCGACCTGCCCGACCATTATGAGGCCGAGCTTATCCGGCACTACTCCATTGGCAAGGCCATCTGGCTGTTCTTCTTCCCCATTTTTCAGGTAGTGCGCACCTTTCGCTGTCAGAGCGTGGTGCCTTTTGATAAGTACATCGCCGTCAACTGGCTAGCTCAGATTGCCTTCAACGTGGCCGTGTGGGTGTGGCTGGGGCCCACCGCCTTCCTGTATTTCTTCCTGAGCTTCTGGTTTTCGGTTAGCCTGCACCCCGTGGGTGCCCGCTGGATTCAGGAGCACTACCTCGTGTTGAGCCCCGACCAGGAAACGACGTCTTACTACGGCCGCCTCAACTCGGTGCACATGAACATCGGCTACCACAACGAACACCACGATCTCCCCGGCGTGCCGTGGAACAAGCTGCCCGAGCTGCGCCGGCTGGCCCCCGAGTTCTACGAGCCGCTGCTGCACCACACCAGCTACACCAAGGTGCTGCTACGCTTCCTCTTCGACCAGGAAATCTCGCTTTACTCGCGCCTCGCGCGCGGCAACCATGCCAAGCCCAGCAAGGTAGTAGTGCCGACCAGTAAGTAAACAACGCTACCTCTGGCCCAATAAAAAGGCAGCTCACGCTAAGTGAGCTGCCTTTTTACTTTGCAAAATAAACGGCTATGAATGATGGCGTTGCCTGGCTGCACTTCTTTTAAAGCTGTGGGCTGTATCCAGCGTTGCGAAAAGACTGAGTAAGTGGTTTGCTAGCCGTGCTACCCGGGCTGGGAAGTATCCGTGCTCGCTGCTAGCCCGCCGCGTGGCGTAGCAGCGGTAAGGCCCAGTCGAGCAGCAGCACACCCAGCAGCCCTACCACCGACACGATGGTTTCCATCATCGACCACGAGCGCAGCGTGTCTTTCACCGAGAGGTTGAAGTACTCTTTGAACAGCCAAAAGCCCCCGTCGTTGAAGTGCGAAAACAGCAAGCTGCCCGCCCCGATAGCGAGCACCATCAGGTTGGGGTCGGCCGGCGAGTGGGCCATAGTAGGCAGCATCACGCCCGCCGCCGTGAGGCCCGCCACCGTAGCCGAGCCCAGGCATACCCGAATGATGCCCGCGATGAGCCAGCCCAGCACCAGCGGCGGCAGCCCGGTGCCCCGCAGTCCCGCCGCAATCTGCTCGCTGGCTCCGCTGACCACCAGCACTTCCTTGAGGGCGCCCGCCCCGCCGATGATGAGCAGAATGGGCGCCACATCGCGCACGGCCGCGCCGTAGGTAGCCATCACGGCACCACGGCTTTTGCCCTGGCCAATGCCTAGGCTGAAGGTAGCTGCCAGCACTGCCAGTAGCATCACCACGCCGGGATCGGCTAGTACGGCCAGCGCCGGCGCGAGCGGCCCGCTTGCGGGCAGCCCGGCTTGCAGGCCCAGCACCACCGCCAGCACCAGCACCGGCAGCAGCGACGACACGAAGCTGTTGAGCCGGCCCGGCAGCGCACTAGCCGGCAGCGGCTCGGCCACCAGGCCCGCCGGTGGCCGCGACACGATGCCCCGCAGCGTGCGCGTGTACAGCGGCCCCGCGATAATAATAGCCGGCACCGCCACCAGTAGCCCATACAAAAACGTGAGGCCCATATTGGCGTGAAACTGCACCACCAGCGCCGTAGGGGCGGGGTGCGGCGGCAAAAAGCCGTGCAGCACCGACAGCGACGCCAGCATGGGCAGCCCCACGTACACAGCCGGCAGCCGGTACTGGTACACCACCGAAAAAATTAGCGGCAGCACCAGCAAAAAACCCACGTTGTAAAACAGCGGAATGCCCACGATGAAGCCCGTCACCATCAGCGTCCACTGAATGTTCTTGGTGCCAAAGCCGCCAATCAGCACCGCCGCAATTTGCTGCGCCGCGCCGCTTTCGGCCACTAGCTTGCCCAGCATGGCTCCCAGCACTACCACCAGCGCCACCGACCCCAGCGTATCGCCAAGGCCCTTTTGCACCGCGCCCAGCACCTGCTTTGGATCCAAACCCAGCGCAAAGCCCACCGGCAAGGTCACCAGCAAAAACGCCAGAAACGCATCTACTTTTCCCCAACTAATGAGGGCAATGAGCGCCAGCACCGCCAGCAAGATGATGAGGAGCGTCATGAGAACGGGTTAGGAGCGTAAAAGCACGTCATGCTGAGCTTGTCGAAGCATCTCTATCACGCCACATAGGTTTCTCAGTAGAAATGCTTCGGCAAGTTCAGTCCAACATTCTCGTCCTAATTACTGCCCAAATAGCTCCAGCTTCACTACCTGGCTTTAGGAAAAAGATAGGTGTCAGATTGAATAAGAGCCAAAAAGTACTCACAGGCTTCCTGCTCAGAAGCAAATTTCTGCAAGCCGGTTTGCTGTCCCCTTTCACTGTAATAAACTTCCCAAAGTTTATTGCAATAATTCAGGCAATTAGGGCCATTGCACCAAACACGTAGTTAACGTTTCTGCGGTTGAGCTAATAACCATATAGTATTGATTATTAGCACAATCTTAACGAAGTGGATTGCAAAAGCATCAAGGTAACTACTGG
>Ga0160429_1000184_pt1 | contig 78162 bp, 93 predicted proteins | sample SolpanmetagenomR_FD_108199 | JGI IMG/M metagenome (GOLD analysis project Ga0160429, IMG submission 108199) | Solar panel surface microbial communities from Lawrence Berkeley National Laboratory, California, USA - R | ecosystem: Engineered > Built environment > Solar panel > Unclassified ... | reverse complement strand
TCCAGGGCTGCCGGCGTATATTGCGTCGAACATGGTTGGGTGGTATTGCGCGAGGGCGAAGCCTTGAGCGCCACCGGTGCTGCAGCCTGCTTTTGTGTCAGCACTGAGCACGCCCTGAACTGTACGTGGACAGTATTACCTGTGTAGTACGAATACCTAGGCGCGAGCGAATAGAACGACGTCGTCAGCGCCTTCGTGGCAGGCGTGAAGAGCGAGATGGCATTGTGGATCCAGGCTTCGACTTCGTTAGGATTGTGTAGGTAGGGCAGGTAGACTCCTGGCGCGCCTCCGCCAGCGTTGTTGGTAGCTGCGAGGTGACCTGCGTTCCCGCCTGCAACTGCGAAGCCAGCGTTGAGTTGAGTCAAGAGGGCGTTGGTGTCAATTGTGCCCGCCATGCCCTGCGTATGATTAGCCAATGTGAGGGCGAGTGACGTGGGATATTTACTCCATCGCCGACTGCCATGAAACGGCCGTTGTAATTGACTGCTTCTTGGGGAAGGTACAGGCTGAAGTGTAGGCTGGAGTTGGTGCCGTACGAAATAATACCATCGAGCTCGCAGAATGCAAAGGTATTGTTGAAAATGCGACCGAGCACGTCTGTAGCATTCACGGTTGCTGCCGAATGCAGCGTTGCGTTCGAAATAGTGGCGTTGTATGAGGCAAGAGTGGCATTGGTTGCGAGAGACAAGTCACAGCTTTTCACAGGAGGTGATGTCAGAAGAGCATTGGTGATGCTGGTGGAGCAAAGCACGACGGCTAGATATCGTGATAGCATTGTATACTGTTCAAGGATGTCTCAGTAGTGTAGAGATGGGCTCGGACATGGTTATGAAGGGAGCAAGCTAGCATAAATATCTCTCGTAGGGCCTCCGCATCGCTAGCTCAATGACGATCACTAATGGTGGCTTGGACTCCGCACGAAGTTGCTGTGATGTCTGTTGTCTTCGTGGTACTTGGATCGGTGATTCGGACGGAAAGTGGAGGACTGGCTTTTCCCCTGACTGCGAGCGGCGCCGCTGCCCGTCGCAGATGACCCGCTGTAGGCGACCCGCCGAGACTCTCTCTACGATGGCCTCCACGCAGCCTCTCACTGCTCAGGCATCTTCGAATCACAGATATCGTCTCACGGCTTCCAGTGAATGTGAATCTTTGAGAAAGGTTGAGTGATATCTTTCTGTCACCTCTGAGGGGCGCGCACGCCTCAATCACTTCCTGCTTTCGAATGTCGCGTGAGGTTAAACATCCTTAAGCACCACGACATCTTTACAACAAGTGCCTGCTCATGCATCCACACTAGCCGCAGGGGCTAATCCTGCCTTGCTTCTGAAGGCTTGCCATTCCTTCATTCTCGCCAATGCTTCCCTTTTCTTTTCTTTCTTTTCGAGTATCTCCTCTTTAGGTATCATCTTACCATGCCTCCTCCAATAACCGCCACACGCAGCACAAAGCGTACCAGGGCCACCAGGACCAGCACGGAACCCTTTCGTCCACGGCTTGCCGCAGTTGTTGCAGGTGACGCCGCGTCTGTCTCTTAGGCCCCTGACATTATTGTCATTCTCTCTCTGCTTTATAGCTGCATCCTCTTTCAATGCGCAGGCTTTGCAGATGACTGCGTTTGTTTCCAGCCTCGGTCGGCGCCAGGACGAGGTTGATTTAGTTTTGCAATGGGCACATTCTCTGATGGGATCCGGTTCTTTTTCTATCGGTCTGTGCTTACCAAGCCGGTGAAGGTACACACCACAGGGATTGCAGAGCAAGTTTTTAGTGGTTGGATCTCGACGCCAGTTTGTGGTGTGATTGGTGCCGCAATTTGTGCATTCCATTGACTCTTCCTCTTCTTCTGGTGCAACGTTAGATGTGAGGGGATCATTGCCTGGCTCGTTACTGTCTTTTGCACGCCTACGACGTTGGTAGCGACGGCTTGAATGATATCGTGGGATAGGCTGCATGAAGTTATCGAGGTGAACGCCATTGAGAAACTCTTCCTTGACTGTGGCTGAAGGGACTGGTTCAGCTTTTACTGAGCCATCGTATGGTCCAGAGTTGATGTTATGGAAAGTCATTCGCTCGGCAAATAAGGCCTCGCAACGTGCTTGTGTACGGCTTAAGACTTCAGGGCTCCAGCCAATAATGGCAGCCATTCCAAGAACCTCGCTCCAGTCTCGTGGACGGCAGGCACGCCTGCGCTTGCGAGAGGTCTCGTATGCATCAGTTCTGCAAGTTGCGCTTGAGTCGGAGTCGTGTGTGTTGTTCTTGTCGATTGATACTGGCGACGTAATTCTAGATTCTTCTTCTCCTTCCGGTAATAATTGATCTTGGCGACTTTTTGTCCATTTTCTTAGTCGGATTGAAGTGATTTGATGTGTACGTGAGTGGTGCAGAGCAGTCAGTAAAGAGTCAACTTTATCGATGATCGAATTGATCATTGGTTGTGTCTTGGAACGTGCAACTTCGTCGTCGGCGAGCACTATTGGTTTGTATATCGTGTCGAAGTTGTCAAGCCCTAATGGCGTACCAGATCGATTGACAAGCGTAGCGCTAGTCTCCTGTCTTGATGTCTTCATGGGCTTTTCCCGTCTCGAACCATCACTACCAGCATCATTGTTATCCTGCCTCTTGCGTTTGCCTTGATTTTGAACAGGCTCTTCCTGCGCCTCCTCGACTTCACTTTCTGTATCGCGGTCGATATCCCACTCTCGTGCCTCATACTTCTTCCGCGCCTGCTTTGTGAACTCAGCCAGTAACACATCTTCCAGTTCTTGACTGGGTGCTTCCCCCAGTCGTGCCTCAAAAGCCTTCTTCACGTCCGCTACCTCGCCATTACGATGTCTATACCAGAGCATTCTTTCGTCTCTTCTTGGGACAACGCCAGGTTCAACTGGCCATGCTGTCCACGATCGATGCGGAAACCAACCTTGATCTTCATACAGCCGCTCCTTCCTCTTCCATTGCTCTAGCCTCGTTTTAGTATGGTTGTTGTCGAAAAGGTCAGGGTACAGTCCACGTTTCAGTCCGTGGATGTTAAATAAATGAGCTTTCAAGTCTTGATCGTCCAGTCGATCCAGGCTATCTTTAGTCTGTCGAGCGTCTGCAATGAGCGACTTGTACTTTTCGCTCGAGCCACGCCATTTGTTGGGACGATCTGACTGGTCTTCTTCTGCGTCTTCAAAAATATCTCCATCAGAGGACGGCTCCAGATGGGGTTGCTGATTATCCTCATCAGGAACAGGACTTGATGTAACAGGGTGCGTGGAGGGTTCTTGAGCGTCTGAAGAGGGTGCAGCTAACGCGCTACTCGGCCAGTTGAATGATGAAGGATTAAAAAGCGACATTGTTCAGTTTTGTTGGTTGTTGTGATGTCGGGGCTGCAAAGAGCCGACTAGCGGCGGTTGGTCACATTGCTCGCAGACTCGACGAGAGTCAAAGACGCGCCTTCTGCGAGCACTGACGTCTACAAAAGCTGTGTCTCGCGGGATGGAAGAGGGTTTGTAGGTGAGGAGAAAGAACTTAGTAAGAAACCCGAGAGTCTGGTAAATCATGCCAGATCATTAAATTAATTAAATAAATACCCTGCTGATCTCTGCTCTCGCTTGACATCAGTAAACAATACACCTCACCATCTCTCGCAACCTCTGTCTTCACTTATACTCTACTATGCCAGATCCCAATAATCCCATCGCCTTATTAGATCTCCAATCTCTCCTCCCACTTCAACATCCTTTGACCTACTACTCCGCCTCCACCCTTCCCACATCCCTTCTAACAGCCTGCTTCAACCTAATCTCTCGTACCAGCTCCGCCGCATATGCCGCCTCCTCACGTGGCTGGCATCCTTCTGCCAAACAGAAAGAGATGCGCGAACCCGCCATGCAATACCTGCTAGTCTCGCAACCAAACACAGAAAAAGAACCCTTCACCTCGCCCAATCTCCTAGGCTTCCTCTCTTACCAGCTCGTAGACGAAGATGGTGTGGGTCCCGTAATCTACATATACGAGATACACGCCGGTGCGCAAAACAAAGGCATAGGGACGGCGTTGATGAAATGTGTAGAGGTGATTGGAAAGCACGAAGGGAGCGTGAAAGCAATGTTGACTGTTTTTGTAAGCAACAAAGATGCGATTCGGTTCTATGAGCGGTGTGGGTATAACAAGTGGGATGAGGAATATATACCGCCAAGGAAGCGGCTAAGGTCGGGAGTCAAGGACGAGCGGAAGCCGACGTATATCATAATGGCAAAGGATTTGCTTGAGCAAAACGAGAAAATAGCAAAGGATGACGGCTGGGAGACTGATGGTGAGGATGAGAAGTGAACGAGGTATAATTTCTGCACTATATCTGTCTCACGTCTTTGCCTTTGACGTCTGGCCGCTCTACTTCGAACTCGTCTACTAGAGCTGCATAGACTAGGTCAGTGACGACAAGGGTCAAGCCTAGAGACCAGACAAGAGTGATCGCATAGAAAAAGTTGGCATTGCCAGATCCAGCGTATATCCAGAGATGGTAGAAAGCAGGGCCGAGGAAAGTGGCATAAAGCAAAGCAGCCATTTCGATGAAGCCATAGCGAAAACCTGGAAGTTTCGTCAGTTCTGATGATCAAATTTGTATAGGAGGCGGTCTACAAGCTTACGTGGGAAAATGTGCCTGTAGAGGGGTAACATGGAGAAGAATAGTGACGCATCAGCGATGCTAGGGTATGGCTTGAAGATGGCAAGAATGCCTAGGAGACTGGTGATGACTAGAAGTGGTTGCTTCCTGTTCGGCTCGATTAGCAAATGTGAGGACCAAGCGAATAGTCTAATCTTACCTCAGACGTATGCTCAAGCCTACGACATAGGAAGACATATGCAGCCAGAACACCGCCAGAAAGAAGGTACGAAAAGAGTCGAACATTTCAATGAAGAAGTACCACCAAAGGCCAACATTGGGTGTCAAGTCGGACAGCGAAAGCTGAACACCGTAGGTAGAGTTCAAGAATCTCCAAGAAGAGCCCATGACTCTAAAAGAAAGATAGAACAGTACTTGTATTGTTCCTGCCAATCTTAACACAAAACGGAAGTAGAACGAGCCTGCTGATACGTCTGACGTCGCCTTCAACTGTACTTGATCGAAGAGTAATAAAACCAGTGGTGGCGCGAGAAGGATAGGGTACATGGCGAGATATGATGCTATAGATAAGGCGAATATGCTGTTGAAAACATTGCCAGAGATAGCTGCTGCAATTGCATTGAGTATTGCACAATTGGTCAAGACACTTGTAGATTGCGATAGACAGGTGGCGATGGTAAAAGGGTTGAATAGAAATCTGTCAATCATGAGAAGAATAATCTCGTCACTAATAGACACCTCACATACGCTGCCACGATGGCTTTATTACTCCAAGCAGACTCGGATCGTGGTGAGGTGAACAATCGCGACCCCCTTGAGACACCAGAAGCAGCAATCTTGGCAAGCGCCAGTGCTGACAGTATATCTGCTACAGCATAGATGGAGTGTGTGGCCATTGGATTGACACCATATTCAGGTAATAAGGAGAAGATGGGGAGGAGTAGAGGTGCCTGATGGTATATACCGCCATCATATGGGTTGATATCGTGGAGGTATAGAAAGAGGCCCTCTTGTACTATCCAGATTCATCAGAGCTGTCATGTAATCGTGTGTCCATGTTGGTTTCCTACGTCTCTTGAAGCTGGTGATGGGTGTGGAGACCTCAACGCGACTGCCTAGTATTGCTGACAAGGACGGAGCAAGCTTGAATAAAGCAAGTCGAACGGCTATGGCTGTGTAGTACAGAATGGCTGAATGAGAGGGCTCTGTGGTCGTCATGGCGCTGGTATCATTGTTGTTGACGACTGGGTGTCCAGCTGCCTGTTTCAAAGTTTCAATGTACATAATGCTTAACGGAGCTGGATCCGATCACACGTGACCTCATAAAGCTTTTTTTTTGAATCCGAGTCCCCAGAGACAAACATCACAGCATCTACCTATTCTTTTCATTACAATACCAACATCACAACAATAATGGGCAAGATCAAGAAGAAGGGTCAGTGGCGAACAGCAATAAGCGCTCTGTGTCAATACTGACACACCTCTCAGGCACCTCCGGGCAGGCCAAGAACTTCATCACCAGAACGCAGGCCGTTCGCAAGCTTCAGATTGCTTTACCAGACTTTCGCAGACTATGTATCTTCAAGGGAATCTATCCTCGTGAGCCACGTAACAAGAAGAAGGCGGCCAAGAATTCAAGCCAGGCAACAACCTTCTACTACACCAAGGACATTCAGTATCTTCTACATGAGCCACTTTTACAAAAGTTTCGTGAGCACAAGACATTAGGGAAGAAGATCAGTCGTGCTCTTGGACGAGGAGAAGTCGGCGACGCTGCAAGATTGGAGAAGACTCAGACACCACGCATCACACTTGACCACATCATCAAAGAGAGGTATCCCACGTTTGTTGATGCGCTTAGAGATCTCGACGATGCCCTGTCTATGCTGTTTCTCTTCGCGAACCTTCCCTCAACTTCAACGATTCCTCCCAAGACCATTGCGCTTTGTCAACGATTATGTCTTGAGTTCCAGCACTACATTATCGTCTCGCATTCGCTTCGAAAAACCTTTCTCTCAATCAAGGGTATTTACTACCAAGCAACGATCCAAGGTCAAGATATCCTCTGGCTAGTACCCTACAAGTTTGTGCAAAGAGTGACTGGCGACATTGATTTCCGCATCATGGGCACCTTTGTTGAATTCTACACGACTCTTCTTGGCTTCGTGAATTTCAGACTCTACACATCTGCTGGACTAATCTACCCACCGAAGTTTGACGCCAGATCCGAAGAGCGTGGTGCCGAACTTGGCGCATTTACCCTTGAGGGTCGCGATATTGCGACACCATTACTGACAAACGGCGCAACGATCGACGATGCTGCTCATCTAGCAAATCAAGCAGAAGCTACTGCTCGCGCCCAAGCAGCCGCAAATTCCCTTCCAACAACCGAAGACACCTCAACTGCAGAACCGAACACCTCAGCCGACATTGACGACGAAACCAACGACGATCCAACCGCAGACCCGTCAACCACCACCTCTAGCAACACAATAATCGACACCTTCACCACAACCGATCCAACAGCCGACACCCTGATTCAACCCACAGGCGGCTCCACCATTGCCTCGACGCTCTTCGCACCCTTCACCTTCTACCTCTCCCGCGAAACTCCACGTCAACCGCTTGAGTTCCTGCTCAAAGCATTCGGCTGCAAGCGCGTCGGCTGGGACGCCGTCCTCGGCGACGGCCACTTTACATCCAACGAGCTCGACACCAACATCACGCATCAAATAGTCGATCGACCACCACAAGAGCCAGCGCCAGAGACCGAGAACGGAATTGGTGAACAAAACACTTCAGACGAAGTCGCACCACCCGCAAGAGGCGGAAGAGTGCCCGGCAGAATATATATTCAGCCGCAGTGGGTATGGGATTGTATCAATCAAGGCAAACTACTACGACCGGATTTGTATGCTCCAGGAGCAGATCTGCCGCCGCATCTGAGCCCGTGGGTGAGAGCGACCAGAGGCGCGTATGATCCGACTGTGCCTGTTGGAAAAGACGAGGATGAAAGTATGGCTGAGGCTGCTGTGGATGAGAATGACGTGGATGCAGAAGACGAAGAAGTTGACGAAGACGACGACGAGGACGAAGAAGAAGAAGAAGAAGAAGAAGAAGCAGATGATTCCACTTCAACCCCCACCACAACCACAGTCACAGCTCCTGTTGCAGCCGACGACGACGACGACTTCGCCTCCTTTTCCGCCTCGGACGCGGAAGACGAACACGACACACTCTCGCAACATCAGCGTGAACTCCTCGCCGAAGCAGCCGGCACGAAAACGCTTACCGAGTCCTCGAGGCAGAAGCAGAAGCAGAAACCTGCGCAGAACAAAGCGCAGAAAGCAAAGGCCAAGGAGGCGCGCGAAAAGGAAGAGGCTGTTGAACGAGCCAAGATGATGATGCCGAGGAGGAAACGCAAGTTGCTGGAGAAGATGCAGTTTGGAAATGCGAAGAAGGATGCTGAGAAGGATAAATTGGTAGCGAAGAGGAGGAAGTTGGAGAGGGAGGGGAAGCGATGAGTACCTGTTGATCCGATCGGTGGAATGACGGGGTTTAGCTGGAGTAAGGGAATGAATGAACGAACGGGAAAGAACTGTAGGTTGTGATACTATCTGGTGGCATTGGCTCCGAGACAGGGATTGAAGAAAGCTTTACTTCTTGCATAATCATTTCGAAAACTCATATTCTATCCCCTGGTTGAGTTTGCGAAGGAAAAGAGATAGTGTTCATTTCAAAATTCTCGTTCTTCCCCTCCTTAAGCGATCGTGCGGCAGCGGGTGGGTGGTGGAAGAAGGAGGCAGGTGCGCCGTAGGAAGGAAGAGAGGCAGTTTTCCCAGCTAATCCTTTGCTTGTCTTGTCGTCTTGTCGTACATTCTGCGACAAACAGGCAAGATAGATGGAAGGATAGCAGGATCCTGTTTGAGATGTCCGCGTCCGATTGTGCACTGTAAGGTATGATACTATCTTGTAGAATTGGCTCTAAGAGAGATTCTGAAAAAAAAGATAAGGCTTTTACATCGTGCATAATCACGTTCCCAAGACGTTCTTTCGTGATATGTAGGCTTCGAGGCACGATACGCAACTGGGGGTGAAGATTATTGCCCATGTTTCTATATCGTTCATCGCAAGTCCTAGTCTAATCTAGCTTCTAGTCTTTAGATTTTAATAATCGTTCACATCCATTTCTCAGTGCCACTTCCTCATATTACAACGAGTTCACCACACCAACGCCTCTATCTTTCAAAAGCGACGGGGGGTGGAGGGGCATAGGGGCCTGCCTCAAGCTATCAACCCCCTTTCGAGCGCAGCAGTAGTCGGGCTTGTTTATGTGATGGAGTGGCAATTAGAAAGGGGAGGGAGATGCCGCTAGATTCCTCGGACAGACAGGTAAGATAGATTGCTGCCCGTCCGTCCGACTATTAAGTTGCTCTCAACCTACATCTCATACACAGCCCTTGCCCCCCGTCACAGCCAACCAATCACCAGTCTACTCCGCCAACTGACTTCTCGGACTCCAGCTCAAATTCGTGACTTCAAAATCCGATCGCCAACTACTCGCCATGGGTATCGGGGGTGGGTGGGCATGCGGGCAAGGAGGCAGGGTGGGAACAGCCAGCAAGCGGTCGTGACATCTCGCTAAGACTATTCAATCGCTCTAAATCTACATCTTCACACCATATACAGCCCTGCCCCCCGTTACAGCCAACCAATCACCAGTCTGCTCCGTCAACTGACTCCTCGGACTCCAGCTCAAGTTCGTGACTTCAAAATCACTCCGCCAACTACTCGCCGGCCCCTTCATCGATGATGTCGACATCGTGCCTTCCACTTGACTACTACCACCACCACTACCACCATTCATATCAAGTTGGGCAGAATTTTGCGGATTCATCAAGTCCCATTGCAGCACAAGCGAGTCATCGGCACCAGACGCCAGCAAGCCCCGCCGCGTTGGCGACCATTCTATACAGCTCAGTGCAGCAGAATGACCATGGAGTTCGAGGAGTGCTTGCCCTGGTTGCCGATGGTCCAGTATTCGGATGATTTTCGAGTCTTGGGCGAATGTGGCCAGGAGATGGGAGTCGTGTGGCGAGGCGGCGAGTCGTAATAGTGGTGGCGATGCTGTAGGCATATGTTGTTCGTTGCCTGGTGCGTTGAGAGCTGGAGACGCCTCTGGACCTGGAGACTTCTCTGATGGCTCGTATATGATGGTGCTGTGATCGAGGGAGCGGAGGTCGAACATGCGTACGCTGCCGTCTGCGCCGCAAGAGACGAAGGTGTCGACGCTGCCTGCGCAGAACTTGACGTCGTAGACTTCTTTGTCGTGAGCGATGAGCTGTGTTTTTGCGGTTAGTGTGGGAATATCCCAAATCGTACATGTCGTGTCGATACTGCTAGTAATGATGAGTTTAGGAGAGAGCTGGTTCCAGTCGAGAGATGTGAGTGGGGCGGTGTGTTCTGGTGTTTTTGAATTGGAGAGAAGTGCTAGTGGCGTCAATTTCGCTGCTGGTGCTTGTTTGCGATTGACGCTGGAGGACCGAGAGATGGTATTGCTGGATGTGTTTTGTGTGGATGAGGGCAATGACCATAGCCGAAGATGGTCGCCGGATGTTGCAAGAAGGTCTGTCATTTGCTTTTGTTGTGATGGAGGTTCCCATAATATTCGCGTTATAGGATAGGAACATGTTGCTTCTGCTATCCGCGTGAATTCTACGCCATATTGTGAGGATCCAGGTGGAGCCATCTCTTGTGGCTCTATTGAAGTATCCAAGATTTGAATCTGTCAACCGGTCCTTGTATTAGCCCAGTCTTCCTTTTGTCTCTGGCTTCTCCGCTCTTTTGTCTTACTCACAAAGTTGTGCGGATCTTCCAAATAACTACATATAGCCATCTTGCCTGCCCCCGAATCTCGAGGAAGCGGCCAATTGCACCAGTCTGACGCGTATATCGGCCAAGGCGCTAGATACGAGCTAGGGCTCTGCACAATTCCTGCAGCATCTCGATATGGATTCGGGCTAAGCAGCTCACTTTCCAAGCTGTATCCTTGTCTTATATCTGCAAGAGCTAATGGTGATTGGGAGACAGCGGCATTCGGGTCTGTTGGGTAATATCTTTGCTGGGTATATTGCGGTGTTTCTGGAGGATTGCCAGGTGAAAAGGGGACGTATCTTGCACCAGGGCTTGACCTGGAGTAGGAATGTGAGGATGTTGTGCTGGGTCGAGCTGAATTGTATGTGGAATTTGGAGTTCCTGGAGCCATGGTAGGCACAGATCCAGATCCAGAGGTGTAGGCCTGGGAAGGGGTTGGTCGTGCCGGCCGTTCTGAGGAGGGAGGAGGCATCCCAGGTGTGTTGTTATTACTTGTGGATGGCGACAAAGGGTAGCCTTGTTGCGAATTGTGCTGCATCTTGCCTGGTGGGTTGACGGCACTCTGAATGTGCAGCAGACCGGTCGAAAGCAAAGGGGACTACGCCAACGCTGCCATAGTCAAGCAAAGGGAGGGATTCGCCTAGTAGTCTATTATGGGAAGTGTGCTGATGGCCTTGCCTGAATGTACTTCTTGGACTTGAGTAGAGTTCAGGGTCCTCCTCCAACAAGATAAGGTAAACAACTCAACCCTGATGGCCTCTCGCGCCGGCTAGCTAGCTAGTGAGTGAAGAGTGCTACTGCGTGACTGTGACTTTGGACTTGTCCTCAGCTGAGCACTACTGCTGTATCCCTACAACTTCAGAGACGCCGAAGAACGGCACAAACTTAGCGCGCAAGTGCAGATCGTACCACTGCCATCACCCTCGCTGATAAGCCAGTGTAGCTCTGTGTATCATCATCTGCACCCGTGACATCTTCCTACTGTATGTATACTTAGCACCAGCACCTGTCTATACTTGATCCTACCGTGTTTGCATTCCCCCCCAACCAAGTCAAGAATGACGACTACCACAACCACCAGCCCTCCTTCCCACCTCCTCCTCCTACCACCCTCACCATGGCCAATCACTCCGTCTACTCTCCACACAGCATACCACACCCCTCTAGCCGCCGTCCTCCTCCAACTAAAGCAAGACATCCGCAAAGGTAGCGTCGGTGCAGTCCTCGACATCGCCGTTCCCTGCCCTTACCTCGACGCCAACCGCACCCTACCACGACGCACACTCTACCCTACGGCGCAATCCCTCGTCTCGGGTATCTACCGACTTATCTGCCTAATCGCTGCGAAAGAAAGCATAAACGTCGAAGATAGCGAAGGCATCGACGTACGCGTCCTACTCGTAGCGCATCCGCGTACGAAAAGCAGGACGGAGTCGTTGCCAGATAAAGGGCAGGAGATTGACTTCATTGGGCCTGTGATCCAGCTGACGACGCTGGCGAAATGCCAGAGGAAATGGGATGGTGTGTTTGCAGTGGAAGGGGATAAAGGGCAGGCGTTGTTGCATAAATACCTCATTGCGCAGGACGGACATGTAAAGATCAGGAAGGTCGCTGGTGGCGACATCAAGGTTGAGGAGAATGAAGACGAGACCGTGATGGCTGCTGGAGAAAAGGACGACGTGAAAGAAGATGCAGAAACCGAGAAAGAGACGCACGAATCAGCGGAACACTACTCAATAGCAGTAGGCGGAACCTTCGACCACCTCCACATCGGCCACAAACACCTCCTAACCATGTTCGCCTTCCTCCTGCCCTCTCTCCCGGCCACCACCTCATCCACAACACCATCTACAGACAACAACGCCACACCCCCAACCCAACACACCCTCACAATCGGCACAACAGGCGACGCCCTCCTAACCAAGAAATCCAACCACTCCCTCCTCCAACCCTGGAACACGCGCCAACGCGCCGCCGCCTCTTTCCTCCTGAGCATCCTCGACTTCCGCCCCGAATCCGCCACACAACCTCAGATCAAACTCGCAGAACTAGAAGAGCCGGGCGCCAATGGCCACGTCGTCAATGTCCGTGTGAGTCCGAAATTACTGCTGAAATTCGTCGAGATCAACGACCCCTTTGGACCTACGATAACGGAGGAAAGTATCACTGCGTTGGTTGTGAGTGGAGAGACGAGAAAGGGTGGCGCGGCTGTTAATGACAAGAGAGTGGAGAAGGGATGGAGGGAGTTGGAGGTTTTTGAGGTTGATGTGTTGAGTGCGGAGGATGCTGAGGGGGTGGATGGGAACGAGGTGCAGAAGGTGGACGACGAATTCAAGAATAAATTGAGTAGTACGAGTATCAGAGAGAGAATCGCGGCAAAAGGCGAGGAGAGGGGGAAGAGGAATCGAGCAGAGGCTGCAAAAGCGAAAGCAGCGCGAGAGGATGATTGAGATTGCTGCGTTCTGCAAGGCATCTATCATTCGAAATACTGGGTGTTGGCTTCGATGAGAAGTGATACACAGTAGGTAGCTTGACCATGAGAGTCAAGAATTCACTTGTTGGATTAACCATGTAGTAAATATTTTGCAATGAAAGATACGAATCGTATGTCCTTCTGTTTTAAATTTATTAGGGGATACTATAGAACACCAATAATCATCATTTTCAGCAGCATCATCATCATCATCAAGCTACAGAAGAAGAGCATCATCGAGGCATTAGTGCCAACAACCAATCTACCGCCCCCATTCGGCCTCACACTTGCAACAGCACTCATCGTCGTCGAGCTTGACGCAATAGCCGCCGTGCTCAAGCTTACTGTACCAACACTCGTCGTGCTCACAGCACTAATACCAGTCGTAGCCCTAGACATAGACACACTGGAAGCCATTCCACTCGCAGTCAAGATGCCTCCTCCTCCACCAGACGTCATTGTCGCTGAAGTCATCGACAACGACGAAACTGCAGAACTACCAACAGTAGCAGCACGCACAAACACCAAATCGTTCAATACAACGGCGCTTTCGGCCATTACGGGCGTTCCTATTGCTTGTCGTTTTTTGTTTTTATACGACGCTGCTATTACGATCACGGTCAGTGCTGGGTTGCCCCAGGCGGATGATGCTGATGTTGGTGCTTGTGTTGTGGTTTGGGTGTTTAAGTTTGAAAGGGCTGTTGGGTAGGCTGTTGGTCTTGGTCCTGTTGTGTCGGAGGAGGGCGGGTAGAGGATTGAAGTTGGGTCGCGTGTGTAGGTGTCTGATGTCGAGGGTAGAGTTGCTGTTGAGGTGGTGGTGGGAGACATTGCAGTAAAGGAGCTGAAACACCATGCGCCACCGCTCGTCGTCGCAGTCATAATCGCATTTGTCGCAAACTCAGTACCCGTCCATCCAGCACCAGGGCAGCAAAAGAGTGCGCTGTTCGATGATGCCCCGCCAAACGTGCTAGCACCTGTCTGACAGCTTTGAGTGACCTGCGCGCCTCCACATCCCAGCGTCAGAAAACTAGTCACCTGGCCATTCACATCAATGAAAGAGGTTGTTGAAGGTAGGATAGCGGTTGGGCAGCCGGTGATGTGGAGGATGGAGGCGAAGTAGTTTGTGCTGAAGACTGTTGCTGGGATGGTTGGGTAGGTTGTCGGATAAGTGGTGAGTGTGTTGTGGGGTGGACCTAGAAGCGAAGGGTAGATTGTTGATTGGGGAAGGATTTCTGTGGGGAGGGTTGGTGTTGCTGCGTTGGTGGGTGTGGAGAGAATGAGAAGGAGAATGAGAGAGAAGGTGGGTGGGAAGGGAGAGGAGGGCATGGCTTTGGAAGTGCTCTTCTGCCTTTTTCTGTGGTTGCGAGGGTGTTTATACAAAGGAAGTAATGCGTTGTAGTTGCGGTGGTGATATAGAGGATTTCATAGAGGAGGAGGCCACGAGACCTAAGCTGGTGGTAGCTAGGGTAGATAAGCACACTAACAAGATAGTGAGGAAGGTGTTTCATTTAGTGACTTGCCGTTCTTCCGGGCGATAAGATAGAGGCATGTGATGGAAACGGCTATATCAGCGAGCTTCCAGAAGGAAATCCTTCCATATTTGCTTCCTGGCCTCGATCACTTATGTATCTCGGTATTCCAACATCTCCTGGTCAGTACAGTATTGACATCACTAACTGGCGGCTCCAAAGCTAAAGAAGGTGGAAGGTGTGGCACGTTTCTTGGACGACGGCGCCATTGGCATTTCTAGTCGATGTTCAATGGACATGACAGCCCAGTTTTGCGCGCTAAGGCATATCCATTGCTGTGGTACCCGTGTATTCAACCTTATTCAAGCATTACTTAATGGTGTTTTCCTCTGGATTGTCCGAGTGCGTCTTCAACAAAGTCCTGGTATGTTCGTTGATCGCGATCATGGAATATAGGATGGTTTCGGCAGGCGTCAAAGCAGTGATCATGCTACTTCTGTGCGCACAAAAGATGGCCTCGGCCAGGCGAGTGGCAAAGAAAGAGACCTTGATACCTTCCCCATGATTCACTCAGGCAGGTTCGAGATCTTCTGTTTAACTAGTGTGTACTGCATACATGGTGCGCAATTATCCTTGAAACTCGCAGGACACGAACAAACAAATGGAATTCCACAGCGTCATCTCCCTTTGTTGAGAAAGGCATACTACACTCCATCTACCAAAAAGAAGTGGTCTTTGACACCCTCAACGGATGGCAGCCCGATCGGATCAGACGAAATGGAGCTCAAGGTTTTGGCTGCTCGTGCCATACCCCGCGAGGAGAACCGTAAATCCTCCTTCGGAAGCTGGCACCACATCGGTGATACCGAACAATGCCACCGGACTTTGTCTTTTCCTGACGGAATATCATGCCCTTACTTCCCCTCTTTCTGCTGTGCCTGTGTCTGCTGTCTTGCGTCGTCTGGTGTTTCATCTTCCTTCCTTTCTTCCACTTTCGTTCCAATTCTTTCGTTACACAAGGAAGCTGAGAGTTTGAACGATTTATACTGATTACACTCCTTCCACCAATCTTTTTCTTCCGCCAAAATGAGCCACAACGCTGAAATAAGTCCGCCTCCTTCGAAGACGATTGAGGCAAATGAATATCTCACCAAAGATGAATATGGCTCTGAAGATTTGCAATCTATAAGCCCAGAGGAGAAGAAAGCAATCACAAAGAGAATGCTTTTCAAGCTTGACTGCACGTAAGTACCGGAGCGCCCGGACTGTCAGATTTCGCTTTTGACAGACCTCCTCTGACCTAATTTTAGCATTTTACCACCACTAGCTCTGTTGTTCCTGTGTTCTTTCCTCGATAGAACCAATGTAGGAAATGCAAAGGTTTATGGTCTTGAGAAGGAGCTTCATATGACAGATATACAATACAGTAGGGGTCTGACAGTATACTAGTAAGTAATGGCTTAACAAGGTCCTTTCGGAGCCACATTTTACTCACATGTCATTGATAGTGCCACCTACATTGCTTCGTAAGCATGGTTCTTAACATGTCAAGGCAGAGTTCCACGAACTAATTGGTTTACCAAAAAGTGAACTTCCTAGCAATCTCGTACTCAAAAAAGTCTCTCCAAAAATCTGGCTACCAGCATTGACAGTCGCATGGGGCATAGTGACCATGTGTTTGGGCTTTGTAAAGAACTACGCTGGATTTGTAGCAGTCCGGTAACTAGTCCAGCTGCGAACTTGAAAGCCTACTGACCAAAAGCTAATCGCAATCAGTGCTATTCTCGGTTTGACAGAAGGTGGTCTTCTCCCAGGTATCATCCTATACCTATCAACCATGTATCAAAGAGGCGAGCTTGCCTTCCGAATCGGTCTTTTCTACACCAGTGCATCATTATCCGGGGCCTTCGGCGGTCTTCTCGCACGAGGACTCAGTGCTATCCCGAAGACCGGCGTCGTGGATTCGTGGAGGTGGATCCTGATCATCGAGGGACTCTTCACCGTCGTCGTCGGTGTGATTTGCTATTTCTTCCTGCCCAACAACCTAGCCTCGTGCAAGTTCCTGTCTCAAACCGAGAGGACTTTTGCTATTGAGAGACTACAAGCAGATCATCCTGAGAAGACGACTGCAGCTGGCCATGACGGCATGAACTGGGGTGAGGTCAAGCGTGGTATGCTCAGCATTTCGTGCTGGTTAAGTGCGCTCGCGTATTTCGGAATCTTAGCTGGTCTCTACTCTTTTGGTCTCTTCGTACGTTCCCGTCCATTTCATTCGTTCTCAACTCTTTTTTACAGAAATGAACAAACATCAACTAACATTCTTGCTTCTCCTACTTCAGTTGCCTACCATCATTCAAGCACTCGGCGGCTACACGCCCAACGAAGTCCAGCTCTGGTCCGTCATTCCCTACGCCGTCGCAGCAGTCTGCACTGTGATCGTCGCCATCATCTCCGATCGTATGAAGCTCCGTGGCGTAATCATGCTCTTCACCCTTCCCCTGGCCATCATCGGCTACGCGGTTATCGCGAACATCGACAAGAGCCACGCTAAAGTCAAGTACGGCATGACTATGCTCATGGCCACTGGCATGTACGCCTCTGTTCCTTGCGTTCTTGGTAAGCAAAATACTCCTACTACCCGCAAATGGTCCTTTCAAATCTAACTATGTACACAGGCTGGAACTCCAACAACTCCGGTACGTTTCAGGAACCCAAACTCTTGCCTTCGAAATATACAGAATTTGAATCTTTGTCCATCAACATCATGCTAACATTGCTCCATCAACAGCCGGCCACTACAAACGCGCCACCACTTCCGCCCTCCAACTCGTCATCGCAAACAGCGGTGGTTTCGTCGCGACATTCATCTACCCCAGCACGCAAAAGCCTCAGTTCCATCAGGGCCACACCACGATTCTGGGATTACTCGTTTTCGCTTGGTTCATGTGAGTTCACCAAAAATTCCATGGTTACAACTTTGGCATTACACATATTCTGGAATGCGCTCGTCCGACCAATTGATCTAATGTCTGTTTGCTATAGGGTCGCACTCAATGTGCTATACTGCGCCAAAGTCAACAGGGACAAGGCTGCTGGCAAGTATGAGCAATACCGCGGTTTGGGAGATGATAGAGATCCGGATTTCAAGTTTGTTTTGTGAAAGAAGAGTCGTCCGTTGCAGGCATTAAGAGGAGGGAAGAAGAATGGAGGGAAAATGGTGACTAGATTTCTTTCTTTCTTTCTTTCTTTTTGGCACGGCGAGAGAGATTGGGTCATCTACTACCTGGGAGCCTACTGGGAGGGTCATTTTTTTTTCTGTGAGCATAATATAGGGTATCGAGCATGCAGAGGCACTGCAGAGTGGCCCTGGCTTTGGCTGCCTAATCAGAGTAGACAGGCAGGTTTGCGGATTCTCATGCTCTTGGGATTGTGGGTATATTGAGCTTGAGACTCACCAATCTTTTGCAGGTTTCTTTTAGCACTTCTATTTGTCTCTGCCTTCCTTGCGTATGACGAGGTTAATGCGGAGCAGGTTGATTTGCTCATTGTTGAAATTGACAAGCCTGGCGAAGCTTTTGTTGTCGAACTGGATATAGATTATGGACCGGAAGACTTTGTCATCCAGGGACTTGACTAGCAGCCATCTACAATACGAAATAGTTAGATAGTATAGTATACTCACTGGCTGCCATGGTCCTCTTTGAACTTTGAGCGTCCCTTCGGGTACTCGTCCTTTCGGATACTCGTCCTCTCCCAGATATTAGTAGTAACGGTCATCACGACGGGAGAAGCAGTTGTGACGTCGTCAACAACAACCCCGCCTTATCCTACAAACTAACACCCCACCACCCATCCACCCATCTACCTCTCTCACACTCACCCAGCACTCCTCTGCCTCGCATCCCCACCCCACCCCAAGCAAGCAAGCAAGCATGCCTCCCTCCGCCCCCGCCTTCCCCCGCCACGACCCAAACAAACTCTACGCAGGCTACTTCGTCTCCTTCTTCCTCCTCAGCACCGGCCTCACCGGCCTCCTAACCCCAACCCTCCTCGCCGCCTGCTTCGGCATGCCCATCGCCTCCAACACCTACGCCTCCGGCTTCGTCCAATGCTTCGGCAGCCGCAACCTCACGCTGGGTATCTTGAATACTGTGTTTCTGCAACAGGGGAATTTGAAGGCGGCGGCTACGTTGGCGGGACTGTTGGCGGTTGATGGCGCGTTGGATGCTGTTGTTACGTATGGGTTTGGAGGGTGGATTTGGGCGCTGCCACATCTTTTGGGGGCGGCTGTTATTCCTTTTGTGAGTAGGTGGATGGCTTCGTAGTTGGTGGGAGGCGGATGGGTGTGGTTGCGAGGTGAATGGCGATGCGATGGTTAATGTGGAGGACTGTTGGAACTACGGACGCGGATTCGGATACGCGAAACATTCAAGAACGTATATTGGTATACGGTAGAGATGATTGCGCAGGCTGGGGAGCGCAGTTTCGAGTGTGTGTATGTCTACCGAAGCGCATCATCGGCCATCAAGTGCGCGACATTGAAGAGCAGGCAGGAACGACAATAAGTTTGTACTGTCTGAACAGACGATTACGGTTTGACAGCTTGGTGTAAGATATTAAAGGTAATTAAGACACAACGCCATGCTGTGTTTTTTGATTCTCATTGGAACAAGTCGTTGCTGAGCCTGTTTATCTCGTATGTACGCTTTAGCCCAACTACCATTATCTGGCGTATGGAGATGATTCTAGATCCGTCCGATAGGTTTCTCGCACGAGGCGCAGCTTGCCGTTCATCCTGCATAAGCTAGCTTTGTCCATCTCTGGGAGGAAACGTAACATGTGCAGGAAAACCAGATACTCAACAACCTCGCAGCCATATTCCAAACATCAAACTACTGTCTCAATTTAACATTAAACACCTCAACCTCCCTCCCCTCCTCACCTTCACCTAAACTCCTCCCCACCACGACCCTCTCGCCCTCTCTCTCAAACCCAGCTAAACTAACCAACACCTTCGCCATTCCCATACCCTCCCTCTCCACCTCCTCCACCGCCCATCCAGCACCGCCAGAAACTCTAACCCCAACAGCCAAATCATGCACCAAAGCGTTCCGATACTTGTCCTGCTCTTCAGCCGTGATGCTCGTGGGATAGTAGCGAAGCGTGATCTCGGTGACGTCTGCTATGAGCAACGTTTTCATCTCTGCAGAGCGATAGCTGTCGTATTTTATTGCCGCGTGGAAGAAGAAAGGCATGCCGGTGAGGTAGGACCAGAAGGGTTGTTGCGGAGTTTGGTCGAACGTGTCGCGGAAGGTGGTGTGGGCGGTGATTGTGTCCCAGTCTTGTATGCGTTTAGTTTGTTAGGGGTGATAACATAGCTTGATATACAAAGCACAAAGTATCGACGGTGCCAGCTTATTGATAAGGATGGGAGTGGAAGTGGTGCAATCGCACAGTACATGTACATACCGAAAAGTGCAACGAGGACATCTTGGTCTTCATCCGGCACACCATATGCTAGTCTCTGGCAGCCTTTGGCGTTGCGTATGTGTGTGAAAGCTTGCGTTAAAGCTTGGCCTCAGGAGTGGCTGGGTTAAGAAAGTGGGTGGTGTGGCCGGGCTTGATTTTGTAAAAGACAAACTCAGTGATGTTGGCTGGAGATGGCATCTTGTTTAGACAGTCGGGGTTTGGTTCGAGGCACAGCCGCTTTCTGCCCGATTGATGGGGTGGTTTTGATCTCGAAAGAAGGATCGTGATGTTGCCTCTGATGGTGGAAAGCAGCTAGGCACAGCGAAAAGGCACAGAGGTCTTCAAGTTCTTGGTATATTGCAGCTCCCAGACACGAATACTCGGTCAATCAAGCACGGATAACTGTTCAGAGTAGAGTAGAGTTGTGATACTTGTCGCCCAAGACCAGATTAGGAAGCCTTTGGCTCTTTCCCAATCGAGTGACAGGTTGGAACGGGGAAAAACCGTGAACGCAACAAGGCTGTGCTGTGCCACATCTTACAAACCCCATACTGTAAGAGTTAAAGATGTAGCTACCGTCAAGCGCATTTTCCTCACTTCTCTGCCATAAACCTCACCACCATGTCTCCACCACTCACCCCTCCCTCACCATCGCCCACCGACTACGCCCTAACACTATCAGCGAATCGATACTTCCATCAATGGACGACCTTGACGGCACCACACACTAACCAAAGCTGCAAAGTATCATTTTCGACAACCACTAACTTCGATGAAGAGGGTTCAAAACGACTACCGACGATTTTCATACATGCGCCGATGGTGGCATCGCGGTATTTCTTGATATGGTATGATTACTTGGCGAGGAAGATGGGTGTGCGATTGATATTGATGGATCGGTATGTTGAACACTATCCGTTTACAGAAATATTCGATTCGTTCCTTTTGGTACTGGCTACCTACAGCATGACTTCTGTGACGATTGTGCCTGTGTTTCGACGCCTTAGTCCGCCCACCTGATCCCATTCTAATGCACTCTCAACAGTCCTGGTTTTGGACTCACACCACGCTGCCCGCACTCCCATCGTGCCTCTACTACCCTCGCAGCCACTTGCGCGATCCTAGACCATCTACGCGTCAAAGCAACAGCCTTCCTCTCCGTCAGCGCCGGCGCAATCCACCTCCTAAACTCGCTCTCCTCATTACGCCACTACTTCCACCCAAAACATCCGTACGCCGCCGCGCTATGTCCCTGGGTCCTGCCAAAGTACTCCAAGTGCAACCTGCTCGCAGCAGCGACTATGCTGCCGAATTTGTGGATTAGCTCTTTTGGAGGGATGCAGCAGTTCGTGGTACATAACGTGATGCCGGTGAGTACGTGGAGTGGCGGGGTGTTTGATCAAGTTGGGTCGCTGTTTAAGGCAGAGGAGGGGGCGAGTAGTGAGGATGAGGGGAGGTTTGTGGAGTGTTATGGAGTTGGGAGAGAGTATAAGGATGAGGTGGACAAGGTGGTGATGAAGTTTGTTTTCGCGGAGGGGTTGTGAGTTCTTGAGTTCTAAGCTGATTGCGTTGCTTATGATTTTGCTGATGCATTTGCTGTAGTGGCGTGAACGACGAGGCGCCGTTTAATTTGCAGAAGAATATTCCTGAATCGTACTGGGGCGCGGCGGCTTCGTATCCAGGTGTTCTGGCATCGCTTGTGGGTGATGAGAAGGCTCGGCAGACAGAAGAGCGTAGTAGGCCGTTTCGCTTTCGAGCATTCTTTGCAGAATCAGATATGCTGATCGGCAAGGGAGGAAAGGTCTACCTTGACGCAATATTCAAGGAGGCTTCTGCAGGAGCAGAGGGTGTGATTGAGTATATTAGTGAAACGGTGCCGAAGACAAATCATGAGACTATCATCGATGCTATCAAAGGGCCGCTGGTCAAGGTGTTTGAGGACGTGAAGCACGGATGGGAAGACGGCTTAGATTGGAATTAGTTGTACCTATCAAATAATCAAAATTGTAAATTGTACCATCAATCATCATCCCGTAGTGTTCATTCATTCGTTCTGTAACTTCACCTTGCTCTCTTACCATTACATCTCTTCATTACCATCGAGCATTCCCCCGTTCCATCTCAATCACCACTCACAACGCATTCTGATTCGGCGCACTTCTCAGGGCCAAAATAGCAAACTCGCCACCAACAACCGGTCGAGCAATAAACGCAATGTAACTAAAGGAAAAAAAAAACGAAATTAGCACAAACTCACGTCCCAGAGGATCCAAATCAAGAAAAGAAAAGAAAATGAAAGAAAAGGGTACAACATACGCTCCCGTAATCGTATCATACCAATCGCCAAACGGCAAACTCGACGGCGTCTGATTGATATAACTCGCAACCTTTTGCACAAACAAATCCCTTGTGCTCGGTTTAGCCACGGCCGCGCAGAAAATCTCCCAGTCTGATTTCGTGTATGTATGGCGCGTGTCCAGAGGGACGCCGTAAGTGTTGGCGACGTAGGGGTAGAAGGAGGACTGCATGTCGTAGATCTAGGATGGGTTAGAACGGGTTGAGCAGGGTTTGTTGTTGTAATGTGGATGTATGGATATGTGGATGGAAGCGAAGGAGACGGTGTTGGGCAACATACGGCTTGAGGAACCAGTCCGAGACTTAGAGCACGGTCCGCCCAGAGGTTGTACAGGAGGGAGTAGCTAGTGGCATTGTTGTAGTTGAGGGTCGTGTGTGCGGGGAGGTTTGTGGTGGCTTGGGCGACTGCGAGAGTTTGCCATTGCCTGTGAGTGTGATTAGAGGGACGCTTCATGGTAAAGGGGGAGGCATGATGTACTTGATATAGGATTGGGCGATATTAGTGTAGTTCTGGCCGTCAGCGACGTTTCCAGTCCTGTTAGCGATTTCTGCCATTGCTGCTATCCCAATAATCCCTTTGATCGCGAGGTTTGTCTGGTTTCTGTAGACAATTGGTAAGTTTATCAGACGTTTACTCCATGGATCAAGTAACTTACGCAAGTGATCCAGCAAAATCGTCGGTGGAAATTTGGTCGGCAGGAATCAATGCCTCTTCGATGAGATATTCGTTCCATTGTCGCAGAAGATCGTAGTGGGCAGTGAGAAAGGCGTTGTCCTTACAACATGTTAATCAAATAACTTGCATGCAACCACTGAATCTGAGAAGAAGACTTACATTTGCTCGCTGGGCGTAAGCCAAAGTCATGATAATCATGTCACCACATTCCTTTACCGCTGTTAGTCCATGCTTGAAACATAAGATCCAGTCTTACTAACCTCGAGTGGCTGCATTTCGTCCATTCCATCGTTGTGGCCTTGCGTCATTAGTATTGCAACCGGGTGAGCTCGATCTCATGAGGACACTCACCAGTGGCGTTCGGATAGTGGTTGCCAAGATCGTGGATACTGAACGCATAAGGCCAGTTCCCCGCCTCTTGATTGATGAAAAGCGGTTCGAGCAGAAGCTTAAGCCATTGCGGGCTTAGATACAGAAAGATCGGGTGAGTTGGGAATATGACATCGACCTAGTAGCAGTGGTTAGTGAATATTAAAAGTGGACAACGAGAGAAGTATTGGAACATACCGTCTGGATATTGCCATCAGAACTAATCTCTTTCAGAAAGATGAGCGGATTGTCGGTCGTTCCGGTAATTTGTAGTGCGCCATAAGCTTGACGAACTGAGAGCGCTGTGATAATATAATAGTTTTGACCGGCAGCGTTCACCGAATCACCCTGAACTTTGTTGTCAAGGGTGGTACAAAGGTTACCTGCTTGGATGTAGTCGTTGTAGAAGAACGAGATCTATGTTATTGTCAGCCAAGTAAACCACACTGCTGCTCGTTGCTAACCCACAAGAGCATTGTTGTTACTGAAGTAATTAGTCCAGTAAGCATTTTGAATTGTGGTCACATTGGTAGCTCCCTCAAATTGGATAGCCTGCTTCTGCACGAGACCAACAGTGAAGAGTGTCGATTTCGCAGTAGCTGTTACTGCACCAAGATCAATAGCAAAGCCGAATACGGGATAAGCATCATTAATGGCACGGAAGTTGGTGTCTTGACCGTTGGTGAGCTTGCCGGTGCTGGTAAACTGGTTTCGAACAGTAGCATCAACGCCAGACTGGAATGTCAAGTTGGCGACATTGGCAGTGCTGTAGTAAAAATCTCCCCACTCGGCTTGATCCGAGCTCTCAGAGAAAAGCTGTTGTGTCTGCTTGAAGACATGATGAACAGCAATGCCACCACCAGCACTGGCGGAAGGTGTAGCTGACGCAGTACTTGTGGGAGTAGTGACTGTCGTAGTCTTCTTCGATCTGACATCAACAGTCCACGTAGGGTGAGCCTGAGGCCACCAGCGATATGGAGTAAACGTGGGGATTGCAGTGGTTCCCACTGTAGTCTGAATTGAAGCTGATGAAGCATGTTAGCACCCATTATAACAAGATGGTAAGGTGTGTCCGCCCACTCTTCGTGCCATATACTCGAGGAGGAGGCCAATCACGCTCTTCGAGCTCAACATCGATTCCACGGCGGTCGTTCAGATTGCTGTCGTCGCTACTTTGGGCCTTGCCAGGGATGACGGAATAGTCCCATTGGGCAATGTCACCGCGATTACCTAAAGAATCATTAGCTATAGGTATACCGCATACTCGTTTGAGACATCTTGACACTTACCAGATACCCACTCAGCACTGACATCAGAGTAAAGCTGGACAGAGTGAGCGGCGCCGTCAAGTGACCACACCTAGATCTATAATCAGTACATCCTGTGCACGGAGCTCAATACATCTTTAGCATACCTCTACGTTCATGTAGGAGAACGGAAGTGATTGCCTTTTCATATGATTGGGCAAGACTGGACTCAGGAACTCGATGGTCATACCAACAGCCTGATTGATGTTCATAGTAAACGTGCTCCTGATTTGACGTTAGCACACTTGAAATCCTCTGACCTCATGGCAAAAGTGGATATAGCACAAGCCAACAGACTCAATCAAACTTACCTAGTAGAAGTATAGCTAAAAGCAGTCTGGTTTACCAGCGGCACATTGGGCGGGTCTCCCATCCAAAGATAAGGCAACCCATCCACCATTACCATTCCAGTCCATCCAGTCACCTGGCCTGTCCAGAATATAGGCCACTCTCCAGCAAGATATCCTCCATTGCCACCATCAGGACCAGCTCGAAGCCAGGTAGATAGGTAAGGAGAACGAACTGCGAGAGGGATCGCTGGAGGCCGAGCAGGAGAGAAAGTTGAACCAGTGCCTTGGGCGAGGAGGTTGGTCGTAAGTGTAGCGAGCACGGCCAGTACTTTGAGAAGAGTCATGATTGAAGTATTTGATGTGGCGTCACACAAGCAAGGCGAATTTGAACAGTCAAAGAGCTCGAGCTTAAAGCAGCGCCGAGAAAAGCACGAGCAGAACAAAGACGGCCAACAAGGAACGTGCGGAGGGTCTGGAAGGAGGTGGAAAGCAGAGATTCTTATACTTATGCACGTGTAGCAAAGCAAGATAGATGAAACCACTACCCCTCTTTCTGTCTCCCCACGCTAGGCAGTAAGCGACGTGATGAAACCTTGTCGGCGGCAAGCATGACATGAGATCACATCCTTTGGTAGTGACATGATGCTAACAAAGATACCACGGCACTTTGTGCCTTGTCGATCAACACGGTTTTGCGGCTCATCGAGAAAATCTTCTTGCAGCAGCATTTTCCTCACTTACACGGTAAGTCACTTCTGGAACCACTTTTGCAGAGCAGTTACTACTTCAGACCATTTGCTTCTTGAACGCGCTTTTCAGGTCTGTTGCTGAGAGAAAAAGAGGAGGAAGTTGGCCACTGGATGATGTCGATCATCTTTGACCCCGCCCTACCCCTCTTCTCGATCATCAATTTAAGGCTTGAGCAACTTGAGCTTGTATCGTCCGCCCAGGATCATCATCATCACCATGCAGTATACGAGTGACGCTTAAGGAAGGTAACTACATACTTGATGTTCGACGCAACACTAGGGTCTATGTCTTGTACGCAATAAGGCCTCTTCTTCACTTCTCAAGCCTCATGGATTTGCCATCATGTTGAAGCTCGAAGACACGACCACCTCCACATGACCTAGCATCTTCAGGCATCAAGTAAACACTTCCGACACGAAACGATGGAGTGCTGGGTAACTATCGTGATGAACTTTGCGTCAACGAGTCTCGTCCACTCTATCATCTTCATTGTGCATCTCGTCCTCGATTCCAAACACTGATCTCATTGATCTGACTAAGTTAGCAATGGTTCTAGCGTCGCAATATTTCATTTTGGTACTCACCATATTTTTCTCGTGATACTTGCTTTGGCTAGTAATAGGATATAATGCATTCGGTTGAGTTTGAATAATACTCAACGCTGATGCGTTGGTCATGATAATCCCATCAGCCAGTCGATTCGCCTTTGTCCTTATGAAATCGTTTTACGTCTTTGTGGCATACCCATCTCTTCATCTCCTACATCCCTCACAACCTCATCCCAAGATTGACATGAACACTCTTTTCTGTTGTAAACGCCCTCAAACCCTCTTCGCCCAACTCTCTTCCCACTCCACTCAGCCCAACGCCACCAAAAGGCACTCTGACATCGCAATCTTGACTCGAATTGACCCATACCATTCCTGTTTTGATACTCTTAGCTACGCGATGCGCCTTTGCTACATCCTGCGTGAAGACTGATGCAGCAAGCCCATATCTTGTGTCATTGGCGAGTTCAATGGCTTCTTCTTCTGTGTCGAATGGCAGCAGGACTGTCGCCACAGGACCGAATATCTCTTCGCGTGCAACCGTGCTGCTGGGATTGACGAGAATGAAGATTGTGGGCGCGATGAAGTAGCCTTTGTCGGGCAGGGCTGGAAAATCACCTGTACCTGTTGAAAGTGTGGCAGTGGCACCCCCTTCCCTTTTGGCTGTTGAGATGTAGGACGAAACACGTTCGTATTGTGCTTTTGTCGTTTGTGGACCGTGAAACGTGCGCGATTGCCAGGGATCACCTATTACGCTCGTCTTCAAAGTATATTCTCTCAAAGCACAGACGAACTGCACGTATACGTTTTTGTGTACAATCATGTTAGCTGTACTTGTGCAGATTTGTCCCGAATTTGCCATTACGCCACTGTGAGCCCATTTAGCTGCTTGGTCAATGTCGGCGTCCTCAAAGACGATCAATGGACTTTTCCCGCCTGTTTCCAGGGTCAAAGATGCTAGTGATTCTGATGCTGAACGCATGACTGATTGCGCAGTCGTGGTGCTTCCTGTGAAGCTGATCTTCGCTACGTCCGGATGGCTACATAGTGCTTCGCCTGCTGTGCTATCACCTGGTACGATATTTACTACACCCGCTGGAAACCCGGCTTCACGGATGAGCTGGCCTAGGTATAGTGCCGACAATGAAGTATGTTCTGATGGCTTTAGTACTACGGTGTTTCCTGCTGCAAGCGCAGGCGCTAATTTCCACATCGCAAGACTTATCGGGTAGTTCCACGGCACGATGAGAGCGCAGACACCTAGAGGTTCACGGATGGTATAAGCCCATTTCGACGGTCCCAGTGAGTGAGAGGAGCCGGTAAGTTTATCAGCCCAGCCAGCGTAATACTTCAGAGTGCTGATTGCATCCGGTATATCGAATTCGGTGGTGGAGGTGATGGGTTTGCCAGTATCCCAGGTCTCGATTGTAGCAAGAGTATGCGCGTGTTGTTCGATGAGTGAAGCAAGACGGAGGAGAAGGTCACGTCGGTGATTTGCATCGACGTCTCGCCAAGATGGCGAGTTGAAGGCTCGATTAGCAGCAGTGACCGCTTGGTCGACGTCGGAGGGCGTGGCGGAGCACAGAGTAATTATTGGCAATTCAGTGGAGGGATCGATGGTGTCGAATGTACTACGGGCTTGTGATGGTAGAAGAGTATTGTTGATGAAAGCATTGTTGATGAAGAGGCCTGTTGGTTGAATGAAGGTGTGGCCGTTCGGTGCGGTGAGGGTGGTCATCTGATCATTCCTGCTCCTCGAGGTAGTGAAGGTGCGTTTTCTGAAGACAGACGATATGGGAAAGTCACTGGCATAGAGATTGTAACAGCGCAGAAGACGACTTCTTGACATTGTCAGAGTGTTTTCCCGGAAAGAAACGAGGTAAACAATGACGCGCTTTCCAATGCACCTTCACTTCCTTCCCCACACCCTTTGCATTCACCTCGTCACCACGTCCTGTTTTCTTTCTACTTCCTGCCTTGGTCGTTCGTTTGTTTTCCTTGCGCAATCTACGTAAGCATGCCCACTTCCTCCAGACCCAACGACATGACAATCGACCCTCCCACCTCGACCGCCGCCGACTCCTCCATCTCAAGCAGCGATGCGATCGCTTACTGGACCAGCACAACCGCAGACGTCAATGGTATGCTAGGTGGCTACCCTCAAGTCTCACGCATAGATATCCAAGGCTCCTCCAACTTCCTCGCAAAACTGCGCAAAATAGATCACACCAATACAGCCACGAAGCCTATCTTCGAGCGAGCAGTGGATTGTGGTGCTGGAATAGGCAGAATAACACTGAATCTGCTTGTACATCACGCCAAACTCATTGACATCGTAGAACCAGTCAAGAAGTTTACAGATGCGTTGGAAGTGGCGGTACAAAAGGGTGTTCCTGCTGATGCGCCTGGGAAGCTAGGAAAGATCTATAATGTTGGACTCGAAGATTTTGATCCTACTGCTGGAGATGGTAAGGGCTACAATCTTATCTGGAACCAATGGTGTGTAGGCCAGCTCACAGATGCTCAACTTGTATCATATCTACAACGATGCGCTTCTGCTCTACACAAACCGAATGGTTGGATTGTTGTCAAGGAAAACATGAGCTCGAGTCCAATTGGCGAAGATGTATTCGACGATACAGACAGCAGTGTCACCAGAAGCGATGCAAGCTTTAGAAAGATCTTTGAAAAGGCGGGATTGTTGCTTAAATTGACAGAGGTGCAGAGAGGATTTCCAAAGGAACTCTTTCCAGTAAGGAGTTACGCTCTGAGGCCAAAGGAGTGGAAGTAAGGCTCTAAGATATCTGTTCCTGTAACATCTCCTGTGAACGTCGAGACGTCAGTCCTCTAATTGGCTGTCGTGTTAATCGAAATTACGATTGGTAGCAGAATTGGTTCGGCAGGATCACCACTATACCCAAGCCCGAGAGATGTACAGTCCGGAGTCGAAAACGCTCTCCCACAAATTCGTCAAAAGAGGGCAACTACGCCACAGAGAACTGAAATCTACTTTGGGAAAACTGGCGTCTGCCACGCAGCCCCGAACCAAGAGAGGACCTCACACAAATGTTCTTCTGGTTGTTATGGTCATTCCACCAGACACGTAGAGCCCTCACAAATACTAGCCACCGAGCAGATTGACAAGACAGTGTTTGACCTTGGCAAGAACTCCATGAACAAAAACGATTCAAGAGAACAGAATAAACAGCTTGCACGGCACCCTGTGCAATCGTTTCACGACATACTCGTTGGACTACCACGTTGGCTCGCCATGTACTGCGATGATTTAGAGCACAGCTTACGCTGCTAGCAACAATAGCGCTGTGCGACCCACATTAACTGAGCATCATCTTAGCAGGACTTATGTTATTGAATGTAGAACAATCAATATTCAAGTCTTATAAATCCGTATCATTATATCATACTTAACAACATGCTCACTATCGTTCCCATCTCCTCATTTAATTTGGATCAACCTCGTCTCCTCGTGCTCGGGCCCTTCCTCTGTTGTACAGATGCCGAGCTGTCACCGCTTCCCAGACTAGTACTCTTTGCTGTACCAGACAGTAAAGAGTCTTGACCGAGAGACGCAGTATCTCTTCCTTGTGAGTTCATCTGAATGTGCTTGAGTGCATCTGCGCGAGCTTTTTCAGCAGAAGCAACACCGGGCGAGCCTGTGGGACTGGCGTTCCAGTAGTAGCTATATATCATGTTAGAGAGATGTTCTTGTTAGGCAAAACTCCCATGCTACGTACATCATCTGGCCAGCTAATACGGCATTGAGAACAAAGCCAGCGATATAGGAGAAGAGAATGAGCTTGTCATCTACTTCTTGAATCGTTGTGAAGATGCGGGACAGGGAGCCAAAAAGGTAATTGAAGACCTGAGACAGCAGAATTTGTAATTAGCATGCGTCCACAACCAATATATCATGGCAAGTTGAATGTGCGACTTACAGCAAAAGCACTCAATTGTCCTGTAGCTCCTTCACTCCAGATGGTGTAAATTTGTGGTACCTTAGCCGCTAATCCTAGCACTCCGGCAAAGGCTTGCAAAAGCGACAAAGTCTTCATGTCAACAAGATCACCAGGTCCAAACAGCACGTACAGCACGCCGGCAAATACTGCAACAAATGCCGCCGCGCCAGTGCTTTTCCCAGAGTACACCAAGATCAACGCGGCAATCGCTACATCTTGGATAGCAATGAATGCAGTCTCGCCAAACGTACTGAACGGAAATCCGTTGCGCACGCTGTATGCTAAAGTCACGGTGTAGCTAGCTGTTTCAAGCACGTATGACAAGAAGGAGAGACCAATTGCGGATTGAGAGTTGACAAGCTTGATCAGTTGTGGGATCTTGACGATGGATGCAGCGGAGATGATGGCGACACCGAGAGCTTTGGAGATGGCGAGCTTGACGCAGGCTTCGTTGGCAGCGGAGAAGTCGAGCTTTTGGATGAGCGCAGTGTTACATTGCTGGCCGATGAGGGAGACTGCGAAATTTTTGAGAGGACCGGGCAGGTTGTTGGTTATAGGGGAGAGGATTGGCTTGAGAGGGGAGATGATACTGTCGAGGACGTCCATGATGTGTTTGTGTTGATGTTAATCAAGATCAATGTTGTCAAGCTGGCAGATTTGACGATGACGAAAAACAATGAACGCGCATGACTCGATGTCACGTGACTTGACTATTGACCATCGCAGCAGCAAGTTGGCCTCAAACAGAAAAAGGGCTCGGCGACGACGTCCAAGTTCACTGGAAGGTGATCAAGAACAGACAGTCAACACGGTATGTCTGTCCGGTTTCCTCATGGAAGCCGTATGCCGCCAGGTGCTATGCGGGGCCCCTCACCTCACAACATCCTTACCTGCCTTATATCTGCATCTGCAGTGCGTGAACCGTAAATATGCACACAGTCGCATCCAAGCATTAAGTATCATGGCTTTGAGCCCATTCTCTGTGAGATCATGACCATTCTCCTCGCCTATCTTCACACATCAATCGCAACTTCTTTTATCACAGTCATCACAGTCCTTAACTTACTTCTAACGTTCGACCAAACGAAAGAAGATGGCAGACACAGCACGTGCTAGCATTTTATCTTTCCTATCAAGTGTTTCAGATGAGCTCAGAGCGTGTGAAGCTCTTAGCGTGCTCAATCCTCCGCCATTCTGTGTTTCACTATCGGACGCTAGACTTGCGCTACGGATGCCAGCGCGGACACGTTGTACGAAAAGGACGCTGTGATCTGTATAGCGCATCCGAAGCCGATGAGACTTTTACAAATCTGTCTTAGGACACGTTCTAGAATGTCTCCCGTCGAGCGCGGCATTGCGTTATCATCGGGTACAAAGCCAAAGTATCAACTCTTTTTTTGTGCCGAGCATGTTTGTGCACAAACCAGGAAAACGTAAAGACAAAGACAATTTCCTCCCGATGGCCTTGCTGGACTAGCATCGTGCTGATATATGTCTACGACGACGGTCTGAAACAATCCGTGGTGTGCACATGTATCTTAGAGAGCAAGCGCAATCAAGCACGACGCATACTTGCACCCCAAAGTTGCCGGCGACGCTAACGTGGAAATCCTCCTTAACCAGTAGAAAGTCTTTTAGTTCAGCTCGGCCGTTCAGCCACAGCCCTAGGTCATCTCTCGGCCAGCAGGATGGACAATCACCCATGTTTCAGTCTTCTGTCTTTTTGCCTACTCCTCTTTCCTAAGCTTACTTTGGCCCTCGTGCGTAGTTTCGCTCTCGTCGTTATCTCGCCTGAGAAGCGTGTATGCTCCACCTCTTGTATGCTATTCGCTTGGATCTCTAGCTTGTTCCTTAGCAGCGATCGGAGAGCTTGCAAAGTGGGTCACGGAAGGACAGCTGCGTAGCGGCCATGGATGCAAATGCAAGGTGATGAACGGGCTGAGGAATGGTGTACTTGCGCGTATATAGATATGACACCACCTCTCTTCCCTGTTCTTGTATGTATTTTATCACGACTCTTTTCTTTCGTCGCTCAAACGCATTCACTTATCAGGAGATCTGAATAAAGCTTCATTCGCAGTCCTTGCTAGCGTCGACCCCGATTGAATCCAGCCATCCACTTCTGCACAAAACTGATAGTGTCAAACCTAAAAGACCCTTGGCTATAATCATCGCCCCTGCGCTTAATCTCGTCCAATATAGTCTGTCCGTCACCCATCTGCCTGTCTCTGTTCGGCACTCTCTTCAACAACCTTGTATATCTGGCATTTATCGATATATCTACCTTGCTACACCCACCTACCTCACCGTCGCTTCACCTGCATCAGAGACAAAACCTTTTTCGGTCTCCTGGTCGCTATCTATCCAGGAAATACTTCTAATCCGGCCTCCTCACAATGCATCTTGGATCGCGACGCTCCCAATCGTCCAACAACTCAGACTCCATCACTCCCAGTGCGCCCGCTTCGGCCACGGTACCTCACCACTTCTTTTCATCGTCACCTGCACACTCCATTTCTGGCATGTCCGACCAATCACATGCATCTCACCCTACGCAATCCAGCCACACCACTATGGACTCACACCCAACACACGACGCACCATCAGAAAGCGCTGCCGATAGCTGTGAATACGACCCAGATGCGTGGTTCGCGCAATTTCACGATGACGAGGAGAATGTAGACTCGCATGTCTTACCGACGATGGCCATGCTCGACGAAGCTGCGAACGTGCCGGTATATGACGCAGATGGTGTGAGCAGGCCATTCAAGAGTCTGTATACAGGGAGTGAGCATATCGGGCAGAGACAGCTGGTCATCTTCATTCGTCATTTCTACTGCTTCGTAAGTTCTTTAACCGAGGATGCAAATCACCACATGCCATTGCGCGCAAATACACTTTCATCTCATCTCGTCTAATTCTGGTCAACCACATACGCAAGATACACCTTTGTCCACGAGCTAACCTTACATTGCACACAGGGCTGCCAAAGCTACCTTCAGAAGCTTACCGAAACGATAACACCATCCGCATACTTTTCCCTTCCCACTCCCACCACCATAACCGTCATCGGCTGCGGTCTTCCACACCTAATCCCTCGCTATACCACCCAAACGACCTGCCCTTTCCGTGTCTACGCCGACCCCAGCGGCAAACTCTACAAAGCTCTCGGTATGAAAAAAACCCTGCAGTATGGCTCGCGACCAGAATACATGTCCAAGAACTCGGCGTGGGAAATGACCGTAAAATCGCTCATGCCTGCCGTCAAAGCCAAGAGGAGGGACAAGCTCGCGGCAGGCAACTTGCTGCAAGTAGGCGGCGAGTTCTTGTTTGAAGAAGGAGCGCCCGTCTGGTGTAGGCGCATGATGACATATCGCGATCACACAGAGATGAAAATCCTGAAGCGAGTGCTTGAGATGGATGATGAGGTGCCTGTGGTGCAAGAAGCAATGACAGCCGTCAGCGTTAAGCCAACTAGTAGTCGTGGCAGTTCGATGAGACCGGTGATGGGGCCTGATGCGAGATCAATGTCCTCTGGTCCTGGCGGGCCGGCTGCAAAGGGGTTGAAGCTGGTGTGGGATGGAACAGGAGTACAGGCACATCTCCAAAGGGAGTCGAGGATACCAGATGATGCGGATAGGGTGGCTGCATTAAGTCCCATACCGAGCTATTACGGAGCTAGCGAGTATGAGTCGTATGAGGCAAGATGAAACAAAAGATCGTTTGGAGATGTGGAAATATAGGGTTGAAGCTACGGTACAAAGCATGGCGCATATTCTGGTAGGACCTAAAGGAGCACATGGTATTGACAGAGCGGGATAGATTAGGGCATTTGGGCAATGTGGTAAATCTGAAAGAGCTAGCAACTGTATTTATGGACACTTTCGAGCGCTGGGTGTAATTATTGTATCATGAGTATATAAGCTTCAGAATTCCGCCCTTTTATGCTTGTCCAGTTCGTTTACCCGCTGGGGGCTACTGCAACTGAATCTTGTCATGCAATGTCGTGCATATAATACAATACTCCTGTGCAGGTCTCGATCGACGAGCGCCAAGGATCTTGAGGTCGTCCCTTCCAGTTCTTTCGACCTTCACCAACTTACCGAAGCCTTTCCCACCACATATTAAACAATACTTCCTGTTGCATTGTAGGCCTTTCACGCGCTCGGTTCTCTGCAGAACAAACATCTTAGATCGCGTCACTTTAGCACTGTTAATTACTGCAGATCACACTACACTGCACCAGCAACAACTCCACGTTGTCAGCCTCACACCACCTGGCAACAGACTGAACTGAGCTCGCTTTGTCATAACAATTGAATACACAATACAAGACATCAGCACCAAACAACACCAATCAATAACACTAATCACTAATATAAATCAACACCAACACATTGTAACATCAACAACCACCTAACAATCAGCACCACGCATCTCCGACTACTGATACACAGAACATCCACCATCCTTCATCCTCAGAACTTTGTCCTCAGAACAAAAGTACTCCCCATCAACAAACAACAAAAAATGGCAACGACTCACCAAAACGACCTCCGCACTCTCGATCAGACACGCCAGAGATTGTTGCAGTTGACGAATGCGTTGAATAGTTTGCAGAGAGAGATTGAGATGAGTGGCGGGGGTGTGCCTAATTGGTAAGTGGTGTTAATGTGTGTGTTAATATTATTTCATCCTGACGGTTTGAGGGAAAAGAGGGCGGAGGGTGAGGGTGTTGTGTTGTGTAGTCGATGTGGTTCAGTTCCAGAAAGGTGCTTTGTCATGCGTGAACAGCAAGAGGACGGCAGAACGTATATTTGCTTGGTTTAGAGAAGAGCGAGCACGTCAAAAGCAATGGTTGTGTGCACGTTCGAGGATGAGGACCAATGATGTGAAAAGGGTTCCCTTGATTCGTGACTGGGCTGCATCGAAGACACCATGATGCAGCGAACAAACTAACATGCTGTACTGCCAGGACTAATCTAACAACCTCATTTTCTCTGATATCTCACCAACTCGCCTCTTTGACAACACATCTCTCGACCTCCGCGCCAGTTCTATCTTCTCTGCACGTCTACCCCATACCCATCCCTTCGACCACTCAACTTGCAAATCAGCCAGCCACGCCAATCTGGCACACTCAGGAGAATATTCTCACGCAACTCCTACGCAAGAAACTTGATCCTGATACCGAAAGCTGGATTGAGTCAGCCTCCAATTCTCTGCATAACGATAACGCTCATGGTAATGGCACACACGGGCTCTCAGGAAGCCACAGGTCGAGTGACAATGGAGGAATTAGAGGTGAAATGAGTACATGGGCAACAGACAAAGCTAGAGAAATTGCTGGAAACATGCCTTGGGGGTCTGCATTTACTGTGGAAGAAAGGTTGGGAGAAGGCGGCATGAAAAGTGTCAAGACTGGGTTAAAGAGAGATCTGGTTGCTGATGAGGAAGACGAGGACGATGAGGACGACGAGGATGATGGCAAAGATGAAGAGGACGATGATGGAAAGGAAGGCAACAATGCCGAGGGCAAAATGGACGTCGATCTGCAAGTCGAACCAGTACAAGTCCCTAAAATGCCTATGATGGTGCTTGAGGATGTGCTTAGATTCGCTTTGACGGGTGGTATTGTCAGACGAAGTGCTGTAGTCAGTGGTGGTAATGGGATGGCAAGATGATGCAAGATTCGGAAAGTGGGGCTAATTCAGTTGTTGGCTCTTACTTCACATTTCGCGTTTGAGATTCACGATCTACCTTCTCACACTACACTCCACATCTTCTCTCACATACGCCCTACATCTTCCCAGGGCGCTCTACACCTCGATTTTCAACCTCGCACTCTGCAGAGGGATGTGACACTCCTGGATCTATATCTACACCATCAATTTTCTCCTCATCCTTTCTTCATCCAACTCGACGCGTCTCCTCCATTATCTCTTGCTCCATCAACATCATGTCGCAATGTGACTCTTCCTCAATGGCGGCGCAGAACGCAGAGGAGGACGGTGCAGGCCGTCACAATCTATTTTTCGATGCTTCCAGGTGTGTAGTATGTCTTCTTTGAATAGTTTTGTGCAAGATGGCGTCTTCGCTCTTCGCATTGGTCCACCCGAAGGTACACATGATCGCATCGTTCACACATCATTGCTCTGTCAACGTTCACCATTTTTCGAAAGTGCTTTGCAGAAAGACTGGAAAGAGAACAAGTCCAACATCATAGAGCTTCCCGGTGATGATGTCGAAATCGTCGATCTGTACATCGCCTGGGTATAGGGCAAAGATCCTTTTGGTCATCCTGTGCCTTGCCAGTGCGGCAACGACGAGAGCAAAGCCGAAGGATTCGGTGACCTGCTGACTGAGGCATGGAGGTTTAGCGACAAGGTTCTTGATCACCTGTTCTGTGACCTCGTCATCGACGTCTCAGTGATGCATGGCTTGCGCACTGGGAAATTCGCAGTCGCAATGTTCTTCGCAACCTTTGACACCTCCATCCGCAGCGCACCAGTACATAGCCTCCTAGGCGATGCTTTTGTCTATCTCGGCACGCCGGCCTGGTTGAATAATCCCAAGTGCAGCCTGGAGGGATGCAGAGAGATCGCAAGACGATTCATGAGTGATGGGTACGAGTACAGCGGGATAAACTTTCAAGAAGAGAACGTGCCATGGACAAAAGATCCTTGTGTCTACCACTGGCACAAGATGAATGGAGGGATCTGCTACAAGGAGAAAGTTGACTGGGGTAGAAATATTGTGGTAAGTGCCTGCTGTCTTATCGTTATCAGAAGAGGCGCTGACAAGTTCGGCGACTAGCTGAGCCATCCTGCGGCAGAGGGTGAAAAGACGAAGCCGAAGAACTCGAAGTAGATAAGGCGATGAAGAGTATATGACGACGATATCGTTGAGCATGATTGTATATGAGCACGCTTTGTTTCAAGAAGATGGAAATTGAAGACCAATATGAAAATATGAATGAGGCGATGGTTAACGGTTGCCCTCTCAGCACGATTGGATATGAGCACGGTTATTGCGAGTATTTCACGAATGTATATGAGCACCACCTGATCAGCACGACGACCTTTTAAGGCGTCCAACATGAACACGAAAAGTATGAATTCCTCGATCTCGCGCAGCTGGAATATCGTCTGCATGCCTGCTTAACATGACCCCGGATCAGGTCATCGCCGCAATGCATACCATAAGCATCATAAGCAATGCCACGAATTCTGAACGTGACAAAGATTACCAGACCACTCCGCTGCTAAGTTCGCTCGCTCGGAGCAGATGGAGCTCGTGGTAGAGCGTTTTGGGATGATCTGGAGAGCTGACCGCGCTGTTCTTGATGCTTTGGTAGGAGTGAGGCAGGGCGAGGCATGGTCTAGAAAGGTATGATAGGACTAGGTGACAAGCATGATAGCGAGCTGGGGAAGGGAAGGAGAAGAAAAAGGCCCAAGGAAGTGAAAGATCGATTCTAAGGTTTGGATCGTATTATATAGGACATTCTTCGCCCACCATTGCTGGTCGTGATTATCCATGCCCACTTCCATTTATCTTCGTGCAAGCTACCATTGACATTCCACAGCATACAGACTCCTATTCTTCCGTCTTCTTCTCCCCCATCGCAACTTCACACCGCTCACACAACTTCTCGTCCTTCGCTTCCTGCTGCTCATGCTTTCCCACACCATCTCCATCCTGGTTAGCAGCCTCAACAACAACCTGATATCTCCAACATCGCGGACACTTCCCCCTCCTCGGCGGCACCACCCTCGCTATACCCTCAATCCGTTCTCCACTCGTATCAACAATGGAGAAAGACCGTTCATGTGTCCATGCATAGTGATTGATTTCTCCTTTGGCTGTGTCTGTGTGAGAGGCTGAGCTTGAGACCACGGAGACTTCGCTGGACACTAGGAGTGATTCTAGCTCGCCTGTTGCTTGGAGGTTGAATAGGAAGGTGTGGATTTTGTTGGTTGTGTTGTCTGGGTCTCCGTGAGTAGAAGAGGCAGGCGGTGAAGAAAGAGAAGAAGAAGAAGGAGAAGAAGAAGAAGAAGAAGAAGAAGGAAATACAATCTCAACGCGACATTCCAATCCACTGCCCATCCTCCTCTCCGCCCTCGCAGCTTCCTGCGCCGCTTTCACGGCAGAAGACGTCGCGTCCAGCCAGGTCATTTGTTGTTCCAATAACACTCTGTCACTCGTCCGAGCCTGGTCCTTGCCCACGGACCAAACACGTTTGAACGGATCGTGTTCTTCGCTCTCGAAGTAGTGCTTTAAAGGTGCAGGCGCATAATCGACGACTTCCCTTACGAGTATCGGTGTCACAGGCGCTAGCATTGTGAGTAGACCTCGTAGGATCTCGAAGCACATCGCTTGCACTTCAGCCCTTTGCGTGGACGTGCCTGCATATAGCAGATCTTTGGCATATTCGAAGTAGAAGGCGGAGAGATGCGTGTTCACATAGCGCGTAAGGTGGAGGATCGCACGGTAAGGTTCGTAGGACGTGTATGCTGTGTGTGTTTGGGTGAGTGTGGTCGAGAGGTGATGCTTTGATGCTCGTATTGCGAATGTGGGTGTGTTAGTATTGTGGTGTGGCATGGAAGGATGGTAATCTTCTAGCGCGCCGAGAAGCCAGCGAAACGTCACGCGCAGTTTGTGTAGTAAGCCGTTCACACTTTTGAGGACTGGTTGGCCTATCATGACGTCTTTGGTGTAGTCGGCGCTTGCGACCCAGAGGCGTAAGGCATCTGGGCCCATGGCGTCGTAGGTTGCTGGATCGGAAGCGTATTGCCCTTTGCGTTTTTTCATGGGTGGTAAAAGTGTGCCGTCGGTGATTTGGGAAGGCGCAATGACGTTGCCGATGGATTTGGACATTTTGCGGCCGGCACTGTCGAGGATGAAGCCGTGCGTTATTAGAGTCCGGTATGGTGCGTAAGGTGTATAGGTGGAGTCGGAAGCCGATGGCGATGAAGGTGCTTGTTGAGCGACGTAGGTCAGTAGAGATGACTGAAACCAGCCTCGATGTTGATCTGTTCCTTCAATGTAGACATCTGCTGGTGGTGATCGATCTTGAGGCAGTTGTGTCCAGCTCGAGCCACTATCGAACCAGACGTCCATTGTGTCCTTGCCTCTGCGGTAGTTCCCCTTTGGCAAGGATAGTGGTAGCCACGCAGATTCATCTTCTGCATCTGTCCACCAAGCATCTGTTCCTCGCTCTTTGATGACGCTGATAATGTGCTCGACACTCTCAGCCGTCATCACTGCTTCACCAAGATGACCTCGACGATCCACATGATACAAAGCTGGGATGGGTACGCCCCAAGCTCGTTGACGTGAGATACACCACTGGCTTCTGCCGGATATAAAGCTTTCCAGCCGCGAACGACCAGTTTCTGGAAGGAACTTTACGTTCTCTAGACTGGCGAGTGCGCGATCCTTGATTGTGTCCACTCCCGCAAACCACTGTGCTGTGGCTCTGATAATCAAGGGCTTCTTGGTCCGCCAATCTATGGGGTATTTATGCTTGATACGATGAGTAGCCCAGACAAGGTCTTTGCCACCTTCTCTGCTTCCACTTCGCAAGATCTCTAGAACGGCTTTGCTACCTTCAGTGAAGATATCTTTGCCTTTGAGTATCTTCGGTGCATCAGGGAGAGCAGCATTCGTGAAGCATCCGTGATCATCAACGGGAGCAAACACAGGAATGTCGTGTTTGAGGCAGACGTTGTAGTCATCGAATCCGTGTCCTGGAGCAAGGTGGACTAGTCCAGAACCAGATGCAAGAGTAACAAAGTCAGCATGGATAATGGGTTGTAGAGGTGCTTCTCTACCTCGAAGAGAGTTCCAATAGACTGCCTGACCGGCAATATCTGAGCCACGAATACTGGGGACCACAATGTCAATATCTTTTTCCTCCAGTCCGGCACGAGTGAGTACTTCAGGTATACGATCCGTGGCGCAAAGGACTAAATCAGTATCGTACATACGTCTGAACACGCTATACTGGATATCATTATGCACAGCTATTGCTCCATTTGCGGGCAATGTCCAAGGCGTAGTCGTCCAAATCAGCGCATAGAGTGTGCCTTTTCCTCTGATGTGTCGCAGGACTTTCGGTACAGTAATAAGCCTAAACTTGATATATGCAGAATGAGAGACATGATTATCATCATACTCGAGCTCTGCCTCCGCAAGAGCCGTGCCTGATGAGGGCGACCAGTAGACTGGCTTGAATTGTCTATAGATCAATCCTGCATTAAGCAAAATCAGCTTTCTTCCCATACACATTATTCAAGCAGTCGGACAGACCCTACCCTTGTCAACCATCTCCTTGAACACCTCCAGCTGCTTCAGCTCAAATCCTTTCTGCATAGTCTGCCACGCATTATCCCAATCACCCATGACAGCCCACTCTTTGAAGTTCTTTTTCTGCTCTTCCACAGTCCTAGCCGCTAGTTCCCGTGCTGCTTTCCGTATTTCAATGGCAGTCATCTTGGTATGCGCATCCTGCTCTTTTCCCGGCGACCGCGATTGCAGTGCTTTCAGCTCAATGGGTAGCCCATGACAATCCCAACCAGGCACGTAATGTACTCTCTTTCCCTGACTGAGTTGGAAGCGGCAGAAGATGTCCTTCAAGATCTTATTGAGCGCATGTCCAGTATGAAGACTACCGTTGGCGTAAGGAGGGCCATCGTGAAGTACGAATGGATTTGATGCAGGTCGATTGGCACGCTGCCATGCATAGAGGTCATCTGAACATTGTTTGAGATATGCGGGTCGCTTGTCGATGAGTGGTCTGGCGGGTAGGCTGGATTTGGGGAGGTTGAGCGTTGCTGACCAGTCTGTTGCACGCAGAGCTCGTGTGGCTTTCAGCATTCTATCATGTCTAATGGTATAGACTATATATTGTGTTTCACAGCTAAAGGAAATAATTTCGACCGTTGTGTCAGGTGCGTTTCAGATGGGTAGCAGAAGGCGATAGGGCGCAAGTGGGGAAGTGTTTAGAGTTTCAGTAAGAACGATCTGCAGATGCAGGTACTGGAGTATATCCGCCGAATGTTATTGACCTCGACTTCGTCTCGCGAGTATCGCGGACTTGAAAGATCGACCAATGCATTTGGGAGAGCGCTGGCATGCGTGAAAGGAAGGAAGAAAGAGAAGTTATATGTGCAAGAATGCTAATAGTACAATATCAAATGCGTGAAGATGCTCGTCATCTCTTAAACCCGATAATCTACTCTTACACCACCGATCGCGGGTATCTCGTGTCGCTCCATTGCGAAAAAGCCATGCGGAGGCTGTCGATCAAAATCGCAGAAATGTCGTGATAAAATACATAGTCGTTGCCTTCGAGATGGGTTTGAAAGGCCAATAAGTGGTGGTGGTAAATGGGCTTCGTCTTTGAAGTGGCGGAGGGAAGCATATAGAGTCCAGATCCTGGAGTGCTAGCCCTGGAAGGGTTGTCTCTGACACACGTCGAGGTATGCTACCCGTGCAGCGAGAAATAGTAGGCGCAACGAGACGGTGGGGGAGCATCATGACAAGCTCAGATACAGGCTGCGTCGTGTCCGAAGTGGAGGAACATGAGACCGAGGAGTATAGGCCATTCAGGACTAGCTGTCGGCATAGTGTTGATGTTGTTACAGTATAGAATAGTTAAAGATGGTGATAGTACAGAAGTCGGCGCAATATTGGAAGCGTTTGCGCATGATCGAGTGTAGGCTTAGGAGTGGTCGTAAGATTATGGTCGATATCATTTCTTGGGAATTGGAGGAAGCGGCTTGGTGGGAGGAGGTCCAGGGCAAGGAGGGTACTTGATGCCGGGCATTGTTTCGGAGTCGACTTGGAACGCACGGCGGTGTAGGTAGAGCTGGCTAGGAGGAAGATGAAGGAGCGAAGAAGAGGAGAAGGTGTTTGGAGGGTGCTGAGTGTTGGTGTGAGCAGCCGAGGAATGTAGTCGAAGGTATGCCTTTTGTCTCTGCGAGAGACAAGCAGATGGAGACGATGGGAAAGACGGCACTTTATGAGCCACGACAGCAGCTTTTGCACAACAACGTCAGCGGAGACGAAGACCGCAAGCTCACCGTTAGTGCATTTGCTATTGCGACACCACACAAGCGTGGTTTCATGACAAGTCAGCGGCTCGCTGGGATAACGTGGTTAAACATGCTGCCCCTGACCGTTAAACGCCGTCGAAGTTCTTTGTGGAGGCAAGGAGTCTGATGACTGACATTTTGTGCATCGCGCTAGCATAATAAGTCGAAGTATCGTCGCTTCAGGTTTAACTAGCAAGGTCCGGCGAGAATAAGCGTGTTTTTCCAGTCATTAGCTCTTTGCGATGGTCGCGTACGAAAAGTTGGCGTCGATCGTGAGATCTTTCAGTGAAAGTCAATAGTCCACAAGTGTCCACTTGTGCCTGAGATGATATGGCCCGAATCAGGTACCAGATGTACATCTTCGATTGCCGTCTTCTTCTTTTTCTCCTACCCCTCCCTCCTCTTTCCTCTGCCACCTCATCGAACTCCTTCTTCGTTTCGGCCAGCATACCGATACCGGTACACACGGCCTACAAAGTTTGTGTAGTCGTCTTGGGTACTACGAACACGTCCACAAGTCGCATACACGTCGCATAGTTGTAGTCTTTCGCTTATCCATGTATGCGCCGTGTCCTCGATCAGCTTTGTGATAGAGCGGCACAAAAGCTGTACACAGTCATGATTCAAGTTCTTGCGCCTAGCCGGCCTGGGATGAACTGATCATCTCGGTGCTGCTGATAGCGAGTCTAATCAGGTTGTGCGACATCCTGAGACACACCGCTAGACGCTATGTGTAACCATACAGTCCTCCCTCGAACAGATGCTTGCACACAGCGCATCCGCTTCCGCTGCATGCAGGCATCCTTCCACTTGTACTTGTACGAAGTACACGTGGCCCACGAACTCGGCGGCGGCTATACCGTCTCAAGGTTTCGAAGCACCACCTGACCAGGACTGGTCTGGGGCCTCCAAGTCAAGTCGCCAACAGCCATGTTTCGTGTATCTGACTTGGATAGCTAACATACTTGAAACAATGTACATCGAAGGAAGTCAACTCCGGCGAATAAGAGTGTCGAGTACATGCTACTATGTTTAGCAGTTTAGCATTTTGAGTTTAGCTTACTTTCGTGGTAGTCATAATCCGCGAAGGTGGTTCTGTGGGCTGAAACATGTACAACGTACCACTCAGTTCAGCCAAGTCAAGTCAGCAAAAAACTACACGACTTCATGTGCGGCGTCTTATGCGTTGAAAGGTGCTTTGTTATGCCGTGGATCTATCACAGTGTGTCACAAATAGTTCATCACTATCACCATTTCAGCGAATTTTCACAGCATGCAGATGATTTGTCACTGTCGTGGAACCAACCATTTCACCACACGACTCGATTCGGTTAAATGGTGAATGTTATCTTGAACTAACGACATATCCCACCGTCACCTAGTAAGCTGCACTCGGCTTTGAGCATCCAGGTCGCTTTTTCTTGTTCGAGGTCCATAGTGTCGAGGCTGAGAATTGTAAGTGAAGAGTGTACACAGCTGGAATTCTAAACATAGAATGTGATTAAAGCCGTCTGATCCGGTATCCTTGGTGTCTAACGAGGGTCGAATGTGAGGTGCGAGATTAGTTAAGAAGAAGATGATGAAAAGGAATAAGCAAAGGATTCTGCTATCTGATAGTATCATCGACAAAATTCGGTTGCTGTTGAGGCAAGAGAACAAGGAAAAAAGAAGAACTTGTAAGAACTTGAGGGTTCAAGAGCAGAAGCTACGACTTGGAACAACCGATAGTCATGGCACGTTTCAGCACAAGATGACACGATATCCAGAAACTCCTTCTATGAGCTTGCTAACACCTCTCTCGGTGTATTGACTGCCATGTTTCTCATCAAGATAGGCTCATCGATACTCTCTTTCATCAGTGGATATGGAGAATACCACATATCAGTACATCCTTTTCGTCAAATCATAAAGTCATTAGTCTGCTCGGTGTGGACCTCAAGCATCGTCATCTAACATTCCCTCTTGTGCTGCTTGCGTTGAGACCCAGTTCTCCAGCATCTGCTGCCCATTTTGGTCCGCCAATCCACCTTGCAGTCTGCTATTCGCTCCTCCTCGTCGCTTCACCACCAAACAGAGTATTCGTCCATATATGCTGAACCCATCATAGGAAGTATTCAGTGCCAGCTTCTTCTTGTCGTCTTCACCAGCTTCACCATCGTCTTCGTCGCCGCCACCATCTGCATTCGTCCTCGCTCGCTTGTTCGTAGGCTGAAACCCTTCATCCTCTGATACATCAATCTCCTCATCCTGGATGAACAAGCTGTCGTCTCCGTGTTCATCACGCCGTCGCTTGCCACTTCGCGCTACACCAAGTCCCAATGCACCATTCTCGTCTTCATCGCTCTCTTCGCGTATCACAACTGCGTTTCCATCTCCGCCCTCGACCTCAATCGCGTCTTCGCTCGTCATGCCCTCTTTTGTGACCCATCCTGTCAACCTGCCTGAGTTGCTCTTGATGCGTCCACCTTTGTCCTTGAATACTTTCTGCTTTGTGAGGAGGGAATGCCGCGTTGCAAGATCAGTTAAAAAGATTGATACTTCGAAGCCGTCTATTGATCAGGCACAGTTCGTCAGCCACAGATGTTGACATCACGATTGGAAAACGAGTGCGGTGTGTAATCCCGGCTTCTGGCCTGGTAAGATTTAGGTAGGACATACCTTCGACAACAACATCTTTCACACCACCCTTCTTTTTCTTGCCCTTTCCCTTTGCACCACCAGCAGCTCTTTCATTCTCTTCTCGTAACTTCGGTAAGACTAGTGGCCGGACGGCAGTGATAACGCGTGGGAGGATTGGGTTGCGTGGGTTGAGGAGCCAGCTGTGTGCGAGGGAGGGATTATCGAGGTAGATGCGGACTTCGAGGACGGAGTACTTTGTTATACGGAGATAGCGGCGAATAGGCGCCATAGCACAGTGAATCTACCTGACTGTCCTAGATCAATGCGAAGACATGACCGATAAAGCAGCTGGAAAGGTTCGGTTGATGACGATGTATGTTTGACACGTGACCGATCCGCATTGAAAGATCTACAAATCTAAAACATGTATGAAACAAATCATGCAAACATGGCTATGGAATTATATATCTGGGGACCAGCATTTGGCTTACCCTCGATCGACCCCGAATGTGTAGCGGCAGCAACGTACTTGCACAAACTACTTCCGCCAGAGCAATGGGCCTTGATCGCGGCTCATGATGCAGGACTTAGCCCAACAGGTATTATTGTTCTCGGTCAAGTTGTGAGGGCTCAAACTGAGATAAAATATAGGCGGACTTCCTCTCCTTCGCGATGGTCTAAATAGCATTGCAGGCTTCACCCGCATCGTCGAATACTTGAGCTCGAAGCATAATCTATTTCTTGATCATGAACGATCACGCCAACAGCGTGCCGAAGCTACAGCGTAAGCTTTTCTGGATCCAACTTATGTAACACGCCATGCACTGAGCTCAAAACTAATCAAAACGTGCCCATAGACTCCGCGCACACCTCCAAAGCCACGCTCTTCCTCTTATAGACTGCACTCTGTACACAACCCCGATCAACTATACCAATCTTACTCGCTCAGCCTGGACCCGCATACTCCCTACACTTTCCAGCTACATCGTACCACCCAGTCGTGTCGAAGCAGCGACTAAGCGAGCTCTACCTCTTGGTCTTACTGTCCCTAGCGGTGTCGATACAAGTAGTAATGCTCCTCCACCCAACGCAGGTGGAACACCACAACAGAATCACGAAGCCGCCATGAACACTTTGGCCAGCGGGTCACCAAGCTTGCTATTCAAGAATAGGAATCAAGGCTTGGCGGCTGCACTGAGGGAGAAGCAGAGTGTAGTACGTTTCCGAGTCGAAAGCGTTGTGGACGATCTACTGGAACCTATGGCATATCTCTTGAAAGACCGGCAGAAAGCGAACACAGAAGGCGAAACCATGAAGGCGACTTATCTGCTAGGGGATGAGGTTTCGAGTATTGATTGCTTAGCCTTCGGATATTTGAGCTTACTGCTTTTCCCTGACTGGGAAGGAGATTGGGTGAAGCAGTTAATGAAAAAGAGATACAAGAATGTTGCTGCATATGTGGAAAGACTACGGGAGGAGCTACTCGGGCAGGGCGAAGCAGGTGTAATCAGCGTCGAACAAGCCATATCTGCACCACATCTGACTACGATATCTAAGATACACACTTTTCCAGAGGATAAACCATCATCTTCTCTACCATGGCGGCGTCCACCACTTCCATCAACCACGCTTGGCAGCTTTCAGACGACACTAAGCACACTCTACAATAACGTCATCGTCTCGCCAATTCTAACGCCAGCGCGTCGTCTTCAGCTCCTCGGCGCCTCGAGCCTCTTCTTTAACTCGCCAGACTCACCACTACAACACTACCTTCTTCGCCAAACACATTCACGTCTGAGTCGAGTAGCTCGTTTGATTCTTCTGCCCACACTCGCATTCCTAACCTTCACGGCAACCACAACAATATTATCGTTCCTCCTACCATATCGACTTTCGCCATACCTACCGACCTTATCAACATTACTACCATTGAATGTCCAGCAGTTTCTTCTAAATTTGAAACCTGAAGGTGTTGGCTTTCCACACAAGATCTTCGCACGTCCGTCTGCGGTGTCATCATCCGGTCTTGGTGACCTCGGTGAGGCTGGCGACATGCTATTCGGTGGTCTATTTGGCAATCCTGTGCGCAGATCACAGCCGATGACGCCACGACCACATTTCCTGGACGATGGGTTTGATCTTGGGAGTCTGGAGGGATATGCTAGGGAAAGAGGATGGCAGGGTGAGGGAAGTAATGGTCAAAAGCATGCGAATGTGGTGATGGAGCAGATGAGGCAAGATGGCAATGGTAGCGGCGAGGGAAAGGGCGACGTGGGTATCAGAGGCGTCGAGATGGAGGTGGATGTTGAGGTACGAGACACGATGCGATCAGGTCAAGCTACAGCAACGTAGATGCTTCAACGTACATCTTATCTCAACTTCTCTCTCTTCTGACGAGCGTGGAACCAGTTGTGTTATATTGAGATGGGCAAGTCTTCTGTCTTGAGCCCAATATTCTCACTGTCTTCCCTGTCATCTGTCTTGAAAAAGGCGCCCACTCTTCTCGACTGCATGAACAGCATATTCTCAAGCTGAAACTGCAGTGAAACCAGATGGTATCAGTGAGACGCGAACCTTGGCTCTACTTCTGGTTGAACCATGGTGCGAGCGCCTTCCAAATCTCTTACTTTGACTTCTCGCCACGACTCATTACCCCACTCTTTCTTCAACGACATCCTTACTCTATGTGCTACAGCACTTAGCAGAAGACCGAAGGTGATGCTCCAAATGGCGACCTGCGCCGAGTCGAGCTTGAATACGGTGGTGCCGATACACAAGGATCCTGTGAGGACAAAAAGAACTATGACACCTTGTGCTCTATCCTTGGTGTGATGAAGAGAACATGCTGCGACCGCGGAGGACCAAGCAAGAACAATCATGACGACCTCAATTTGTGTGTATGTCTCTTGCGTGTCTTCTTCTGGTATGCATAGTGTCTGGGGCCATACGTGTGCGGTGGTGATGTTCTTGTCATGAGGTCGACAAAGCGTTCCGCTTGGTAGGGTCTTGACAGTATAGTCAGTTAATTCTTTAGGTCTCATAGCCTCATGAAGAGCAAGGCTGCTTACCTCTGTGAGCAGTGTCGCAACCGCAAGACTACAGTAAGCTATGACATGCTTCGGAACACGCTGCCTAGTGTTGGTTGAATCTGAGAGAGGTGTGAATGTCGATTATCGTGACATGTGACGGAAAAACACGGACCATTTGCAACAACTCCCTCTGCTTTCTTCCAGGTAACGGCCGACTCTGGCCTAACTTTGGCCAATCTGATAGACCAGGAATTTCGAGTCCTTATTCCTAGCTCGACCAGTGATGCCACAGACAGTACAAGGTCGAAGCAACATGCAGCGAGCAATTGGACGCTTTTTGGCTCCCCCATGAGTGTGAGGAGAAAACGCTGCGCAGAAAAACTCTGCCCGCAAAAGAAAAACGCTGCCCGTAAAGTGCCTGGATCGTTGGATAGATAAGTATCTTACTCAGCCCCATACGACAGATAAGCCAGTTGTCAAATCTCAAAACTACAACATGCCTTCCCAAACAATCCTACCAATAGCCAGATGATCTACAACGCCATCAGTATCGAGGAGCGCGTCATTCTCCCTGGCCTCACCAGCTGACCCAGCTCTTTTACCCCAAATTTATCCGCGCTCCAGTCTTCATGGGCGATTACCCCTCACTAGCCACGCCTGAGGGCGTGCAAGCCGTTGCTCTTGCGATCCTTGGCGTGCAGCAAGTGTGCCAGAGAGGTGCACCCAACCCTCTCACCATTACATTGACGCAACTGATCTTAAATCCATATATTTCCCTGTCTTCCACATCAGCTTTTTGGTTGTTCCATTCTTGTTCCAACACATCACAAAGATCCATACTTCTGCTTCCTCTGCATAGTCTCTGCATATATATACCCTCACACTCGACACACGATCGTCGTCATCGGCCCATTATCGCTACCACTCGACAACAACAGCCATCTTCATTCTTTCGACACCTCAAGGTATCTTTGCCACCAACTCACGTTTAAGCTCGTACGCTAACGCGAATCTAGAGCAGCTCCTTCTTACCTTAAGAAGTAGTGCCAACGTCCTCGAGAGTCAACACTACCCACCCTCAACGCCCGATAGCTTCAACCAGTTCGCAAACTATCCTTTTCATCCTCTTCATCCTCTACGATTTCTCTTGTAGTTACGATGGTCTCCTTGGTCAAGACATACAACAAGATTCGTTGCCTTCTTGGCCGCGAAGTCTCGAATGAACCTCGTACCGAACAGGAAGATACTGCCTCAGGACAAGACCTCGAACTCAATGACAACGCTGGCGGATCTGGTACGCCTAACACGGTCGGACCTGTTGCAATCCCACAAGCCAATGGCATCCAAGGCGGTTTGACTACTGGTCGTAACAGAACGCTTCTCGCCAGGATGGGTGAGTGGGCCTTGGGTCATATCGGCCACGTCAGTATTCCACTGGGGGTGTGGATGCTTGCCAACTCGGCTCTCTTGGTGCAACCTGCAACCTCTTCGAAAGCGTGAGTCCTAGCCTGACGGCACCTCCGCTTGCGATGTGTGATGTATGCTCATCCTACTAGATTGTTGTTCAGCTGGATTGCTAGCTTTGGGACATTCCAAGCCCTCATGTGGATTAAACGTGCCAACATTTCGACTACCAGCCAAACGAGCCTCGATTACATGATTCTGTATGCCTGGGCTCCCGTCTCCGGTCCTGTTCTTGCTTCACACTTGCTGACAGGATGTTTATAGTCATTTTGTTGGAGGGTTGTTGGTCGTCGGCGTCTGCTATTTCGTCGTAAACAATCTGGGCGACATCGGCGATGCCCAAATTCTTCCTCTTTTCAGCACTATTGTGGCTGGATTGTCCCATCGCTTCACCTGGAAGGGGTAATCATTTCCATTCCAAGCATCTGGACTCTCAGCTGGATCATACTCTCAATATCCTTCTTAGTGGCGCTGGTCATATCCATATGGGGACTATCTGCCACGCGAACTATTGGAGCACGTTCGTCTCACCGCACCACCTGGGCGGCGTAACTGTTCCCACCTTGAGCATCTGGACTCGTGTCTCGATCATACTCTCGACATCCTCCTCGTTATATCCGTACGGGGATAGCTACCACACGACCACATTGTTGATACCACGCAATAAAAATCCGAAAAGCACAAAAAACGACATCAATAACGACCGCATCTATCACGATTTTGGCAGGCAGTTTTCCCTATTTCTTAGTTGCATTTTCTTCTTAGCGATTCAAGGCGAGGTTGTTAGGCGAGGCTATTTTTGCGATACTCATACCCCCACTTCTTATGTTTCACGAGGACATGATTTTTATTTCACGCATTTGTATGGATAGTAGAGTAGATATTGTTTTTAATCACAACAAGTCTGTTTGTTTACAATGTGACGTGACACCCGGTTGATCCAATGCCGCACGAGCTAGTCCCTGGCATTGCGCAATTCGCCGTTGCCTGCATTAGCTCAGGGATCGTGGCGCAGCAGCGCTCAAGAGCACATGTCTTCTGTATGATTGGTCGCGATACAACGTATGCATAGGCGCTGTGTCTCCATTAGCACAATCAGTAGAACCACCGAATAATAATTGAATACACATGATGCTATCTTGACAAGACTGGAGATCGTACAAAAGCTCCATAGAAATGGTTCACGAGGAGTAAAGCAAAGATGTTCGACTCCAAGTGCACTGACTTTATAGAGTGACTATTTATTCGAGTGTCATCCAGACAACACCGAGAACGTGGCATGAAGCATGGCGAAGAGCAAAGCAAGACAACCCAATAGCGTTGACGTCCGAAGCAAAGTTTCATAGTGTGTTTCATATGTGTTTCAGGGTGATAAGAGCATGAACCTCATCCTGCCGTACAGGCAAAGGAACTTGAATATGTATCAACAAGGCATCGCCTGATCATGAAAAAAATCTTATATGATATCGCCATGGACGCCGATGCTTAGACGTCTTCTAGTGACTTTTTTCCAGAATTCTTTCTATCTTCCTGGGGAGGAATGGCTGAATGATGCACTACGCCCGGGCCCCCCTGATAGCATCCGGCTTATGCCCAGAGTCAATGCATGACTGTCTGCACAGTACAGGTGATGGAAAAGCCTTAGTCTGGAGAAGCTGTAATCACACTGTCTTATCGCCCGTTCCTTGATGTTTAGCTGGGAGCTATCACAATTATAACAACAGGCATGCTGTGAGATTTGCTTGTCCGGCACACCCTGTCCGTCCAAGCGGATCATGGCCACCAAGCGACGTTCATTGTCTCGGAAAATAGGTTGAGATGGCTTGCAGGTCTGGTAGGAAGAACATTCCGAGCATGAACCGATGGCGAGAGAGAAGTCTTCCTTATCTCATTTCGAAGACAAGAAGAGACCCGATGGGAAGTGTTCAGTACAATCGTATCCCCTCGTAGGGTACAAATTTTCGCAGTGTTTTGAAACGCGTAGGATTTACAAGTCATGCTATAACGCTCGAATATGCTGAATCCGATAGGTTCTTTAGTTAATCCGGGCGTCCACTCCCCAGTCTGAGGACGTTGTCACTCAAGTTCCACTCACCAGAATCCGACGAGGGGATATGGGAACGCACTCTCGAATTTCTTGATTATTTTTGTGTTGGCAGCTTTGTTTCAGCTTCAACCGCGCGCTTTTGATGTCATCTTAGTCTGATATTAGTTGGTGATATAGGTAAGGCATAGCCCATTTTGATGCTTTTGACAAGCTTCAGCTGTCAAGCCTATGGCGGGGAACAAGCTCTTTGTGCCTGATCAGCGTCATCGTAGGAAGCTTGATAGGCTTGCTTAACATCTCGAATTACCAAAGGCGACTCGTCCAAGCCGTTCTGTCATGTCATCTTTCAGGACACACCTATCACGCCACACGTGCAACGAGAGAGATAGCTGACAACACAGGAAGTCTACACGTGGGTAGCGCTTGAGATCCCCATGTAAAAACTCTTCTCTTTTATTTTTTTTCTTGCTCTTGGAGTGTCTGCAGACTCCACATTTCCCCAAACGGGCTTGTATGTTTCAGGAAGGTGTGAGAAGCATGTGCTGTTTTGCCTTCATGTGATTGGACGATAGCGATGCCGTCTTAAACCTCCAACAGGCCACGCCCTTGAGCCTCGACACTTGTACCTGGTGGGGATGCTCTCTAGCGTCCTCTCAACATGTGTGCCTGCATGAGTGCCTAGCAGAAGATATAAGCCTTTGGCCTTGGTCGCTTCTTGGGCTCTTGGTTTGTTCAGTGTACTCGTCAATCATTTCATTCTCGTTCACCATCATGAAGGCCGGTACTACCTCCGCCCTCGTTGGCGCCCTCACACTCGCTGCTTCTGTGCAAGCTCACCCTCAGCTCAGGCCTAGAGTCGTCGACACCAGATTTCCTTACACTGGGCCTGCTGTGCCCATCGGTGACTGGGTTGATCAGACAGTCAATGGCAATGGCAAGGGTTTCCCTCGTCTTCACGAGGCTCCTGCTGTGACACCTGCCACTTCTAACCCTACCAACAATGTCAACGTTATCTCATTGTCATTCATGCCTTCCGGTGTCAATGTTCACTACCAGACTGTGCGTAATCTCGAAAATCGATTGTCAGATTGGTCGCAGCTAATCAACAAATAGCCCTTCGGTCTTGGTGCTGCCCCTACTGTCAAGTTCGGTACAAGCGCTTCCAGCTTGAACACTACCATCACTGGACAAAGTGTCACGTATGTTGTCAGCTTCGCACGATGACGAATTCTCTCTGACATCGTCTAGATACGGCAGGACTCCTTCCTGCTCCGCCGGCGTTGTTGTTGCATGTTCAGAGTTCTTCCACGATGTCCAGCTCACCGGACTCAAGGCAGATACTACCTACTACTATCAGATCATGCCTTCGAACGGTACCACTATGTCCCAAGTACTTAGCTTTACCACTGCTCGTGCGGCTGGAAACGACGCTGCCTTCTCTGTTGCTGTTCTCAACGATATGGGTTACACCAACGCACAGGGAACTTACCAACAGCTCAACAAGGCTGTTGAAGACGGTGTAGCTTTCTTGTGGCACGGTGGTGACTTGTCCTACGGTACGTCTGTTGCTAAGCTCCTACTAGTGCTCTACTGACGTCCTCCACAGCTGATGACTGGTACTCTGGTATCTTGCCTTGCGAGGACTCTTGGCCATTGTGTTATAACGGCACCTCCACCGAATTGCCCAACCAGAACATTGCTGGCATTCCTGCTGAATACCTTGCCCCTCTCCCTGCTGGCGAAATCGCCAACCAAGGTGGTCCTCAAGGTGGTGACATGAACGTCATCTATGAGAGCAACTGGGATCTATGGCAACAATGGCTCAACAACATTACCACGAAGGTTCCTTATATGGTTCTCCCTGGGAACCATGAGGCAGCTTGTGCTGAGTTTGACGGCCCAGGAAATATCCTCACCGCCTATCTCAACGACAATCTCGTGAATGCCACAGTCAATGCTTCTGCTCTTACCTACTACAGTTGCCCACCTTCCCAGAGAAACTTCACCGCTTTCCAGAATCGTTTCAACATGCAAGGTGCGAAGAGTGGTGGTCAAGGTAACTTTTGGTATTCATTTGACTGTAAGTTCTGCTGAAAATACAATACTGAGTACCGACAGCTAATACCATACTAGACGGAAATGCCCACTTCGTTTCTCTTGATGGTGAGACTGACTTTGCTTACTCTCCTGAGTGGCCTTTCGCCCGTGATGTCAGCGGCAAGAATGAGACTCTCCCTAAGGAGAGCGAAACCTTCGTTACCGATGCGGGTCCATTCGGTGCTATCAACGGGAGCTGGAGCAACAATGCCGCCTACCGCCAAGTTCAATGGCTCCAGGAGGATCTCGCCAAGGTTAACCGCACCACTACCCCATGGATCATTGCTATGTCTCACAGGCCCATGTACTCTTCCGAAGTTTCTTCCTACCAGAAGAACGTCCGCAACGCTTTCGAGGGTCTTTTGCTCCAGTATGGTGTTGATGCTTACATGGTCAGTTTCTTGATGATAGTTATATTGATCAAGATTGAAGCTAACATTGAATCCTAGTCTGGACACATTCATTGGTATGAGAGAATGTTCCCTATCGGTAACAACACCATTGACTACTCTTCCGTTGTCAACAACCACACATACCTCACGAACCCTGGAAAGGCAATAACTCACATCGTCAACGGTGCTGCTGGAAACATTGAAAGCCACAGCACGACTAACACGACTCTCAACATCACCGCTGTTCTCGACCAGGTCAACTACGGCTACACTAAGCTCAACTTCTACAACAACACCCACTTGGGCTTTGAGTACGTTCACGGAAACGGCGGTGTTGTTGGTGACAGCTTGATGCTCATCAAGAGATCCAATGCATCTGCCAACCCATCCACCACCTCCGTTCTGACTGGCAACCCCAGCACCTCTTCCGCACCTGTAACCACCACTGACTCTTCTCACACTTCCCGCTCTGCCAGCACTGGTAGTGTGACTCTGTCTGGTGTTACTTCTCCTATTACATCTGTGTCTGCTAGCACCACCGGAAGTGCTTCATCTAGCCACTCTGCTAGTGCTTCCGTCAGCGCTCCATCTAGCCGCTCAGCTAGTGCCAGTGCTACTTCCGCTTCTGGTACTCACTCAGCTTCAGCCACTATTTTCTCTACAAGCTCAGCTTTAGCCTCCTCTTCTTCTTACGCTAGCACCGTCGCTCCTGTCTCTGGATCAGCCTCCGCCTCTGCTTCTGCATCTCACTCCAGCAGTGCATCCGTCTCCAGCTCTGTTAGTGCCTCAAGCTCTCACGCCACCACTGTCACTCCTGTGTCAGGATCCAGCAGCGCTTCAAGCTCTCACGCCAGCACTGTCGTTCCTGTCTCCGGCTCGACTTCTGCCTCAGCCTCTTCCTCCCACGTCACCACTCTCACTTCAGCCTCTGGCTCATCGGCCTCTGCTTCCACTTCCCATGCAAGCACCGTCCTTCCCGTCTCCGGCACCTGCGCAGCACCCAGCACCGTCACCGTTACCGTAAACGACGCCTCCTTTGCTCCCACTACGTCTGGCTGGGCCTTCCCATGGCCTAGTCAGTGGGGTCCTCCTGCTAAGCCTACTGGATGGCCTGCTGACCAGGCTTGGCCTGCTGAAGGTCAGGCATGGCCTGCTCAGGGTAATCAGGGTCACTTTAGCGGGTGGTAAGGAATGGATGTTGAATATGTTGATGCGTTAATGTAGAAGGATTATCTTTTGAGGACGATTGGTAATGGCGGGATGAGATAGATTTGGGAAAAATAAATCTGTATATGAGATCTTTATGGACAAATATTCGTCAACAGTTAGAATTCGCTCACTGGTAAGCGGTGCACTCTACATGCTTCATCATTTATTGCTGTATAGGACATTTCCATGCTTCACTCTCGCCTTCTATCGTTCTCGACGAGTATTACTCACAATGACCTTCCCAATCGAGCATCGAACGGTGATCAACAACCATGCATCTCCCATTCACTTTTACGAATTCGTCAACTACGTCTTCCCACTTTCTATCCCTCAAACAATGGTATACCTCTTTCCACACTAACACCTTATTACTCTCATCCACTAACCATCACTAATTCTCTCCCCAAAGTCCGCCTCTCCCACCACAGCCATCGCCCGCACAATCCTCACATTCCACACCTCGACCCAACATACCCTCCGCACCACCATCCAAGCAGTCCGTCCCTTCGCCTCATTAGAAGACTCCAACCGCGCACTTTTCAAGCAAGGCACAGAAGAAGACCATGTCGTCATCACAGAAGCCACAATCTTCCATCCACAAGGCGGCGGACAGCCATCAGATGAAGGAACCATGACGGCCATTTCCTCACAAACAGATGAGAACTCGCAAGTCACACCCCCCAAATTCACCGTAACAAGCGCCCGCACCTCCACCCTCAACGACGGTCTCGTCCTCCACCTCGGTCGCTTCTCCAACCCTGCGCACCATTTCCACGCTGGAATGTCCATCCTCCAGGAACTCGACGTTGAAAAGCGCACTCTCTATTCTCGCCTTCATACGGCTGGACACGTCCTCGGCGCCGCAGTCCGCCACCTCCTCGCAGACAGCATCCCCGACTTCGACGAACTAAAAGCTTCACATGACCCCATCAGCGCAGCGTGTGAGTTCCGTGGCCTCATCGACGGCAAATACAAGGTACCTATACAGGAAAAAGTCGACGAGTATATCACCAAAGACATGCCTGTGGTTGTGGAATTCTGGACGTGGGATCAGTTTGACGCGAATGGTGTCAGCAATAAACCGGATAAAGCCATGGCGGATGAAGAGGGTAGATACAGAGTCGTTAGGATTCAAGGGTGTGAGGTGTATCCGTGTGGTGGGACGCATGTGGCGACGACCAAGTTGTGTGGGAAGACGAATGTTAAGAAGATTTCGAGGAACAAAGGCACCACGAGGGTGAGCTATGGTGTTGCTTGAGGTAGAGGGTGGAGGAGGATTGGAGCGTGGGCGTGGCAGAGGGTGCTTTTGGCGGCCGGAGAGAATGCGATGAGTTCTTCGAGGTATATCTGCTCGAATGGTCCTGGAGGTAGGGCATTGGATATTCAATTTAATCAAACACATCTGTCTGGTTACAATGTACAGACGAGCATGTACTAAAAGCGTCATGGGACCAGTCTAGAGAAGACTTTGCTGTATCTCAAGCTAACCCACATAGCAAAAGATATTATCTTCTAAGACAAACCAAGAACATTCTCCTCGTCACAAACCTCTCTACAGAACACGTCACTAATGAGACGACTACATGAGAATACATAACACGCAACGTGGAGCGAGAAAACGACTGTATCGTTCATAATACAAGAAACGAACTTTTCGCATTCCAGGGACGTAGTTTGCCTTGGGTGGATTTGGAAAGGATGTTTCGAAGAAGGATCGGGATCTGGTATTGTGTTGTTGAAGCGGGATATCTTCAAGTTGTACAAGGGTGGGGGACAGGTCGACCAGGACGGAGGATACAAGCGATTGATCTAGCAATATTCATGGCTAGTGTGGCGGCATAACAGCCGAAACACATAATTGTTTTGCAGGCTTCATAATTTTGTAGCGCATCTCGATATACAATAACTAAGTTGCAGAAGTGAGTTGGTTTTTCATTACTGACTAATATTATTTATTTTGCCTTTTTCTGGCTAGTATGTTTCGGCACCTGACGCATGCCTGTCATTTGCACAAACCAAGTATCCATCAGTCCTTGGTGTTGAGGATCTTGTTAGGCAAAGCCCTCTCCACTGATTCAGGCACAGCTTCTACAAGTGTTGTTAGTAATCTGGCTTCATACAAAGATACAAGAAAGACATACTTTGAATTGGCTTCGGCACCACACTGTCCTCTCCACCCTTGGCAGCATGTGTCTCGCCCATACCCGTCCTCTTCGGCGACGAGTCACCAGTGTTGTGGATGGAGTTAGGTAGAGCCCTCTCCAAGCTCTCGGGAACTGCTTTCTGAATAGGCTTTGGCACAATGCTATCCTCACCGCCATTTTTCGCGTGAGTCTCCCCGATACCGGTGCTCTTTGATGACGAGGAGGAAGAGTTGCCAGTGTTATGGATGGAGTTAGGTAAAGCCCTCTCTAGAGTCTCGGGAACTGCCTTCTGGATCGGCTTTGGCACAATGCTGTCCTCGCCACCATCCTTGGCATGAGTCTCACCCATACCGGTCCTCTTTGGTGACGAGTCCCCAGTGTTGTGAATTGCATTCGGCAGGATACGCTCGACTGCCTCGGGTACAATTTCTACAATCAAATATCAGCCAGCTAGAATCATACGCCTATGTCGTGCTCAAAACGTACTCTGAATCACCTTGGGGACAATAGAGTCCTCGCCATCCTTGAGCGCATGTGTCTTGCCAATGCCAAGAGATGAAAGAATGCCAGAACCAGCAGCAGCGTCTGATGTCTCTCCAGCTGATCCAGAAGAAGGTGTCATGGTAGTGGCAGTGCTTTCGTGCCCAGTCTGCTCTGCTTGGGCTACAACGTGCGGATTGGCAAAGTCCTCTGGGTTGCCAATGCCTTCGACTTGGTCTCCACGGAGGTTCTTGCCTGTGCGAGGATCATTGGGGTCGCCAGTGACTGGATGGGAGGGAAATGACTGGTCGCCAGCTACATTGGGGTATTTGGAGGCGTAGCGGATTGAGGTGCGAGGGAGGGTTGATTGAGGGCGGAGGACGGCGGTGCGGAGAGTGCGTGTAAGGAAGGACATGGTTGATGGTTGTGAAACTTGTGGTAGTATTGCAATGTGATTGTTGGTGAAAGAGTTGAGATTGTGATGTGGGAGGTTGAGATTGTTATAGCTTCATGAAAGTCGAATCAATGACGTCCAAGCTGTATGCGGTCATAGCCTTGGCAGCAAGAGGGTTAGTAAACCTAGAGAATGTGGAATCAGAAGCTGTTGTCTAGAACGGGTATACTACCTCAATCAAGCAGGTGGCATGTGCATGGCATTCGAGTCCTATGACTCTTACCAATCTCAATAAACAAGTCCACTATCTCGCTGTTCCTTCTGGTAATTTGCACACATCTCAGCCTCTTCTTTTTCCATCCTAAATGCGTTCTCTTGTGATAATTATCTTGACCAAGCCAGCTGAGGAAGAGAAAAATATCCGAAAGAAAAGAATCACTTCGCAAGAGCTGGTTAGTAAAGTCACATCGTACAATTCACACAGTAACCCAACCACGCCATCATCCAACTCGCCCCATCTGCGAATATGGCACTCCCCACAAGCACAACAACAGAAACTGCCACCACTACTACCACAACATCAATCCCGACTCCAGAAATCCCAAGACGCACCACACCCAAACGTCCACCCCCAAACGCACGCCTCATCCCAATCAATCTCGAATCCTCGCACCAACGCTCCCTACTCCTCGCCCAACGCATCATCTGCGGTTGGAAAAGCGACGCCCAAGCTCATGCCGAATGGCGCAGGTACAGTCAACAAGGACGACGAAATATGTTTTGGATTGCGTTGCGGTCTGGTAATCCGAGAGAGCATAGGGGAAGTGCTGCAGGGCGGTTCGAAGATGGTGTGGGTAGCTTGATGGTGGAGGATGACGATGAGAGGAAGGAGGGGGAGGACGGGGAAAAGGTAAAGGGTGAAGGAGTGCGAGAAGTAAGAGAAGTGTATGTGGTTGGACATTTAGCGCTTGATAAGGAAGATTTTGCAGGACAGCATTATGGCGATTTGGATACGGGGTTAACGGAGGATGATGGCAGTGTTTTGACTATTACGACTTTATTTGGTAAGCGGCGTTCCTCTCAAATCATACTTTGTATTCAAGCCCTTGCATACCTCCACTCCCATTCTCGTACTTCTACTAACACACCTCCTAGTCCTTCCAGGCTTCCGCTCCGTCGGACTAGCAGGCTGGGCAATGCTAGAGCTACAGAAATACGCTAGTGACCCGAGATACGGCTCCAGAAATTGCAAAGCAGTAACACTAGATACTCTAAGCGACCGGTACAACAAACCCGACGATCCTGAGTGTATAGCGTTATGGAGGAATATTGGATATGAAAAAGTGCCGAGGAGTAATATCCCGTGGTATGAAAGTTTGGGGTTTAGAAGGTATGAAGAGGAGAGGTTGCGGTATCACGATGCTGGAAGTAGTTGGTATGCGGTTTATATGAGGAAGGAGTTGGTGTAGGTGGGTGTGATTGTTGAGAGAGGTGGATTGAGATGTAGTGATGGCAAAAGATCAGAAATGAGTAAGACTCAGGGGTAAAGCGCGAGCGAGATATATCGTGAGCTTCGCGCTGTCACTTCACCGCTTTGGATAGAACAGGTAGCCCTGCTGTTGCGGCCGAGACACATTAGCGTTTCGTGGGCTCGCTAACCTTGACTTCCTAGCTTAAGACGGAATAAGTGCTCCACTCGACAAAATCGTCCACGAGATATATCAGCCGCTACACGCCTTCACTTCACTACTCTTAGCAGGATAGTTGGGGATCCTTGGTCCGCCGGCAAATCACCGTGTATCATTTGTGCTTCACACCCTTTCTAAGCGAAAGTAGTCGCGCTGTGGCATCGCTATTGTATCGTCCCAAATTCGAGCACTTCCAAGGTTGTCATCTCATCGCTCCTCGCTCGTCGACCGCGTGTCAGTCGATTCAATGGCAGGTGATTTCAGCACGTCCCGCTGCTCCCAATGCTGCATAGGCTGAATCGTCCTACTTTGATATGGTAGTAGATCACCATCAAGGTTCGATTTCTCGATTAACAAAGGTAGCGGCTCAAGCATTTCTCGGTGCGCTGTGACAGGCACCGAGTCCTCCTCGCCGCTCCATGATCCCTGGCCAGTGAGTTGAAACACCATGCGCTGAAGGTGAAGGTGATGGCTTGCAATCCACTGGTCACGTGGGATTGAACGTTGTTGTCTCCTGGAAGCAAACTTCCGCTGGATTTTGGGGACAAAGAAAGGAGCTCCATGGCCACAAATGAGGATCAGAAGGCCGAGGCCGAGAGCAATACCAAGTCCAAGCACATTGAAAGTCGTGAAACGAGCATCGTGCACTTTTTGGCTATCGCAGAAACTCCTAATCGCTGTTGCGTTTGCTGGAAAATTTTGCCAATATTGCTGGAGGATAGGTGCTATTGGTCTGCGATAGCTAACAGCCAAAGAACGCTGGAGTTGGGCCAAGCCTATTGAAAACCAGTTGGCGACTTCTCGCTGCCATTGTGTGTTGGGAAGAGCAGGTGAATAGAAGAACTCCTGTTGGCTCAGATAGCTAGATGCTAGGAGTGCTTTCGGCCCTAATTGGTCGATAATGTTCCAGACTGAGCTGCTCAAGGCAGCTTCTTGGATCATTAGAGCCGTCGTTTTCTGAATGTCGTTAAGACCGATAGCGGTAAGATTGGCTTCATCAATGCCGGTATAGTAAGATAAAAAGCCTTTCCAAGTATGCCAGTCATCAAGGTGTGTACAGTTCTGCATGTCTGCAGTACTGATTGAAGTCAGTTATACCTTGAAGATCTTATCGATAATAACTTCTCGATAATAGCTTACCAGATTTGTACCTGCTCGATGCACCCGAGTACACTTCCAGGATAATCACTCAGATAGTAGGTTGAAAGGGTGCCTCGATTAGCACTTCGATTGAGAGGTCGGCTTGCATTGAACCACGCATCATCGACACTGTCCTGGTAGAACGCACGATTTGCGAGGAATATCAACGACATTGGGCGTCGTGGATCTGGGCTGATGTCCGGTATTGGCGTAAAGACCGGTCCACTACTGCCATGTTGCATAGTTGTTGCTATCCTGTAGTGTATGTTAACATCCCGCGGTGAATATTGAGAATGCGTAGCGTACATCAAGTAGTAAGCCGTTTCTGATGCCGTGTATGTATTCTGGGTATAGAGAAAGGTGGTATTTGAGTATGGCACTGGCTGAGTGAAAGCAAATCTGGTGGGTTGATACGAGTTTCTGCCATAAGCATACGTCGACACGTTTCCCAGATATTCGTAACCAGCGATGTGGCTAAACTTGTTGTCGGAAAATCCAGCTGTCTGAAGCGGCGAGCAAGTCGTCAATCTCCGGAATAGGACTCTGTTCTCAAATGGCTGATTGATGCCTAGGTCGTCGTTGGAATCTAAGAATACAGTGTCAAGCTGCAACACTTGTGAAGCGTCAACAGAACAAGCTTCTTCAAAGGGGCATGCCACACCTGTTGTGACGTTGTAGCCAAGTGAAGGTCGAGCATAGCCAGTACAAGTTGTAGCATCTCCTGATACCAGGTATTGGATGGAGCTGTTTCCACTTACTGGATTGACGTAGCAGTCTTGGGCGTATGCATTGCTTAAGGTGAGCGTGACACCACTCTGCATACTCTCACCGAGAGTAAGTGCCACACTGTCTAAACCCAATGCGGCAATACCTGCTGGAAATCCACAAGTTGTACCTGTTAGCAAGACACTACCATTGCTAGAAGCTATTCTTGCCGAAAAAGTTCCTGTTGCGGCGAACAGAACTCCAATCATCACAGCGACGGAGCTGAGGGCACCGGCTCTTCCTAACGCCTGAGTAGCGTGGTTTCTCCAAGCATAACCAATTCGTGATGCCGTTATCGCAAAGCTGATGTGAGTTGTATTGTTGCACAGTGCCGATTGCAACTGGTGGTAGAGACCATCGCGAGGTTGTACGGTACATCGCCACTGATGTACAGTAAATGCGACGAGGTTCCATACTGCTGTGCCAACCCAACCACTGAAAATAGCTATGAAAGCTATCAAGAAACCTGCAGTCTCACTTGGAATGGTGAGTCTCGCGCCACTGATTGGACCGTAGGACCAATCTATCCAGTATCCGACGTATATCTGGCCTGACATGAAGGCGTAAATTGCTACACAGGTAGTGGGTGAGTTGTCTCCAGAAACAAGATCAGGATATAGGGAACAGAATGACGATAGTGATACGCCAGCCACACTTTTTCCGGTTGAATAGCTTGAGATATCGCTGGCCCCATGGCACGCTTGTGTTACCTCAGTCTCGTCCTCACTGCTCAGCCTTGTTGTCATCACATAGCTGACCAATGGGGATAAGAGGCAGGGTTAAGAGGCAGGGTAACTGGTGCGGGGTAGAGCGGGACCAGCTAGAGGTACTGGCTCAAGGTGATATCTTTCAAACCCTAATCCTTCGTCGTTATGAAGCGACGAGCGTAATATCGAGCACAGTATTATTTTCCCAATTACTCATCCAGCATGGTGCTTGTGTTAGCCTGATATGTATACGCAGCCTTGTGGTGTCGTAAATGAGGGGGTGAGATATATAGAGGTACATGCCGATGCTGCCAAGGCGCTTCAACCTATTCTAGGTGAGGGCCGATTGTACAGCCTCGTGGCCTGCATGAAATACCTGATTGATGCTAGATGAACGTGGACCGCACTTAAGTAGTGACTCTAGGCGCTCTTGTCAATACTTAAACCACACTGATCACTTTTTGATACTTTCACAATGGTTGCATGTAAAGCGATACTACTTGCGGTCTGCATATGGCTTCCATTCGTGAGGTCTGCTGTCCGAGTCCCGCGGACAGTTATTTTTCCAGCCAATGCAACCTCGACGATGAGCATGGGAGCGAGCTGTACTTCGACTATCACGCTTCATTCCACTGCCTTGATGGCTACAATTGCAGAGCCTGATACCACCTACAACAGTTTGTATGCCACATTGGGGATATCGTCTAACGTTTCTGGGGTCTGCTTTGTTACAGCACCCATAAGCACATCCACTGATTCACGGATAGCGACTTTAAGACCTGTAAACAACTGCTCAACCACAAAAGTGGTCACAGGAGAACTCGTGGAAGTTGTGGAAGGAACGACCACGTCCTCCTATTTCTCGCAATTCTTCACCACCACTACTAAACAGGCACCAGGAGTGTGCTACGTCTATATCACATTGGGAATCACCAGAACAGTGTTAGGCGGGCCTAGTTCGAGCGCACCGTCTACGTTGACCTCGATACCTGTCACCTCGCCTGCCGCCACTGGGACGGAAAGCACTGTCGACCCGTTAGCATATCTTACAACCTCAATCAGCAGTCTATGCCCGCATTCACTCGCAGCGTTCTTCAACGGCTTGGCATCCACAGATACATGTCTCGGGACAACAACCGTCACAAGAGTCCTTACCATAGTGGATCCTTCGTACGCTGAGTACCCCAATGGTGGCTGTATGCCGAATTGGCCAGCTCTTCCTGCGAATGTCTGCGCGTCCACAACAATAACGACTATAGGCTGGGTTGACTGGGATGGACCATTCACTGCCAGTATCATATCGATGGGCTGCGGACAAGCTACCACACTGTATATGGGGTTAGCAACGTCATCGGATTGGCTTATACCTGTGGACACGTGGCCGGCTGTAGCAGTCACGCCTGCAGACCAATGTCCTGGCGCTGCCACACCCATTACAACAGCTTCGACACAGTCTGTAGCACAGGCCGCTGCGACTTCACCAGTACCAACCCTTATATCTGCGACGGCAATAGCAGCTTCCAGTACCATCTCAGTAACCACATCGAGGCCTATCGCATCACAACCTCTTGATAGCGAATCGAGTTCTGTGCCATCAGCTATTGTGGTTTCACCTTCGGTACAGCCGATCTCTATTCAGTCAACTTTTGTTCAGTCAGTACCTGTGCAGGCTCCCACAGTGCAAACCACGGCCGTAGTAGCGCCTGCGCCTATTGCAGTATCTGCGCAACCAGCTATTGTAGCTTCATCTTCGGTACAGCCAGGCCCGCTTCAGCCAGCTTCAGACCCGTCAGTACCTGTGCAGGCTACGGCGGTGCAAACCACGGCTGTCTTAGTGCCTACGCCCATTCCAGTATCTGTACAGTCAGCTATTGTACATTCATCTTCAGTGCAGCCAGGCTCTCTTCAGACAACTTCTGTTCAGTCAGAACCTGTGCAGGCTGCAACGGCACAAACCACAGCGGTCTCGGCGCCTGCATCCTTGCCAGTATCTGTGCCAACTATTATGGCCTCACCATCCTCTGAGGTACAGAGTTCAATGGTCGCTGTCCTGACTCCTACAGCTCAAGCACCAACTGGGGACGATGTCGCAACCCAGACTCCTCTCACGCCCATCGCAGTACTTTCCAGTCAGGGTGCACCTGCAATCCAGGATTCGGAGACGAGTCAAGCAGATGTACCTTCTTTTTCTCCTTTAACTGGAAGGATACAGACACCAATGTCGAGTCTCCTCGCCTCAAGCACGATTACAACTGTCTCTGGAGTCACGGCGTTGACCATCGAGTCAACAGTGCCTGCTGCTTCTACTGGAGTCCCACAGACGGCAGACTCCTTTGTGCCAATTGCAACGATTGCGATCATTCCAGGCGTACCGACGTTAACATCTAACACAGCTGTTCCGGGACCGAGTGTGGTGGCGACATCATCAAGCATGATCGTGGCTGCAGCTGTTACACTTGCCGGCGTCACGACTGTCACATTAAGCACCCTTCTGCCAGTGACGAACCAATTGTCCTCGCTTTCGGACGTGGTCATAACTCCAGTGGTGACAGTGCCAGGCGTGACGACGTTACCTTTCACCACCACCATCAGTCTCTCGCCTGAAACCTCGGTGCCAGCGCAATCAGCAACCTTGCTAACTCTCAATACGCTCGTCACCGTACCGAGTATAACAACGTTGATTTACAACACAGTCATTCCTCTACCAAGCCAAAGCTTGGGCGCAGAGCTTCTGCCCGGAAGTGTGACACTAACAAGCACTGGCGTCGTGTCGGGTACTGCGTTCACATTCAGCACCGTCGTGCCAGTTCCAGATCCTGCCAACCAGGCTGTTCCAAGTCAAAGTAAGGTCGCCTTCCCACCAGCGCCTACAAGTGTGACACTCATAAGTATCGGTACTATTTCTGGATCTGTCTTCACCTTCAGTACAGTCCTGCCTGTTGCGAGTCCTGCCGCACTAGAATCCGCTCCGAGCACGAACACACCAGCTCAGCAGCCTCAAGGTGTAACCTTTGTAGGCATTGGCACTGTATCGGGTTCTGCATTTATGTACACTACGGTCCTGCCTGTTACGAGTCTTACCACTCTAGACTCCGGTCCTACCACGGGCGCTCCAGCTCAGCAGCCTGAAGGTGTGACCTTTGTAGGCGTTGCCACTGTATCGAGCTCTGCGTTTACGTACACTACGGTCCTGCCTATCGCGAGTCTTACCACACCAGGATCCGATCCGATCACAAGCGCGCCAGCTCAGCAGTCTCAAAGCGTGACCATTGTAGGTGTTGACACTGCATCGGGCTCGACATTCACGTTCAGCACGGTGCTGCCCCTCACGGGGCTCACCACAGTGGCTCCAGCTACATATCAAGGCATCAGCCCTAGTGCAATGAAGCCGCAAAGTGTGACGCTGACGAAGATCTTTACCATCTCCGGAGATGCCATCACGTTCAGCACGGTGCTGCCCGTCACGGATCTCACTACAGTGATTCCATCTGCAAGTCAAGGCATCAGCGCCGTTCCAACAAAGCCACAAAGTGTGACGCTGACGAGCATCCTTACCATCTCCGGAAATGCTATCACATTCAGCACAGTCCTGCCCTTCACGGATCTCGCTACAATGACTCCTCAAGCTACCGGCGCGAGTCCAATAATACCACCAAATATGACACTGACGGGCATTGTTACCATTTCCGGATATGCTATGACAGTCAGCACAGTTCTGCCAGCACACACGAGTGTGATCACAGTAAGTAAAGTGTTCACCCGTACTTGTTGAGTTGAGATTGACAATTTGCAGACTGCAGGCTTCGGTACGGCAGCCGCTGTGGGCACTGTTTCGACAACGGCGACTTCATCTGTTGTGCCATTTGTGGGTGAAGCGGCTAGAGCTATATCCGGAATTTGGTGTTCTGTTGCTGGTGGATTCATTGTGGCCGTTGTAACTAGCCTGATATATTTCTGAGCTATGCTTCAGCACGACGTAACACTATTCAGACGTTATCTGAAGCAGTAGAGTTATCCTCCAAAATTGATGACTCTTTTGTGGTCATCGGGTCTTTTCTGTCAAGCAGATAATGATGTACCATTGTGGACCTTTCGCTCCCTTGTTTTCTTATCCTTAGTCCTCGTTGAATTAATACGGTGTTTTTTGCTGACGCTCAACACGACACCCACCCCGTCGTAGCTAGGCCCGTGGCCACGATCTGTATGCTTCCTGCCGGTCACGCATCACGAACTGATCCCATTTCTTCCATCTCGCTTTTCCACTTCGACAGCTCCTTCAACGAATCATAGTCGCTATCCCAACGCCTGTGCTGCCAGTGTAGAAGCCATTGCAGTGATCGCGTTTCCATCTCCTTGGGAAGCTTTGTGAAATTCTCAGGTTGCCAGATCAACTCGAATAAGAAATGTGCAAGTTGGAGTTCTGCCTTCATTGTGGCGTATGTCAGGCCATCCTTGTCTTGTGCTGTCATAATATTGTAGCTTTCCACAGAGCGTTTGAAGCCTACATCAATGTCGAGTTAGCCTTACTGTGTAGAAGAGACGTCTTGAATAAAGGTTTTCATATTGCAGAGCCCATGGTCCTGGGTTTGAGTATGATATTGGCTACTCTCAAGGAGGATTCGTATTATGTGGACGGGGATCTCGTCGTTGTGGTGTACTGAATATGGACTGCTGCGTCATGTCCGCAAATCTAAGGGCAGACTCATCAACTGGAGGAGGAGGTGGCAGGATGACCTGCTTGAATGCTGTTGGGGAAGAAGTGTTAGGGAATGGGTGGAGATTATGGTATATATGGCGAATATGTCATGCGCTGGATTCACGGCAACAACTCACGTTGACGACACATAGGGCACTCGCTCTTGTTTTGCAGCCAGCCTTCTAGACAGTGCCTGTGGAAGGTATGTGTGCATTCTCCAGCGACTAGGCAGTGATCGTATCAGTGAACTGTTATGACGACATTCTCGATATGTATACTTACTGACAGGACAGCCTTCACCAGGATACTTGCAGGCGTCGTTTGGGCAGGTGGACTCAAAGGCCATCTGGCAGATGCCGCACACATCGTCCTCTGCGCCTTGTTTCCAGCGCCAGGTTGCCACAGCAGTGTACTTGGTGCACTTGACTTTCATGTTGAGGAGGTGATGGTGTGAATATGCTTGTTGTTGTTGTTGTTGTTGTTGGAAGACGAAGTGGTCAAAACAAAGTCGAGGACCCTGATGGTAAGTGTCGGGCCGAGTAGTTCTACCCGAATGTCTACGGCAGCAGCAAGCACGACTTCGTCGTCCCCAAACAACACGACAAACACTACCATCATCCTGCTTCCTCGTCAATTCATCATCTCCTGCCTGCTGCTATTATCATAATTTGTGCTTGTGCCACCATGGAAGTCGAAAAACACATATTCATGAAGTGAGAGCAGCCCATCAACTGCTTACTAGCGAGATGGCCGCAAGACAGTCGGAAGACCACAAAGAAGACCACCAGCCTATCACGAGTCCACGCAAGCTGAATTCTGTATTCTTCGATTGTAAGCTAGCCAGGCGTATCTATGTATCTATATATCTATTGTACTGACTAAACATAGCATCAGACAATTTTGGAGGTCCAGCATTAACGGATTCAAGCTTGCACGAAGAGGCTATTAATGCAGAGGAGCACATGTATCCTCATCCCAAGGATTTCCAGCCCCTGTTCGGTTTGATAGATGATGAGCTCTCAGGCGAACAGCATCATCCTCATATACATTATATATTTACAGATGATGACGACGATCTTGTTACAAATGCTGCGATACATGCGCTTGAGGCGAAGACCAGTCCAATCAAGCCCGGATGCCTTCCCAAAAGCTCGACAGCTAGCAACGACCAAAGCTCGACAGATACCGAACGGTTCATTCTCCTTGATCTCGACCCTACTGGCTCCAACGTTGTGTCTGCTCAATCCCTTTCGCCTGACTGGCAGATCTTGAGCACGGAACTTAGCTTGGCACCGTCCTTCCAAGGTAATAGCAATGCAATAGATGGCGGCATGATGCTTCGTGTCCGTGGTGTGGAAAGCTCCACACGAATGATAGGTGCCGTGGAATTGAATGCTACAGAGGTCCTTGATCAGGCTCGTACCCAAACTAATGACCACATGACAGATGCGATGTCAAACCTTGCCGATCGCTTCCAGCACGAACTCGACATCGCGAAAAGAATGATGACACAGTGGGACGAGTCGTAGTATCCTGACAAATGCCTTCCATCACCAAGCAATATCTTTACCAAATCGATCCACAAAGCGGCCAGAGTCCTGTTTCTCGAACCCTTCAATCAAAGGCAGCAATTCGCCCACTATTTGTTCCGCAGGCATAGCATCATCTTCCTTTATCGAAACCAATCCAGTCTCCACACGCCCAGGATGCATGATCGTCCATATCACTTCTGGCACATCGACTGAAAAAGCCTTGACAATAGCATTAAGCGCAGCCTTCGAAGCTCTATACGCGTATGCCTTTCCAAGTTCAGTGTTATGCCCTATCGACCCCAGACGGGAGCCCATTACAACGACTTTGGGCATTGAGCCATTTGTTAAACCAGCAGACTGCCGCAGAGCAGGTAGCAGAGCTCGAAGGAGGAAGAAAGTCCCCATCGAATTGATCTCAAAAGTCTTTCTCATGGTTTCAGCATCCATAATCTCCATCGTCTCAGCCTTGGCGACATCGCTGTATTTCTTGAGAGGTAGACTTGGGACGAGTCCACGAACACCCGCGCTATGAATGACAAGTGCGATGTTCTTCACGCCAGTGAGACGTTCCGGCAATGAGGCAGTATCGATGACATCAGCCTGTATGTAGACGATATGCTCTTTGATCCATTTCGAGTCATATGATAGATCCAACAGTTGTGCTACTTGATTCGTGCTTGATGGCTCAGGCTGACGGTCAAGAACGTAGACGATGCCGTTCGCAGACAAGAGAGCCGAAGAGTTGTCGTGGATTTGTGCTGCATATGCTCTGACAAAAGCTTTGCCAAGGCCGGAAGCTCCGCCAGAGATGAAAATGTGGGTGGGATGCATGTTGAATCACTTGATATAGAAAATCGTGAGTGCACACTAGATCGCCTCGATTTCTGTCTGATACTATATTATTTTCTCTGCTACAGAAGGTCCGAAAGGAATGAAGAGGTCTTGTCATCGTCCTTTATATACCTGAACACAACCCTCACCCTAGCGAATGACCTCGAATCCTTCTTCTTCCTTGCTGCTTAATACATAAATCATACATTACGTCGAATCAATTAGCAGGGGTCGCCAGTTCATTCCTTTGAAGTACCCTCGCCGTAACAATTCGTCTAGAATGATATAAACCTGCTGTGCATTCTGTCGTTGAAACACGTTTTTCTTGTGGCATCTCGAAGCTTACTTTGTGGGTTGACATTTTTCGCTACTCTTTGTAGTGCTTCTTACTCGCTCAGCGGCTGCTCAGGTTGAGTGTAAGGAGGTGTGCGAGATCGGCAAGATATAGATAGCTGGTTATGCATCATCAAGTTCGATTTTTGTGATTTCTCTATAGCTAAACTCAATACAGGACCAAACTGCAACCCCAACTCCATTCTCATCAACCAAAATCAAAAGCTTACCCCAACTCCAACCCCAAAATCCATCCCCCCTCAATAAAATTCAAAAGCCAACTGCTGACTCTTACTCGCCACATCCGGAACCCCAGTCCCTCCCACAATATACGCCTTTTTCTGTCCAACCTTCTCCTCCAACCACTTAATCGCTGCCTGGTTGGGCCCTCCAAGCCAATTACCCGCTGTACTAGCAATCGCCCTCTCCCCATTCGGCTTGTTGCGAATAGCAGCTTGCGGCGCATCATGCACAACTTCATTGGTGAAACCGTTGCTTCTGTTGCTGCCATCAGTCGACCGAACTGTAGCAGCCCCGTCGCATCCTTGTTCGAGACTGATGTCCCCATGTGCGCCGTGGTCGTTGCTGGCGTCAAGCTGGAATTCGCCCCAGGTTGCGGGCAGCTCTTTTCCACGCTGCACGCGCCCTTTGAAGGTGGCGGGCAGGGAGACGAATTGTGTTTGGCCGGGGTTGATGTGTACTGATTTGAGTGGGTGGTCGAAGTTTGCGCCTGCGGTTCCGTTGCCATTCTGTTTTCACAAATGTTAGCTTCTTCCCTTTCCCTTTCCAACTGACCTTTTCGTTATGACTCACCCAATAGTTGTCGTAGAAGAAATACTCTGTAGGTTTGTTGGACTTGTTCATAAGAAAGATGCCGGGACCTTTGGCAGGAGGCGCGGCATTGAGCTCATGGGGCTGGACCATAGCCATATGGCTAACAGCGTGGTTTACAGCGTTTCCGGGAGTCGCATCACCATCCGAATACGTGATCCTGCAGACAAAAGTCAGTTCTTCTCTCTAAATCTTGCTCAAGCAACTCCTTCCACTCACAATAAATCCTTGGATCCATGAGCAGCCGAGCTCTGCGCATTGTCACCTGGATCACCCTTGCTGCCCGCCCACGCTCCAACGCCGATATATGTCTTGCCTTCAGCAAAGCGACGGACCCATTTCTCGAGATCCTGGTTCTCCTTGGGCGGCCCAATGCGGATGATATGGCCTTCATGGTCAAAGGTGATGAAGCGTTTAATCTTGTCCTTGTCGGCTTGAGACGTCTTCGCCCAAGTAGCATTGGCATCTTGCATGAAATGAGGAGCCCCTTTGCGTGTGGAGGGGTCGTTGACTTGTTGGACAGTGATGTTACCTCCTGCTCCGACGATCACGCTGGTGTCGATGGTGTCGTTGCCTGTGATTATGAATTAACTTCGATGTACCTTGGTATATCTGGAGGCGTGACATGACATACCCATATAACCATGTTTGGTGATCTCGACTTGTTCTCCTTCGTGGCCTTCATGGAGGGTAATGACGGCACCACTTGTACCATCCGGTGTTTGGAACTTGAAATCACCGTTCGCCGACACCTTTTGGTTGCGGTTGCCATTGTAGCCATGGATCTCAAACTCCTGCTCGTGATTGGACTTGTTGTGAATGGTGGTTGTGTGTGCCATCTTCTAGATGAATGTGATTGATGCAAGGGGTTAGTGTGGATATGTGAGTATATATGTGAGTAGATATGTGTAAGTGGGTGTGTTTTTGTGGGATGTTTCTGTATGAGGAGATTGTGGACCATTTATGTGCTGGCAGCTACCGGCTCTTTATACAATTGTGACACTCTTATGTCAGCCTTGTTCAGCCGTGAAGAGGCAGCGCAGCTCAAGACGATACGTTTCAAAATCGCTTCAGCCCCCATGCCGTGACTCAATAAGAACCTCCTAGAGGCTGACAAACTAATTACCGACACTCAAAGCACTAGACTCATTTTACTAGTGAGCGTCTATTGGTAGTCAGCATGCAAAGCGTGTCTTTTTTGGTCAAGGTACATGCGCGGGTCAAGGGTCTGACACCAGTTTCACAGCCTCATGCAAGTCATCTGAGAGCTATGCAAGCCATAAGAACGGCACGATTGCGCGATAGTTTGCTGCAGGTGGTCAGACAAGAATAGGCGTGTGGGGGCGGAGCACGAGGCTTATCAGAAGTAAGCGTGAAACAGGCCCAGCCTCAGCTCGCTTCTTTTGGTACTCGCGACACTAGGCTGGTATAATAAACGCCAAAAATAAGCACGGCTGCTAATGCCACAAATGCAATGAGGTCGTGGACCGGTTGATAGGTCGAGGTGTGCTTGGGGCTGCTGCCGACAAGGATTTGTAAGCAGGTCTAGACGACACCTCCTCCTTCATAGGATACACACTACCTTCCCGCATCCTGTACACTGCTGCATCTCTTCTGCAAAGCCACCCCAAAAACCGTGCCGATGAGTTTCATGTCTACTCTAGTGCTTATGGGGCGAGGCCTAACATCTGGTCTCATTCATTGCAAGGCGCAGTGTTGTGGTCAGAAGCCTTTGCGTTTCAGCTTCTCCATCATGATATATCAATCACTTTCCCTCCACCACAGCATGTTTCATTCATAATATACTCCATCCACAATCCCACTCCCGTGCCTTATCAATCACCAACTTCCTTCCTCTCACATTCAATATCATAAAACACGATGACTATCCGCAAGCGCATGCTCCTGTGGGACTGGACGAACTCGACTGGAGCAGGCTCAACCCCTCAGAACCTCGCCAAAGTGCCTTATGATGCCTCCCATCCTACCGTGTCCTTATGCAATTGGAACGCCTGGGTAATTTACCTCTTTCGTTTGCTTATTCTCCTCCTCTATTCCACTACCCCCTTCCGTGAAACCAGTAATGATGTTCACTAACCAAACATATCGTTACAAAGGATCCTCCAGAGAACCACAACCGCATCGCGTTCAGAGCTCTCCTCCACGACAAAAACCGCCTCACCGGTAACGAATGGGCCATGATCGCCAACACCACCTCCCCTATCATCATCTTCTACAACGAGCCCGAGCGCGCCAACACAAGCGCGCAAGAAGCTGCGGACACATGGCACAAAATGCTGGTGCCATTGCGAAAGCAAAAGGGCAAGAAGCTCTGTAGTCCTAGCTGCTCAAACGACGGCAACGGCCAGAAATGGATAGCCGACTTCATGGGCAGAGTCAAGGACGACATGCCTGATTACCTGGGTTTACACTATTATGGCAACAGTGCAAAGGATGCAAAGGACTTTGTCGAGATGATGCACGATAAGTGGCCGCATCTCCCTGTCATGATCACAGAGATTGCATGTATCAGTAGGAATAAGGATGATGTGTACAAGTTTACCGCGGAATTCGGTGAGTACACCGCAGTAATCACGTTCTGTAGGACGTTCTGGCTAATGCTCATGGAATAGCAAACTGGGCTGATGAAACTCCTTGGATCGCTGAGTACGCCTTCTTCGGCTGCATGCGCAAACTCGCAGACAACTTTGTCAGTCCTGCGGCGCAGTTGATGAACCCTGATGGGTCATTCACAGACTTATTCTACAAGCTGATGTATGATCAGCCTATCAAAAGTATGTTAATGCAGATGTCGGCTTCTGATGTTTATATGGCTAACAGTAGAGTAGTCAACGGACAGGCAATCAAACCATAGATGCTACGCTGTCAAGAGATCTGGTGGCGGAAGTGCGAGGAATTGTGAGACCGGCTGAGATATATTGTCATATGGGATACTTTTACCGTTGTTGATCATAAGACGCTCCCATTCATATCGCTATGTATACGCTTTTGAAGTTCTCCTTCCCCGGTTGATACTGGGGCTCTTTTCTCATTGCTTCTTTCGTCTGAATCAAACATTGTGCCAAGGAATCCTAAAGACTGGCACGTCGTGATACCAAAGCCGTACTAAGAGCACAAAACCCCCTTAGCAACCTGCACAACTTTTCTCTCTTCGAGTTACCATTTCCACGCTTTAGAAGTTCAGATGCCAACGCTTTTGGGATGCATGAGAGTAGAGACCATGTCTCGGATAGCAGCAATGATCGTTTGTGCAAAGAAGTTATGCTGCTAGCATTCAAAGACCAGAGTGACGACAGCATTGTCTTCGATTTGCAGGGGAGCAGGTCGAAAAGAGTCCCATTGACAATGTGGTGTGAGTCAAGCCTGTGTGAATCGAATGTAGCCGCGATAAGATTGATTGGTCTTGCATGTATTGCTGCAGCACTAATCGAGGCTATCGCCAAGTGCTTGTGCGACCTCCGTGTTGTGATCTCGAGCACAAAGTCTGGCACAAAGCTATCTCGGAAAATTGTGTACTTGTGCTACCCATAGACCCTTGTTCGAGTATATGTCTGAAACATGGCTGGCAACGCTGAAGCTGCCCAATTCCAAGAGTTGTATGCTCGTAAGGGAGAGCGTACAGATTGAATGACAAGGAAAAGTTTCAACCGAAGCCGGTTAACTCGTGGTCAGCGCAGAGCCGTGATACTCATGTCTTGTAACCGATCTAGTTACAAGGGATTTGTGGCTTGTAGCCTAGGTTCAAGCTCGTCCTCTCCAGCAATTGTGAAAGGAGTGATGTAGCCAGAAGATTACTCATGCCCACTTCGAGGCATAGTTCGAGAACGTGTTGGAGTACTTCTAGGCTCATCATCGTCTACCAGGTCGATCAGCTTCATGTTCTCAATCATGTCGTCGTCTGTGATTGTTTTCTTATCGGTGCTCGTCTTTCCATCCGTGATCATCTTGCTATCAGAATCACCAACAAGGACATCAGCTTGATTACCGTGTGCATCCGTGACCCTACCCACTAATGCGCCACGACCTCCTCTGATTATTGCTTTGCGCGGTATGCCTGTGACTCCCACATAGACCAATCCAACGTTCCCTAGCCCTCCACCTAACGCCGTCGCCATCTGACCGGCCTCTGCACCGTATTTGTGGCTTACCGCCATTGTAGCAGCATTGCCACTTTCTGAGAACACGGTTTTGACGCCTTCAGCCACACCGTCCATAACAGTAGAGAGCGCGGCGACACCTTCAAATACCCAAGAAGGCATCGAAGACTTGTCATCTGCTGCATCCTTTGTCTCTTCTACCAAAGTTGCCACCATATTTTGCACGCCCCCTGCTATCTTCTCGACGGTCATAGCTGTGAAGGTGGCACCAGTCTTTGTGACGGCGTGGACTTTGTTGGCAGTCTCTTGAGCAGCAGGCGAGAATGTCAGAGGTTTGCTGGTAGGGGCTGTTGTTTGTGTGTATTTCTCCGCACTCGACGTGAGCATGTTGCCGAATCTTGCTGATGATGTGACAATGAGGCGGGAAGCTTTCGCAGCATTCTGGACCAGTGCAGAGTTGGCGTATCGCGGATCTCTTGATTCACGCAGATAGTCTTCGGATGCCTCGCGGACTTCAACAGTCTTGCCGTCTTCAGAGATGACAATCTCGACTGGGGTGTCTTTGGAGCTACCGGAAACCTTTGAGTCTTCAATCATTCCAGCACCTTCGCCGAATTGACCCATAACATTGCCATCTTCCTCATCCACGAGTACAAGTTGGCCAGTAGGTTTTCTGTCCATTCCAGGTCTCGTCTTGAGAGGCGTAGAAGTTGATGAGCGCGGAGCAGGACTGGATGGTGAACTCCATGTTGCTGATTTCGCAGGAGGAGCTGGGCTTGACCTTGCACTGCCTGATGCAGGTTTTACTGGACGCGCCGGACTCGAGGAGGGTGTATTTCCAGGTGTACGTCTTAGACCACCACGGCCGAATGCTGTGGTCTGCGATAGTATTGTCTCGAATGTTTCGACGTCGTCTTGGGTAACCGTGTCGGCGAATTCGATGCGTGTGAAGGCGGCAACGTTGTCTTGAAAACTGGCTGGCGGTATCATATAACTGCGCGGTGGGCGAGGGAAGACTTTTGTGGTCGCAAGAAGCGGAATATCGACATTGGGCGGAAGGCGAAGGCGAAGTGTGACGTTGTTCTGTTCACCGCTTGAAGTGGTGAGACTCAGCGTTTGTGGTCCGGATGGCGTCAAGGAGATTTCCTTCCCTTGTTTGATCTGGAATGCGCGCACGTCGTTGATGGAGTAGAGTGCCGTCGTATCCTGATCGTACTCTGCAATTGCCATTGCGAATGTCTGAGATCTGAAAGTGGTTGGAATACGTGCGGGTCTGAAGTCTGAGCTAAGGTAAGGTAACATAAGATAAGTCGGTGGCGTCATTTGCTAGCGTCTCGGCATGATTCTACACCGACTGTAAGAACTAATGAGAAGTCGAGTCAGCGTCTTAAACCTACTCCTAGGTAGGACTTTTACAGCTACGATTCAACATCATGTCCTCCGTGTCCGTTCTCATTAGCGGTGCGGGCATAGCAGGTCCCGTCCTGGCTTTCTTCCTCTCTGGCGCTGGCTTGTCTGTCACGGTAGTCGAGCGTGCACCGTCTCCTCGCACCGGAGGCCAGAATGTCGATGTCCGGGGACATGGTCTCACGATCCTGAAGCGCATGGGCGTCGAAGAGGCCGTTCGGGCGAAGACAACTCACGAGCAAGGTCTGCGTTTCGTAGACAGCGAGAATGCAAGCTGGGCAGATTTCCCTGTAGGATCAGGCCAAGGATTCACGTCCGAGATCGAAATCATGCGTGGCGATCTAGGGAACGTGCTGTATGAAGCAAGCAAAGACATGCCAGGAGTCAAGTACATCTTCGGCGACAGCATCAGCGCCCTGCGGGAAGACGCAGATGGCGTGGCCGTGGACTTTGAGAACGACACTGCTTCCCAGCGCTTCGACGTCGTGGTCGCCGCTGATGGCTGGGCAAGCCGGACGAGGAAGCTTGCTTTTGGGCCTGACGAGTCGAGGGCCGCTGTGCGAGATCTCGGTCAATGGGCAGCGTGGTTCACAATTCCTCATGCGCCGTCAGACTCGGACTGGGCACGTTGGTACAACGCGCCGGGCAAGCGGATGATTCTGCTTCGGCCTGACAACAGCGAGCGCAGTCGAGTCTCCTTATGGATCATGCCGAAAGACGACGTGCTGGATAAAGCACTGAAGGGGGACATGGCAGCGCAAAAAGCAACCTGGGCACGGCTATTCGCAGATGCTGGGTGGGAGTCCTCTCGCGTGATTGAAGCAATGGAGCAGGCCGACGACTTCTACATGCAAAAGATCGCGCAGGTGAAGCTTCCTCGCTGGTCCAAAGGGCGCATCGTGCTGGCCGGCGACGCAGGATACTGTCCATCTCCTATCAGCGGCATGGGGACTAGCACTGCGATTGTCGGAGCATACTGTTTGGCAGGAGAGATTGTGAAAAATCCAAGGGATCTACCAGCGGCATTCGAAGCATACGAGACGCGGATGGGCAAGTTCGTCATTGTTGCGCAGAAGCTTGCACCTGGCGCGCCGAGTATGGCGAATCCGGATTCGTGGTGGGCGATTCGGGCGCTGCATATCTTTCTGGGCTTTGTGGCGTGGACTGGTCTGCAAAATAAGATGGGGGCTTCATTCAATCCGCCGTCACAGGCGATGGAGTTGCCGGAGTATACGTTCGCGCGATTGTAACAGGTGCTACCTGAAGAGGGTCACGCCGGGCACACCTTCACTAGAGCACGAAAAGCATACTCATAGCTGCGAACGAGTCGACGGCCACGATATTACGTTCTTATAGAAGAGATAAGGTTAGTATAAAGACATTATAGAGAGACATGCAGCGTGGAAAAAGTGCACTATGTAATGGATATGGCTTAGATAGAGAGCACGGGGATACTTATGCTTTGTAGGTGTTAGATTTGTAGGGAGACTAAACGATGAGGAGACTCCTAAAGGGAGACTCCTCCTATAAAGTGTGTGCCTTCGTAGGACCCCTAGTAGGACCGCTCCGGTACTACTTAGATCCGGGATGCTAGGGAGGCAGATTCATTACATTATATCCCTCCTCCCTAACAATATTCCCGCTTGGTGTCACCGGTGAAACCAGGGTCTCCCCTCATAAAATCCGTGAAATTTAAGCTTTTCTACCCCGCGTTTCACTCGTTTTCACCGCTACTACCAAGAATCCTTCACCGCTGCCACCACGACGATAACTTCACCTCACCGCATGCAGTTCCTGCAAAAGTGGGCTCGTTGGAAAGCCCTACTCATGCGCTATAGACTGCACGCAGTTTTAAACGTTTACATGCAGTAGTCATCGAGACATCGTATATAAGCTAAACACCACATTTCGATGTTCCTGCACGTGTCAAACCATCCGCAACTAAAACAACATTCATTAAAACCTAAGACTGCATACC
>Ga0160429_1000183_pt1 | contig 78505 bp, 69 predicted proteins | sample SolpanmetagenomR_FD_108199 | JGI IMG/M metagenome (GOLD analysis project Ga0160429, IMG submission 108199) | Solar panel surface microbial communities from Lawrence Berkeley National Laboratory, California, USA - R | ecosystem: Engineered > Built environment > Solar panel > Unclassified ... | reverse complement strand
CAGCAGCGAATACGTCTCGCTGTGAATGTTTTCCATCATAATCTGGAAGCCGTAGAAGCAGCGCGCCTCGGGCATCTGCACTTCCTGCATGAAGTTGATGGCCAGGTTCTCATTCACGATGCCATCGCTAGCGGCGAAGAATGCCAGCACGTGCTTGATGAAGTGACGCTCGTTGTCGTTCAGGCCATTCCAGTCTTTCTGGTCTTGCCCTAGGTCGATTTCTTCGGCAGTCCAGAACGAGGCTTCGGCTTTCTTATAAAACTCCCATACCTGAGGATTCTGGATGGGGAAAAGCACAAAGCGATTGGGATTTTCAGCGAGTAAAGGCTCCATAGACTAAGTAGGGGTGCGGGGATAACGAAGGGGCGACGTACAAATACCAGATTGAGCAGTGCGCACGGTAAAGGCCACGGCTAACCAGTTTGTCAAAGATAACCTAGCAACCTGCGCAAGAGGGATTACGTTTTCATAGGCCAACTTTTTCGGTGAGCTAGCTATAGCCTGAGTAATACGTGAAGCAAAGCGGGCAAATAGGCCGAATAATAGCGACTTATCCACATTTTTAATGTGGATAACACCAGTTGTCCACAGAATGGGGCCGCAACTAGTCAGCATCTTGCAGTCAATAACTTACCGCTGCTAGTCAAAAAAGTACTTGAAATAACCTGATTTTGTGGCGAGCTATTACTAATTAGCCACTTAGGTTTGGAATTGCCGGAAAGTTGCCGTACTTTTGCGTTCCCTTTTGAGAAACCTCCAGCGGAAATAAGATGTACGCCATTGTTAATATCGCCGGCCAACAGACTAAGGTTGAGGCTAATAAATTTGTTTACGCCCAGCGTCTGGCCGGCAACGTCGGTGACTCGGTAGAGCTCGGCAACGCCCTGCTGACCGACGACAACGGCACCCTGAGCATCGGTACCCCCGAGCTGAACGTCGCCGTGAAAGGCACCATTGTTGCCCACGTACAGGGCGACAAAGTATTGGTGTTCAAGAAGAAGCGCCGTAAGGGCTACAAGAAACTGAATGGCCACCGCCAGCAGTTCACTAAAGTTATGATTGACAGCATCGGCTAGTTTAATTGAGCTGTTAGCTATCAGCTGCTAGCTGGTAGCTTCTGCTTTACTAGTTTGTTTTATCTTTAACAAAGAAGCTAACAGCTACTGGCTGATAGCTAACAGCTTAACAACAAAATGGCACACAAAAAAGGCGTAGGCTCGTCAAACAACGGCCGTGAATCGCATAGCAAACGCCTCGGCGTGAAAATCTTCGGTGGTCAGCCCCTTATCGCTGGCAACATCATCGTGCGTCAGCGCGGCACCAAGCACCACGCTGGTACCAACGTAGGCATGGGCAAAGACCACACGCTGTTTGCGTTGGTTGATGGCACCGTACAATTCAAAAAAGGCCGCGACGACCGTTCGTTTGTATCGGTAGTGCCGGTGGCAGCTGAAGTAGCTGAGGCCTAGGTCTCACGCTAGCTTTTACAGCTTGCAAAAGGGCTGCTCTTCACAGAGCAGCCCTTTTGTTGTTAGTGCGCGTAGAAGCCGTGGCTCCAGTACAAGCGCAGATTTACTTGCGCCGCGATGTTGTAATGGGTAGGCGCTATACTCTCAAAATTGTAGTAAGTGGGCGCCTGAAACCCTAGACCGGCACTCACATCGTACAGTAGCGCACGGCGCAGCCGGTGCTGGGTACCCCAATAGGCATATAGCCCGGGTGTGAGGCCAGTTGTAGTTTGGCGGCGCGACAGGCTCACGAATCTTCCCGTCACTGCATTGCGCTCGATGTTGCCTTCCAGCGCTAGGTAGCTCCCATAGAGGTTGGCATTGGGCAAAGGCTCGCTGCGCCGGGGCTGGTTGTAGTAGTAGCGCAGCCCCACTCCTAGGGCTGCACTGGGTACCGCTATTGCCTGCGGGCGCCGCCGCCTAGCAGCCACAGCCGTGCGGCTGGTTTGCAAGTCGGCTTCTACTTGGCCATAAAAACCAAAGCGCGGCGCCAACCGGTATTCAGCGCCGAGCGACAGCGGCACGACGAGGCTCCAGTTTTGGTTGTTGGCGGAGTAGCTGACATGGGTGGCGCGCAGCCCCACCTTGAGCAGCACGGTGGGCGGCGTGGGCCCCCGCATCGAGTCGGGGGCGGGAGAAGCGGCTTGTGCGTGCGCCGCCAGCGCGGCTGATAGCACGAGTGCCGTACTTAATAAGCCGCGTTTGAGAAGGTAAAGATGTACCAAAGGCTAGTAATAGTATAGGTAAAAATTGCTACTAATATACTGACCATTATCAAACTCACAACATCAAGGCGCTTTGATACTCAGGCACTACCTAGCTGAGCTAGTTCATGCAGCAGGCGGCTCAGGGCAGCGGCGTGGCTCACTATCATAAAGTGGCCGGCGCCAGGTAAGGCATAGTCAACGGGGCTACTGCCGGACGGTAGCAGCCGGTCGTGCGTGCCATGCAGGCGCACCGCGCGGGGCACACCGGTGCTGTCCCAGTGCAGCAATTGGCGAGTGGCCCAACAGGCAAAAGTGGGGTCCGTGTCGCGCAGAATGCGGGCGAGTAGCCGGTACTCGCGGCCGTTGCGGGCGCCAAAAAACCACTGTGCCAGCCGCGGGAGCCGCGGCAGTAGCCCAAACGGTACCAGCCGGTAGAGCCGGGTGGCGCGGCCCAGCTTTAGCAAGGGCGGCAGTTGGCTAGCGTCGGCCAAGCTAGAAATCAGCACTACTCGCGCCAGGGGCCTCAGGCGACCAACTTCGAGTGCCAATAAGCCGCCAAACGACACGCCAACCAGCCAGCAAGGCTGGTCTAGGGGTACCGTCTTGGCCAAGCGCGCAGCGTAGTGCCGCAAGGGTTCGGTAGGCGACTGGGGCACCAGCCAAGGCAGCACTACGGCTGGGCCCGGCAAGCTCAGCCCCCGAAACACGCGCTCGTCGGCTCCGAGACCCGGTATGAGGTACCAATTACCTACTGCGTCTGCCATGCTCCGAAGGCTGCTAGAGCTCTTTTGTTCTCACCGAGGTGCTTGCTGCGCGGGGCCTAGCGAACTACTAGCAGGCTTTTATTAGTCATTTAACCGCGCGTATATTCCTTCTAGGTAGAAAATATTGTGCGGCTGCGGGTCATCTTCCTCCTGCTCCTCATCGGCAGGATAAGTAACGGCGAGCTTGAGGGCCACGCCGGGCAGCGCGATGGGTGGCTCCTCTTCCGAAGTATATTCGAGCAGGCAGGGCCACTCTTCGGCGGTGGCCAGCGCGTCGGCTACCTCTTCGGCCAGGGCCTCAGCTCGGTCGCCGGCTATGCGCAGAAGCGTATCGAGGTCGTGAAAGGGCAGCCCTAGGTGAAAGAAATGCGGCTCCTCATCTCGAAACGTTGTGGCCCAAACAGTTACATCATCGGTATTATCAAAGACAATGGCCGTGAGGTGGACTTGCTCCACAAAAAAATCGTCGTTATTGACCAAGGCGTCACTCAATAGCTTCACAGGCCGTGGGGAGTAAGGTTTACCGCAAATTGGTAAAAATTGCGAGAACAAAGAAGTAGGAGCCCGTCTGCACCTAAGCGCAAGCTACGCGCCAACCGCGCTTGGTGCCTCCGCGAAGAGTTCTAGCGTGATGTGGTCGGCGAGGAGCTTACCAGCGTCGGTGAGGCGCAAGGTATCATCGTCGAGCGTGGCCATGCCCTGGGCCAGCAAGCTGCCTAGGTAGGCGGCACGGTCGGCTAATAGATTGAGGCCTAGCTCATCGCGTAGGTAGCGCAGGTCGCAGCCGCGGCTGGTGCGCAGCGTCGTGAGCAGGTACTCATTGGCTTGGTCGAGCGGGCTCAGGTGTTCGGTAGTGGCGGGCACTTCGCCACGCTCGAGCACAGAGGCTACATACTGCGGATTGTTGGCCACGGCATACTGGCGGCTGCGCCCATCGAAGGAGTGGGCGCTGGGGCCTAGCCCTAGGTAGGGCACCCCGCGCCAATAGTTGGAGTTGTGCCGGCTCTCGCGGCCAGGCTGGCAGAAATTGCTGATTTCGTACTGCTCGTAGCCATGGGCACTCAGCTGAGTGAGCAAAATCTCGAACTGCTGGGCCACGAACTCTTCGGGCGGCGCCACAAATGTGCCCTTCTGCAGGCGGCGGCCAAAGGCGGTATCCGGCTCTATGGTGAGCGCGTAGGCCGACACGTGCGGCACGCGCAACTCAAATAGCCGGGCCAGGTCCTCCTCCCAGATACCGTGCCCCACGGCGGGCACGCCGTAGATTAAATCGACGGAAATATTCTCGAAGCCTACGCCCTGGGCCCGGCGCACCGCCTCCCAAGACTCTAGAGCCGAGTGGGCACGGTTCATCAGGCGCAGGTGGGGCTCGTGAAAGCTTTGCAGGCCGATGCTGAGGCGGTTGATGGGCGAGGCGGCCAGTACCGCCAGCTTTTCGGCCGTGAGGTCGTCGGGATTGGCTTCGAGCGTGATTTCGGCCTGCGGCGCCACTTGGAAGTTGGCCTGAATGGCGGCAAAAATCTGGGTGAGCTCCGTAGCGGTGAGCAGCGAGGGCGTACCGCCCCCGAAGTAGATAGTTTCGAGCGGGGCGCTGGGGTCGGGCAGGTAGGTCCGGCGCAGTGTCATTTCCTTTATCAAGGCTTCCACAAACTGCCCTTTCAGGCCCATCGACGTGCTGAAGTGAAAATCGCAGTAGTGGCAGGCTTGCTTACAAAAAGGAATATGGAGATACAGACCAGGCATAAATAACTAGTATATAATCAATCTATTAAAGCTAGGACCGCTGATTCTTCGCACGGCGAAGCGTATTTTCGATAGCTTTATTGAGAAGGCAAAAACAGCGGCCTCGAAATTAAAAATCCCATTTTGCGTTTGCCACCCCGAATGTACGCTCGTCTACTCGTCTTGTGGGGCTGCTGGCTGGGGCTGCTGGGGCTAGCCCCACCGGCGAGCGCCCAGCTACCTAATGCTGGGGCGGGAGTAGCCGTGCCCACGGCGCCGGGGCTAGCCTCCCCGCCCCTCCCCCCTGCGGCAGCCAGTACCAGTGCCCAGGTAGTAACGGCGCGGCGCACCGGGCGTAGCCGAGTACTGCGCGTGCAAACCGACGCTGCCGGGCGGGCGCGGGTGCGCCGCTACCACCTGCCGCCTACGGTGGCCGATTCGCTCACGGCCCTGCGCACGGTGCGCGACTTGATACTGGCCTTGCAAGCCGATGCCTACCTGCTGGCCTCGGCCGACCACCTGCACTGGGGACGCGACACAGTGCGGGCCCAAGTATATGTGGGCGAGCAGTTTCACTGGGCCTACCTGCGCAATGGCAACCTAGGCGATGGCCTTTTGACGCGGGCCGGCTACCGCGAAAAATTCTTTCGGCACGCGCCCTGGCACCCCGCCGACTGGGCAGCCTTGCAAGAGCGCATTCTCACGGAGGCCGAAAACCAGGGCTACCCTTTTGCCACAGTAGGCCTCGACTCGGTGCGGCTCGATGGCCAAGACATTGCGGGGCGCGTGGTGCTGAAGCGCGGCCCGGCCGTGATATTCGACTCCATCCAGATTATCGGCTCTAGCAAGACTAAGAAGCGCTTTCTAACCAAGTATCTACAGATTTTTCCGGGCATGCCCTACAGCCAGCAGCGCGTAGATGCCGCGGCCGTGCTGCTGCGCCAGTTGCCCTACGTGCGCTTGCGAGCCGAGCCCGAGGTGCGCTTTGCCCGGGGCCGGGCGCGGGTGTATTTGCTACTCGATGAGCGCTCGGCCAACCAATTCGACGCCATCGTGGGCCTGCTACCTAACACGGGCGCCACGGGCGGTGTGCAGTTCACGGGCGATGTCAACATCAACCTGCGCAACCTGCGCGGCGGTGGCAAGCAAATAGGCTTGCAGTGGCGCAAGGTCGATGCCCTGACGCAGTCGCTGGATGGCAACTATTTGCACCCCAATTTCTTCGGGACGCCGTTGGAGGTCGGTACCACTTTCAACCTATACCGCCAAACAGGGGCGTTCCTCACCATTCGGCCCCGCGTGCAAGTGACCTACCCAATGGCGCGGGCGGGGCGGCTCACATTTTTTGCCGAGCAGCGCAGCTCGCGGCTCTTGCTCGACAGCCTGGGGTACGTGGATGTGAACAGCCAGAACACCCTGCCGCCTTACATCGACTCAGGAACCAACTCGTACGGGCTGGCTTACGCTCACACCAACCTCGATGACTTGTATTTTCCGCACCGCGGCAGCTTCGTAACGGTGCAGGGTGGCGCTGGCACTAAGACCATTCGGCAGAATGCCAACATCGGCGAGACCCTTTACGGTGGGGTGGCGCTGCGCACTACGCAGTACACCTTTAGCGCGCGCGTCGAGCGCTACTGGGCCCTAGGGCGCCAAAGCGTAGTGCTAGCCCGGCTGCGCGGCGAGGGCTTGTTCAACGAACAGTTTTTCCTGAATGACTTGTTTCGCCTAGGGGGGTTGAATTCGCTGCGCGGCTTCAGCGAAAACCAGTTTTATACCAATGCCTACGGCGTGGGCACCCTAGAATTTCGGCAGTTTACCGGGTCCGAAGGCTACGTATTCGTCTTTGCCGACCAAGCGGTACTTCAGGCCTACCAGCAAAGCGACGTCACCCTAGGTCGCTCCTTGGACCAGCCTACCGGCCTAGGTGCCGGCATCAGCTTTCGCACGGCGGCGGGGCTATTCCAATTTGTGTATTCGGTGGGTCGCTCGTCGTTTGCGGGGCAGCAGTTGGGGCTTAGCTCTTCCAAAATTCACTTTGGCCTGACTAGTCGGTTTTGAGGAGTTTTGAGTTAGCTATTACCTAGACCGCTACTCATAGCTTCAGAATATCTGCCACATCGGCGGGTATCCGGCCAAGGTGTCATTTAGTCGGCATGCCTACTTCTCGAAGCAGGCCATTTTGTCACATAATTAATTGATTAGGCGTCTATTATAAGTTGGTACGGGGTTTGATTTATAACCTGCGAAGCCAGCTAAAACGGCTCTTTATCATGAAATTTATCAGCCGCGAATTTATCCGTTCTATTGCTCCCCAGCTCGATTTGCTTAACACTATCGGCGGTGGCGTAGCCCAGCCCAAGCTGCACGTCAACCAGCGCCCCAAAGGCGTGGTGCTGCACGTAGCTATGCCCAGCGTATCGGCCGACCACTTCCATGTAGTGCTCAACAACAACGACCTAACCGTATATGGTGAGTACCGCCACGAGCCCGATGCGCAGCTAGCTGCCCCGCTCTTTGTGCAGAAGCTCAACCTGCCCGGCAACCTCGACCTGGCTAGCATCAATGCTACCCACGAGAATGGCGAGCTGCGTGTGGCCATCCCATTTAAGGACGCTGCTGACATACTGCCCAACTAATCACTGGGCCCATTGATACGGCCGGGACCGACCGGCCACCTAGCTACCTGCGATATGGCCGGGACCGACCGGCCGCCTGGTTTCACCCTCTTGAGAGCCACTGCGATGAGCAGTGGCTTCGTTATTTTCGGGCCCCTAGGTTAGTCATAAGTCGAATCAAGGGCGATATGGGTAACGCAGCCCTGCTTATCGTACTGTATCTGGTACAACACATCTAGCCCCTGCCCTTTCTCCGTTTTCATGTGGCGGTAACTAATGGCGCTGTAGCTCAAGCTGTGCGACGTACCCGGCTTGCGCTCTATCATAAAATTACCAAAGGCGAGCGCGAGTTTGGCAGTGACTGCAGTGGCCCTAGGTAGCACCGAGCCCGCCCGAAAGCTAATGGTCACGGACTGGCCTACCGTCAAGCCGGCATTATTCAGCTCAACCAAAGTAAGTATGTTATCAATAAGGTAAAGCTTGTTGCTGCCGTAGTGTCGCAAAGGCCATTACTTCCTCTATTTCGGAATAGAAGCGTCTGATTTTGATAGGCAACTCTAGCACCTGAATAATTTGGCTTTTGCCAGCACCCAGCTCTACGGTACGCTGGCTGCTTCCAGTGCTCGGCCGCAGGCTAGAAGCACTTGCTACGACGCTGTTACTACTAAAGCGCGCTACGAAAAAAGTGGTATCAGCAGGATAAAGCTCATAAGCAGGCTGCAATAAAACCAACCCATCAGCTGCCCCCGGTAGCGGCGCGACAACCGGTTGCTGAGCACCAGCACGGCCGCGATAACCAGCGTCAGGTGCAACACGAGGAAGGTCATAGTTTTGACCCAATTGCTGACAATGGTGGTGCGCTCGGTTTGAAGCTGGTCGCTTTCGCCTAGGCCCGCCGTGAGGTAGCACAGCAGGTAATACGCAGCTACTTCGAAGGCTACGAAGAGGCCGAAGCCGAGCAGCAGGGCTAGCGGCCCCGATTTTTCACGAATTTCAGCCATCGGCCCACCTAAGTTTAGGAGGCGAAGATATGCGCCAATCCGGCGGCCTAGGGGCGGGGCCGGCCCAATACTTCGGCCGTGCGCAAGCGCACATATAGGTCTTCTACCTTGGCCCGCGCCCAGGGCGTGCGGCGCAGAAAAGTAAGGCTGGACTTGACACTCGGATTCACGGCAAAACAGTTGAGCTTCAGGCGCTCATCAAGGCCTGCAAAACTATAGTGAGCCACTAGGTAATCAAGAATAGTAGCCAGCGTCACGCCATGCAGTTCGCGGATGAGGTGGCCGGATTCGTCGCGGGCATCGGGCATAGAGAGAAGGAACAACGCGTGGGTAAAGAACAAAATAACGACCTAGGCGCGTTGCCAAGTGCCGCCGGGGCATACGCTACCACTTTGCCGTGCGTTATTTTTGGCCGCCCCCCTGCCTATGTCGCCCGTCATTGTGCCTTCGCCCTTACCTACTCCGCCTCCGCGCCCGCGGCGGCCGTGGCGGCGCTGGGCACTGGCCGGGCTGCTGCTAACACTACTGGGGGCGGGCACTATCTACTACCGCCACCAGCGCCAACTCAATCGCTACGTGCGGCACACCTGGGCTACCCTGACTAGCCGCTACCTCACGGGCCGCGAAAAAACGCCATTACTAGCTGGCTACTCGGTGCACGGCATCGACGTATCGGCCTACCAGGGGCGCATCGACTGGCCCGAAGTAGCACGCCACCGGGTACGGTTCGCGTTTATAAAGGCCAGCGAAGGTGCCACCATGCGCGACCAGCGTTTTGCCCGCAACTGGCGCCAGGCGCGAGCAGCTGGCATCCTGAGCGGCGCTTACCACTACTTTCAGCCCAACCGCGACGGCGCAGTGCAAGCGGCGCTTTTTATCAAGCTAGTGCCGCTGGCTACCGGCGACCTACCGCCCGTACTCGATGTGGAGGCTACCCGCTTTCACGATGTGGCCGAGCTGCGCCGCGAGGTGCGACAGTGGCTCGAGCTGGTGCAGGCGCATTACGGCGTGCGGCCCATTCTGTACTCCAACTACGGCTTCTACCGCCGCTATTTGGCCGGCCACTTCGATGATTTTCCGCTGTGGCTAGCCCATTATGAGGTAGCCCGCCCTACCCTGCCAGCTACCCGCTGGATAATCTGGCAGCACTCCGACGAATCTTACGTGCCGGGCATCAAGGGTACTGTCGATTTTAATGTTTTCCAGGGTAGCTATGAGGCTTTGCAAGCTCTGCGCGTAGGTCCCCAGCCCCGCGCCACTAGCCCCGCTTCCCAGCCCACACCGGCGCCTCGCCCCAAAAAGGCCACTCGGCCCCGCAGCTCGCGTAAGCCGCCGGGCCAGGCGACTAAAAAACCTCGTGAATACACCGCTTATGCTCTTAACCCCCGTGCTCTCCAAAAGTAATTTATTACTAAGCAGCTTGCTAGCCCTGGCGCTCGGCGCTTGCGGAAGCAGTAAGTCTGCTTTCACTCAAACCGGGCAGGGCTCTTACTACGCCGACAAGTTCAGGGGGCGGCCCACAGCCAGCGGCACTCCCTACCGCCCGAGCAAGCTCACGGCAGCGCACAACACCTTGCCGTTTGGCACCAGAATCCGGGTTACTAATACCCGCACTGGCCGCTCGGTCAAGGTCACCGTCAATGACCGCGGCCCGCACGTGAAAGGCCGCATTGTGGACCTCTCCAAGCGCGCAGCCCGCAAAATAGGCCTCGTCGATGCCGGTGTGGCCCCAGTGCGCCTCAAAGTAGTGCGCGCGGCTTCAAGCCGGTAATTCACCAACATCCTTTCTTCTTCATATTTCTTATCAACTGTCAATGGCTAAGCAGTTAAACATTCGCAAAAAGCTTACTTGGTCGGCCCCGGCGGGCGGACGCTTCGCGGCGCTAGCAAGCTTTGTAAAAGCTGCCGAAGTCCAAGGCTGGAACGACGACGAAATTCAATTCGTGATGGATGAGGTAGTAGAAGCCGACGACGACGCGACTGGCCTCGCCATCTTGGCTGACTACACCGCACGCTAACGCAAAAGCCCCGGTGCAGGACCTCCCTAGGGTTGGTCCTGCACCGAGGCTAGCGCCAGAAAGCTAGTGGTGCGCCGCCTTATTTTTTGGCGGCTTTGGCCTTGGCTTTCTCTTTTTCCTTAGCGACCTTTTCTTTAGCCTTTTCGGCTTTTTCGCGGGCTTTTTCCATTTCCTTGCGCTTGCCGGGATGCTTCAGGTCGTAGGCTTGCAGCTTCTGAATGCTGTCTTGGGCAGTTATCTCGGCGCGGGTTTCTACGCGGCCGGTCAGCGACACGTAGTCGCCCTCACGCAATTGGGTAGTGCTGCCGTCCTTGCCAGTTACCACCCCATTGGTGGTGATGATAGTGCCGTTGCGCAGCGTCTTATCGGCGGTAATAGGGTTAGTCATACCCATTTCGGTGGCAATCAGCTTGCCATCCTTCATCATCACGCCGTCTTTCATTATACCAGCACCAGCCTTTGGGCGAGCCCTAGGGGCTACTGTGCGGCGCGGGGCGGGCCGCGACTGAGCCTGCACGCCCTCTACCATCAGCAATAGGCTAGCAGCCAGCAGTATACGAGTTATATTTTTCATTAGATAACAAACAAGTTAGGGTAGGTTAAGAAATAAGTAAAAAATCGTGCCAAGCGAGATAATCTAATCGTGACAATCTTTCTGCAGTGCAAATCTAATACCAAGCTCGGGAGTTGCCGCAGCCAACGTTTGTGGTCGCTTACCCGTTCAATTAGTACTACGATTTTCCCCTCATTTTATTGTCTTTTTATGAGCACTGCCTCCTCCTCTTCCGACATTCATGCCGACTTTAAACATGATGTCAACATGACGGCCAGCGAGCTAGAAAAATGGTTAAAAACCGACGAATCGAAATCGGTGGGCCAGGATAGCGGCAACGGCGAAAGCATCTGCCACCAGTCGGGCGAGCATATTATCCGCATCCTAGGCAAGAAGAAGGCCGATATCACACCCGACGATGAGGCCCACATGCACAAAGTGCATTCGTACGTGAGCCGCCACTCGGCACAGCGTCCGCACGGCGATATTGAGCATTCGCGCTGGCGCTACTCGCTCATGAACTGGGGCCACGACCCGCTGAAGTAATTATGAATCGAAAATTATGGATTAGGGTAGGCTTTACAGCTGCCCTCTTTTTCAATTCATAATTTCTACCTCATAATCCATAACCAACAATCATGGAATACAAGGATTATTACAAAATACTAGGGGTCGAAAAAACGGCTACTACCGACCAAATCAAAAAAGCGTATCGCAAGCTGGCCCGGCAGTATCACCCCGACGTAAATCCGAACGATGCCACGGCCGAGCAGAAATTCAAAGAAGTAAACGAGGCCAACGAGGTGCTCTCGGACGCTGAGAAGCGCCAGAAATACGACCAGTTTGGGGCCGACTACCAGCGCTACGAGCAAGCGGGTGCCGGCGGCGCTGGCCGCGGCCCAGGTGGCTTCGACTGGAGCCAATATGCGCAGGGCAATCAGGGCGGTAACCCCTTCGGCGGTTTTGGCGGCGGGGCCTCATTTGGCGAGGGCGAAGACTTTTCTGACTTCTTCAGCTCGCTCTTTGGAGGCATGGGCGGTAGTGCGGGCAGTGGGCGCAGCACGCGCCCAGGGGCTGGCCAAGACTACCAAGCCGAGCTAGAACTGACGCTAGAAGAAGCTTACCACGGCGGCCCGCGTACCATCACGGTGCAAGGCAAAAACCTACGCCTGACTATCCACCCCGGCGTGGCCGACGGCCAAACTATTCGGCTGCGCGACCAAGGTGGCCCCGGCCGCAATGGTGGCCCTAGTGGCTCGCTACTCATCACCTTCCGCATCGTGCCCGACGCACGCTACGTGCGCACTGGCGACGACCTCACCCAAGACGTACCCGTGAGCCTTTACCGCGCCTTACTCGGCGGCTCCCAAACGGTGGAAACGCTGAGCGGCACAGTCAAAATCAACATCAAGCCTGAAAGCACTAACGGCACCCGGCTGCGGCTACGCGGCAAAGGCTTCCCGATATATCGGCAGGAGGGCAAATTCGGGGATTTGTACCTGCGCCTGAATGTGCAGCTCCCCCAGAACCTTACTGACCAGGAGAAAGACCTTATCAAGCAGCTGGCTCAGCTACGCGGCGAAGAAATTTAGTTTTTAAAGAGTAATGGCTAGTTGTTAATGGTTGATTTTCTATAAACCATTAGCTCTTGACAACCAACTAGTAGCAACTATGGAAACTCACGTATTAGTACTTACTTTTCAAGAAGTTGATACCCGCTACGGCCTAGGGCGCACCGAGCTGCACCAGTTTCTGGAGCTTGGCCTGCTGCGGCCGGCGCCCGCGCCCGACTCCATTGAGGTGGAGGAGCCTGACGAGCTGCTGCCTCGCTTGGCGCGCTTGCACCACGGCCTAGGGCTTGCGCCCGAGGCGATTGACGTGGTGATGCTCATGCGCCAGCGTGTGCTGAGCTTGCAGGCCGCCCTAGCACGCGAAACGGCACGGGCGCGCCAGCTGGAGCGATTCTTAGTGGGCGGTGGCCCGCTACTGGATGAGTAGCGGCTCAGAGCTTTATAACTACGCTAAGGTTGCGGCTTCTTTGACACGTACAGAACACCATTTTGCTCCCCGCAGAAGGCAAAATTTTCTCGCCGACCACACAGTGCGGCTGAGGCAGTTACGTATAGCCGTGATTTGGCATCGAAGTAGACGCTAGTGATGTTGTGGTCCTTTGGAAGAGTTAATTGCGTGCCCGTTGCGCTCTTCACACCAATAGTTTCGATGTAATTGCTCGTAGAGGCTGGGCTTACGGGCGTCCTTCGCACGTCGATGCTGTAGTCAATACCCGCTGGCGAAGTGGCACTGTTGAGCAGCACCTTAGGGTCAAAGGCTGCTTTTCTTGTCCAGTTGCGGTAGGGTAGCCAAGTAGCGCCCTTGTCTACGCTGTAGTACGAAGCACTTGTGGCATACGACGCATTGGGCAATCCTACGCCACCTAGGGTTGCGGTCAGGGCCAACAAGGTATCGTTGCGCATTACGAATCCTTCTACTCCATAATGGGCGCTGTAGTCAGACGCTAGCCACGTTTTACCCTGGTCTTTCGTTTGGTATATATTGAAACTCGTGGAAATAACGAGCGTCTCATCTAAATCCCCATAAACGGCCTGTATTGCGCGGGTTTCCGGCGCTCGCAGCGCGTACCAATCGGCGTAGTCGGGCTGGCTGGGTTCAGCTTCCTCTTTGTGGCAGGCAATTAGGCTCAGCAGCAAGGTGCTTAGGCCAGCTAAGGCAATGTGTTTCATAACCTAGGGAAAAGGAAGTAGCAGCTGATGGCAAAATGAGAAATGAAGATAGGCCCACTTCTCTCACTCACCAGTTTGCCTACCACTTCTCCTAGGTGCTGCTCACCCCCAGCGCTAGCAGCAAGCCTCCTAGAGTGGCCCCAAGCTTGGGCCAGTTGAGGCGGTGCTCGGGGCTGGTTTCAAATAGGATGGTGGTGGACACGTGTAAGAACGTACCGGCCACAAAGCCAAGCAACGCCGCATAAGCGTCGCTACTCAGTAGCTGCTGCAACACCACGTAGTTGCTGAAAAGTAGCCCTGCTGGCGAGGCAAGCGCAAACAAAAGCAGCCACGGCCACACCCGGCTAAAGGAGCCTAGCCGCAGCCGGAGCAGCGTGGCCAATGCCACGGCTGCTGGAATGTGGTGCAGCGCTACCCCCAGCACGACGGCGTAAAAGTTGCGCCCTACTTCGCCGCTGCCTTCATTTTTTACCAGGATGCTGCCTTCGAGCAGCGAATGGACCATCAGGGCACCTAGGAGCAATAAGGGCACACGGCCCCGCTCTTGCGCGCCGGGCGCATGCACATGGCCATGCTCGATACCTTCCGAAAGCACTTCGAGCAACAGCTGCCCAAAAAAACCAGCTAGCACCCAGTAACCTACTCGGTGCGGGTGCGCTGGCAGCAAAGCCAGGGCCTCGGGTAGCAGGTGCGTGATGGTAAGCGCAAATAAATAAGCCCCGCTAAAGGCAAGCATAGGCTTCAGCCACTGCGCAGTACGGGCAGCAGGCACTATTCCTACCACGGCGCCCGCTCCTAGTACCGTTGCGGCCAAGAGTAAAATAGCAACCCACATAAACGACTAAACACACAAAAGTGCAACAATGTTGTGAGCTCTTCCACAACATTGTTGCACTTCCAGCGGAGGAACTTTGGGCGTAAACTGCTAACAGGACTAGCGGGTTGCCCTAGGCTCCAAAACTAGCTTATTCCCCGTGTTTAGCGTTGCTTTCCGCTTGCGACGAAGTACCGCTGTTCACGCTCTTCTCAGCGTTTTCGGGCTTGGTATCGGCGCTCATTACTGCACCAGCTTTGGGGGCCGCGCGGCGCTCTAGGTTGCCTTGCAAAATGGGGTGAGGCGTGGCAATGGCTCCGCCCTTCTCGTCGCTAGGGGCAGCCGAAGTGTGCTGGTCGAAGTTGTCGCTCACGCGGGTACCGGGTGGCACTTGGTCAACCGATACTTTTTGCTCGGGGCGCCAGTCAGACGGCTCGCTGCTGCAAGAGGCGAGGAAAAGCAAGGCAGCGGGGGCCAGCAGGAGAAGCGGCTTTTTCATAAAGCAGGAAATAAACTTGAAAATCTAATCTAGGTCAGGAAGTACTCTACGCAGTCGGCGCACCGTCGGCCAGCAGGTTTTTGCGGCGCAGCAAGGCATCGAACAGCTTGCGGTCGTTGTCGTTGTTGAACAAGCGCAGGGGCAAATGTAAAAACACTGGCACATCGAACGTGCGCGCCAGCCACTGCCGCCAGGAGGCTAGCTCGGCGGGCGGCACCCCAGGCTTCAGGTACAGCAGGTAGGCATCGGGCTCGCGGCGTACCCGCGCAATCTGGTCCCAGGGCAGGGCCATGGCGCGCTGCTCGGTCTGGCGCATAATGAGTTGGCGCTGGTCCATCTCATAGTTCATGCGCTCAAACAGAGGCTTGCTCTGCTCCATCTGCGTCACGCCCGTAATCTGCGCCGAGCGCAGCAGCACGTACAAAATAGTGAGCACCACGCTCAGCAGCAGCCACCACCACGAATGCCAGATAATGGCCGGCAACAGCCCCACCGCAAACGGAATGGTAGCGTACCACCACTCCTTACGCCACACTTCGGCCATGGCGATGCGGGTGTAGGTGTTGGTATCAAACTGGTATTTCTTGGTTTTGATAGTGCCGGGCGCGGGCTGCTGCGCCTGCTGCTGGCGGTAGCCGCTGCCACTGCCGCGTTGGTTGGGTTGGTTCATTTTTTTAGTTGTCGATTGTTAATTGTCAGTTGGCAGGCAAGTTATGGGCTGGCAGACAGTTGATTTACTCAACCCCAGCACCTGAAAACCAGCAACCCGCAACTGACAACTACTTAGTATGCTTTTAAACTTAAATCGAGGCTGCCGGCCGAGTGCGTAAGCGCCCCCACCGAAATAAAGTCTACGCCCGTAGCAGCTACTTCCGCAATAGTTTGGGCAGTAATGCCGCCGCTGGCTTCGAGTGGCAAGCGGCCGGCTACCAGGGCCACGGCCTCGCGCAGCTGCTCGGGGCTCATATTATCGAGCATGATACGGTCGATACCGCCCGCATCGAGGGCTTGCTGCACCTCATCTAGGGTGCGGGTTTCGACCTCGATGGGCAACTGCCGGCCTGTAGCCGTGAGGTAGTCGTGGGTAGCCTGCACAGCCTGGGCAATGCCGCCCGCATAGTCCACGTGGTTATCCTTGAGGATAATCATGTCAAAAAGCCCATAGCGGTGATTGACGCCCCCACCAATGAGCACCGCCCATTTTTCGCAGAGCCGGAAGTTGGGCGTTGTTTTGCGGGTGTCGAGCAGGCGGGCCTTGGTACCAGCCAGCAGGCCGGTGAGGTGGGCCGTGTACGTGGCAATGCCGCTCATACGCTGCATGCAGTTGAGCACCAGCCGCTCGGCAGTGAGAATGCTGCGGGCTGGCCCCTCTACGGTGAAAGCGAGGTCGCCGTGGCGCACCCGAGCTCCATCTTCGAGCAGGACGTTGGTTTGCAGCGTAGCATCTACCTCTTTGAAAATCAGCTGGGCCAGCGCCACGCCGGCCAGCACACCTTCGTCTTTTACGAGCAGATGCGCCCGGTTGTGGGCGGCGGCCGGAATGGCGGCCAAGGCAGAGTGGTCGCCGTCGCCCACATCTTCGGCCAGCGCCGTACGGATGAAGGTAGTCAGCGCCTCGGGCGTGAGATACGGAGCGGGAAAGGCAGTTTGCACACCGCAAAGGTACGCCTACGCTACCCTGCAATGCGAAACTCCGCCTCACGTCTTTGGGCCACTGCTACAGCAGCCACTCAGAGACGTGAGGCGGAGCTAACTACCTAGGCAACCTAGGCTATTCTTTTGTGAAATCGATTTTATCGATGGCCGGCGTGCTCCGGTTGGCTTTGAGGCCAATAAAAACCCGATACGTACCGTTGCGCCCGGTGTAGCGGCCTACGGCGTAGGGAGTGCCATCGGGGCCGGCCCCCTGGTGCACTATGTCAAATTTGCCGGAAGCATTCTTCGCAAAGAAATTTTTGAGTACTAACTCGGTTTGAGTAGCGTTCATATTCTGGCTGTCGCCATCGAACCCTACCTCTACCGACGGGGCTAGGTACTGAGCCAAATCATGCGAAGAGCCACTAGCAATAGCCGTGCGTACGGCTGTGAGCTGGTCGCCACCCTGTGCCTGAATAGTCCCGGTTCCGGCCAGTACGAGCCAGCCACACACCAATAATTTAGTAAAAATTAATCTCATAGTAACAAGCTCTGCCAAGGGGTCAAACGCCTGTGTCTTGGCATAAAGCCAAAACTATGCCAGCAAACGGGTTTTTGTAGCATTTAGGAAAGGAGCCGCAGCCTCGTACGCAGCGTAGGGCCTTCGGGGTGCGTCTCGTACTTTTGCGCTATGAACAAGCAGGTCTTATTAGTTATTTTAGACGGGTGGGGCATCGCCCCAAATACCAATGCTTCGGCCGTTGACCAAGCACAGACTCCTTACTACAACGGGCTCCTCCAGCGCTTCCCGCACAGCACTCTGCAAGCTTCGGGCGAGGCAGTAGGACTGCCCGACGGCCAGATGGGTAACTCGGAAGTAGGCCACATGAACATTGGGGCCGGCCGGGTAGTGTACCAAGAGCTGGTGCGTATTGGCAAGAATATTCAGGAGCGCAAGCTGGGCCAGATACCGGCATTGAAAAACGCGCTGGACTATGCCCGCGAAAATAATAAGCCCTTCCACCTTATCGGCCTGCTGTCGGATGGCGGGGTGCACTCGCACATCGACCACGTGAAGGCGCTGTGCACCATCGCCCACGAAGCGGGCGTGCACAAAACCTTCGTGCATGCCTTCACCGATGGCCGCGATACCGACCCCAAGGGCGGCGTGCACTACGTGAACGAGCTAGAGCAACACGCTGACCGCACAGGCGCCAAGATTGCCTCCATCGTGGGTCGCTACTATGCCATGGACCGCGACCAGCGCTGGGAGCGCGTGAAGGTGGCCTATGACCTGCTCGTGAACGGCGTGGGCACCCCCTCACAAAACCTGATTCAAAGCATTCAGGAGCAGTACAAAGAAGGCGTCACGGACGAATTCTTGAAGCCCATCGTAAAGACTGGCGCCGATGGCCAGCCGCTGGCTACCATTCAGGATGGTGACGTGGTGCTGTGCTTCAACTTCCGCACCGACCGGGGCCGCGAAATCACGGAGGCGCTCACGCAGCAGGATTTCAACGCCTACCAGATGCATCGCTTGCAACTGCGCTACCTCACGATGACCACCTACGACGCTACGTTTACGGGCGTGGCGGCGATTTTTGAGAAGGACAACCTCAACAACACCCTAGGCGAAGTACTGGCGGCCCACGGCAAAACCCAGATTCGCATGGCCGAAACCGAGAAGTATCCGCACGTGACGTTTTTCTTTTCGGGCGGGCGCGAAAAGGAGTTTGAAGGCGAAACGCGCATTATGCGGGCCTCGCCCAAAGTGGCGACCTACGACCTTGCTCCCGAGATGAGCGCCTACGAGCTGCGCGATGCCCTAGTGCCCGAATTGCAGCACAACACGGCTGATTTTGTGGTCGTCAACTTTGCCAACCCTGATATGGTAGGCCATACGGGCGTGTTTGAGGCCGTAATAAAAGCCGTAGAAACGGCCGATACCTGCGCCCGCGACGTGGTAGAGGCTGGCTTGGCCGCTGGCTATGCCTGCATCATCATCGCCGACCACGGCAACGCGGAGTACATGCGCAACGAAGATGGCTCGCCCAATACGGCGCACACGACCAACCTAGTACCCTGCATCTTAGCCGCCGACGGCTACATAGGCACCCTAGCCAATGGCAAGCTCGGCGACATCGCCCCTACGGTATTGCAACTGATGGGCGTGCCTCAACCCGCCGAAATGACCGGCCAGAGCCTACTGCGCCCGACTGCTAGCTAGGCCGAACAAAACGGGCCCCATTTTTCTTTCTCGTAGGGCCCCACCGGGCAGCCGTGCAGTGGCCGACAACCGTCGGCCCACGGCGTGCCTGGTGGGGCCTTTCTTTGCTCATGAGCTGTAAAACCAGTTACTTTTTCCTAGGTGGAGCGCTGCTGGCGCTTGGGGGCTGCGATGGCGGCAGCCAGCCGGCCGACCCCGCCGCCCCCGGCTCTCCACGCCTAGCAGGTCCTTACTTCGACGTGCGAGGCTTGCTCGATGCGCAGGTACGGGAGCTTACGGCGCGCCACCCCGGTGTTACCAAGCAGGTGAGCTTGCGCGGCAATGCGCCCGAAACTGTGCAAGTGCCACAAGTAAAGTGGGACGACGAGCTCCAGATTTTTTACCAGGCTGATATCAACAAAGCAGCCCTGCGCGGCGCTTACCGCCTCGACTCGGTGGCCGAGGCCGATGGCCGCGTGCGCCGCACCTATACCCTGCGCCCCGACCGCGACAAAGTACCCGTGACGCAGCTATCGGTGCTCAGCGCAGGCGGCCAACCTCAAGAAATCCAGGCTACCCTGCGCCAGGACAATGCCTTGTTCTCGGGGCAGAAAGCGCTGCGCCTAACCTTGCAGCAGGGCCAGCTGCGCACCTACGGCGTGCGTGGCACGCAGAAGTTGGTGTTTTTCGATACGCTGCGCTACCAAACGCAAGCGCAGGTGCGCTAGCCCTACCTAGGTGTTTATTCGCCCATCAGGGTGGCCACTACCCAGCGGCGGCCGCCGTGGCGGCGGTGCTCACCCAGGCACAGGCCTTGCCAGGTGCCGAGCAATAGCTGCCCATTGGCGATGGGCACCGTTACTGAATTGCCGAGCATGGCCGCTTTGAGGTGAGCCGTCATATCATCAGGGCCCTCTAGAGTGTGCTGAAAGTATGGTGCATTGTCGGGTGCCAAGCGGCGGAAATACTCCTGGAAGTCGCGCCGCACGGTGGGGTCCGCATTCTCCGTGATGAAGAGGCTGGCCGAGGTATGTTGAATGAAAAAATTGGCCGTGCCCGTACGTAGGCTTTCTAGCTCGGGCAGCTCGGCTAGCAGTAGGTCGGTGATGAGGTGAAAGCCCTCGGCCACGGCGGGCAGACGCAGGCGTTTTTGGATGTAGCGCATACGTAGTTCTTACGGCTACTTAGTAGTTTGGTAGGCACCTAGGGCAGGCGCGGCGGCCGGGCGGGGCAGGTTCAGCAGGTCGCGCGGAAGCAGAGGTGGTGCCTGCTGGGCAGCCCGATTGAGGCCAGGCGAGCTAGCATCCAGGCGATAATCGCTATTAGCTCCCGTGTTAAGCCGCTTGAATTTAGGATAGTTAAAGTTGTACGGCCCAACTAGGTTGTTGAGGTCAGGTCGAGCCAGACCGGGCTTGCCAGCGGCATCGGTGGCGGCGGCGTAGAGTTGGGTAGCGAGCATGGTATTTTGAATGCTGACCTTTGCCCTGTAGTCGTCGTAGTTCTCGAAGAATAATTCGTCGCTGAGCGAGCCCCAGACAATAGAATTTTTTAAGCTTAGCGCTGGTCCATCACTCTTGGTCTTACCATCGGCGGCCACGTTGCCAAACATAAGAGAGGCCGTGTTGCGCACGCCTCCTGTGACGGGGTAGTTGGCTATAGTACAGTAGTTGAGGGTGTAATTACCGCCCCCGATACCCCGCACCGCGTACTCATAACAGTCGCTAAATAGCGTATTTTCTATCGTCACGTTGCTAGCTACGCTCAGCACGCCAGCTCCGTAGTCGAAGGTGCTTTTCGCCCCTGCAAAGCTGACATCGGCGCCCGAGATGTAGCGGATAATCGAATTTTGCAGCAGCACCTCGGGCCGTGGGCTTAAATTACTGGGGTTGTAGAGCAGCAGCCCAAAGGTGGCATTCTGAATCTGCGCGTAGCGGATGATGTTGCCGTGGCTGCTGGCATCGAGTACAATACCTGCCCACTGCCCCGGCGCGGTGGTATACTGCGCCTCGCCGCTGCGGTCGCCGACAAAGCGCACGATGTTGGGGCTGGTCGCCTTCACCGTATCGGTAGCACTGGTGCCGGGCGCATAGTCGGCGGGACTATTAACTAGCAGCGTACCCTGCACGATGAGTGCGGCCCCGGCGTGCGCATAAACGCGGGTGCCGGGCTTGATGCGCAGCGTGCAGCCCGCTGGCACTACCACCGAGTTGTAGAGTACGTGCGGCCGGTCATTAGTCCACACAGTGCCACACCCTAGGGCCACGTTGTCGTGCAGATAGATATTCTGGCCAAATGAGCGCAGCAGCACGTGTTGGTCCTGGCCATTGGTACGGAAGTTCAGCTTTTCCTCTAGCACATAGTCTTTGGCAACGCCACTCTGGCCATTGTCGGGCAGCTTGGCCCGCACCAAGATGAGCAAGCTGTCTGCTCCCCTGACAAACAGGTTACTAGCCGTCTGCTTCAGGTCGCCGTTGATGAGCAGCGTGTAGGCCGATGCAGCAGGCCGGTCAAGACCAATGAGGTCCACATTAACGCCCTTAGGATTGCGGTTGTACACCCACAGTCGCTTCGTGACGGTGCGCAGGGTCGTAAAAACCGTGTCGAACTTCACTGTGTCGGCCGAAAACTCTAGCGCGCCACTCGTTTGCAGTTCCTCCTCGCGGGGTTTGCAGCCCGGCATGGTCAGGCTAAAGCCAGCACTAAGCAGAATAAGAATAGGTACTAGTAGCTTTTTAAACATCAGAAACACCCGAAGCCAAGAATAACAGCCAGTAGCCAAAACGCCACGCAGCCAACGATAGTACTCACATAAAAATGTCATGCTGAGCTCGCAAAGCACCTGCCCACCCCTAAGCTACTAACTCAGCCGGAACAAGATGCTTCGCAAGCTCAGCATGACAACTACTAAAAAGACCGCCTAGGTCGTCCAGATAGCCAGCCTGCGTCAGCAGGCGTATCTGTGTAATCCGCTAAATCTGCGATTTATTCGGCGCCTACTTTCAGGCGCTCAGCGCTCTCAACCAAGCGCAGCTGCTCCACAAAGTCGTCGATGTTACCGTCCATCACGTTGGGCAGGTTGTACACGGTGTAACCGATGCGGTGGTCGGTAACGCGGCCCTGGGGGTAGTTGTACGTCCGAATTTTATCGCTCCGGTCGCCGCCCCCAATCATGCCCTTGCGAATGGCACCTTCGGCTTCGTTTTTCTTAGCCAGTTCAATCTCGAAAATGCGCGAGCGCAACACGCCCAGCGCCTTGTCGAAGTTCTTGAGCTGCGATTTCTGGTCCTGGCACTGAGCCACGATGCCCGTCGGAATGTGCGTGAGGCGCACGGCCGAGTAAGTCGTGTTTACCGACTGCCCACCGGGGCCGGAAGACATGAACAAGTCCTTGCGAATATCATTCATATCCAGCTCGATGTCGAATTCCTCGGCTTCGGGCATTACCACGATAGAAGCTACCGAAGTGTGGATACGGCCCTGGGTTTCGGTGGCTGGCACGCGCTGCACGCGGTGCACGCCGCTCTCAAACTTGAGCTTGCCATAGACGTCCTCGCCTTTTACAGCCAGCACGATTTCCTTATAGCCACCGGCGGTGCCTTCCATGGCATCGACCAGCTCCATTTTCCAGCCTTGCTTTTCGGCGAAACGCAGGTACATACGTTGCAAGTCGCCAGCGAATAGCGAAGCTTCGTCGCCGCCCGCGCCAGCCCGAATCTCCATAATCACGTCTTTGGAGTCGTTCGGGTCTTTGGGAATTAATAATTCTTTGATAGCTATTTCCATGCGTTCGGCTTCGGGCACCAGCTCATCTAGCTCGGCCTTGGCCATCTCACGGAAATCCTCATCCTTTTCGGTCGAAATAACTTGGCGTGCGCCTTCTATATTACTGAGTACCTGCTGATAAGCGCGGTAGGCAGTCACGATTCTACCTAGCTCCTTGAATTCTTTATTCAGGCTCTTGAAGCGCTTCATGTCGCCCATCACCTCGGGCTGCATGAGCTCGTCGTTCACGTTATCGTAGCGCTCGCGGATGGCTTCGAGTTTATCAAGCATTTTGTAGTCGGAAAAAATAGTCAGTAGTTTGCAAAGATACGGCTTGGTAACAACGTCCTTTGCGGTCGGCGTTCCACGCCAATTGTTTACGCTGGTTTAGCCTCGCGCTGAGCCTCTAGGGCACGATGGGCTACAGCCAGTCGGGCGTTCGATTTTATGCAAGTTCTGAAGTTCGGCGGCACGTCGGTTGCCTCGGCCGAGAATATCGAAAAGGTAATCGCCATCGTGACGCGCGCGCTGGCCCACGGACCAGTGGTGCTGGTCGTATCGGCCCTAGGGGGCACTACCGACGCACTCATTAACGCCGGCCGCGCAGCCGCCAGCGGCGACGAAACATTTCGCCAGGCCCTGCGCCAACTCGAAGCGCGCCACTTCACCGCCGCCGAGCAGCTCCTTCCCTCTTTTGAGGCGCAGGCCGAGATTCAGCCCTGGCTCACGGCTCAGTTTACGGAGCTTGTGCTGCTGGCCGACGGCATTTTTGCCCTAGGTGAGCTGTCACCCCGCACCCTGGACCGACTAATGAGCTACGGCGAGCTACTATCGTCGCGCTTGGTAGTGGCAGCGCTGCAAGCCCGCGGCATAGCCACTGCGTGGGCCGACAGCCGCCAGCTCATTCGCACCAACTCGCGCTTCGGCATGGCCCAGCTCGAGGAGGCAGCGACCGACCAGCTAGTAGCAGACTTCCAAACTAAGACTACTGAAGCTCTGTGGGTGGCGCCCGGCTTCATCGCCGCCGATGCGCAAGGCCACACCACTACCCTAGGGCGGGGCGGCTCCGACTACACGGCGGCCATCTTAGCCGCAGCCCTAGGTGCCGAGAAGCTCGAAATCTGGACCGATGTGAGCGGCATGCTCACCGCCGACCCGCGCTTGGTGCGCTCGGCGCGGCCCATTGCGCGCATCAGCTACGAGGAGGCGATGGAATTGTCGCACTTCGGGGCCAAGGTACTGTATGCGCCCACGGTGCAGCCGGTGCGCCAGCGTGGCATCCCGATGTGGATTAAAAACACCTTCGCACCCGCCGACTACGGCACGCTGGTCGAAGTGGCTCCGCCGCCGAGCATCGGCGTGGTGCGCGGCCTATCGAGCATCGGCAACCTAGCGCTGCTGAACCTGGAGGGCAGCGGCATGGTGGGTGTACCCGGCTTTTCGGCGCGGCTGTTCGCGGCGCTGGCGCGGGCCCGCATTAACGTGGTGCTCATCACCCAAAGCTCGTCGGAGCACTCTATTTGCGTGGGCGTGAACGAGGGCGACGTGCCCGCCGCCCAGGCAGTGGTGAACGAAGAATTTGCCGCCGAAATCGCGGCTGGCCGCCTAGAGCCCCTGCGGCCCGAAACGGGCCTGGCCATTGTGGCGCTGGTGGGCGATATGATGCGCAACCACCCCGGCATCAGCGGGCGCTTGTTTAGTGCCCTAGGGCACAATGGCGTGAATATTCGGGCCATTGCGCAGGGCGCAAGTGAGCGTAACATCTCGACGGTGATTCGGGCGGCCGATGTGCGCAAAGCTATCAACGTGCTGCACGAAGAGTTCTTTGAGGCGACGTACAAGCAGGTCAACCTGTTCATCCTAGGTCCTGGCAACGTGGGCGGCAAGTTGCTGAGCCAGCTAGCCCAACAGCAAGAGTACCTGCGCGACAAGCTGGCGCTCGACCTACGCGTGGTAGCCATCGCCAACAGCCGCCACTGCTTAGTGAGCGACGAAGGCGGCCTCGACCTCACTACTTGGCCCGAGGCACTGGACAAGGCCCCAGCCCTGTCGCTGCCAGAGTTGACGCAGCTTATCATCGATAAGAACCTGCGCAACAGCGTCTTTGTAGACATAACGGCTAACCCGGCGGCCGCCGACCAGTATGCGCCGCTCCTGGCCAAGAGCGTGGCTGTAGTAGCTTGTAATAAGGTAGCAGCCTCGGCGGCTTATGCTTCCTATCGCCAGCTCAAGCAGTTGGCCCGCGACTTCAACACCAAGTATCTCTTCGAAACAAACGTGGGAGCCGGGCTGCCGGTCATCGGCACGCTGGCCGACCTCACCCGTAGCGGCGATGTGGTGCGCCGCATGCAGGCCGTGCTATCGGGCACACTCAACTTCGTATTCAATAACTACGATGGCTCGCGGCCCTTCGCCGAAGTGGTGGCCCAGGCCCAGGCCGAAGGCTACACCGAGCCCGACCCACGCCTTGACCTCAACGGCTCGGACGTGGCCCGTAAAATCCTCATCCTGGCTCGCGAAGCCGGGCAGCAGCTGGAAATGAGCGACGTAGCTAACGAAAGCTTCCTACCTGCTTCGTGCCTCGAAGGCGACGTGGCCGCCTTTTATAAAGAACTAGCCGTGCACGAGTCGCACTTCCGGGCGCTCTACGACGCGGCGGCTAGCCAGGGCAAGCGCCTCAAGTTTGTGGCGCAGTACGCCGATAGCCAGGCCTCGGTGGGCTTGCAGCAGATAGCGCCCGGCCACGACCTCTACGAGCTGCGCGGCAAAGACAACGTGGTACTCTTCTACACCGACCGCTACCCCGAGCAGCCGCTAGTAGTGAAGGGTGCGGGCGCGGGTGCCGAGGTCACGGCCTCGGGCGTATTTGCCGACATCATTCGGGCGGCGCGACTGTAAAAAGCCTGTCATTGCGAGGAGGCACGACGAAGCAATCGCACCCGAGCAGCTTCCAAATACCTCGTTTTGATGTGATTGCTTCGTCGTGCCTCCTCGCAATGACAGGCGTTCTTGAAACGCATTTTTGCCATGCCCCTCCCCTCCTCCGTTACCGTGCACGCGCCGGCCACCATTGCCAATGTGGGCTGTGGCTTCGACGTGCTAGGTATCTGCCTCACGGCTCCCTACGACACGGTGCGCCTGACCCGCCGCGACCAGCCGGGCCTCGTTATCAAGCACCTCGACGATTATAACCTGCCTACCGACCCCTACCGCAACGTGGCCGGCGCCGCCCTGCTGGCTTTGCTGCGCGAGGTAGACGAGCCTATCGGGTTTGAGGTGGAGATTACAAAGGGCATTCGGCCGGGCAGCGGTATTGGCAGTAGCGCGGCCAGCGCGGCAGGTGCCGTGGTTGCTGCTAACGCCTTATTAGGCAACCGCTTCGATAACAAAAAGCTGGTTGACCTAGCCATGTATGGCGAGGCCGTGGCCTCGGGCGTGCGCCACGCCGATAACATTGCGCCTGCCATTTGTGGTGGCTTCACGCTGGTGCGGGCGGTGCTGCCAGTGCTCGACGTAGTGGCCCTGCCCGCCCCGCCGCTGTGGGTGGCCGTGGTGCATCCGCAGTTTGAGGTAAAAACCCGGGAAGCTCGCGCCGTGCTACCGACCCAAGTGCCGCTGTCGCTGGCCGTGCGCCAGTGGGCCAACGTAGGCGGCTTGGTCGCTGGGTTTTTAACCAATGATAATGAATTAATTAGCCGCGCACTCGAAGACTACATTGTAGAGCCGGCGCGGGCCGCCCTCATTCCTGGTCTGGGCGATGCCAAGCAGCGAGCCTTGGCCGCTGGGGCCCTAGGAGGCGGTATTTCAGGTTCAGGCCCCTCCATTTTTATGCTGAACCAAAACGAGGCTACGGCCCACGCCGCCGCCGAGGCGATGGGCCGCGTGTACCAGAAAATGGGTATCGAATACCACCTGCACGTGGGGCCCATTGCGAGCGAAGGCGCCCGAGTGGTAGCCACACACTAGCGCATGTTAACGTTCGTCAGGCAGAGCTTGTCAAAGCATGACGGATATACTCAGTACCATATTTATGCAGTATTACAGCCTCAATCGCCAGTCGCCGCCCGTTGATTTTCGCACGGCTACCATTGCCGGGCAGGCGCCCGATGGCGGCCTGTACTTCCCCGAAAGCATCCCGCAGTTCTCGGCCGAATTTTTGAGAAACCTGCCGAATCTGTCGCAGGCCGATATTGCTTATGAAGTAATGCGCCCCTACGTGGGCGACACTATTCCAGAAGCTGACTTGCGCCGCATCTGCGCCGAAACGGTCGATTTTGAGTTTCCGCTGGTGCCGGTGGCAGAGCACATTAGCTCGCTTGAGTTATTTCACGGGCCGACGCTGGCGTTTAAGGACGTAGGTGCCCGCTTTATGAGCCGCTGCCTAGGGTACTTTTCGCAGGGCGAAACTGCTCCGGTGACGGTGCTGGTGGCTACCTCCGGCGATACGGGCGGAGCAGTGGCGCACGGCTTTCTGGGCGTGCCGGGCGTGGAGGTGGTCATTCTGTACCCCTCGGGCAAGGTGAGCCCCTTGCAAGAGCTGCAACTCACGACCCTAGGTCAAAATATTACGGCACTAGAAGTAGCGGGTAATTTCGATGACTGCCAGCGCTTAGTGAAGCAAGCCTTTTTGGACGAAGGCCTGACTAGCCGCCGCACGCTCACTTCGGCCAACTCTATTAACGTGGCGCGCTGGCTGCCGCAGCAGCTGTACTATTTGTTTGCGATGCAGCAGTGGGCACCAGCCGCGCCGCCAGTAATAGCGGTGCCGAGCGGCAACTTCGGCAACCTGTGCGCGGGGCTGCTGGCTCACGCCTCGGGGCTGCCAGTGGGCCACTTCATCGCGGCTTGCAACGCCAACGACGCCGGCGCTGAGTACCTACGCACGGCCATCTTCACGCCCAAAACCGCTGTGGCGACTATTTCCAATGCCATGGATGTAGGCCACCCCAGCAACTTCGTGCGCATTCTGGAGCTTTTCAAGCACGAGCACACCACTATCAGTCAGCTGCTAAACGGCTACACGGTAAGCGACGCCGATACTAGCGCTACCATCCAACGCGTGCAGGCCGAGCATGGCTACTTGCTCGACCCACACGGCGCGGTGGCGTTTTTCGCCTTGGAGGACTACCTGCGCGAGTACCCCGCGGCAGCCGGCTTCCTGCTAGCTACTGCGCACCCGGTCAAGTTTCCAGAAGTGGTCGAGCCGCTCATCGGCCGCAAAATAGAGCTGCCTACTGCGTTGCACTACCTTCTAGAGAAGCCTAAGCAAAGCGTGCCCCTGGCCCCAAGCTACGACGCGCTACGCGAGTGGCTGCTACAGTAAATGGGCAGTAGAGTAGACGATGCAACCTTCGGGTGGCCTAAGCAGTTGGCAGCAGTATGATTTTGTCGAAAATCAAGTCTGCGCCCGTTCTAGGGCTCCTAGTAATGGTAGCCGCCTGCCGGCCCGACCAAGTAAAGCACCTGCCCGGCACCAAGCAGATAGCCGAAGAAACGGCTAACTGGGAGGTGAAGCGCATCATGCCCGCCGACCTGCTGCACGCTACCCGCTGGTCTGGCGACTCGCTCACGGCTTATGCCGATACGCTGCTGCGCCGCACCCTAGCTCGCGAGCTAGCGGCGGGCGGCGTGGCCCGCGCTGCCAATTTTTGCCGCCCCCAGACCTACCCGGCCGTCGACTCGATGGCCCGGAAGTGGCACGCTACCCCACGCCGGGTAGAGTGGCAGCCTACGTCTACTGGTGCCACGCCAGCCGCCGTGGCCGCAGCAGGCTTGCAGCCCGATACACTACGCCTCATTGGCCGGCCCGCAGCCGATACCTTCTATTACCAGCGGCCCATTGTGCTTCGAAGCAACTTGTGCCTGCGCTGCCACGGCCAGCCGGGCCGCGACCTCACCGCCACCGAAGCTAAGCTGCTGCAAGCCCAGCACCCCGGACTACGCGCAGTGGGCCGGCAGCCTGGGCAGGTGCTAGGGGCTTGGCAGCTAACCCTAGAGCGCGATGGGGTAGCCGAGTTTTACACCATGAAAACGCGCAAGAAGTGGAAAGAGCACAAGATGCCCAAGCTCTTCTAGGCACAGCTTATCGGCTTGAAACAGGAGCGCTATTCTTAAAGGGAGCGCCCCTAGGTCAACCTGCCCAGCCCAAGCAAATGCAGGCAGCTACCGTACCTAATAGGTAACCTAGGCTTTAACAAGAGGGCTGGGTATTATTTATTTCGCCACCCCTGCTGGCGCTTTTGCGTAGGTAAACAATCGGCATTTGCGGCCGAGCGCCAACTAGTGAACGTGTTTGTTGGTGAACATCACTAAGTTAATGACTGAAGAATACCCTGTTATCATCATTGGAGCCGGCATGGCGGGCCTGGCTTGCGCCAACTGGCTGCACCGCGCGGGCCGCTCGGCAGTGATACTCGAAGCCGCTGATGCCGTGGGCGGGCGCGTGCGCACCGACGTAACGCCCGACGGCTATCGGCTCGACCGGGGCTTTCAGATTTTGCTAACCGATTACCCCGAGGCGCGGCGCATCTTTGACTACGGTGCGCTTCAGCTCAAGGCCTACGAATCGGGTGCTGTGATTCGCTTGGCCAACGGGAAAGAAACCGTGCTGGAAAATCCAATGCACGTGCCGCTGGCAGCATTTGCAGCCCTAGGGTCGCCCATTGGCACGTTAACGGACAAAGTACTCATTGCCAAGTTTGTGGCCGAGCTCCATGGCAAATCGCCGGAGCAGCTGCTAGCCCGCCCTACCGAAACTACTCTCAGTTTTCTGCGACGCTACGGGTGGAGCGAACAGATTATTGCTAGCTTCTTCCAGCCTTTCTTTGGTGGGGTATATCTCGACCGCGAGCTGAGCACGGCCAGCAACTTCTTTGCTTTTGTATTTCAGCAGTTTGTGAAGGGCCAAGCGGCAGTGCCGGCCCTAGGTATGCAGCAGCTGCCCGAGCAGCTAGCCGCCCGCTTGCCAGCAGGCACGGTGCGCCTAAACACCCCGGTGGCGGCAGTGCTCGACGGTGGCCGCACGGTGCGCCTAGCCAGCGGCGAAACCCTGCGGGCAGCCACTACGGTGCTAGCCACCGATGGGCCGGCAATGGCTCAGCTCCTCGAAGCCGACAGGCCTGTTTCAACTAATTTGGCAGCGCGGGCTACTACCTGCACCTACTTTGCCACGGCGGGCGCGGCACCTAGCCATGGCCGCCGCCTGCTGCACCTCAATGTTGGGCCAGATTCTTTGGTACACAACGTTGCCTTTCCAACCGAAATCAGTTCGGCCGTAGCACCTAGTGGCCAAGGGCTAGTGTCGGTGAGTACCCACGGCGAGCATGGCCTCAGCGACGAGGAGCTTACAGCTCGGCTCCGCACCGAGCTGGCCGCGTGGTTTGGGCCCACGGCCGAGCTATGGCAGCATTTGCGCACCTACCGCATTCCGCAGGCACTACCCGTGTACGGGCCGGGCCAACCAGTGCAGCAGTCTTTACGCCTAACCGATACGCTGCTGCGCTGCGGCGACTGGGTAGCCTACCCCTCGCTCAATGCTGCCCTTGGCACGGGCCGACAGGTAGCCGAAATGCTACTGGCATAGGCGCACAGGTGTGCGGCACAACTCTTTGGCGTGGTGGCGCCAGAAGTTGTGCTGCACAGCTGACAGAGCGGGACTACGAGCGTATGCCCCTAGCAACTTGGGCTTGACCGGCAGGAGCCACTAGCCAAGCTCAAGTTGCTAGGCTAGCGTTAGTCCTCGGCTTTTTTGCGGGCCTTTTTGGCGGCGGCCGTGTTGGCTACGGCATGTTCGCCCGCTCTAGAGCCCGCTTTCTTTTTGTCATCGGTTGCCTTTTTCTCAGCATCACTTAGGTCATCCCAGGCTTTTTTGGGGAGGTAGCGGGCGGTGGTACCAGCGCGGCGGGCGGGCTTGCCGCTGGCCGTTTGCCACTCCTGCTTGGTCCATTCTTTCAGGTCCTTCTGCTTGGAGTTGGGGTGGCGATTGATGTAGCCGCCCCCGGCTTTTTGGTAGGCTAGCGTGAGCAGTTGCGACTTGCGCGCGCTCCACGTGCCGGGTTCACCACCTTTGGCAGCAGCGCGAATTTCGTCTTTTAGACGTTCGCGCAGAACGGGGTCGGAGTAGGTATTTTCGATAGTGCGCCGGCGAGCTGCGGGCCTGGTTTTGGTACGTTTGCGGGCCGGAGTGCTACTGGCGTCATCGGCAGGGGTTGGAGTCTTCATCAGGGATGCCATTAAAGTAGAACGTACAAAGGAACGCAGCTTGAGGTGAGGGGTTGCTTCTAGTAGTCATTTTTTAGCTAGGTGTTTAACTCTAATTATCAATTTATTAAACAAAACTTTGCAGCGCTGGCAGCTACAGTAAGCACAACTGACAACTACCTCCTCCCTACCGGCGTAAGGCGCGAAAGCCAACAATATACTCATTATTGACTATATGCAAAAAATACTACGTTTTAGTTCTTTAGTATTACTTTTCTTCGTGAGCAGTGCGCCCTTGCTTCGTGCTCAAAAAGTCGGCCTTGTACTGAGCGGTGGCGGCGCTAAAGGACTAGCTCACATCGGCGTGCTTAAGCAGCTTGAGGCCAACGGCATTCCGATAGATTATATCATTGGCACGAGCATGGGAGCGGTAGTGGGGGCCATGTATTCGGCCGGCTACTCGCCCCGCGAGATAGAGCAGATTGTGCTTTCGCCCCAGTTTCAGTACTGGGTATCGGGCAAGCAGCTTCAGGATAAAACCTTCAATTACCTCACTGCCGAACCCGACCCCTCGGCCCTGCGGCTAGGGGTGGCAATCGACTCTACTTTGCACGCCCGGGTGGTGCCCAACCTCGTCAACGATATCAATCTCAACCTAGCCTTGGCCAAGCTGCTGGCTCCGGCCGGGGCCACATGCGGCTACGACTTCAACAAGCTCTTCGTGCCCTACCGCTGCTTGGCCGCCGAGATTTTCACGCGTACGCAAGTGGTCCAAAAGTCGGGCAACCTAGCCGATGCTGTGCGCAACTCGATGGCAGTGCCCCTGGCCTTCCGGCCCATCCGCAACCCCGATGGGCGCTACCTCTTCGATGGGGGTATCTACAATAACTTTCCGACCGATGTCATGCGCCACGAGTTTGAGCCAGACGTCATCATTGGGGTAAACGTGGGTGACGTGGCCTTTAATAAATACCCCTATAAGAAGGACGACGAGCTACTAACCAATGCCCTGGTTTTCTTAGGTGCCAACGTGGCCGATACCACTAGCGTAGGCAAGAATGGCATTTTTATTCAGCCTGCCCTAGAAGACATCGGGGCAACAGACTTTGACCGGGTGCGCACCCTGGTTGGGCGAGGCGACACGGCTACCCAGCGTAAGCTGGCCCTCATTCGCCAGCGCATCACACGCCGCGTCGATACGCTGGACTTGCAGCGCCGGCGCCTGGCCTTTCAGCGGGCAGCGCCCACACCGCGCTTTGTGCAGGTGCGGGTGCAGGGCCTGCGGGCCGACCAAAATGGGTACGCTGAGCGGTTTTTTCGGCGCGAGGGCAAGACCTATAACCTAGACGACCTAGAGGAAGGCTACTACCGCCTGGCCGCCGACGACTACTTCCGCAACATCTACCCGCGCATTCGCTACGATGCCGCGCAGCAGGGCTACGTGCTCTCGGTAGATGCCCAGCAAAACAACAATGTAGCGGCCGAGGTAGGCTTTGCGCTCAGCACGCGGCCCATCGACAATCTGTACTTCGGCATTGAGTTTAAGTACTTGCGCAGCCTGCTCTACTCGGTGGGCGCCAATGTGAGCCTAGGGCGCTTTTACAACGGGGTGCAGGGCAATTTTCGCATCAATGTGCCGGGGCGCGTTCCCTTCTTTGTGCAGCCCCAGATTACGTACAACCAGTGGGACTACCAGAATACGGGCGGCCTGCTGGGACGCGACGCGCTGAGTACTCCTGTGCGGCAGCAAGACACCAAAATAGGTGGCCAAGTTGGTATCTCGCCTCGCTACCGTGCCCGCGTGGTGCTCGACCTAGGGGCCTTTTACAACGTGGATAACTACTCGAACACCGCCGAGTTGAACTCAACTGATGTACTGGCGCGCACTTCGTTTAAGGGTGGCACGGCCGCCGTTCGGTTCGACCGCAACTCGCTCAATCGTAAGCAGTATGCCGTAGCAGGCCGGCGCTACGTGGTGAGTGTGCGCGGCGTCACGGGTACAGAGACGTTTACGCCCGGCACCAGTTCGCTGCTGCAAGCCGAGGCCAGCCGCCACCACGACTGGCTACAAGTGCGGGCAACCTACGAGCGCTACGTGCCGCTCAAAGGCGACAAGCATGTCTGGGGCTACTTTGGCGAGTTGGTGGCTAGCACCCAAGGCCGCTTCCTCAACTACCGCTCGTCGCTCACCAGCGCCCCGGCGTTTGCGCCGCTGACCGATTCGCGCACGCTATTTCTAGACAACTACCGCTCGCCACGCTACGTGGCCGTGGGTCTGCGCTACAACCAGCCGGTTTTTGGCAGCTTCGAATGGCGCTCCGAGGTATATGCGCACCTCAACTACAACCAACTGGAAGATGTCACCCAGTTGGCTGAACTACGCCGGGGCCTGAGCCGCCCCTACCTCACGGGCTCCACGGGCCTCGTTTTTACCACGCCCGTGGGCCCCCTAGCCGTGCACGCTGTGTACTACGACGACCCACATCACCGCTTTGCGATATATGGGCACCTAGGGTACATTTTATTTCGCAGCCGCGCGCTGGAGTAAGAGGGGTATGCCCCCGGTTCAAGCCTCCCCCACTACTGGCCAGCCTTCTTCAGTATAATCGACCTTGCTCAAGAGCATAACCCGGCGCGAGTAGCCCTGCTCGTCGTTGATGGCGTCGAAGGTGGGCTGCTCGCGGTCGATGGCGTGATAGAGTAGCCAGTCTTGGCCGTGGGCATCGGTGACGAGTGAGTTGTGGCCCGGCGCTTGCCAGCGAGCATTCTCGGTGAGGATGGTACCATCCGTGCCCGTAGCTTGGGCCAGGGTTTGGTAGGGGCCAGTAGCCTGGCGGGCGCGGGCCACTAGCACCGCGTAGTGAGCATCGGGGCCGCAGCAGTTATCACCCGAATAAAACAAGTAATACCAACCAGCCCGGTAATGCACCCAGCTCCCTTCTATAAGGTGCCCATAGGCAGTAGGGCCAGCCGCGGGCTTAGGCACTACTACTACCTGGGTTGTTGAATCGGGCGCGAAAGCCATGCCGTCGGCGGCTAGCTCGCGCACGCGCAACGGCCCAAAGCCCGAGCCCCAAAATAGCCATTGCCGGCCATCGGCTGGGTCCACGAAGCGCATGGGGTCGATGTTTTCAAAGTCCGTTCCACCCGCCAGCAGCGGTTGCCCACTATCAATGAATGGGCCTTCGGGGCGGTCGGCCACGGCTATGCCCAAGCAATGACCTGCCGCCGGGTCGTTGGGCTGCGCCGAATAGTACATCAGGTAGCGGCCATCGGGATGGCGGCTCACGTCGGGTGCCCAAAAGCGCTGGCTCGTAGCGGCCCAAGTAGGCTTAGCAGGCAAGGCTTCCCCTAGGTGCTCCCAGGTAGCGAGGTCGAGCGAACGCGCGACCTGAAAATTCAGAATCTGGCCCGCGCACTTGGTCTGGGTGGCGTAAGCATAGTAGTAGCCGTCGGGTGCCCGCAGCACGCTGGGGTCCGGAAAGTCAGCGTCGAATACTGGATTTTGGTAGGTCATGCGGTGGCAAGTTGTAGTAGCACTTCCAGAATGGTATCGGGCGCCTCTAGGGGCAGCAAGTGGCCAGCCTCTGGCACCACTAGCAGCGGCGAGCCAGCCGGCAGCAAGGGCAAGGTTTGCTGCTGCTGGGCAGCCAGCGGAATGGCATGGTCGGCGTCGCCCACCAGCAAGTGGCACGGCACCTGAATGGCCGGCATCAAGGCTGAAATATCTTCTTTCGAGCCCTGCTCTAGCCAAGCATTCCAGGCGGCTTGGCTGGTGCGGAGGTTATCGGCAATTACCTGCTGCCGTGCTTCCTTGGTTACTGGACGGATAACAATCTTGGTCGCCGTTTTTTCGGCTTCTAAGTGTTGGCCATACGCTGCTAAGCTAGCGGCCCGGTCGTGGTCGCTGATGGGCTCGGGGGTGGGCGGCGAAGGCGACAGCAGCACTAGCGCCCGCAGCCCAGCCGGCTGGGCTGCGGCCAAGGCCAGCGCAATTTTGCCGCCCATGCTGTGCCCTATCAGCACGTACGCTTCCAGCTGCTGCTGTGCTACATAGCTAGCTACCCAATCGACGTAGCTCGCCACCGAATAGTCGAAGCCTACAGGCGCAGCTTGCTCCCCAAAGCCTGGCAAGTCGGGCGCCAGCAAGCGCGAGCCAGCGGGCAGCAAGTCCCGAAGGTGGTTGTATTCGTGGCCGGCACCGGCCCAATAATGAAGCGCGAGATAAGTAAGCACAATTAATAAAGCTCCTAGGGCCCCGCACTGCCGGGACTACGGGCGTAGGTCTATACGCGCGGCCCAGCTAGGCGGCTACTTAAGCCAGACGCTAGATAGTGGAATTAGCCGCCGAGTGCTTATCTTGCACTAGCTACGTCCGGCTACCTAGGTAATATTTTAGCACTATAGCTAGCCATTACCTCGCAAAGCAGCGACGTGCAACGGCCCGCTGGTTGATTAAACTTCGATTTTAACCAAAACTTGGCTAGCTTCATAGCTACCAAGGACTTTGGAAAGAATATTTTTTACTCTCCAGCCACCATTCTTGCATTACTCGCGGCCAGGCCGTTACATTTGGCTCGATTATCGCGGGCTTCATCTACTGCTCACTCCTCCGTTTTTTACCCTTAGCTGCATACTATCGACCAAAGCTCTACGTTCTCCTAATCCGTAGTCCTTTATGGAACCCCTGCAGCCGAGCGATTCTGCGCTCATCGCCCTTTATTTGGCTGGCCACGAGTCGGCCTTCGCCCAGCTGCTCCAGCGCCATCAGGCGCGGGTCTTCACCACTATCCACCTAGTGGTGCGTGACCAAGACGTAGCCGACGACCTTACCCAGGATACCTTCATCAAGGCTATCCACACCCTCAAGAGCGGGCGCTACCAAGACGAAGGCAAATTTGCCTCGTGGCTCTGCCGCATTGCCCACAATTTGGCCATTGATGCCTTCCGGCGCGCAAAAAGAGCCCCTCAAACGAGCCTCGATGACAACATCGGGCTCGCTAATTCGTTACATCTTTCAGAAGAGCCGGCCGACGATATACTCGGCCGCGAAGAAAGCCATGCGCAACTGCGTCAGCTTATTCAGGAGCTGCCGGCGGCGCAGAAAGAAGTGCTGCTCATGCGCCACTACGGCGATATGAGCTTTCAGGAAATTGCCGACGCAACCGGCGTTAGCATTAATACGGCCCTCGGCCGGATGCGCTATGCGCTCATCAATTTGCGGAAGAAAATGGCCGCACATTCCCTTTTGTATGATACAAACCTTACCCCACCCGACGTTGCTTCGCTACGTCTACAACGAATTGCCAGCTGATGAGCAACACGAAGTCGAAGACGCGCTGCTGCATGACCCTGAGTTAGCAGCAGCGTGCGCTGACTTACTACTCGCGCAGCAAGCGCTCAACGGCCTAGTTCGTGAACCCAAATCAACTACCACCGCTAACATCCTCCAATATTCGCGAACATTTTTACGCTAATTAACTTACGGGAAGTGCGCTAATTACGGCTTCGCAACAGCGAATGCCTACCTGCTCGGCAGCGTAGGCCCCGCTTTTTGCGTTCTGCTAATTCGCGCACTTTTTGCATTTCTAGGTATGACTCGCCCCGAACGGTTCCGCCGGTTTCTCGACTACTTTACTACGCACTACCCCGAGCCGCGCACCGAGCTGGCCTACCGCAACCCCTACGAGCTTATTGTGGCAGTGGTGCTGAGCGCGCAGTGCACCGATAAGCGCGTGAACCAGGTGATGCCTGCGCTGCTAGAGCAGTTTCCGACTGCGGCCGAGCTGGGCGCGGCTTCGGCCGACGATATTTTTCCATTTATCCGCAGCGTTTCCTACCCCAATAACAAGGCTAAGCACTTGGCAGGCCTAGGTCGGCTCCTGATGGAGGAGTTTGGGGGCGAGGTGCCGAGCACCATCGAAGAGCTACAACGCTTGCCGGGCGTGGGCCGCAAAACAGCCAACGTGGTGGTATCGGTTATCTATAACCAGCCCGCGATGGCTGTTGACACGCACGTGTTTCGGGTGTCGCACCGGCTAGGGCTAGTACCCAAAACGGCTACCACACCACTAGCCGTTGAGAAAGGGCTGGTGAAGTACACGCCCCAGGAGCTGATTCCGAAGGCCCACCACTGGCTAATCTTGCACGGCCGCTACATCTGCGTGGCGCGCACGCCCAAGTGTAGCGTGTGCCCGCTCACCGATTTTTGCGCTTATTACCAGAAGCTTGCGCAAGCACAAGCGATAGGTTAGCCCATCCCTAAAGCTGAAGCTTGCTACCAGAGGCAGCATGACTATCAGGGGCATCACTAGTAGCGCTGTTCGGAAGGCAATCCTTGCTCTTACCAACGAGTAGCATAAGCACCTAGGCAGTGAGTAGAAGCCACGCCCAGCCGTGAGGTTTCTATGGATATATTGCGCTACCACTTGCTAGCTGCGCCGCTATGCCGCTGCTACCGAGCTTGGTACGCCGCTCACTTCCTCCTGCTTCTGCTATGTTACCAAAACTGCTTATCGGCGGGGCCAGCTGGCTCGCGCTATCCGCGTTTCTTCACTACCAAGCAGCGGCCCAGAGCATTAGCAACTCAGATTCCTTAGCAGTGGCGGCGGCCGTCACGGCAGCTACGCAGCACTATGCCGAAGACGTGCAGCCGGAGTCGGTCTTATTCAACGGCCCAGAATACGTCAACAATACCCTGCCGACTACTATCGGGCATCAATTTTTGGGGAGCGCGGACCCTCGGCCGGGCACGGCAACTTACTACAACGCTCGCTTTCAAGACCTAGCGCTGCGCTACGACCTGGAACTCGACCGAGTAGTGCTAACGTACCCCAACCAAATTGCGCATATTGTGCTGGTGCCAGAAAAGCTCGATGCCTTTTCTATTGGCGACCAGAAATTTATACACATCCTGAGCGACTCTTCAGCGAGGGCAGGCTTGGTGTTGCCAACGGGCTTTTATGAGCTACTGCAGCCTGGCCCGGTAAGCCTACTAGGTCGCCACACAAAGTACCTCCAGCAATCGGTGGTGCATCAAAGCTTACAGTTCGAGTTCAAGCAGCTTGATAAGCTCTTTGCCCGCACCAGCGGCACCACGGTGGAGGTAAGCCGCCTAAAAGATTTGTTGGCCCTGCTGCCCGCGCACAAGCCCGAAGTGCAGCGCTATGCCCGCCAGCAAAAACTGCGCTTTACGGCTGCGCAGCGCGAAGCCTCCGCGCTAAAGGCTCTGCGCTATTACTACACTGTAGCACAGTAGTTGGGGCTTGGCGGGCCCTTGGCACGGCTCGGTGGGCCTAGGTGTGGTGTGTGCGGTTTCTATTCTTCCTTTTTGCTTTCTATGCTCCGTTTCTACCCGTTTGCGCTGCTGCTGGTTGGGCTACTGCTAGGTCGCTACAGTGCAAGTGCCCAGCAAGCTTCGCCTTCCATAAGCGGCGATTTTCGCAACTTACGCTTCGAGCAATTTGCGCAGCGCGTAGAGGCGCAGACCCCTTACCGCTTCTACTTCGACCCGGCTTTGCTGGACAGCGTGACGGTGCAGGTACAAGCCGACGGCTTACCACTGGTAGCCATACTCAGGCAGTTATTTGAACGCTCTTCGCTGCGCTTCGCCATAGATGAGGCAACCAACCGGGTGTTTATTACCCCCGACTACCCTCTGCAAACGCGACTACCCGACAATCTTTTTCAAGCCAGCCCAGCAACAGCACCCGAGCCGTCTGTTGCCCGCACGGGTGCTACACCAGCCAGAGCCGACCAACCAGCGGCCGTTGGCACGTCTGAGTTTAAGGTTTATGAGATAGGGTCGCGCCAAGCGGCGCCAAGCGGCCGGGCTACTCTGACGGGTGTAGTTCGCATTGGCAAGGAGCCAGTTTTGGGGGCAGCGGTATTTGTAGAATCACCCAATATCGGCACGGCCACCGACAAGCAGGGCGCCTATTCGCTTACGCTGCCGGTGGGCCGCTACAACCTCAATATCCGTGGCCTTGGCATTAGCCCAACGCGGCGGCAGATATGGGTGCACGCCAATGGCCGCCTTGACCTAGAAGTGTTACCCGCTGCTACCTCGCTCCGTGAAGTAGTAGTGCAGGGCCAGAAAGAGGGCAACGTACGCGGCATGCAAATGGGCGTACAAAAACTTGACATCAAAATTATTAAGCAGGTACCCACCGTGTTTGGGGAAGCCGACTTGCTGCGGGTAGTAACGGCGCTGCCGGGCGTAAAAACCATTGGGGAGGGTAGCACGGGCTTTAGCGTACGCGGGGGCGGCACCGACCAGAACCTCGTGTTATTTAATGGGGCCACGATTTATAATCCGGCGCACTTATTTGGCTTCTTCTCTGCCTTTAACCCCGACGCGGTGCAGTCGGTAGAGCTGTACAAAAGTGCTATTCCGGTCCGCTACGGCGGGCGCCTGGCCTCGGTGCTGGAGATAGAGGGGCGCGAAGGCAGCCGCAAGAAGTTTGGGGGCTCGGGCGGTATTGGCTTGCTAACTAGCCGGCTGGAGCTGGAAGGGCCCCTACGCCAGGGCAAAGGCTCCTTCTTGGTGAGTGGGCGCACTTCTTATTCCGACTGGCTGCTGCACCAAGTACCTAGCCCGACCCTGAAGAATAGCTCAGCCTCGTTCTACGACCTAAGTGCCTACCTCACGTACGACCTTGATGATAAGAACTCACTGGCTGCTACGGGCTATATGAGCCACGACCGGTTCAGGCTAGCCACCGATACTGTTTATGAGTACCGCAACACAGCGGCCGCGCTCAAGTGGAAGCACACATTTAGCCCGCAGCTGGTAGGCACGGTTACAGGCACTTATAGCCGCTACGGCTTCAATCTAAAGACGACACGCAACGAGTATTCGGCCTCGACTTTTGATTATAACATCAACCAGGCCGCCGTGCAGGCTGACGCTAGCTACCTATGGCGCGCCAAGCACACGCTGGATTTTGGGGCCAGCACGCTGCTCTATAACACCGCCCCGGGCAACCAACAACCCCTGAGCGATAAGTCGCTGCTGCTGCCTACTGTTATTCAGCACGAGCGAGCACTCGAAAGTGCGTTGTACGTGGCCGACCGCTTTGACGTCAGTACACGCTTTGCGGTGGTGCTAGGGCTACGCTACTCCTTTTTTCAGGCCCTAGGGCCGCGCCAAGTGCGCGATTATGCACCAGGTCTTTCGCGTAGCGAAAGCACCGCGACTGGCACCACCGACTACAGCGGGGGCCAAGTGCTGGCCAACTATGGGGGACCCGAGTGGCGCTTTTCGGCCAAATATGAGCTGACAAGCAACTCGTCGGTGAAACTCAGCTACAACCGCACGCGCCAGTATATCCACCAGCTCACCAATACGACTGTGGTGTCGCCCACCGACAGCTGGAAGCTGAGCGACGGCTATATCCGCCCGCAGGTAGGCGACCAGTTTGCCCTAGGGTACTACCACAACTTCAAGCGCAACACCGTCGAGTTTTCGGTAGAAGGCTACTACAAGCGCATTCACGATTTTCTGGACTATAAGAGTGGTGCCGTGCTGCTGCTAAACCCGTACCTCGAAACCGATGTGGTGAATGCCGAGGGCCGGGCCTATGGGGTAGAGGTGCTGCTACGCAAAAACGTGGGCAAGATAAACGGCTGGCTCAGCTACACCTACGCCCGCTCGCTGGTGCAAGTGAACACGGCTACCGACCAAGTAAATAATGGTGCCTGGTACCCAAGCAACTACGATAAGCCGCACGATGTGACACTGGTGGGCAACTACCGCTTTTCGCGGCGCTTTAACACCTCGCTCAACTTCAACTACAGCACGGGCCGCCCCATCACGCTGCCACTGGCTAAGTACTACATCGACAATGCCTACCGCGTGTACTACTCGGACCGCAATGCTTATCGAGTACCCGACTACTACCGCATCGATTTTGCCATCAACTTCGAGGGAAACCACCGCATCAAGAAGCTAGCGCACAGTTCTTGGACTGTTGCTATCTACAATCTGACTGGGCGGCGCAACCCCTATTCGGTTTACTTTCAGTCAACGGGGGGGCAGATTAAGGGCTATAAGCTCTCCATTTTCGGGCAGCCCATTCCTACGCTCACGTACAATTTTCGTTTCTGATGCGCACTTCACTTACTCTCACTCCGCGCGCGTACTGGGCAACAGGCTTGGTGCTGCTAGGGCTAGGCGGTTGTGTCGACGCTTACCTGCCCGACGTCATCAGCGCCCCCAGCAGCTACCTAGTGGTCGATGGCTTTATCAATGGCAACGGCGCCACGCGCATCAAGCTCTCGCGCACGCAGAATACCACAGCTACCACCTCCGCGCCCCCGCCCGAGACCAAGGCCACGCTCTACATTGTGAGTGCGGCGGGCACCCGCTACGCGCTGCGCGAGCAAAGCGCAGGCTTTTACCAATCTGACAGCTTAGTGCTCAGTCCTGGCCAGTACCAGCTACGCATCAGCACGGCCGGCGCTAACCCCGCCACCTACGAGTCGGCCCTGGTGCCACTCAAGGCCACGCCTCCCATTGACAAGCTCGGCTGGCAGCGGACAGGCAACGAACTACGGGTGCTTTTGAACACGCGCGATGCCACCCAGCAGACCCGCTACTACCGCTGGAAATTTCTCGAAACCTGGGAGTTCAATGCTACTTACAAGTCGTTTTTGGAGTATTACCCCAGCCGAGGGGAAGTTGCCGCACGCACCACCCCCATCTACACTTGCTGGCGCACCGAGCAGCCGACGAGCATCAGGCAAGCCACTTCGGTACAGCTTAGCCAAGATGCATTGGTCGACCACGCCGTGCTGAGCTTCTCTGACCGGGCCGAGCGCCTCAAGATTCGCTACAGTGTGCTCGTCACACAGTATGCCCAAACCGCCGAAGAGTTCGCTTACTACGAGCAGCTACGCAAAAACACCGAGGCCATCGGTACCGTCAACGACCCCTTGCCGGTGCAACTCACTGGCAATGTGCGCCGCACGGGTGGGGCTACCAGCGAGCCCGTGCTGGGCTACGTGAGCGCCCACACCGTGCAGCAGCGGCGCCTCTTCATCAACCGCGCCGAGCTGCCGCTACCAAATGACTGGCAGTTCGACTCTCCTGTTGCCTGCAAGCTCGACTATGAGGACCTGACCGCTTATGACCCTCCCCTTGCTGTGCCTTACACCAAGACCTATAGAGACCCCAACTACTACGTACCCACCGACTACTTCTACAGTTTAATAACTAGCGATTTAGCAGGCTATTACGGCGCACCGCGCGAGTGCGTGGACTGTCGTACTCGCGGCAGCATCACAAAGCCTAGTTTTTGGTAGCTAGCCGCTTGGGCCAGCTGCTTATTCACCCTCTTTCTTGCGAACTAGTGCGCTTTCTTCCTACCTCGCGATTATTCAGAGCTGGCAGCCTTGCCCTGGTGCTGCACCTCGCGGCGGCCTCCCTAGGTTGCGCCCAATCCACCGCCTCGGTAGCTACCCTGAGCCAGCGTTTTCAGCAGTACAGCCAACAAGCACTGACCGAGCAGCTTTTTCTGCACCTCGACCGCCCAGCCTACGTGGCCGGCGAAACAATGTGGTTTAAGGCCTACGCCGTGGATGGCACCTACCACCGGCCGCTGCCCATGAGCAAGGTCGCCTATGTAGAAGTGCTGGATGCTGCCCAGCGTCCCGTGCTGCAAGCCAAGATTGCGCTGGTGCGGGCAATGGGCCAAGGCTCCTTTGAGCTACCCGCCGAGCTGGCCACCGGCCGCTACCTAGTACGCGCCTACACCAACTGGATGAAGAACGCCGGGCCCGATTTTTATTTTCAGTGCCCAGTGGCAGTAGTAAATACTCGCGAGCCTAGGCCAGCCCCAGCGCCTGTGGCTGGCCTAGGCTACGATGTGCAGTTTTTCCCCGAAGGAGGGCAGTTGGTGCGGGGCCTACCGGGGCGCGTGGCGTTCAAGATTGTTGACCGCCTCGGCAATAGCGTAGCCGCTACCGGTACTGTGGCTGATGCCAGCGGCGCCACCATTACAACCTTTCGAACGCTACGCTACGGGCTGGGAAGCTTTTTGCTCACGCCTGCTGCGGGAGGCGGGACTTATACCGCCACCGTGCGCCTGCCGGGGGGGGCAGTCATCACCAGTAAGCTGCCCGTGGTAGCCGAGCAAGGGTACACCTTGCTCCTAACCGATACCAGCCCTACCCAGCTTACCGTGGCGGTTCAGGCCAAGCCAGCCGGGTCAGCTCAGCCGCTACAGCTACTTGCCCACACGGGCCAGCAGGTGACAGCGGCGGCCGAAGCCGCGCTGGTCAACGGCCAGGCAACGTTTCAAATCAGCAAACAGCTGCTGCGACCGGGCATTACACATTTCACGGTATTCAGTGGCCGGCAGCCGGTGGCTGAGCGCCTGTACTTCCGGCGGCCTACGCGGGCCCAGCTGCTGGCCATACAAGGCAGTGCCTCAGCTACCTCCTTGGGGCAGCGCAGCCAGGTGAGCCTACGGGTAGGCGCCTCCCAGCCAGCCGCGCTGTCAGTGGCTGTGTACCGGGTCGATTCTCTGGTCGCCAGCGCCCCAGCCGACATTAGCAGCTACTTATTGCTGGCGGCCGACCTCAAAGGGGTTGTCGAAGACGCCGGCTATTATTTCCGCGACTCCAGCGCGGTAGCCGGGCAAGCCGCCGACAACCTGATGCTGACGCACGGGTGGCGACGCTTTCGCTGGGACGCCGTGCTAACCGGGCAGCCACCCGCGGCTGTGTACCCGCCCGAGCTTAATGGCTACGTCTTACAAGGGCGCGTGCGGCACGCAACGGGTGCCCCAGCGGCAGGAATACCCACCTACCTATCGCTGCCAGGTCGCACGTTCTGGTTTGGCAGTACGGTGAGCCACACCGACGGCCTAGTGCAGTTTGAAATGCCTCACGCCTACGGGCTCCGCAAGCTGGTGCTACAAACCAATCCTGCGCTTGACAGCACAACCCGAGTCGAGCTTCTAAGCCCTTTTGTGGCCGGTGGCGGCGCTACTGCCCCGGGCTTGCCGCCGCTTCCTAGCCGCTGGGCTGCTTCCCTCACCGAGCGACACTTGCAGGCGCAGGTAACGCAGGCTTTTCCAGTGCCGCCCCGCTACCAAACAGTACCCCTCGACACCCTGGCCTTTTATGGCCGCCCTACCGAGCACTATCGCCTAGATGACTACACCCGCTTCCCTACGCTCGAAGATGTGATGCGCGAGTATGTGCCGGGTGTGCTGGTGCGCAAGCGCAAAGACGGCTTTCATTTTCTGGTAACGGACCGGTTGCGCCATCTTATTCTTAAGGAAAATCCCTTAACGCTGCTCGATGGCCTGCCCCTCTTTGACCTCAATAGGCTCATGGCGTTAGACCCTTTGAGAATCAAGACGCTTGATGTAGTAGACAGCCGCTATTTTATTGGGCAGCAAGTGTACGACGGGCTAGTGAGCTACCGCACTTACAAAGGCGACCTAGGGGGCTACCCGCTCAATCCGCACGCGCTACTTGAAGAGTACGAAACGATGCAAGTGCCCCGCGAATTTTATGCCCCGCGCTACGAAACGGCCGCACAGCGGCAGAGCCGCCTGCCCGACTTGCGCAGTCTGCTCTACTGGAACTCTACCGTTGACGTATCGGCCGGCCAGCCGCAGACCCTTACGTTCTTTACCTCCGACCAAGCTGGCCGCTACCTAGTAGTGGCTCAGGGCATTGCACCCGATGGCCGCCTAGGTAGCACCAACTTTTCTTTCGAAGTAAAGCCAACTTTATAAGGCAGCAGTTCTGAGTCGCGCCGTCCTAGGTTTAGGTAGCCGCCAGCACTTCCGGGTCGTTGTGAGCCGGCGAGTTTACCCGCGTGGTGATGGCGTATTCACGCATCAAGTTCGTGTCGTAGGGCACCAGCAGTTGCTGATGCTGCGCAGCGCTGAGGTCGTCGGCCAGCCAGGCGTGCTCGGCTTCGGGGCCAGGCAAAATGACGGGCATGCGGTTGTGCAGCTTGGCCATTAGCTCGTTGGGCTCAGTGGTGATGATAGTGAACGTGGGGTGCACCTCGCCCGAGGCACGGTCGACCCACTCATCCCAAAGCCCGGCGAAGGCAAACGCCTCCTCGCTTTTCAGCAAGATGCGGTGCGGAATCTTGCCCCGCTCGGTAGCCTGCCACTCGTAGAACGAATCGGCGAGCACCAAGCAGCGCCGCCGCGCCAGCAACTGCCGAAAGCTGGGCTTTTCACCTAGGGTTTCGGCGCGGGCATTGATAGGCTTAGGTCCTCCGGCGGGGTCCCGGCTCCAGCTTGGTACCAAGCCCCAGTTCACCAGCTGAATTTGGCCGGGCGTGGCATTGGTAATAATGGGCAGCGCCTGCGAAGGCGCGGCATTGTAGTTGGGCGCGGGGGCAGCGGCTTCCTTTGCGTTGAAGCGCTTAGCTAACCCAGGTGCTGGGGTGATAACGGTATAACGGCCACACATAAAAATGTCATGCTGAGCCTGCGAAGCATCTTATCACGCTCGCCACGGCACTGGTTCGTTATTTCTAACGTTTGCGCGACGTGATAAGATGCTTCGCAAGCTCAGCATGACAGCATAAGCGAGCTTACTCGGGACGATTACTTATATAGTTGCTCGTAGTATTCCTTGGCCATGCGGCCACTCTCGAAGGTGGGCTCTACGTCTTTCATAGCTGCCTTGCGAATTTTGGTAAATTGCTCTGGCTTATCGTAGTACAGGGCCACAGCTTTTTCGAGCACATTGTACAGCGTGTTGGCCTCGATGGTGTCCTTTTCGGTTTCGTGCAGCTTCTCATCGGCGTGCTCAATGATGAAGCAGTTTTCGCCATCCTTGGCAAACTCTGGAATCCAGCCGTCGGCGATGCTTACGCTCACGCAGGCATTCATAGCGGCGGTCATGCCGCTGGTGCCGCTGGCCTCGCGGGGGTAGCGCGGGGTGTTCAGCCACAGGTCGGAGCCCTTTTTCAGCTCGGCCGACAGCGCTAGCTCGTAGCCTACCAGCACGGCGCAGCGCTTCAGCTCCTTAGTGGCCTTTATGATGTTATTGAAGGTATCAATGGCACCAAAATCCTTCGGATATGGCTTGCCAGCCCAGATAACCTGCACGGGGCGCTTATCATCGGTCACAAGCTTTTGAAACTTCTCAAAGTCGCGCAAGATGAGGTCGGCGCGCTTGTAGCTAGCAAAGCGGCGGGCCCACACAATGGTAAGTACCTCCGGGTCTAGCACAGTGCCGGTTTGGTCGGCCACGGTTTTAAATAGCTCCTTTTTCAGCTCCTTCTTGCGGGCCAGCAGGGCCGTATCATCTTTACCCTTGGCCGCGGCGGCCAGTTGTGGGTCGCGCCAGTAGGTACCGTTTTGGGCGTTGGTAATAGAAATGATGGGGCAAATGCCTTCGTAGTGGCCCCACATTTCGTTGGCCACGCGGCCGTGCACCTTACTCACGCCGTTGGCCTTCTTAGCGAAGCGCAGGGCAGTAAGCGTGTAGTTGAGCGAGTCGCCCTCGACGCGGGCGGCTTGGCGCACTTCCTGCTCGGGCACGCCGCAGAAGAACGACATCTTCTGGAGCAACGCCATCGGGTGTTCCTCGTTACCGGCTAGCTCGGGCGTGTGGGTCGTGAAAACCAAGCGCTTCTGCACCTCGGCTAGGTTGCGGCCGTGCTTCTCAAACAGGTAAAATGCCAGCGGCAGGCCGTGGCCCTCGTTGAGGTGGTAGAGGTCAGTTTGGCGACCTAGGACGTCGAGCAGCTTGCCACCACCAATGCCCAGCAACATGCTTTGGGCTACGCGGGCGGCGGTATCCGGGTCGTAGAGGTGATGCGAAATGGTGCGTGAGATAAAGTCGTTCTCCTCAATATCAGTGGTGAGGAAGAACATGGGTGCCGTGCCAAACGTCTCGGGCGCCAAGTATAGTGCCTTCACATGCACCTCGGCCTCGTGGATGATAATGGGGAACACGATGCCCGTGTCTTGCAGAAAAGAATAATTCTTTTCGATAAAGGCCGGTTTCATGCTCTGGTCGGCGTCGCGCACTTGGTCGTAGTAGCCGTAGGTCCACAAGATGCCGATGCCTACGAGGTTTTGTTTGAGCTCGTAGGCCGAGCGCATGTGCGAGCCGGCCAGAAAGCCGAGGCCGCCTGAATACGACTTGAGGGCCTGGTCGAGGGCAAACTCCATTGAGAAGTAGGCCACAGACGTCTTGTATTTGGCGGCCGGCGCGGGGGCCTTAAACTGAAATGCCATAGGGAAAGAAAAGGGCAAGTAGGTGCTTGCCGGTTAGGGTAGTTGGATAACGCAAAGGAAGGACCTAGGGCCGAAAGAGCGGCCAAGAACAATTTTACCGAAAACGATTTCGGTGAGCCCTTACGTACTTTGCCGTACGGCTGGTTACCCGACCAGTTTTCTTTTGCTTCCCTATCCCCTCCCCCATGCGCACGTTTTCTCGCTCGCTCCGCGCTGCTGCGGTAGCTGCCTGCCTGCTGCCCACGCTGGCTCAGGCTGGTTCGCTGGTTTCTGGCCCCAGTGCCACCTCGGCCCAACCGGCCGCCAAAGCCAGTCCTATCACCCGCATCGACCCTACCAACTGGTTTGTGGGCATGAAAAACCCCAAACTACAGTTGCTGGTGAATGCACCCGGCATCGCGAGTAGCCAAGTGAGCCTGGCCACCTACCCCGGCGTCACGCTCGAGGGGTTTCAAAAGCTCGAAAGCCCCAACTACCTGCTGGTGAACCTCACCATAGGCCCGCAGGCGCAGCCCGGCCAGCTCAAGCTTCAGTTCAAGGGTAACAAAAGCTTTACCTACAACTACGAGCTGCGCCCGCGCAACCAGGATCCGGCGCGCGTGCAGGGCCTCACGCAGGCCGATTTTATTTATTTCCTGATGCCCGACCGTTTCTCGAACGGCAATACCAAAAACGACGTGGTGAAGGGCACCCGCGCCCCGCGCATGAGCCGCGACTCGATGTACGCCCGCCACGGCGGCGACCTCAAAGGCATCGAAAACCACTTTGCCTACATCAAGCAGTTGGGGGCCACCGCCATCTGGCCCACGCCCATCATCGAGAATGACATGCCCAAGGCGAGCTACCACGGCTACGCCGTGACGGACTGCTACAAAGTAGACCCGCGCTACGGTACCAACCAAGAGTACGTACAGTTTGTCAAAAGCGCGCACAACCAGGGGCTTAAGGTGATTCAGGACATCGTGCTCAACCACTGGGGCAGCTACCACCACCTGTTTCTGGACAAGCCGGCGGCCGACTGGTTCCACGCCTTCCCCACCTTCACGCGCAGCAACTACAACGCCTACCCCCTCAACGACCCCTACGGCTCACAACGCGACCGGATGCTCGAAAACGACGGCTGGTTTGACACCTCCATGCCCGATGTGAACCAGAGCAACCCCGCAGTCTCGACGTACCTGATTCAGAACTTCTTGTGGTGGGTCGAAACGACCGGCCTCGATGGCTACCGCATCGACACCTACCCCTATTCGGAGCCTAAATTCTTGATGGACTGGGGCAAGGCTATCGCTGATGAATACCCCAAGCTGGCGATGTTTGGCGAAGCCTGGGAAGGCACCGAGGCCGAGCAGGCGTTCTTCGCCCAGAATATCTTCCCGCCTGTCAATGGCTTCAAGTCGAACCTACCGGGCGTGCTCGACTTCCAAATCTGCTTCGGCATTGCCGATGTGCTGAAGGGCGATGGCGGCGACCTCACCAAGCTCTACCGCGCCTTGCAGGGCGATTGGATGTACACCGACCCCACCCGCAACGTGCCGTTTTTGGACAACCACGACATGAGCCGCTTCTACTCGGTTATTGGCGAGGACTTCGCCAAGTTTAAGATGGGCATTGCCTGGCTACTGACCTTGCGCGGCACGCCGCAGCTCTACTACGGCACCGAGGTGCTGATGAAGAACTTCTCGGACCCCGATGGCAAGGTGCGCGAGGACTTTCCCGGCGGCTGGGCCGGCGACAAAACTAACTACTTTGTGAACCGGCCGGGCCAGGCCGGCGAGGCCTTCGACTACGTGAGCAAACTGGCCAACTACCGCAAGTCGCACCCCGTGCTGTCGAGCGGCAAGCTGATGCAGTTTCTCCCGCAGGATGGCGTGTACACCTATTTCCGCTACACCGATGGTGCGTGCGTGATGGTGATTGCCAACAATACCAAAGACGAAAAGACCGTGGACGGCACGCGCTATGCTGAGCGCACGAGCGGTTTTTCGTCGGGAATGGAAGTAGTGAGTGGGGCAACTATTTCAGATTTGAAAACCCTGAAGGTGCCAGCACACACGGCTTGGGTGGTAGAATTGCGTAAGTAGACCCTACTTATGAAATTTTTCACCTTAGCGGCCGGCCTGCTGCTGGCCGCTTCAGCCTCTCCTCTCGTGGCCCAGACCCTCAACGACCCGAATACCACCGACGAAACCCCAGTAGATAATAAACTCATTATCTACCAGATGTTACCGCGGCTTTTCGGCAACAAAGTGGCCCTGAATAAGACCTACGGTACCATCCAGGAAAACGGCTGCGGTAAGTTCAACGACATTAATGACCTGGCCCTGACCAAAATCAAGGACCTAGGCGTGTCGCACGTGTGGTACACGGGCGTGCTCGAGCACGCCACCATGACGGCCTACCCCGCCGCCGGCCTACCCGCCGACGATGCCGATGTGGTAAAAGGCCGCGCTGGCTCGCCCTACGCCATCCGCGATTACTACAACGTGGACCCTGACCTGGCCACCGACCCCAAAAACCGCCTGGCCGAGTTTCAGGCCCTCGTGAAGCGGACGCACGCACACGGCCTGAAGGTCCTCATCGACTTCATCCCTAACCACGTAGCGCGCTCGTACAATTCTACTTCCAAGCCAGCGGGCGTGGTAGACCTAGGCGCGAAGGATGACAAGACCAAAGCGTTTGCCCCCAACAACAACTATTATTACGTGCCGGGCAAGCGCTTCGTAGTGCCGGCCGGCTACCAGCCCCTAGGTCCGCTACAAGGCCCACGCGAGGACAGCAAGTACGACGAGTTTCCGGCGAAAGCCACCGGCAACGACGTGTTTTCGGAGGCGCCCAGCGTCGATGACTGGTTTGAAACCATCAAGCTCAACTACGGTGTGGACTACCAACACGGCCGCAAAACGTACTTCGAGCCGGTGCCCGATACCTGGCTCAAGATGAAGGACATTCTAGTCTTTTGGGCCAAGAAAGACGTGGACGGTTTCCGCTGCGACATGGCCGAAATGGTGCCCGTCGAGTTTTGGGCCTGGGTTATTCCACAGATTAAGCAGGTGAAGCCCAGCATCGTATTCTTGGGGGAAGCCTACAACCCCAAGGAGTACGGCACTTATTTTACCAAGGGGCATTTCGATTTCTTGTATGACAAAGTGGGCCTCTACGACGGCCTGCGCCGCCTAATGCGCCAGGAAGGCAACATCGACGACATTACCCACGTCTGGAAAACGGAAAGCCGCGGCTTCGGCTCGCAGATGCTGCGCTTTCTGGAAAACCATGACGAGCAGCGCATTGCGTCCAAGGAGTTTGCTACCGACCCGCGCCGCGCCATCCCGGCCATGACTGTGTCGGCCACCCTAGGGTCGGGCCCGGTGATGCTGTACATGGGCCAGGACGTGGCCGAGCCCGCACACGGCGTAGCTGGCTTTAACACCGGCGACGGCCGCACCACGCTCTTCGACTACTGGGGCATGCCCGAGCACCAGAAGTGGATGAACCAAGGTAAGTTCGATGGTGCCAAGCTCAGCCCCGCCCAGAAGCAGTTGCATGACTTCTACAAACGCCTGCTCACGCTGGCGGGCAGCAGTGAGGCCATCCGCAAGGGTCAATTTTATGAGTTGCAGGATGCCAACTATCTCAGCAAGGAGTACGACCAGCACAAGCTCTACACCTTCGTGCGCTATACGGCAGGCCAAAAAGTACTGGTGGTCGTCAATTTCAGCGACACCCAAACGTACGCGCCTACCCTACTTCTTCCCGACGAGGTACAGAAACGCATGGGGCTCGACCCGCAGCGTTCGCACACCTACCGCGACCTGCTGAATGGCGGCGAGGCCAAAACTGACCTCAAGCTGAAGTTGGCGCCGCTGGCAGCACTGGTACTAGAAATTAAGTAGCGTCTACTAGTCAATACCTTATCTCAAATAGAAAAAGCTCGTCGGCGACGGGCTTTTTCTATTTAGGCCAGCCGTCAAAGCCCTAGGTACGTTTCCTGAATCGATTTCGGTGCTTACCTTTCTAGACTAAATATCCCACCCCACTTCCCCGTTTCCATCCAATGGCAGGCTCCGGCGTCACCATCGACAACCCTAATATGCGGGCTAAGCCGCGGCTCAGCTTCTGGCAAATCTGGAACATGAGCTTCGGCTTCCTAGGTATCCAGTTTGGCTTCGCGCTGCAAAACGGCAACATGAGCCGCATCTTCGAAACGATGGGCGCGCAGGAAGACAAACTGGCTTTCCTCTGGATAGCAGCCCCCACCACTGGCCTGCTGGTGCAGCCCATTATCGGCTACCTCTCCGACCGTACCTGGAGCCCGCGCTGGGGCCGCCGCCGACCCTTCTTTCTGATTGGGGCCATTTTCGCCTCGCTGGCGCTCACGGTAATGCCGCACGTGTCGGCGCTTTGGATGGCGGCCGGCATGCTGTGGATAATGGATTCCAGCATCAATATTTCGATGGAGCCATTTCGGGCACTAGTGGGCGACTTACTACCTAGCAATCAGCGCACGGCGGGCTTTGGCTTCCAAACATTTTTCATCGGTATTGGGGCCGTGGTGGGGTCATTGCTGCCCTACATCTACACCAATTATTTTCACTTCTCTAACGTGGCGCCAGCCGGCCAAATTGCGCCTTCGCTGAAGTACGCCTTCTACACCGGTGGCCTCGTGTATTTCATCGCCGTGGCCTGGACGGTGTTTACCACCAAAGAATACCCGCCCGTAGACCTAGCCGAGTTTGAGGCCGAGAAGCGCCGCACGGCGGGCTTCTGGAATGGTGTCAAGGAGTCGTTTGCAGGCATTGCCGACATGCCCCGCACCATGCGCCAACTCGCCATCGTGCAGTTCTTTAGCTGGCTGGCGTTGTTCTCGATGTGGATTTATGCTACACCGGCCATTACTAGCCACATCTACCACACCAGCGACACTACCTCGAAGCTCTACAACGAAGGTGCCGACTGGGTCAACGTCTGCTTCTCGGTGTACAATGGTGTGTCGGCCCTGGCTGCCTTAGCGCTACCTGCGGTAGCCCGCGCCACCAGCCGCCGCATCACGCACCTGCTTTGCCTGATGGCGGGCGGCCTAGGGTTGATTTCGATATACTTCATCCAAAACCCGCAGATGCTGCTCGTCTCGATGATAGGCGTAGGCATCGCCTGGGCATCTATTCTGTCGATTCCGTACGCCATGCTGGCCGGCGCGCTGCCCAGCAACAAAATGGGCTATTACATGGGCGTATTCAATTTCTTCATCGTGTTGCCGCAAATGCTAGCCAGTGTCACCCTAGGCTTCTTTACAAAGCAAGTGTTTGGGGGCGATTCAGCCCTTACGCTCGTCCTAGGTGGCTGCTCCATGATACTCTCGGGCCTGCTCACCCTACGCGTGCACGATGCCGACGACATCCGCTTGCCCAACAACCTAACGCCCGCCGAAAACCTCGCCTACGAGGCTTCGCTGGCTGATGCTAACCCAAACGTTTGATAGCATCGGTCAGGCAGCGCGCAGCGAAGCATAACACTTACGCTAAAAAAGCGCCGGCCCACCAGCCGGCGCTTTTTTTATTCCTCATGGCCTGGTACCGTTAGCGCTGGCGTAGCAAATGCGGCTTTGCGCTCCTGCTCTATTGCCAGTTGCTCGGCCTCCGAGGGCTGCTGGTCCATCTCGGTGAGGTCGGGCTGGCCAGCATCAACCCAGCAGGTATACCAAAAAGCCCCAATAAGCCGCGCTGCGTAGCGCAACTGCCGCTCCACCTGCCCATTGAGCCGCTGGTGATAGGTCTGGCTGAACTCGCGCGAGTAGGTGCGGATGGTTTGGCGGCCGCGCTGCTCGTAGCCGTATTTGCGGTCTTCGGTAAGCTCGGCCGTGAGCTGCCGCTCTACTGCGAATACCGAATCGACAGCGGCGTGGGCTCGCTCTACGGCAGCCCAGGCTGCTTCGGTGGGGTGGTCCAGGTAAGGCGCTGGGCCGGTGAGCAAGTCGTAGCCAGTGGCATTCAGCTCAGGCAGACGCGACTCCCAAAGCGCGTGGATGCCACGCTGGTTGGTAAGCTGGCCGTTGTAGTTGCGGGTGGTGTGCAGGGGCACGCAGGCATCGGCCACGTAGTGCCCTAGGTCGGCCGCGATGCGCAAGATGTTATCAGTGTCACGGTCGCGGAAGGCGGCCGTGAGCTGGCCTTTCATACGCGCTACCTGCCAGGGCACGATGCCGTGGCGCATCAGCGAGTCTTCGCCGCCCACCAGCGCCACCGCGTCGGCGTAGGCACGGGGCAGGCCTCGGCCGTGGCGCGTGAGGGCACTGTCGCCGTAGGCATCCACGTCGAGAAAATGGCGCGGGGCTTCGGTGGGCACCACCGTGCGGCGCGAGTCAGGCCGGGTCGCGTTAGTGGTGAGGTAGTCGATATTAGCCTTGAAAAATGGCAGCATCTCGGGCGGCAGCGTGTACACCGCCAACCGATTGAGCAGCCGGTGGCCATAGAAGCCCCAGGCGTGGACCGGACCAACCGATACTATTATTAATAAGAATATTACCAGGCACTTACCACTTGTTTTCACGTGCGCAAAGTACGCGCAAAGCCCGGATTCACAACAAGGAGCTAACGCTCGCTTCGCTGTAAATCCGGGCTTTACTTCGGACTTATTTTTTACCGCCGTCCGCCCCCGCCGGTCGGAAATTTCATGCGGTAGTCGTGCTTCACATCGCCCTTGCTGATGCGCGAAAGCTTACCCTTGAGCAGTTGCTTTTTAAAGGCCGATAGCTTATCGGTGAAGAGGATGCCCTCTAGGTGGTCGTATTCGTGCTGGATGATGCGAGCAGCCATGCCGCTAAACGCCTCTTCGTGAACTTGGCGGTTTTCATCTTCGTAGCGCAGCACAATGTCGGGGCAGCGCTGCACCAATTCGCGTACGCCGGGGATGCTCAGGCAACCTTCTTCAAAGCCCCATTGCTCACCGGTTTCGCTCAGCATCTGGGGATTGATAAAGGCGCGCTTTATGGGCACCTCGTCTGGACCAGCTTGAGTGGCGGCATCGAGCGGCTCGGTGGTTTCTTCGTCTTCGTCGGGCTCTACCATGGGGCCCGAATCCATGACGAACAACCGGATGCCCTTACCAATTTGAGGAGCGGCGAGGCCTACGCCGTGGGCCGAATACATCGTTTCGAACATGTCCTGCACCAACTGGCTCAGCTCTTGGGCCGGCAGGTCGGTGGGCAGGTCTTTGGCACGGGTTTTCAGTACTTGGTCGCCAACGGCAACAATCGGATAAATCATTAGCTAAGAGGGGATTCTAGAAAAGACTGCAAAATAAGGGTGGCGCTTACCTTATCTACGGTGGCCTTGTCTTGGCGGGCCTTGCGGCCTAGGCCACCCGCTAGCATAGCCTGCTTGGCTATACGCGAGGTAAAGCGCTCGTCGATTTCGTGTATTGGCACGTCGGGCAGTTCACGGCGCAGGCGGCGCAGCAGGCCTACCACAGCGCTAGTCGAGTCGGTAGGCTCGTTGAGCAAGGTGCGCGGCATACCCACTACGATGGCTTTGAGGGGCTCGCGCTGGTGATAAGCCAGCACAAACGCTACCAAATCCTTGCTGTGAATAGTGTCGAGCGGTGTGGCAATGATGCCGAGCGGGTCGGTGACGGCAAGGCCCACGCGCTTGTGGCCGTAATCGATGGCGAGGGTGCGGGCCATGCCGAAGAGATAAATGAAACAGATAACGGCCACTACTGGCCCACCGCAAAGATACGGGTGCTTGGCGGGCCTAGGTACCACTCAGCCTCTATAAGCCGACAGTATAGAGTAGGGTTAACTATCAATCCTGCTTATAAGGAAACGCCTATTTTTAGATTTGTCTACTCGACTAATACAGTACATTTTTTATAACTTAAATTATATAATGCTCGTCGTTGAAGAACACTTAAAGCTTACACATTAATTGAATTTTATTCGATAAATATCATTCTAATTGCCATATTTTCAGAATAACATGGCACTTAACATATAAAATCGTCTTACCCATACTACCCCTATAGTATGCCCTCAAAAATTGTATTAGCTTTGATATCAGGCTTGTCTTTTGCCTTTATAACAACTCTATTTTTTACTCTTTCTTATGGCTGCTTTGCTGCCAGCTTCGCCTTCCTCCAGCCCCTCAGTGGCCACGCCACACCCCGGCCATTTTGGCTCGCGGTGGCGCTGGGCAGTGCTGCTGGTGCTGGCATTTGGCAGTGGCTTGCTGGTAGCTAGCAATCCGTTTCGGCCTTCATCCGAAAACCCAGCGGGCACGGCCCGTGCCTACTTGCGCTTTAAGGAAATCCTGAGCTATGTGGACCGCGACTACGTAGACTCGGCCGATACGGAGGGGCTAACGGACTATGCCGTGGCTCGCATGCTCGAGAAACTCGACCCGCACTCGGTATATCTGCCCGCCAATGAGCGTGAGAAGGCCGATGCTTTCTTGAAAAGCAGTTTTGAGGGGGTAGGGCTAGACTTTTACTTTTTCCGGGATACGGCCACCGTATCATCGACGCTCCGTAGCGGCCCGGCCGAAGAAGCTGGCGTGCGCCTAGGTGACCAACTCTTGCGGGTGGGCACCAAAGAGGTAGCCGGCGTGCACCTCACTAGCAGCCAGCTCACGCAATTGCTGCGTGGTACCCGCGGCAGCGCGGTAGTACTGACGGTGAATCGTCCTGGTCAACCCGAACCCTTGAGCTTCACAGTAATGCGCCGGCGCTTACCCAGCCCATCGGTAGAGCCAGGCGCCGTGCTGGCCGACCAGCAAACGGGTTACTTAAAAATCAATCGCTTTGCGGGCAGCACCTACGATGAGTTCAAAACCGAGCTAGCCAGCTTGCGCCGCCAGGGTATGACGCGGCTGGTGCTCGACCTGCGAGGCAACCCCGGCGGCTACCTAGACCGCGCCACTCGCATGGCCGATGAGTTTATCGCGGGCTCGCGCAAGCTGGTATACACGGATGGTAAGGGCGAGCAATACGATACCCAAACCTATGCCCACGTACCCGGCGACTGGGAGCAAGGACCATTGGTAGTACTTGTGGATGAGAACAGCGCCTCGGCGGCTGAAGTACTAGCCGGCGCTTTACAAGACCATGACCGGGCTCTGCTGGTGGGGCGCCGCACGTTTGGCAAGGGCCTAGTGCAGCAGCCCATTGCACTGCAAGATGGTGGTGAACTGCGTCTTACCATTGCCCGCTACTATACGCCAGCCGGCCGCTGCATTCAAAAGCCTTATGGTGCCGATGCGGCTGCTTACCAGCACGAGCTAACCGAGCGCCAAAAGCGTGGCGAGTTCACATCGGCCGATAGCGTGCCCGTGGCCAAGGAGATGCGCTTTCTGACCGACCACGGCCGGGCGGTGTACGGCGGCGGCGGTATTGTACCCGACGTATTTGTGGCTCGTGACACAGTACTGAATTCCTCTTATTTCACGCATCTCTGCCGCCGTGGCGTACTGCGTGCCTACGCCTTGGCTTACTATGTGCATCACAAGACCGAGCTAGCGGCTCTACGCCCAGCGCAGTACCAGGCCACGTTTCAGCTATCTGATGCGGAACTAGCCAGTGTAGGGCGCCTAGGCCAGTTGGCTGGTTTGCCTGCGGGCTCGGCTGCTCTGCGGCGCTGTGCTCCACTAGTGCGCCATTACCTCAAGGCCTACGTGGCTCAGAGTGCCTATGGCCCGGAGGCGGCCCGCGCCGTACTGCGCGAAGACGATGCCGAGTTGCAGCAAGCAATGCAAGCTGTAAAGGATAACATAGCGCTCGTAGCCTTACTTCAGCAGTCCTAATAACCTGGCTCAGCGCGTTAAGAAGGCTAGTGGCTATACGCTTTCTCTGTCTTGCCGCGCCAATATTTACTACCTAGGTGCTGCTTTACTCTGTTACTACGGCAATGCGATTGTAGTAATCGAGCAGCCGAGCTACGTCATTGGCTTGCTCAAAGTGCAGGTTGTAGAGCATTGCGTAGGCTCGTACCTGAGAAGCACGCTCGCCACACAGCCGCAGCACGGCCGCCTGCGTAAGCTCGAGCGGACGAAGCGGAACGGTTTGGTCGTAGCCAGGGCCAGCCAACACTTGGGCTGGTGAGGTAGCCGTGGCGGCTAAGTGCGCCAGTACCAATGGGCCCGTGTCGGTGCAAGTTAGGCTCTCAACAGGCTCGCGGCTAGTCGTCCAGCGACCAGTACGCACCAAGCGAGTACGAAAACGCCTATGCCCCAACGGGGCTGTGGGCCGACGCAGTGTAAGAGCCAGCGCAGCCGGTAAGTCCGCTGTTTCGGGATATAATCCTCGGATTTCGCGTAGTGATGCTGCTTCAGTGTCATCGGCTTGCGCTACCAACTGCGCGGCCACAGAGTCTTGGCTAGGCTGGTCCTGCTGGTTTTGAGCAGCCAATTTATAATCTCCTACCAAGCGTAGGCTACCCAACTCAAATACGCGCAGCGTAATAGCAGCCTGCGGCTTGCTGCTAGGGAATTTTACTGAGCGAACAACCGGGGTAACTACTTTTTTAGTGCCCCGCGCTGCCTTGGCTTGTGCAGGGTGCTCGTTGGTTGCATTTGCCCTAAAGCCCACCCCAAACGTCAATAGACAAGCAAGTAGAAAACGGAACATAATGGCCAAAAGATGAAGCGCCGCACGGTGAGGCGATTCAAAATTAGGCAGTTAATAGCAATTTTCTACGATGATTAATAAGATTTACAATAGAATTATATTAGAAATCTCTTAGCTTAAAACCAGACACTTACCATAATCCATTGATTAGCTTATTGCTATCTATTGCTAGGCTAAGACGAACGCTACACCTTAATAGCGGATTAATGCTATGAAAAATTACGCTACTGCTTAGACAGTTATGTTGTCCTAGGGTCTGTTCGGCGGCTGAAGGGTAGCGCTTATCGGTTGCGCCCGTATTGCTCGTGGCTGCTTACCCAATCGCTGCTCGAGATGGCGGAGCCCAGGCTTAATTCGCCGGCCAGTACTACGCCGGCCACTATTTCGGCAAACTTGTTTACCGTGCCCTGGCCCACGCAGCCCAGCATGCGCAGGCACTCGTTTTGGGTAGCCAGGCCCGTGCCACCGCCGTAGGTAGCCACGATGAGCGATGGGATAGTAATGTTCAAATACAAGTCGCCCTCCTGGGTTACTTCTGAATAGAGCACGCCGGCCGACGACTCGCTGACGTTAGCTACGTCTTGGCCAGTAGCAATGAAGAGGGCCGTGATGCCATTGGCCGAGTGGGCCCCATTGTTGTTGGCGCCGGATAGAAAAGCGCCTACGTTGCTCACCTGCCCGTGGTAGGCGAGTTGCTCGGGCGTTACGCGCAGGCGCTGCTGCAAGATGTCTCGCTTTACTACTGCTTCGGCCACTACGCGCTTACCCCGGGTACGCATCACATTTATTTGCGAAGCCTTCTTATCGGTCGCAAAATTTGACTCAAGGTAGAAGTGCCGGATGGGCGCCCCTTTGTAGTGCTCCAAAATCCAGGAGCAGGCGGCAAAGGTGGCGCGCCCCACCATGTTCTGTCCCGCCGCGTCGCCGGTCGAGAAGTTGAAGCGCAGGTAAGCAAACTTATTGCTCAGATAGGTATCAATATATTGTAGCTTGGCAATGCGTGAGGTGCTCTCGGCTTCGGGCCGAATCTGCTCTAGGCTATCGGCCACCCAGCGCCCAAAATCGCGCGCCCCGCGCGCATCGTCGAACACGAATACGGGCGCTCGCTGCATCGCGTCGCCGATAACGGTGCATTTCACGCCGCCGCATAGGTTCAGGGTCTGGATGCCACGGTTGTAGCTCGCTACTAGCGTGCCCTCGGTGGTAGCCAGCGGAATCAAGAATTCGCCTTGCGCATACTCGCCATTTACCAATAGCGGGCCAGCTAAGCCTACCGGCACCTGGGCCACGCCCACAAAGCTCTCGCAGTTGCCTTGCAAGTCGTGCGGGTCAAAGGAGTACTGCTTTAGGTGCTTATATTCTTGCCTAGTAAAGTCTTCGGCAAACTGCTGCCGAGCCAGAATAGCGGCCGCCGCGTAGTCATCGTCGGCTGCCCGCGGAATGCGGACGCGGCCGTCTTGGCCCCCAATGGCATCCTCCACTTCCACATTCAGTTCGCCAAGCGTATCGGTACTGAACTGCACCTGTAGCCGGTGCATGCCCGCTGCTAAGGGGGGCGTATCGAGCAAGAAGGTGAGCACCTGCCCTACTGACAAGGAGAGTGACCCATTGGCACCTAGGGCCTCGGCTGGCCGCACATCTCCCCCACCTAGGTCAAGGCGAATGCTAGCCGCTGGCACTACTACCTCGCCTAGCCGCACCTGCTGCACGCTGGTGAGGCGCACGGTATCGAGGCGATTTTTGATGCTAAATGCTACTCCCTCTCCATCGGGGCGGTTGTGCAAGCTGCCGCGGGTATACAGCAGTTTAAGGAGCATCGGACTAGGTGTGAATAGCATGGCAATAGCAGGCAGGTAGGGGGCAAAGAAACGGCGAAACTAGCCCCCTAGGAGGCCAGATGTAACCGGCTGAACCGGTCAACTACGCAATTTTGGGCCACACAGACCAGCTAATCGCAGGCAAATACTAAAAGATAGTAGTTTTTACTCAAAATAAGACTGCCTTTGCGCAACTCTAACGCCCCCTCCCGGTTAATAGGCACCCTATGTAACTTTCAATAGCACCCGCTTCACCCACTACCCACCCCGGGGGCTGTATCTTTGCTTTTTCAATTGACTTTTTCGACGGCGAATTACTCGCCGACGGCTTGTCCACTTATGGCGTCTTTATCCGATTATCCCCGCTTCACCCTCGGTGCCGAATTAACCCAGGAGCAACGGGCTTTTTTTGCTAAATACGGGTTTTTGCATTTCCGCCCGTTTGCTTCGCCCGACCAGGTGCAAGCGTATTTAAAAGCTACCCAGGATGTACAGCATGGCTGGCTGGCTAATAAGGTGGAGAAAGTAAACGGCGTGCCCATCAAGTACGGCAAAGATGTAGATGGCTCGCCCATCGTACAGCGCTTTGCCTTTGCTTCGCAGCACAGCCCCGTGCTGCATGAGCTGCTGCAAGACAAGCGCTTCGAAGCGCTGTTTCCACTGCTCGAAACCCCAGGTGGCCGAGTAGGCGAAAACGAGCGCGATGGCCTAGTAGTCAACCACTACGTGAACGTCGAAGGCTCTGAGTTTTCACAAATGGGCTGGCATACCGACTCGCTACGCGACGTATTCTATGGCAAGCGCATCCGGCCCATGCTCAATGTGGGCCTGCACCTCGATGGCACCAAGGCTACCAATGGTGGCCTGCGGGTTATTCCAGGTACGCACCGCCAGGGCATTGGCAAGATGCTTTTCCGCAAGAAGTACTACAAGGATGTGTACTACGACCCCAACGAGGTAGCCGTCGAAACGGAGCCCGGTGACCTCACCGTGCACGATGGCCGCATGTGGCACCGCGTAGCTCAGTCACCCCTGATTGGTGCCGAGTCGCGCCGCCGCGTGATGTATGTGCCCATTATTGGCGGCAAATACCAGCCGAAAAGCGAGGAAAGCCCCACTCCATTTTACCTGCGCTTCTTGCACCTCGTAAAATAACCCCTAGGAACCCTCAAAGAAAAGGTAACGGAGGTAGCGCAATCTATAGATAGTGCGCTACCTCCGTTACCTTTTTCTTTGAGTAGCCTTTTCATTTATTCTCTCACTGTTTACTTAACCCTATGCCCACTGCCCTTATAACTGGCGCATCGCGTGGCATTGGCCGCGAACTAGCCCTAGGCTTGGCCCAGCGCGGCTACGACCTGCTAGTGGTTGCCCGTTCCGAAAGCCAGCTTCAGGCACTAGCTCAAGAAGTGCAGGCTGCCCACCAGCGCCAAGCCCATGTATTAGCTATCGACCTGACCCAGCCCGATGCGGCAAGCCAAGTAGCTACTTGGGCTAGCCAGCACATGCCCGATGGACTGGCCGTGCTGATAAATAACGCGGGCTATGGCCTATGGGGCCGCTTCGAAAAGTTAAACCTAGAAGAGCAGCTCAATATGCTTCAGCTCAACCTAACGCTACCCGTGCAGCTCACCTATGCACTACTGCCGCAGCTACGGCAGGCACCCCGCGGGTACATTCTCAACGTAGCCAGTACGGCTGCTTACCAAGCCGTGCCCTCGCTCACGGTGTACGCGGCCAGTAAGGCCTTCGTGCTGAGCTTTAGCCGGGGCCTGCGCTATGAGCTAAAGGATACAAGTATTTCTGTTACGTGCCTTAGCCCGGGGGCAACCACTACCGACTTTACCAGCCGCGCAGGTATGGGCACCGAGCTACAAGCTGTTGCCAACAAAGTGTCTATGACGCCCGCTGCCGTAGCTACAGCCGGGCTACAAGCGCTTTTTGCCGGCGAAGCAGAGTTTATCCCTGGTGTACTTAACAAGGTGTCGACAGGCCTTACTAGTGTAGTACCCAAGGGCATTGTGGAGAAGATTGCGGCCGGCATTTACGAAAAGTACCTGTAAGCTTTTGCTCACTACTGTGTAGCCCGAGCTGCTCTCCTTGTAGAGAGCAGCTCGGGCTTCTTTATGAAATTATTTTTATTTCGAATATGACAAAATTTTATACATCAATTTATTCTACTGAATTACAGCTTATTGAACTCCATAAAATGGAGTAAGTGTCCACTTACTAGAAAAAAGTAAGCTAACACTTACTCATATTTGATTTTCTGTCGTAATATTGCTCCCACTAACGGCTAGGGCTTCCCACCCAGCTAGCCGACACCACACTCTTCTACTGATTATCCGGTCGTTGCTCCCACCCCGCCCGGACCACCCATTCCACTCTACTTTATTCGGCCGTTGTTCCCACCCCGTCCGAATGCGATTTTTGCACACTCTCTGTTCTAGTTATCCGGCCGTTGTTCCCACCCCGCCCGGACGCACAACTTCTGCAATGGCACCTAGCTGCTAGCAGACACCGAAAGTTGCTCAGCCGGCCGATTTGGGTTTTCCGAATCGGCCGGTTTCCGTTTGGACCAGCCCAGGCAAATGCGCTGCATGCAGCAGAAAAACCAAGCTCGTCCACTCATTTATGCCGAACTTGCGGCCTGTTTACCGAGTTTAAGGCCCTTTTAGCCATTCGGTTTTTTGCCCCTTTTACCAGTACCCCATGATTACTCGCCGCCAACACATTGCCAACGTGGCGTTGCAGCTGTTTGGGGAGAAGGGCTTTGCTAATACCTCGACCCAGGCCGTAGCCAAGGCAGCAGGTGTATCAGAAGCCCTCATTTTCAAACATTTCGGTTCTAAGGACCAGCTCCTGGACTTCATTATTAAGAGCGGTTACCAGCGTATTATCGAGCAAAACCGCGGGGGAATGCTCGAAGTTGACCCGCTCGCTTTCATTCACAGCGTTATCGACCTGCCTTATAAGCTCGTGCGGGAAGAGCCTTACTTTTGGAAGCTACAGTACCGCCTAGCTGATTACGAAACTGCTCGCCAGCAGCAAGAACGCTTTATGCGGCCCGTGCCAGCCCGCTTGCAAACGGCCTTTGCCCAACTCGGCTACCCCGAGCCAGAAAAAGAAACGGAGCTGCTACTACTCCTGATTGAGGCACTCTGGAAAATCGAGGCTAACCAGCCCGATGAGCACGTGCGCGACATGCTGGAGTTCATCAAGCGCAAATACCATACCCAGGGCCCAGCCAGCAAGTAGCCGCTAGCATCGTGGCTAGCTACCTAAGATGGGATATCTTATATTGATTAGTTGCTGATGGCCCATTTGCTGCTCATTCAATGCCCCGACGAGCGCGGGCTGATATATCAAATTACGGGGGTGCTTTACCAGCACGGGCTTAACATCTTGCGCAACAGCGAGTTTGTGGAGCGCGACGGTAACGTATTCTTCATGCGCACCGAGTTTGAGCTGACGGCCGAGGTAACGGCCGCCGCGCTGCTGGCCGAGCTACAGGCCAAGCTACCCACGGCGGCCGATATTCGGCTCACTGACAACCGCAAGAAGAACATCGTACTGCTCGTGACTAAAGAGCACCATTGCCTGAGCGAGCTGCTGGTGCGCCATGCGTTTGGCGAGTTGAATGCGAACATCCTAGGGGTTATCAGCAACCACGAGGTGCTCGGCGAGCTTACGCGCAAGTTCGACCTGCCCTTTCACTACCTACCGCACGAGGGCCGCAGCCGTGCTACGCACGAGGCCGAGGTGCTAGCCTTGCTGGACGACTACGCACCCGATTACGTAGTATTGGCCAAATACATGCGCATTTTGTCGCCTGAATTTGTGGCACCGTATGCCAATCGGCTTATCAATATCCACCACTCCTTCTTGCCTGCTTTTGTGGGGGCTAGCCCGTATGCCCAGGCCTACGCGCGGGGTGTGAAAATCATCGGGGCCACGGCGCACTTCGTGAACGAACAACTCGACCAGGGGCCCATTATCGCGCAGAGTGTGATACCCATTGACCACACGCAGAGTGCCCGCGAACTGGCCCAAGCGGGGCGCGACGTCGAAAAAATCGTACTCGCCCGTGCGCTTAAGCTCGTGCTTGAGGAACAAGTTTTTGTGCACCGCAACAAGACAATTATTTTCGATTAGGAGCCGCTACAGATTGGCTTTAACCTGGCTTTTTGGTGAATTTTCCCGTACTACATAGGATTCACTATTCTAGCTTGGCCTATGTCGCGTACCTTAATCGTCTCTAACCGTCTGCCCACCAAAGTTCTGCGCACCGATGAGGGCCTCACGTTTCAGCCCAGCGAAGGTGGGCTGGCTACGGGCCTAGGTTCCATCTACCGCCAGGGCGATAACCTGTGGATAGGCTGGCCGGGATTGTTTGTGCAGGACGAGCCGGAGGAGGAACATATTCGGACCGAGCTACGGGCCGATAATATGGCCCCGGTGTTCTTGACAGAAAACGAAATTCGGGATTTCTATGAGGGCTTCAGCAATTCCACGCTGTGGCCTACCTTTCACTATTTCAGTGAGTTTGCCACCTACGAGCAGAGCCATTGGGAAGCCTACGTAGCAGTAAACGAAAAATTTTGTGAGGCTGTGCTAGCGCAGGCCGGCCCCGAAGACACTATATGGGTGCACGACTACCAGCTGCTGCTGCTGCCCGAGATGCTGCGCAAGGCGCGGCCCGAGGCGGCTATTGGCTTCTTTTTGCACATCCCGTTTCCGTCGCAGGAATTGATACGGGTGCTACCGTGGCGCAATGAGCTGTTGCGCGGCATGCTGGGCGCCGACCTTATTGGCTTCCACACCTTTGGCTACTTACGGCACTTCTTGAGTGCCGTCTCGCACCTCCTAGGGCTGTCGGCTCAGAACGGGCAGATTGATACGCCTACCCGTTCGGTGCGCGTCGATGCTTTCCCGATGGGCATCGACTACCAGCGCTACGCCGAGGCTGCGGCTTCGGAAGCAGCCCAAACGCACGTACGGGAGTACCAAGAGGCCCTGCGCGATACGCGCGTCATCCTGTCTATCGACCGGCTCGACTACACTAAGGGTATTGCCCAGCGCCTACGTGCCTTCGACCAGCTTTTGCAGCGCTACCCCGAGTGGCGCGGGCAGGTGAGCTTGATAATGCTGGTGGTGCCCTCACGCGACCAAGTAGCGCAGTACGCCGCCTTGAAGGAAGAAATCGACAACCTAGTGGGCCGCATCAACTCGCAGTACCGCACCATTGGCTGGAACCCGATTCTATACTTCTACCGCTCGCTGCCGCTAGAAGAGCTGGCGGCGCTCTACCGTCTCGCGGAGGTGGCACTGGTAACCCCCATGCGCGATGGCATGAACCTAGTAGCTAAAGAGTTTATTGCCAGCAAACTCGACAAGCGCGGCGTGCTCATCTTGAGTGAGCGGGCGGGAGCAGCCCGTGAGCTGTCGGATGCTATCCTTATCAATCCCACCGACATCAACCAGCTGGTTGAGGCCATGCACGATGCATTGGTAATGCCCGAAGAAGAGCAAGCCACTCGCCTCAAGGCTATGCAGGCGCTGGTGAAGCGATACAACGTATTTTCCTGGACCAAGCTGTTTATGAACCAGCTGGCTTATACTAAGATGAAGCAACATACCCTAGCTACCGAAATGCTGACGGCCAGCGCTACCACCCAAATGCTGGACGATTTTAAAACGGCGGCGGGCCAGCAACGGCTCCTGTTGCTCGACTATGATGGCACGCTGGTGCCCTTCCACCCCAATCCACAGCAAGCCCGGCCCGGCGAAGAACTGCGCCTACTTCTGCGTGCACTCAGCGAGCTGCCCGATACGCGGGTCGTCATCATCAGCGGGCGTGACCGAACCACGCTGCAAAACTGGCTAGGCGACTTGCCGCTCGATTTTATTGCCGAGCACGGCGTGTGGCTGCGCGCCGCCGGCGAAGACTGGCAGCTCTTCCAGCCATTGCGCAATGAATGGAAGCGCGAGATGCGCCCCGTGCTAGAGCTATACGTAGCGCGCACGGCCGGCTCGTTTGTGGAGGAAAAAGACTATTCGCTGGTGTGGCACTACCGCCGCGCCGACGCTGACCTAGGTGAGGTGCGCGCGCGTGAAATGCTGAGCCACCTCTCTTTCATGACGGCCAACACTGACCTACAAGTGCTGGAAGGTAACAAAGTAGTCGAAATCAAGAACGCGGGCCTCAACAAAGGCACTGCCGCGGCCCGTTGGCTCGACCGCTATAATCCCGCCTTTACCCTGGCCCTGGGCGACGACCGCACCGACGAAGATACCTTCCGGGCCATGCCGCCCGAGGCTTATACCGTACGCGTAGGCACGGGTGCCCGGTCGCTGGCTCGCTACAACTTGGCTTCGCCCACCGAGGTGCGGCAACTGCTGCGCAAGCTGCTGAGCTAGCGCTAACCTAAGTAGGCTATATACAAAAAAGCCCGTGCGAAGTCTACTTCGCACGGGCTTTTTTGATGAACGCTAACTGCGTGGCTTAGCTTACAAAGTTGGGCTTATCCAGCTTCTTGGCGATGCGATAGGCAGCATTTACTAGTCCCACGTGGCTATAGGCCTGCGGGAAGTTGCCCCATTGCGAACCAGTTTTAGCATCCACATCTTCCGACAACAGCCCTAGGTGGTTGGCGTAGGAAATGAGGTGCTCGAACTCCTTAATGGCATCATCGACGCGGCCGACGCAGGCCAGCGCCTCCACATACCAGAAAGAGCAGATGAGGAACGTGGTTTCTGGCGTACCAAAGTCGTCGGGGTGGCGGTAGCGGTAGAAAAGGCCTTCGGGTGTTTTCAGCTCTTTTTCTAGCTCCACTAGGTGGTGCTTAGCCTTATCCGAAGCCGGGTCGAGATAGCCCATGGTAATGAGCTGAATGGTGCTGGCATCGAAGTGCGGCGAGTCGATGGCGTTGGTATACGCACCGCGCTCTTGGTCAAAGCACTGCTCGATGCGGGCTTCGGCCTCGTGCAGCAGGCGGGTGGCCAGCTCTTCAAGCTGGGTGTTGCCGTGCTGGCGAGCCACCTGGCGAGCGGCATGGCTACCCGCCCAATGGAATAGGTAGGTGTAGCAATGCTTTTGGGCGATGTGCCGGAATTCCCACAGGCCGGCATCGGGCTGGTCCATGGTGCTTTCGATGAGGCGCAGGCACTCCTCGACTAAGTTCAGCGGCGCGGCCCGCTCGGGGTCGCGGAAGCGGCAGTCGGTGTAGAGCGGCAGCAGCGCCACCAGCACTTGCCCGTACACGTCGTTCTGAATGTGAGTGTAGGCATCGTTGCCGATGCGCACGGGCTGGTTGCCTAGGTAGCCAGCCAGCGGCAATTCGGTTTCGGTGAGCGTAGCCTGCCCCCCAATGCCATAGAGCGGCTGGTACTTGCCCACTACTTTGGTCGAGATGTTGGCGATGTACTGGAAGTACCGCTCGATTTCCTCAAAGTGGCCAATGTTGTTGAACGCCGTGAGCGTGTAGTACGTGTCGCGCATCCAGCAGTAGCGATAGTCCCAGTTGCGGGTGCTACCGGGGGCTTCGGGCAGGCTGGTGGTGCTGGCCGCGATGATGGCGCCCGTGTCCTCGTACTGGTGGATTTTGAGGGCCAGCGCCGACCGAATCACCTGCGTTTGGTGGAAATTGGCAATGCTGGTGCTCTTCACCCATTGCCGCCAGTAGCTTTCAGTGTTGCTCAAGAAGCGCTCGGCCGTGCTCTCTAGGGGAGCTTCGAGGGGCGCGCCGTAGGTGAGCACAAGGTATTTGGTTTCGCTCAGCGAGAAGTCTTCCTCGTCGAGCACGTACGTAAGCGGAATGTTAGTAGTGAGGCGAATCTCCTCTTCTAGCCCCAGAAAGGCAATGTGGTTGGAGCTGCGGCGGCGCGTCAGGTCCTGCTCGCCGTAGTTGCCCACTGGGCGGCAAGCTACCCGCACGCGAGGCGAGCCAGTGATGGGCTCTACTTTGCGAATGAGCATCAGTGGCTTGTAGTAGCGCTCGTACTGCATAAAGCGCGGCGCAAAGTCCGTGACGCGGTAGCTACCGTCGGCCGTAGTTATCTCCGTGCTTAGCACGTTGGTGTTGGTGAGGTAGTGCTGCTTAGACGTGAACTCGGCGTGCGCAGGCTTGATGCTGAACTCGCCGCCCTTCTGCTCATCGAGCAGCGGGCCGAAGACAAAACTGCTATCGAAGCGCGGCCAGCAGAGCCAGCGCACGGCCGTGTCGGTGCCAATGAGAGCTAGGAAGGCGCAGTTGCCGACCACGCCCATATCATATGTATGCTTTATCATGAGGAAGACTCCCGGCTAAGTAAGGGCCGGGCTGGTACGGGTGTACCTCATTCGGGCAGTTGGGGTTATCCTTGAGAGGGCCCAGCGGCTTCGGCCGACCTAGGCGCGGCGTGGTGCCAGGCGCTGAGTTGGTCTAGGATGGGCAGCAGCGCCCGCCCGTACTCGGTGAGCGAGTACTCGACCCGAGGCGGCAACTCGGCGAAGGCTTCGCGGCGCACAATACCATCTTCCTCCAGCTCCCGGAGCTGCTCGGTAAGCACCTTGCGCGAGATGAGCGTCAGGCGCTGTGCCAGCTGCCCAAAGCGGCGGGGCTGGGTTAGGTACGAAATAAGAATGAGCTTCCACTTGCCACCCAGCACGCCCATCGTGCGGGTCATGGCGCAAGTAGAAGTGCAAAAGGCAGCGTCTCTCATAGGGTAGGTAGCGCAAAATGCCGCTGATTTCGGCGTTAGTTACGAGCAGGTAACCAGTTTGTGGGGCAAAATTATTGCCTTTAGTAACCAGGAGTAACTATTGATAGTTCCTTGCCGAAACCAACTCAAAACAACCCTTTTCAAAAATGGCAACCTCTCAAAAACTTGCTGGTAAAATCGCGCTCATCACGGGCGGCAACTCGGGTATCGGCTTGGCTACGGCCAAGCGCTTTGTAGATGAAGGCGCCTTTGTATTTATCACCGGCCGGCGGCAAGCTGAGCTCGATGCAGCCGTGCAAGAGCTTGGCAGCTCGGCTGTTGGCATACAAAGCGACGTAAGCAACCTAGCTGACCTAGACCGGGTAGTGGCCACCATTAAGGAGCAGCAGGGCCGGCTCGACGTGCTATTTGCCAACGCGGGCATCGCCGAGTTTGCTCCTCTCGACGCCGTGACGGAAGCTCAATACGACCGGCAGTTTGACATCAACGTGAAGGGTACCTTCTTCACCGTGCAGAAGGCGCTGCCACTGCTAGTGGAGGGTGCGGCCATTATCCTCATGGCGTCTATTGTGGGTTCGAAGGGCTTTGAAAGCAACAGCGTGTACAGCGCTACCAAGGCAGCCATCCGCTCGCTGGCCCGCACCCTGACGTCCGACCTCAAGGCGCGCCGTATTCGGGTGAACGCCATCAGCCCCGGCCCCATCGAAACGCCCGGCCTCAATGGCGTTATCGATTCGCCCGAGCAGCTGGCGCAGTTCAAGGCGCAGATGATGAGCGCCGTGCCCCTAGGTCGCATCGGCGACGCCGATGAGATTGCCAAAGCCGTGGTATTCCTGGCTGCCGATGACAGCAGCTATGTGACTGGGGTCGAGCTGTTTGTAGATGGCGGCATGGCGCAGGTATAGCTGCGCTTCTTTCTCTTAACAAACTTAGCCAGCGGCTGAGGGCGAGGCGACGGCTTGGCTCTCAGCCGTTTTTTGTGCACCCTGCGGCGGCCCCGCCCGTACTACCGGGGCTTATGACCCCCACTGCCGCCCGCCCCAGCCTCACCGAAGGCCCCATTTTGCGCTCCTTGCTCACGCTGGCCTTGCCCATCGTTTTTGGCAACTTGCTTCAAACTGGCTACCAGCTCGTTGATGCCTACTGGGTAGGGCGCCTGGGGGCCAATGCCGTAGCGGCCGTAGCGGTGTGCTTTCCCATCAATTTCTTGCTGGTAGCCATTGGGTCGGGCTTCTCGGTGGCGGGCTCGGTGCTAGTGGCCCAGAACTTTGGGGCCCGCAACCTTAAGCTGGTTAACCACATCGCGGCGCAATCGCTGGTACTGGAAACCGGGCTGGCGCTGGTGCTCACGGTGGGGACCTACGCGGCGTCGCCGTTTATTCTGCACCTGTTCGGAGTGGGTCCCGATATTTTTGACCTAGCCAATTCTTTTCAGCGGGTCTTGATGCTGGGGCTAGTGTTCAACTTTGGCTTCCTCATGTTTCAGGCGCTCATGCGAGGCGTGGGCGAGGTACGGGTTCCACTCTACATCAATATCGGTACGCTGGCGCTCAATTTTGCCCTCGACCCGCTCTTTATTGATGGCTGGGGGCCGGTGCCAGCTTTTGGAGTGGCGGGCGCGGCCTGGGCAACACTTATCACGCAGATACTCAGCTTCTGTATTGGGCTGGTGGTGTTGCTGCGGGGCAAGTCAGGCATTCAGCTCAGCTTCAAGAAATTTCAACCCGACTGGGCCTTGATGAGCCGCTCGGCACGGCTAGGACTGCCTTCATCGGTTGACCTCTCGGCGCGTGCCCTAGGGCTATCGATGATGACGGGACTGGCCGCAGCGTTTGGCACCACGGTGCTGGCCACGTATGGCATTGGCTCGCGCATTCTGGCCCTAGGTATCATCCCGGCGCTGGGCATTTCGCTGGCTTGCTCTACCCTGGTGGCCCAGAATATCGGGGCTCGCAACTTGTCCCGCGCCCGCCAAACGGCCAACTACGCTATCGGACTCAGCTTCGCGGGCTTGCTGCTGGTGGGAGCAGCCGGCTGGCTGGCCGCCGAGCCACTGGTGCGCTTCTTTCTGAAAGGCGACGAGGCCGTGACGCGCGACGCCGTAGAGTTCGTACGCATTGCGGTAGGCAGCCTGTGCTTTACGGGGGTGCAGCAGTGCATATCGGGTGCGTTGCGCGGGGCCGGCAACACCCTAGGGGCCATGATACTGACTATTATCGGAGTATGGGGCTTGCAGTTTCCAGTGGCGTGGTACTTGTCGCGGCACACGGCCCTAGGCTTCCACGGCATCTGGTGGTCATTTGTGATTGCCAATGTGCTATCGGCGCTGCTGGCTGGCGTGTGGTACTTGCGTGGTCAGTGGCTAGCCCGGGCGCCGGTGGCAGCACCGACTAGCCCAGCAGTCGCTGCCCCCGCCACGCCCGAGCCGGCCTAGGGCCAAACTCTTCAAAAGACAAGCCACTTAGGAGTGACGAGTCCGCACAATAAAACCAGCCATCCAATAAGCTAGCCACGCGAACAACGGGGCAGCTAGCACGTCGTAGGTGTAGTGCACGCGCTGCACCAGCACTAGCACGCCTATGCAAAGGGCTACCACGGCCAGCGCGCCGCGCCACCAGCGCCCGCGCACAGCTAGCGCCAGCAAGGCCACGGTGGAGGTATGCCCCGAAAAAAACAGGTCTTTGGTAATGGCCTCACTGGCCTCGGTATGAAACACGAGCGCCAGGAATGGGTCGGGCATAGCCACAATGTCGAGCGGCGGTACCAGCGGCACAAACCAGATGCACGCCATGCGTAGCAGTAACAAAATGAAGTAGCCCCACAAGCCCCGCAAGAACAGATGCGGGTGGCGCGTGAGCCAGCCCACCGCCGCTACTACCCCCCCGTACATAAGCGCAAAAATGGGCCACGCTACATCGTGGCGCGGCAGTAGCGCCAGGCAGGGGTCGGCCACCAGCGCGCCCGGCCGCTGCTGAATGTAGGAAAAGAAGCCCGGCACCACTGGCACCAGCCCCCCAAACAATAGCACCAGCAGCAGCAGCCAACTCCAGCGAAAGGCCGGCTGGGTGAGTGCCTGCGTCCAAGCCTCGCCGCCTACTACCGGGGCGCCGGCAGCAGGGCGAGCAAGCGAGCGGGTAGAAAGGAGCGGAAAAACACGCATGATGCTTTCGGAAAAAGAACTGAACCTCACCAGCCCACAAAAGTAAGACCAACCTAGGCGTTGCGGCTAGCCGGCAGCTAACAAGCACGCGCCAATGCAACGTTCCCGCGCGGTTATGTTTCAGTTATCCTTGGCTCGCTACGTACTGGCGGGCGGGGTGCGTAGCCTTACCTTGGCAGGCATGAAACACGCACTACCCGCCTTACTAGCCGGCCTAGGGCTAGCCTTGGCCGCGCCGGCGGCCCACGCTCAGCGCAGCGCCCTGCACACTCGCATTGCCCAGCTAGCCGCCACTGAGCAGTCCAAAGTGGTGGGCTGGCGCCGCGACCTGCACGAGCACCCCGAGCTCGGCAACGAAGAAAACCGCACCGCTGCGCTCATCGCCGCCCAACTCAAGCGCCTCGGCATAGAGGTACAAACCGGCGTGGGTCGCACCGGTGTAGTGGGCCTGCTGAAGGGAGGTAAGCCCGGCCCTGTGGTGGCCCTGCGCGCCGATATGGATGGCCTACCTATCACCGAAAGCACCGGCCTTCCTTTCGCTAGCAAAGTGACGAGCACCTACCTAGGCCAGCCCGTGGGCGTGATGCACGCCTGCGGCCACGATACGCACGTGGCCATGCTCCTGGGCGCCGCTGAGGTTCTGAGCCAGCTGAAAAAAGACTTGCCCGGCACGGTAAAATTTATCTTCCAGCCCGCCGAGGAAGGCTCCTTGCCCGGCACCGTGGGTGGGGCCAAGCTGATGGTGCAGGAAGGTGTGCTGGAAAACCCCAAGGTGGACGCCATCTTCGGGCTGCACATTTGGGCGTCGGCACCAGTGGGGCAGCTCCAGTACCGACCTAGGGGCGAAATGGCTAGCTCCGACCGCTTCACAGTCAAGGTCATTGGCAAAGGCGCGCACGGGGCCAAGCCCTGGAGCAGCATCGACCCAGTAGTAACGGCCGCCGAGATTATCACAGCCTTGCAAACCATCGTGAGCCGCCAAGTTGACCTGACCCAGGACGCTGCCGTAGTAACGGTGGGCACCGTGCAGGCCGGCGTGCGCTACAACATTATTCCGCCCGATGCCACGCTTAGCGGCACCATCCGGGCCTTCAGCCCCGAAACGCAGCAACGCATCTGGGCCGCCATCAAGCGCACTGCCGAAGGCATCGCGGCCGCCAACGGCGCTACTGCCGAGGTTGGCATCGAGCCCTACGTACCCGTTACCTTCAACGACCCGGCCCTGACGGCCCGCATGCTGCCCACCATGCAAGCTGTAGCCGGCACCCCCAACGTAGTTGAGATAAAAGCCGTGACTGGCGCCGAGGACTTTGCCTGCTACCAAGAAAAGATACCGGGCCTGTTTGTCTTCTTGGGGGGTACTACGCCCGGCACCGACTTCTCGACCGTGGCCGACCACCACACCTCAGGCTTTAAAGTAGACGAAAGCTCCTTTCCGCTGGGGGTGAAAACGCTGGCCACGCTAGCGGTCGATTACTTGGCCGGAGGTGGAAAAAAGAAGTAAGTAGGAAAGCCCTTTGTCTTCGCGCGGGGGCACGACGAAGCCATCGCACCTAGGGAGAACTCAAATTCTTCCTAGGTGCGATGGCTTCGTCGTGCCCTTACAAGGTCTGCGTCCTCGCCTAGTCGAACTTTACGAGCGGCTTGCCTTTCTTCTTGTAGAAGGCGTACTCAATTTTGAGCGCGCCGGTCATAAAGCTATCAACCGAGTTTGGGTTGCCCCGCTGACTGATGCCATCGAGCAGGTCGGTGCTGGTAAAGTAGTACAGGCCTTCGAGCGTGAAGTAGAGCGAGCGGCTGGCGCGCAGCGTAACGCCGGCGCCCACGGGCAGCACGGCGGCTAGCCCCGAGTAGGTAGCCGTATTGTTGCCCTCGGCGGGCAATGACACTATGGCGCCGGGCACCGCCTGCGAAACGGCTGGGTTGTATAAAGCCGCCCCTACCCCAGCCTGCACAAAGGGCTGCCAGGTGGTGGAGCGGTAGTTGGGCCCTATATACATGCTCTTGTCGGCCAATATATTGTAGCGCAAAAATGTCGTGAGCAAGCCATTGGTACCCTCAAAACGGTAGCCGCGGGTGGGATATTGGTCTACGGCTTTGAACCGGACATACCCTAGGTCGGCGCCAAAGGTGAGGTGCGGGCTAAGTGTGCGCACCAGCCCGACGCTAAGCCCGAGGCGTAGGGTATTATCGCCCAGTCGGCCGGTGAGGTCACCGTTATAGTTGGCTAGGTTAAAGCCCAGAGCCAAGCGCGTAGGCAAGCGGCGGTAGGGCTGGTGGCTAGGCGTATAGTGGTGGCGGGGCGGGTGGTAGTCGGCGGGTGCAGCTTGGGCCGGGGCCGATAGCCCCGCCGCTAAACCGCCACTTAGGAGTGCGGCAAGTACAAAACGAATCATATACAAAAGTAGAAGGATAGACCCCACGGCCAGTGGCTACGTAGGCGAGTTGCCGCCCCATACGGCGCGCCAGCTCTTGTAGTTGGGCCCCGGGCCGGGGCAGTATCTTGCGCTCCTTATCCTGGTTTGCCCTAATGACAGTTCATTTTTCTCTCCCCTACCGCACTACCTATGGCCAGCGCCTAGTGCTGTGTGGCTCGCTACCTGCGCTGGGCCACTGGCAGTTGGCGCAGGCCCTGCCCCTGCATTACGACGAAGCCACTACCCGCTGGAGTGCCGAAGTTGAGGTGCCAGCTGCTGCGGCCACGGCTCCTATTTCATACAAATACGTGCTACTATTTGAGGGCGGCGGCGCCGTGTGGGAGTGGGGCGACAACCGTAACCTGGCCCTCCCCGCTGCTGGGTACGAGCACCTAGAAGTGCGCGACTACTGGCGCGCCCCGGCGCAGGACGACAACGAGCTATTCACATCGGCGTTTACTAAGGCACTGTTTCGCCGCCCTACCCCAGCTGCAACACCGGCCAAAGTAGCCAAAGGCAAGAAGAAGACCGAGGCATCTGCCGTGGCCGAAGCCCCTGCCGCACCGGCCGCCAACCTGCGCCTGCGCCTAGCAGCACCCCGCGTGGCCACCGGGCACCAGCTCTGCGTACTGGGCTCAGACCCCGCCCTAGGCACCTGGGACCAAGGCCCGGCCGTGGTCCTCTCCGATGCTGAGTACCCCTTCTGGCAGGTCGATGTGGCGCTACAACACCCCGAAGCCGAGCTACAGTACAAGTACGGCATCTGGGACCCTAGCACTCAAACCGTGGTGCAGTTCGAAACCGGCGACAACCGTGTGCTGCCCGCGGGCAGCACGGCCGCTGGCACCCTGCGCATCGCCGACGATGAAGGGTTTCGCTACGCCGACGGGCCGTGGCGTGGGGCGGGCGTCGCACTGCCCGTGTTCTCGCTGCGCAGCGAAAAAGGCCTGGGTGTAGGCGAGTTTCCGGACCTGAAACTGCTCATGGACTGGGCCGAAAAAACCGGCATGAGCGTGGTGCAGGTGCTACCCATCAACGATACCACGGCTACGCATACCTGGGTCGATTCTTATCCGTATGCCGCCATTTCGGTTTTTGCGCTGCACCCGCAGTACCTCAACCTAGACAGCATTGCCAAGCTCAAGGACAAGAAAGCCGCCGCCGAGCTGACCCAGTTGCGCCAGGAATTCAACGCCAAGGACTTCGTAGACTACGAGCCGGTGATGAATGCTAAGTGGAAGTTCTTGAAGCTTTTATACCAGCAGGAGAAAGCCAAGTTTTTGGCCGACCCTGCCTTCCACCACTTCAAGGCCGAACAAAGGTCGTGGCTGGTTCCCTACGCTGCCTTTTCGGGCCTGCGCGACCGGTTTGGCACCGCCGACTTCCACCAGTGGCCCCAGGAGTTTCGGGCGCCCCACACGCTGGAGCAGCTGGTAGATGAGCACGGCCCCGACTTCGACGAGTTTGGCCTGCACTTCTTCACGCAGTTTCACCTCGACAAGCAGCTGACCGACGCCGTGAACTACGGCCGCGAGCGCCATGTGGTGCTCAAGGGCGACCTACCCATCGGCATCTACCGCCACTCGGTCGATGCCTGGACGCAGCCCGAGCTCTACCACATGGACCAGCAGGCTGGTGCCCCACCGGACGACTTCTCCACGACCGGCCAAAACTGGCGCTTTCCAACCTACAACTGGGAGCGCATGGCCGAGGATAATTACGCCTGGTGGAAGCAGCGCCTAGGTCACCTCTCGCGCTACTTTGACATGCTGCGCATCGACCACATCCTCGGGTTTTTCCGCATCTGGGAGATGCCAGCTCACTCTGTGGAGGGGCTGCTGGGGCACTTTTCGCCCGCCCTGCCGCTGCACCGCGACGAGATTGAGCGCCGCCTAGGGTGGTTCAACTATGGCCGCCTGTGCGAGCCCTACATCCGCTGGCATTTGCTCGAGCGCACCTTCGGCAACGATGCCCAAGCTGTATTCGACGAGTTTATGGTGGCCGACGAGTACCAGGCTATTCAGTTGCGCCCCCATGTGGCCAGCCAGCGCCAGCTAGAAACCTACATAAACGAAGAGATTGCGCTGCACCCCGAGCGCGAGGAGTATCTGCTGCGGGTGCGGCCAGGCCTCTACCACTTCGTAAATGAGGTGCTGTTTTTGCCCGCTGGCAATGACTTCTACCACCCACGTATCGCGCTCAATAAATCGGACAGCTTTAAGGAGCTCGACGGCGACGAGACCCGCCGCCGGCTCTACGATGACATTTACGTAGACTTCTTCTTCCGGCGCCACGAGGAGTTCTGGCGCGAGCAGGGCTTAGTGAAATTACCACCCGTACGCTACGCCACTAACATGCTCATTGCGGGCGAAGACCTAGGGATGGTGCCGGCTTCGGTACCGGGCGTAATGAAGCAGCTCGGCATGCTAAGCCTCAACATTCAGCGCATGCCCTCCAACCCGCAAACGGAGTTTGGCCACCCCGCCAATGCGCCCTACCTCTCGGTAGTGAGCCCTGGCAGCCACGACATGAGTACCCTGCGCGGTTGGTGGGAGGAGGACCGGGTTCGTACCCAGCGCTTCTTCGAAACCACCCTAGGGCACTGGCGCCAGTTGGCGCCCTACTACGCCGAGCCGTGGGTGATTCGCGAAATAATTGCGCAGCACCTCGCCTCACCAGCCATGTGGGCCATCTTCCCGCTGCAAGATTTGCTGGCGATGGACAACCACTTGCGCCGCGCCAACCCTCACGACGAGCAAATCAACGTACCCAGCAACCCCCAGCACTTCTGGAAATACCGCCTGCACGTGCCGCTCGAAGAGCTCAACGATGCTACCGGCCTCAATGAACCCCTGCGAGAGTTAATTGAGGAAAGCGGCCGAGGCCACGTGTATTAGTTGGCTTCGCCGCCCTGTAGGCTGTAAATAGAAAAGGCTACCCAATTGGGTAGCCTTTTCTATTTACAGCCTACAGGGCTTACTCTCTGCCCAGCAGCCGATACCTCGACTGGGGTCACCACGGCTAGGGTATCAGCTAACACTTCTTGCCGCTGCAAAAGCAAGTGAACTGTTGCAGCGCAGCTCCCCTCAATTTCTGGGCCTAATATTTTTTACCGAGTAGCCCTAGGTCACTCGATTATAGCTCAGTGACGTCAGAGGTTTAGGCAAGCGGGTTTTCGCACTTGGCATCCTAAGATAATAGAAACAATATCTTTTAAATATACAATTACCTAAAATGGATTTACCACTTAGATACAATAGTGGAAAGGCTGTAATTTACTTATTTAATTTAGGATTATTGTTATAAAATCCAATTATATAACAAATCCATGTCCATAAAATAAAGCTAAGCCATTACTAATAGTTTTGTTTTGTTTTACAATAATTTAAATAGGTCATTTTCATATGTTATTTTAGTGAATTTTGTATTCATCTAATAAATATGTCTCGTTTTTAGACTCTCTTAATAGCTTTTTTTTATGATATAAGACGCTATTTTTGCTGTAGATATTTCAGTTATAATATCCTAATCAGCCGTAGCTTTTAATTGATTTTATACCTTTTTCCATTTCCAGCCTGCCCGAACGCTATTTTATGAAACCATTTCTACGACTAAGTGCCCTTTTGCTTGGCTGGGTGGCCCTCAGGCCACCGACGGCGCAGGCTCAGGTATGCACTACTGCGCCGGTTAATCTAAACTACCGGGTTTCTAATACTACCAATACGTACATCGGCGGCGATTGGCGCAACCGGGCCAGTGCGCCCGTGCCCGATGCTAGTTCCTTTACACGGGTAGGCACTACCTACACCACTACCGATGCCAACAGCACCCTAGCTACTGGTACGGTGAATGGCCAGACGCTGAGCTGGAGCACAACTTACAGCTCGGCAGCCAATGCTAACACTGGCTCGACGGTGACCTATACTTTTTCGCGCGCCGTTACCAACCTTGCCATACGCGTGCAGGATATCGACGCAGTACTTGTTCCGGCTAACCCCGGGGGACTGCTAGGTGTTGGGGCCACGCCCAGCAACGGTTACACCGACGAAGTGCAGTTTACGGGTGCAAACGCCACGGGGGCCGTAGTGCCTACGCTAGCTAAGGCCAACACCAGCACCAAGTATGTAGTCATTACGGGTAACACGGCCACAGGCATTGTGGCCGACGGCAACAACGCTACTACCGACGACGCTACGGTTATTGCTACCTATCCTGGCACGGTTACGTCTATTACGTTGCGGTATCGCAACCTGACGACAGCCACTGCTCTGAGCAATCAGCTGGTAGGCATCGACAATATCAGCTGGTGCCGTATCGCTCCTACTGCCACCGCTGTCACCACGACTACGGTGGCTAGCTCGGCTACGCAGGCAAGCATCCGCAGTTTGAACGGCACTTCCGATGGCGTTCTGGGCTACGAAGTGACCTCGCTGCCTACCAATGGCACGCTTTTCTATAACTCTACGGGCACAACCTATGAGGCTGTGACTCTAAACCAGACCTTGACGGCGGCTCAAGCTGCTTCACTGCGCTATACGCCCAATGCCGGCTTTACGGGCACTAGCACCACCTTTGGCTACCGGGCTAAGGACGACGCCGGCCTAACCTCGGCAACAGTTACGTATACCATTCCGCTGCAATATGTAGCCGCCTGCGGCACAACTACCAATAGCCTAGCCTTCGGCACTCTCACAGCTGGCGAAGACTGGAGAACCCATGCGCCGCTGGCCGTACCCACAGGCGCCACTACGACCATCAGCTCGGGCAACTATACTACTAGCGCTAACACCGCCTCTACGCTCCAGATTGGCGCGGTTAACT
>Ga0160429_1000182_pt1 | contig 78528 bp, 76 predicted proteins | sample SolpanmetagenomR_FD_108199 | JGI IMG/M metagenome (GOLD analysis project Ga0160429, IMG submission 108199) | Solar panel surface microbial communities from Lawrence Berkeley National Laboratory, California, USA - R | ecosystem: Engineered > Built environment > Solar panel > Unclassified ... | reverse complement strand
CAACAGCAGCAACAGATCGCTGCAACCCACCAACAATATGTTAACATGGGGATGATTTCACCTCAGCAGCAACTTGCTGCTAACAACGCTTTCATGGGTAGCCCTACCCAAATGCAATACATGGCAGGTCCATCAGCTTTCCAATTTCCTCAGCAACAGATGGGTGTCCAGCAACAGCAACAGCAGCAGGCACATCGACGCAATCAATCTGCAGTTGGTAATATGAGCATGGGTCCTCCTCCTGCACCATCATCTGGAGCAGCTGGTGGCTTCAGTGCATTCAACTCAGAGAATACCAACCCTCGCAAAGGATCAATCGGTGGTGGTGGTGGCCACGGTCGTCGACACTCCCTCGCCCTGCCAGAAGCCAAGAAAGCCGCCGAAGCTGCCGAGGCGAAGAGACGTACATCTGGCTTTCAATTCCCTATTCCTGGTGGGTCGGGTGCTACCAGCATCAGCACAAACATGGAACCTCCAAGTCCTCGTGCAACGAGTCCAACGGAGCCAATGTCTGCTACGCGTGGGGTTGGTATCTCTGCCAACCGCAATCTTGGGCACGGTAGAAGTCAAAGTATGGCTGTTGGTAGCAACCCTAGAGGTTCAGTTCCAACTGGAAACGCTCCAGCTTTCAGATTCCCTGGTTCGGTTGATGTAAGTGGTGATAGCAGTGCTCGTCGTGGAAGCGTTGGCGGACACAACCGTAATAGCTCCCGCAACTTCGATGGTAATTGGAGGAATCAGAGCATCAGCCAAGCCAGTCCTCAAGAACAGCAAGTTATGGGCAACTTCTCCATGAGCCAAGGTGCTGGTCACCGTGTCCGTGGCTCTGTGAGCCATCAATCCGTTGGATCCATGGGCAACTTCCAATTCCCTGGCCAGCCACAGATCATTCAACTGCCTCAAGGGCCTGTCTTGGTTCAGCAGCCCCAGATGTACGCAAATCAAGGCCTTAGCCAGCTTCAGCTAGCTCAGTTGCAGGCTCTGCAGCAAGCTCAAGCCTCTGGCCAACTTCCTGTTTTACAACCTGGTCAGCAAGGCCTCACTGCTGCTCAGCAACAACAGCAGCGCAAGACACTCTTCACCCCATACCTGCCTCAAGCGACGCTCCCTGCTCTCATTGGCGATGGCCAGCTTGTAGCCGGTATCCTTCGTGTCAACAAGAAGAACCGCAGTGATGCTTATGTCACTTCGACTGATCTCGATGCCGACATCTTCATCTGCGGTAGCAAGGACAGGAATCGTGCCCTTGAAGGCGACTACGTCGCTATTGAACTCCTCGATGTTGATGAGGTCTGGGGCCAGAAGCGTGAGAAGGAGGAAAAGAAAAAGCGCAAGGACATGAGCGACAATCGTAGTGGCAGCATTGCTGTCAACGATGCAACCACTGGTGGTGATAGTGGTTCCAATGAAGGTGGTCTCCGCAGACGTGGTAGTCTACGCCAACGTCCTACCCAGAAGAAGAACGACGATGTCGAGGTCGAAGGTCAGAGTTTACTCCTCATGGAAGAAGAGGAAATCAATGACGAACAGAAGCCTTTGTACGCTGGTCACGTTGTCGCCGTTGTAGAGCGCATTGCCGGACAAATGTTCTCCGGAAGCCTTGGTCTCCTCCGTCCTAGCAGCCAAGCAACAAAGGAAAAGCAAGATGCTGAACGTCATGCCCGTGATCCTGGAGGTCGTGGTCAAGACCGTCCCCAGGATAAGCCCAAGATTGTCTGGTTCAAGCCCACAGACAAGAGGGTTCCTCTGATTGCCATTCCCACAGAGCAAGCTCCTCGCGACTTCGTGGAGAGACATCAGGACTATGCCAACCGAATCTTCGTCGCCTGTATCAAGCGTTGGCCGATCACTTCTCTACACCCCTTCGGTACTCTTGTGGAGCAGCTTGGAGAAGCTGGCGATCTCAAGGTAGAGACTGATGCGCTACTCAGAGACAACAACTTTGGACCTGATGAGTTCTCTGAGGCTGTTCTTCGTAGTGTCGGACACGATGAATGGTCCGTCGAGGCTGATGGTGAGGCTGGTGTACAAGGTCGCCGCGACTTCCGCACTGAGCAGACATTCACTATCGACCCCAACGGAGCTAAAGAGCTTGACGACGCGATTCATGTCAAAACTTTGGATGATGGCCGTTTGGAGATTGGTATGCACGTTGCTGATGTGGCTCATTTCATCAAAGCGAACTCTCTCGTCGACCGTGAAGCCAAGAAGCGTGGTACTGCTGTATTCCTCATGAACAGAACCGTCGACATGCTACCTCCACGTTTATCAGAGGACATTTGCTGCTTGAAACCTGGTGAAGACCGTTACACTGTTAGTGTTGTCTTCAAGGTAGATCCAGCGACTGGTCGCATCGAGGATGATGAGACTTGGGTTGGCAAGACTGTCATCAAGAGCTCCGGCAAGCTTTCTTACGATGATGTCGATGCCGTCGTTAGCGGTTCTGGCTCGACTGAGCTCGACTCTGAACGTGCTGAGCAGATACGCTCATTGTATCAAATTACCAAAAAGCTTCGCCAAGCACGTTATGGTGGCAGAGCTAGTGATGTTCCAGCTCTTCGCTTGTTCTATCAAATGGATGACGAGAACGTACCTGTTGAGCACAACTTATTCAATACATCTCCTGCTCATGAGCTCCTCGAGGAGCTAGGTCATCAAGCCAATGCAGCAGTTGGCAGTCTCCTTTACAACCATTTCGGAGACAGAGCTTGGATGAGATGTCATGCCTCTCCAAACCCACGCCGTCTTCAGACATTTGCTGAACGCATGGATCGTATCGGCTACAACATTGACACCACTAGCAGTGGCTCTCTCCAGAACAGCCTTTTCGCCATCGAGGACAGCGATGTTCGCAAGGGTATGGAGACTCTCCTCATCAAGACTATGCAGCGCGCTCGATATGCTGTCGCTGGCAAGACTCCTGTTGATGATCTTGCTCACTTCTCCTTGAACCTCCCTCTTTACACTCACTTCACCAGCCCAACTAGGCGATATGGTGATGTGATTGTCCACCGTCAGCTCGAGGCTGTCTTGTCTGGAGATATCAGTCAATTCACGGATGATATTGAAACCCTGGCTAAGACTGCAGAGCAGTGCAATACCAAGAAGGATTCGGCCCAAGCCGCTCAGGATCAAAGTGTACACATCGAGTCTTGTAGGCAGATTGACAAGCTCATCAAGAATGCTGGTGGCGAGTCTATCTGTGAGGGTATCGTCATCTCTGTTTACGAATCTGCTTTCGACGTCGTCATCCCGCAGTATGGTTTCGAGAAGCGAGTGCACTGTGACCAGCTTCCGCTCAAGAAAGCAGAATTCGACAAGAACAAGCGCATTCTCGAGCTCTACTGGGAGAAAGGTGTACCTTCGTCCAGCTTCGTTCCAGAAGACGAGCGTGGTTCTAACAGGTCAAACGTGAATGACATTACTCGTGGCACTGAAGGAGTCTCTCTTTCGGACGGTCCCAAGTCAGCCGAGCAGAAGGCTGACGACAAAAAGAAATACCTCAGCTGGGTCAAGCTTCGCGAGAACGGCAACAACTACATTCAGGATGTGACTGAAATGACAAGAGTACCGGTCCTTCTTCAAACCGACTTGACAAAGAGTCCACCGTAAGTTTAATTTTACACACTCGTTTACTGCGAATCCAGAACTAATATGATCATAGCTGCCTCACTATCCGTGCGGTCAACCCTTACGCTCTTTAAGCTTATTATGAAAACGACAAGGGGGATTGTCTCTGTAACAATAGCATGTCCACATTACTACTATGCAACAAAAAGTTTTAGAAAAAGGAAGAGTATGGTAATGGGAAGGATAGACTTGTGCTTCTTTGACATGCAATGATGTTGTTCATGACGAAAGGATTGAGCAGAGCATGAAGAGGGATAGGCATTGTGTGGCATATTTTGTTTACAAGCATTTTCTTAGACTACTTATTTACGAATTTTATGCTTTCAATCGACTTGGTTTGGGTTTCCGTCTCTTTGGGGCGATACTTGGTTGTACAGTCTGAAAAAGTAATAACACTAGTGACACTAGAACCCTTTGGAATCATCTTTCATCGCCATGAAAAATCATTCGAGACATACCAAGTCTAATAATGTGTTTGCCGTAAAATAAGTTAATGCAAACAACCTTTACAGCTTATATTCAATGGAAGGATTCAATATTCCACTAATCTACAAAAAAAACCATCCGCCACACTTCATCAATCCAACACCTCCAAAACCAAACCAGCGCCTTTATTCCCCTTCCCCTTCGCCTCCTCCAAATTCTTCCTCTCCTTCGCCAACAAACGTATCGCCTCCTTCCTCTTTGAAATATCCAACCCACTCGTCTCCTCAAACAAATTCGCAACAACAAACGAACTGGCGCCTGTAGCCCAGGCCCCAAGATGCCCCTTAATCCGCTCGAACAACACGTCCGCGAACCCCAGCGCGGGCTCGATCGCCACCGCCGTCTTGCTGGACGGATCAAAGCGCGCGCCCGACACAAGCGTCTTCAGCATGCGGCCGCCGAAGGCGGAGTTTGCGATGTGCGTTGAGGCTGAGGGGTCACCAGAAGCTAGGTCGGCGATTGCGGCCATTGCGGCTGTGATTTGTGGGTGTGATGCTCCTGAGGTGTTGAGGGCTGAGGGCGCTGAGAGCAGGATTTCCTGCATCATTTGGCAGCCGAAGCTTGTTTCGGCTAGTTTGGAGGCGAGGAGCGGGATGGTGGTTAGTAGGGCGTTGTCGGATTGAGTGAGGAGGGCGCGGGTGAGTTCCTGGTGGCGGACGGCAGGGTCTTTTTTGCTGGTGCCGAGGAAGGCGCGGAGGGTGTGGAGTTCGGATAGAGCGAGGGCGGTGGGGGAGTCCGGTTGGATTAGCCAGCGGGTTGTGTTTGTGCTTGTTGTGGAGGTGGATGTGGGGAGGAGTGGGTAGAGCAGCACGATGCGCGCGGTGAGGTGGTGTGCCATTTCCGAAATGTACTGGGCGCGGTCTTGCGCGCTTGTTTTGTTTGCGGCGACGAGGGTGGGGAAGATGAATTTTGATGTCAGCACCGTGTCGTCGATGACTTCCATGGCGGCCAGCAGGATCGTGTGACCGTGAGGATCAAAGGCGAGCATTTCTACGTGGTCTTTGTATGGTTTCAGTAGGGCTTTGCGGTCTTTTGCGCTGGAGAAGGCGAGGGCGCGGCGGACGAGGCGAGCGCCGGAGGAGGTGAAGGCGAGGTTTTTGAGGAGGTCGGTGTCTTCTTCTTCGGCTGGTTTGAGGAGGTCGAGCCAGGTGGTTAGTGTGCTAGTGTCGTTCTCGGGGATGGTTAGGGAGTACTGCAGCATCGCGTCGTGGAGCATGGTGAAGCCGGTCATTTTCTTCTGGACGAGGCCGTTGATTTGTTGGTAGAGATGGTCGAGAATTGGTTTGCGCTTGTCGGGGTTCGCGGCGAGGATTGTTACCAAGTCGGCGGAGATGTCTGAGGGTGCGGTGGAGGGTGAAGAGGCGAGTTTCTTGTTCTCGAGGACATATTCTGGACCGTACCATTCGCGGAGGATGATGGCTTTTTGCTTTGGTGTTGCAACTTGTCTGTACGTGTCGTCTAGAATCCAGCTGGCTTCGGGGTGGTTGATCAATTTCTTGACGCTGCCGTAGAATTCGCTCACAATCATCTCTCGAGTCTCCTTGTCTTCTACCATGAGCTTCGCTACCAGAAACTTGGCGTATCGACTCTCTGCTAACTCCTTGTAGCTGCCTTGCAGTTCTTTCGCAATCTCCTTCTTCTGCTCCACATTCGCATACTTGACGGCACACTGCACTACCCGCACAGAATCGTGCTTGAAGACAAAATCCTTGACATTGCCAATCACAATATCAAATAGTTCGGTGACTAGAGCATTTCTTTCGTCTTTGGGCACGTGTGACTTGCGGCGGAGTTTCTCCCATAGCTTCTTGCTTCGCGCAATAGAATCTGCATTGGGTTTGGCGGCCTTGCGGTCACGAGCTAGTTCTTTCTGTTTGGCATGGGCTTCTTTGGAAGATTGTGCTAGAGGGAGTATTCAAGGTCAGTTGAATCGTGCCCACTGCTATAATTGCCCAGATTGCGTCTACATACCATTCAAGACTTCCTTCACCACGGACTGCTTCAAATCACCCTCCTTCCCATCTGTGAAGGTCTTTGACTTCTTTGCATCATACTCTTTCTTGGGTTTATGTTGTTCACCATCTTCTTTCTTCACCTTGGTCTTCTTATCACCATCTTCTTTTTTGAACTTCTTGGCTGGCGACTGACCAGCAGCCTGGCTTTGAGATTCTTTACGCTTGATTCCAGGCATTTCTGTAGGCAAGATATGTACAATTGACAAATGTTATATTGAGAGGAACTCTGATGTAAATTTTTGGAATTATTCCTTATCGTTAAGTCCGTAAGCCCGGTACACTAAAAATAAGAGGAGGGTATGCTCCCGCAGACAGCGAGTGAGATGCTTTCTTATGGCAAGTCTCTAAGTATCACTTGGATGAGTCGGTCCTCTATATGGAAGCTCTTCTTAGGCAGCCCAAGCTACTCCGTAGTCTTCAGGCACATGTATCGTACAAAACGTTCAGTCCAGTCTGAAGGTTCCGGGCTTTTGGAAAGCATACATAGTATTACAGCTCGAATATTGGATGCCCTACTTCATAGTCGTGGCAATCTCCTAGCCCACCAAGCCATGAAACAGTAAAATACTCTCTAATCATGCTTCTCATAAGTTCTCGTAGCACCATCTTGGCTCGTCGAAGCTGTCCCATCTCTTGTTGCCCATCATCTTGGAGTCCTTACGATAGCCAGTAAGCCTTCCCATGCTATTCGTATAATCTCATAGTGTCATCTCGTTCTCGATCAGCCGTTACTTCAGAATCAACCTGATAGTCTTTGGTGCTTGCGCATTACTTTTAGATGACGAAGGAGATAATGGCACGGCCTTTTCCGTAGCACCCATCTTGCCCTTCACTGGCACAGCAATCTTGTTGTCTTTCGTAACCTTGAAGTTCAGCTTTGCATTTGTTGACGTAGCTTTGGCCATAGTCTTCTTCGTTGGCGGCTTTTTCTCTGGGGCCTTTTTCTGCTTTGGTGGTGCCTTTCGCTTGGTTGTATCTGTTTTACCTCCTTTCGTTACGACATCAATAGCTTTCATCTTCTTTGTCCAATCAAGCTCGATCGACGCAACAGGCACTTCTGATCGTGCTGTAGCTTTCGGCGTGCGCATTGGTGTCAGAGGCAACACGACAGCCACTTCCTGAGAAGAACTGAGCCGCTCAGCATCCTCAGCGGATATGATTGTTGGCTTTTCAGGTTCATCCCACTGTGGTAACCTAGCCTGTCGTGCAACTTCATCACTTGTGCCTTTGATGATCATATCCCAACTATCCTCAAATTCCTTTCCTGATGGCTCCGGGTCGTTGTTGATCCAAGCAGTGAAGCCGTCTCTCCTGTCTCGAACAATGGCGCACATTTCCCGCACAATGCGACGCACACCTGGCACTTTCAGAGTGGTACCGACCACCAAGACTGCATCAGGACGTGTGCGCATATCTGCTCTTGTCACGTTTCCAATAGCTTCATCGTCAGGATTGTGCTCATGGTACAGGACCATACGAGGTCGTAATCTTCCTATACCATGACTTCGTCTACCTTCAATCTCCGTTCGAATGTGATCCTTCTCCTGACATGCCTTGCATTCTGGTGGAATTGGTCCGTCGAACTCTTCGGGCTCAAAATCAGATATCTCATTGCATTTAGTGCAAGACATCTTCTCTAATCCTCCATGTAGTTGAACAGTTTTCGGCCACGGGCCTTTAGCCGGAAGTGGTACTTGTGTCGCTAATGGCGGTAACGACGTGTCTATCCCGTCGACGTTCTGTGTGTAGAGCCGTAAAAGTCTACCTTCGTGTGCGAGACGAGCGATGAGGTGATGGAATGCTGTGGGCGATGCGCTTTTGGTGCTTTGGTGTAATGTGCGGATCATGTCGTGGAAGGAAGCAGTAGAGTTTGCATCGCGGTATACAGAGGCGTCGAAGAGTTGCTTGCCTGAAGCCTTCAAGTCGTATTTGGACTTGAGAGAATTGAAGAGACCTGTAGACGAGCGGAAGTCGGGAACTTGATTGAATGTTAGCACATCGAGATATACAGTGCTCAAGCAGGAAACAAGCGGTTTTTGCGAGTATTGAGCAGAACTTTTATACACTCACTTCCAGCAGAGACCGAGATGCCTGCGCCTGCAATGACGACAATTTTGCGCTTGTTCTTGAGCGCTTTCACTAGTCGTTCTAGCTCTTCAGGTTGAGAGCTGGCGTCATACAGATCTAGTCGTTGAGTTTCGCGAGGCATTGAAGGAGAGATCCTCCTTCGTTTCGATGGCGGAGGCCCGTCCTCATCTGTTAGAGATGCATCTGTGGACGGGCTTGGCGTGCCTGATGGTGAGTGTTGTGAGAGCGGTGGTGTTGGTAGACTCATCATGCCACGAGGCGGAGAAGGGGTACGAGAGAAGATACTGAGATTGTCGGACATGCTATCAGAGGAAAGCTCGTCCATGTCGCCGAAGTTGAAGTTCATGGCGCCTTCCTTGATAATGTTTTGGGCTTCTGCAAGAACCCGACCGGGCGGGTTTGTCGTTTGTCGCGCGTTACAGGAGCAGTTTGCTTGTTGATACAATGCAATGTATGAGCAGCTTGAGAGCAAACTGATTGAGACGCGATAGCAAGCAAGAAGAGAGGAAGGTATAGGGTCAAGGACAATAGAAAGTGAGGATGTGCGACAAGGTCAAATGCATGAATATGACGGGGGATCCAAGCGGGACGATATAAGGCTACGCTAGTTCTCTGCTGCCGGCAACATGCGTCAATTCGTCAATTGAGCTCGTGACATCACCTAAGAAACAGTATGATATGCATTCCGCATAGTCCTGCTATGCCTTCTAGAACATTGACATTCTGTTTCAGGCAGATGCTAGTCGAGAGTTGTGTGCTCAGATGCAGCTTTCAATGTAACTCTGTTGATGTTCCACGCTAGGAAGAGCCGCTAGTGGGTGTCTTGGCGGAAGATCTGCAAGTTCTCGCTCTCACTCGTCTCCATCACTTCATCACCATCTCAAGTTGAGACTTTCCTTTTTTATCTTGATTTTGGACAGAGACCTTGGATATCAACAAATTTCTTGGATCTAGAAACCATCTTTTGACCATTCTTCACTCATATCTTGTTTGTCAGACTATATATCGTGGGCAACGTGCTTGTCTATCCCTTCTCAACGTTGTGATATGAACCTCATGGTCGCCTCATGAAATGCCGTTCATGATGGATCAAGACATGCTTGTGGACAATAACGCTAGCATGGATGACCTCTTCTTCGATACCCAGCCTCAGATTCAACAAGACCAGCCAAAGACGTCACCATGGCAAGCTCGTTATGATGAATTAGTCGCTGGTGGTTGCTCACAGTAAGTAACCACTCCTAGCTTGTGCCTGCTTGTTATGTTCGTTTGTGACGCGACGTTTCAGATAAGAGACTCGTACGCATGTAATCCATTGTCTTACGATAATATACTCATCTAGACAATAAACAGTCCATAATTCAACCGCATCCTTCCCCGTTTGGAGAATGGGAATAAATAACTGAAATTGCACAACAGGAAGATTGCCTGGTCTCGAGTTGGCTCTTTAGCACGCATCAACACAGCTGCTAACTCTGTTGTGGTCCAAGTCTACTTTGAGAATCCAGAGGGTCAACGTGGTCTATCTGCACCAGCACTACTTGATCTCTCTTTACATGGCGAGGACGAAATTGTTCATGTCGAATTCAATCAGCAGGGCCTTGAGCTTGCGGTGGTCGATGTGCTAGGCAGGATCTCCATAAACAACGCTGCTGCTGGCATAAATCGAATGACGAGAACAGCCAAAAGAATGCCCGAATTGCCATCACAACAAGAAGGTATTTTGGCATTGCAATGGTTAGGTGGCAGCTGCCCGGTAGGTTAAGTATTACATCAACGATAGTGAGATTCTGATTGCGTATAGATATCTCGTCCCCTTGCAGAATTGAAAGGTACGGATTGGGCCTATACTTTCGCTGGACAGAGAACAAGCTATGGCCCCCTCAACCCCCACCCGAACAGCACCAGTAATGCCATGTTCTTTCTCTCACGAAAGGGCGTGCTCAGCATGATGTATACTGTACCTTACCCTTTGACGGATTCTTGGTATGAGCAAATAGATGTCCCTCTGGAGGACGGCATAATGCCTGGTTCCATAACCCATGCAAGTTTCGGCTTAGAACACGGTAAGATGGTTCGACATTTCGACATGACCGTGCTGACAATTTGGTGTATAGGAGCACCTGGAGTGTTGTTGACCACATGTGATCAATCTTTTATGGCAAGAGTCTACAGGATAAGTGTGAACTGGAACTATCCTATTCTACAGAAGCGGGAACCTCTTCCGAGAGGATTTCGTCCGCAGCCTACACTAACTGTCGAACGCTTCTGTGCCTTCCGACTTGACCATCAGAATTTTGAATATATTACAGATATAAAGGTCATTGCGGCTTTAAAGGATACACTGGCAGGAACAGAGGCTCCCATACAGATACTTGCTACAAGTGGCCAACGTAACGCTCATGACGGTGAATACTCATCTCGTGTGCATCGGTATGAACTACGTCCTGAGCAAGATAGTCTGCACCCAGGATTTTTGCAGCTCTCGACTGGAGGATCGACAACAAATAGCAATGAAGCCAAGGTTAGTCATTGTAGTCTTCCAATGTGATGTATAATCTAAATATGCTACAGTCTATCATGACCGCCACGAGACAAACGGAGATATCGTCGGCGCATGGCATTGTGTCGTCCTTGCTGTTGCGGCATGACACTCTTTTAGCGGTCACGGAACGGAGCGGAGCTATCACGTTCTATGACTGTTTTAGCATGACAGCTATCAACGAAACACAAGATAGCTCAACTCTTCGCAACTTCGTCGAGGTTGGCTTTACCTTTTCTGTGTCCAAAAACGGTATGTCACTTGACACACTCTTTCTCAGACCATTGCCTGTCTAACATGGTCTCCAAGTGTGTCATATCGCCATCTCACCAAACGCTACGATAGCAGCAGCTAATTTGGACAATGACGAACGCGAGATCTACATCTTACAGCTCAGTTCTGTCTCCAGTGGCGGAGCACCAGACGACAATGAGTTGGGGCGAATCTCGGCCATATTTACATTGACACTAGCTACACCTCAAGCACAAGTCCACGACTTCTTCGATGTCTTGCCTATTATCAGTTCGCTGAACAACCCCAGCAAGTCACGACTGGATGTCTTTCACAATGCATAGCTAACTAGTATTAGGCTTGTGCAAGCAATTACTTAACGAGCTGTGGTCTAAGCAAGGGACTCCAGTTGTCTTTGACTCCTCGTCCAACGAACTCATGATGTATAACGTATCGCCGCATGCGCAGAGAATGCTCACCATGCAGAGTTTCTTAACCAAGAGTCCGACGATAACAGTTCCTCATCGAATACCGTGGTTACTGCTGAACCTGCGACACATTCTGTGTTGCTTCATTACTGTTGTCAAGACCAATATAAGTGAGGCAAATCGCATAAGCATACCAACTAGCGTTCTGGGATTGGCGGAGTGGCATCTCGACCTGGTAGGCGAGATTCTCAACGAGCTTATCTTAGCCACCAAGCGAGTCAACGCTCAGACAACAATGGACCAGGTTGTTCGAGACATGAGTAAGTTTGATGGTGGGCACATGCCAAGTCTATCGCTAACCTCATCGCAGTGAACAATCCAACCTCTCCAGTCCTGCCACTCTTCTTGACAACTCAAGGCCGCATGTACTTAGCACTTGTGACGCAATACATTCGCACTCTCCGCAGTATGGCCAAAAGCATCTCAAACAGTACTCAGGTGAACGCTCTTGCTTGGCGTACATTTGCTGGCGTCCTCGAAGCACGCGGCTTACCATTAGACCGGTTCGAATCGTGCTGCGCAGGCATGAACATATACGTCAAGGAAGCATGGACCCAACATACTGACGCCCAGCGATACCAAGCTGAGTGGCAGATGACAGCTACCAGTGTTGTCCCTGAAGTGCTATACGATGTGGTAACAAGACTGCTTAGTACGCAAGTGGACAGAATGCTCGAAGACGACAGTGGCCACATCCGACTAGGCCTGAGACCTATGCGGAAGTCTGGTCTGCTAACGGGCAATGACAAATACCGCCAGCGATGGGACGTGATACGCAAAGTGCCTCTACATGGCGTTCAGAGCTTCAAGGTGTGCACAAGATGTTCGAGTATGATGCAGAACTTGCAAGGCGAAGGCCGGAAGATGCTGGAGCCAATGCCACAATGGTTGGTAAATGTATCGAAGTATTGTATTTGTGGCAGTCCATGGATGATATGGGAGTGATCGATTTTTGTAGTGTACTCAAATAAAGGATATGCAGAACAAGGACCTCGACAAGCAAAGGCACCCCGACAAGCAATCCTCACAGATCGTAACGAATGCTTTGTAAGCACTTCTATTGCTGTCATCACAAACCATTCACGAAAAGGCACGTCGTCGTCAGAATTCGTGGATGGGCTAGGACTGCTGTGAAGGGTACCCTAACTTTCTTCGGGCTACTCAATTTATACCCTTCTCTAATATCCCAGGCTTTTCCTCGAACGATATTTATGATCTAATACATTCGTAAAATTTAGAAGGTCTTCGGGCACTCTTCACAGCCCAACTTTTGGCCTGCGCCACAAATTCTGACGGACGAGGTGAAGGTCTTCGATTATCTTGAAACAGGCGCGGCACTTTACGGATGAAACCGCATTACTAAGCCAAGACGCCTTTGATCTGCAGCAAGCGTTTTTCTGCAGGAACCCGCCAAGAACGATAGGTCGAACTTGAGCATCACATGCGAACGACGTCACACAGTATGCAACGGCTTCAATGGCATTTCAACTTTTTTCTGGTCCTTATCTTCAGTTGGGAAGCCCGAGTCGACACGATGCCAGCATGATCTGCCGGAGTTCTATGTCTATTGACTATCCAACGCTTAGTGACGTTATAGCTTGTTAAAAATTGCATCCATTTTGATTTTAAATCACCATTCTTTACGTGATCACGGTGAAGTTCGGGATGAATAAACCCAGTAGTGAGTGGCCACGATGATGGAAGCTCAATGGAAACATTATTCGGTGGGGCTCTATCTATGGATTGTGAGGTGATGTGGATGTGTATATAGTCAGACCTATGCGCTGTTGTCCTTTGAATACTTTCCCTTGATCAGAAATAATATCTCATCCCTACTTTAACCTCTTGCCCACCTTCTTCAGAAATAAAACCAGCAAACGCTTTCACACACACAACTCTTACCTCATACACATCCCATTAAAAATGGTCGAATTCACAGTCTTCAAAGGCAGCAAAGGCGGCAAAATCGTCGAAGCCAAAACGACCCGCGAAGTCAAGCACGGCCAAGTTCTCGTCCGCATCACACACTCCGGTCTCTGCGGCACAGATTTGCACTACAAGGGCGCCGACATGGCTCTCGGACATGAAGGCGCTGGTGTTGTGGAAGAGCTTGGCGAGGGCGTTACGCACCTTAAGAAGGGGGATCGTGTTGGTTGGGGTTATGAGCATGACTCTTGTGGTCATTGTAAGCAGTGTTTAAGTGGGTGGGAAACGTTTTGTAAGTCTTTTTGTTTGAGCTTGATGTGATGCTTCGGTGGTTGCTTCGATATGCTAATACTCAATCAAACAGGTCCGAAGAGGGCTATGTAAGTCTTTTTATCTTTTGTTCCTCTTTTTGTTTGAGTGCTTCGATATGCTAATACATCAAAACAGGTACGGTTACGCCGATCTCGACCAAGCATCCATGGGAACTCATGCAGTCTGGAACGAGGCTTTCCTCTTCAAGATCCCCGACAGCATGTCTAACGAAGACGCTGCACCCCTACAGTGCGGTGGTGCCACCGTTTACGGCGCCATGATGAACGTCAAATCTAAGGATGTCGTGGGCATTGTCGGCATCGGCGGTCTAGGCCACTTAGCCATCCAATTCGCCGCCAAAATGGGGTGCAAAGTCGTCGTCTTCTCCGGCAGCGACAGCAAAAAAGACGAGGCGCTCCGTCTCGGCGCTTCCGAATTCCATGCCGTCGCAAACGTCAAGTCGCTCTCCGACGTCATGGATCTCAAGGACGAGGACAACAAAATCGATCACCTTCTTGTCACAGCCTCAGCGCAGATTCCGTGGGACTTATACCTGCCCGCTATGGCGCCGAATGGAACGATTTATCCATTGAGTGTGTCCGAGGGCGAGCTGAGTTTGCCGTATATGCCGATCTTGTTGAGTGGGTTGAGGATTCAGGGGAGTCTTGTGGCGGCGAGGAAGGTGCATCATGAGATGTTGCAGTTTGCGGCGTTGCATGGGATTAAGCCTGTTATTCAGACGTTCCCGATGACAAAGGAGGGGGTGGAGGAGTGCTTTAAGACGCTGGAGGAGGGGAAGATGAGGTATAGAGGTGTGCTTGTTGCTGAGGAGAAGGCGAGTAAGTTGTAGATGGTTGATGGTATGTTCGGGATAGGATGTGGTATGAGGATGAGGCTTTGTACGATTCAAAGGACGATGATGACTTAGAGTAATGACTAAAAGCTTTTCATGTTAGTTTAGAATGCTTTTCCGCACCACTGTCTGTGTTCTAATCTTCAAGCTTCATTCTACTGGAGGCATTTTTGGTGCACTTGAAATACGCTGCTACCACGGAGCGACAGATGCTCGCCTGACGAGAATGAGCCCACCAAAGCAAGACTGCGCACAGTGAAGCACAACCAATAAGAACAAATCGGGTATCAGAGGCAAATGCTCGGAATACGTTCAGCTGCTGTACTTGGCAGCCTTCTTGTCACAAAGCCTTGCCCAGCGAACGAATGCCAGTACGTAGCTTTAGTTGCTGGACTTGCAGCTTTAGAGGCGTTCTCGAACATACTCAGCCAGGACCTGTCACACATAGACAGGAGCCCTGACCAGCGGACGACTGCCGGTAGTAATCATTGAGCAAATGATGAAGCGGTCGTCTGGCCATTGTATTGTGATTCAGATGTGCATGAGGTATTACCACGACGACTTGTGTTGGCTTCTCTGCATGCACTTCTTTCCGCCAGCACAGACAACAAAGTCAACAGGAACAAGTAACAACATCTGGCCAGGCAGCGACATCATCCTGCATGAACGGGACAAGGTCGAAGCGCAAACTCTGCCGTCAGCCTTCAAATTCAATCTCATCTTAAGCTTTTTCTGCCGAGATGAATAAAACACGAATGAAAGCCAAAGATGAGGACGGGATTTTGTTCAATATCAAGCCCACGGCCTGCGCTTCACCATTTCCATGAACTTTTGAGCAGGCCGTCTTTCAATCACGGATTATAATAATATGTTGATTGAATACGAGCAAGCAAATTTTGTGAATCCATCATTGACATCAGTCATGCACGATTCGGGGAGATCAGGGGGTGCCCACCGTGCCCACCCAAAGGCTAAGCTTCCCTTAGCGTGTTTCGCGATTGTTTGGCGTTGTTTTTGCACAAGAAACAAGGAGCTCTGATCGTCATGTTTGTCAGATGAAACCATTGCTGCTTGTACGTGGCCGACGACACGAAGATTGGACAATGAAGCTAGGATATAGATACTACAAGACTTGTGTGACGGAGACCGTCCGAATCAAAAACAGCAGAAGAGGAGATTGAGCGTGGTGTAATTGTAATCAAAGCCAGACCGTTGCAAAGGACCAAATCATTCGCGTTCTCGTGTATGCAGGCCAAGAGTCAGGTCATTCAAGACAAACAATCCCTCCGTTCGTCTGCTGTTTCCCTCTTTTCCTCCTTGCTACTCTCGCTGTGTCTCTCTCTTCTGCCTGTGCTGTTGCTCTATCGACCAAGCACAAACACGACGTTCATCGTCTCTGTCGCTCTTTTACCCACGTTCATTTCTGTTCTGTTCCATCATTGTTACTGTGTACAAGTCGAAGGAGCAAAGGTCTAATCCTCGAACACCACCACAGTATTTGCATTCCTTACACAAAGCGGAAGGCACGACCAAGAACGATCCTCCAACTTCTTCCAACGATCTGCATAATTGTCCATCTCTATCTGTAGCGCGTACGCGACGGCACTATCATTCTTTGGAGACTCTGTTTGAACACCACTCATCCTTCCACCACCACGACTCACGTCTTGCGAAACCACCACACCCTTCTGCAGCGCTGTTGCTAATCAGGAAAGCAACCAAGATCTGTCGCGCGACATCAATCTAATCTTACAGCCAGACGAATCACCGAACGACTGATGTCAAGAGAATAGCAAGAGGAAGATACACATATACTATAGACTCTGGACATTATTATACTCTACATCTCTGCGCGACACATCACGACATCATGACTTCACCACAACCACCTGTCGCAATCGCGAGCGGGTCATGCTCAGTCATCTACAACAACACACTCTACGTTTATTCAGCAGATGCTTTTCAATCGTTACCGCTCAAGACCAATGGGACTTGGTCGCAACTAAAGAATGGTGTCTCGGTCGACCAAGCAGTCTGTGTTCAAGGAACAAGCGCACACGGAGGTGATTCACTATGGGTGGTCGGAGGAACAACGAACGAGACTGTCTCAGACTATTCTGGACTACAGCACTACTCATTTGAAAGCCAAAGCTGGGAAATGCTATCGCCAGCGGTGAATGTCACAAAAGATCGAATCGACCACGCCGCAGTATTTCTTGCTGGCTCTTCTTCTCTCCTTGTATACTCAGGATCCCAAAAACGACCTGTTGTACCATCCTCAGATACCTTTCTGATCTCAGTTTTGCCACCATACAACACAGAAGCATTCGCGACGCTCGATCTTCCATCCACATCACCTCTACTACTCAACTGGAGCAACAACAGCGCGATCACCATTGGTGGCAATGGCGCAGACACATCCATCTTCCGATTCGACACAGAAAATGGCTGGCGTAACATTTCGACGCGTCTTGCTTCGCCATTGGCATCCACTGCTAACGTGCAAGGCACTTTGATAGACGGAACTGACAACAGCAAGGTCCTAGAACTTTACGACCTCGCTTCAACGCCTGTCACAGTGTCACAGCTCGTCTTGCAATATGCAAACGGTACACTTGCGAAACCTGGCACAACACTTGCTTCACTGAGTGACGGTGCCAAGCAAAAGCGTGACTTGACCCTTGCTGATTGGCCAATGTACAATGCGACCAACGCACCTACTGCTGCACGTTCGGGTTATTCTACTGCTCAAGATAGCAATGGACTTGTTGCCTTCGTTGGTGGAAACACTCAAAGTCCTGTTGCACTCTTTGACCAGACCACAAATTCTTGGATTGATACTGGCAGATTCTTTGGTGCTTCGGCGACTGCCACCATCCCAGCGACCATCAGCGGATCTTCTTCCACACCTTCATCTTCGTCGACAGCCTCCTCGACAAGCACACCTGGGGCGGCGCCTATCAACAACAAGCATCCCCACACGTCCCTCATTTTGGGAGCCACTCTTGGCTCCATCCTTGGTCTGATCGCACTGCTGCTAATCTTGCTTCTTCTCCTCCGGTGGCACCGCAGAAGAAAGGCCGAAGCCGCCAGGGAAGAGAAAGATGGACACAGACTTAGTTTTGCAGATCGAGGTGATCCTGATATGGTCGAAGCTGGTGGCGCTGTCAGCCATCTTAATAACAATCAAAACGAGAAGCCTGGTACACCTAGTTCTGGCACTTGGCTTGGAACTGGCACGCGACCACGGTCTGGTACACTACGCAGTGAGTCCAGTCGTACTCAGTTAATAACACCACAACGCGGTGATTATGGAACGAACATGTCATCCAATCCTCTACCTGAGCTTCAAAGACCTATGCCAGCACGCGTCAATCCCGGTGTGCCTTCGATTATTCCTGAAGTCGATTCACGACCAAACTCGGATTTCTTGGCATTGCCAAATGCTCCTGCAAGTAGGAGTTCAGCTGGATCTGGCTGGAGTGGATACTTCACACACAACACCAAGCCTGCTGTAATCAGAGCACCATCGGCTGCTGTTATTAATCCGGCCGAGAGAACAAATCTAACACCACGAAATTCGATCCTCGCACCACTCTTCCAGCGTTCGTGGTCGAAGCGTGACACTCTTCTGAATTACGAGCAGATGCAGCCTGATGAACATGATTGCACAACACACGGGCCTACGAATATTCCTGAAGTATCACTTGCACCTCAATTCGACGCATCAAGAGTCAGCCAAGAGTTACTAGCACCAACAGCAGGAGTTGCACAAGTGGTGCAGGGACTGCGTCCTGGTACATCATCTACTGCTCCACGCTCGAGACATGGCCATTCTAGAACCATCAGTAGCGCGGCAAGCACGATGAATGGTTCCTCTGTCTTCACACATGACCCAATCGAACAAGATGGTCATTGGACACCAGTCACACGAAATGATTGGTCAACACCTGACCCTGTCCGCCGAACAGTTGCCAGCAGCTTTTATGGTGGTGACGAACCACATTCGGACAACTCAGACCCAGACGGTGCAGTTCCCAGTCCAAGTTTACTGCCAGGAGCCAAGGATGGCAAGAACGGTTGGACTGGTATGGCGAGTCCAAAGATGCCTATCTCAGAAGTGCTAGGCCATGAAAGTCCTACACCAAAGGCTAGAGTCATGTCTGCGTCGAGAGCGACACCGGTACCTGTTATGCAAGGAAAGTATGATCGACCACATTTTGGAAGTGTAGAAGGATCACCGAATCCGATGGTCTCGACGAAAGAAAATGCGACTGATAACATGGATTGGTTACGACTGCCTGCGAAGACGACGTGATGATGCAGAATGCGATGCATTTCTTGTTTTCCTTTTTTGGAATGATTTCACGTATAAGCGATGGTGTTGATGGAGTTTCGGGTTGACTGATTCATGATCTTGACGCAGACTGATGCAGAGCTTGAGGACGATGGATGGGTAGAGGCGATTAATAGATAGTTGTTTCATAGTTGTAATGAGAACGAACATTGTTGTCTCATAATTCCAACCTTGCCGTCGATCCTCATCGGTGTAATCTACATGCCGGCCCCCACAGAAATGACGACGTCGATCTCCTCTTGACTTTTGACAGGATATATTCTCTGTATATCACGCGACATGCAAGAAACAATTATATCTGTGAAGTCGTCTGTGTAGAAGCATCTATATGTACCATTATTCTCTCGCTGGTGTGTGACTGTACAAGAAACAAGTATTATGCCGCGCTTCGGCAACCTCTTTGGCGGTGGCTCTGCCTCGAGCACAACCGCTAACTCTGTCGCCTCCTCCCGTCACCCGTCTACAACCTCCCTTTCCCACCCCCAACTCTCCGAGCTCGAAAATCTCGAGTCCGCCCTCGCCGCCACCGTCCACATCCTCAACGACGACCTCGCTACCGCAGAACTTCGGCTAAAGGAACATGACTCCCCTTTCCACAAACTGGGACTTGCGACGATGAGCTTCATGAAGGCCGTACTGAGTTTTGAGAACGAGGCGATGAAGGAGGCGAGTGAGCGGTTGGGCGATGCTGCGGGGAGTGCCGGGACCGAGTTTGCGAAGGCGCAGAAGATGGGGGCGAGAGGGGGGTTTTTCGAAAGTGAGATTTATGAGAGAGGGACGCAGTATAGCCTTAGTCAGGCGGAGGCGTGGATATTGGGTGCTGTGGTGGGGATTTTAAACTTTTCGACGGTGGGTGTTCGAATCTCCTTCTGCCTTCTGCCTTTTTTCGGGTAGTGTTTAGCTTGAACTTGCTAATGTGATATATGAGTTCAGATTGAGGCAATGCGCGGGTTCATCAATGTCCGGAAGGCGTATCTCGTTATGGATGCTGTGGTTGAGAGGGAGAGGGTGTACGCGGAGAAGCACAAGGGAAGTAGTGGTCCGAGGAGGAGTGTCGAGCAGTATGGTTCAGCGCGGCAGTCAGTGGAGGCAGCAAGACCGACAGAGAGAAGTCATGTTACTGCTCTAGGTGGTGCAAGTGCTGCAAGTCGAAATGAAGACCTGCGACATGAAGAGGATTCAGATGATGATGACTTTGTGGATGCACCACAGTGGCATGTTGGACCTGTCCCTAACACAGGCTATCTTGGTCACGCTAGCATGACAAACAATATGGCTGATCTTACACTACACGACAACAAGCAGACCGCCGAACCTTCATCAGCACGCAATTTAACCTCGACAGCACCACCTCCCTTCGATGACCAAGATCTAGGCACTGACGACAGCGATATCCTCCCGCGCCACCTGATCAACAACGACATGGACGCCTATATCCACTCCAGCACACACCTTTTCTTCGGCCTCCTCCAATTAATGCTCTCGCTCATCCCACCAACAATGTCCCGTCTTCTCTCCACCATCGGTTTCTCTGGGTCCCGCTCCCTCGGTCTGCAAATGCTGTGGCGTGCCGCTGACTTCCCTAATCTCAATGGAGCAATGGTATGCTACTATCTCTTCACGAACAGTATTCAATAAGCCAATCGCTAATGAATCGACGCACGTGCAGGCAGGCATAATCTTGACATCCTACTACACCGGCCTCGTCGCCTACCTCGACATTCTTCCCGCCACAGGACCCGGTGCCTTTCCCATTGAAAGGTGCAAGCGTCTGATTCGGCAGATGAGAGATCGGTATCCAAAGAGTACGCTGGTGATGTTGCAAGAGGTCCGCATGTTGACGACGGAAAGGAAATTGGGTCAGGCTGTGGATATGATTAGCACTGCGCCTGAAAGCGGGATGAAGCAGGTTCAAGCACTGCAGTGGTTTGAGAAGAGCTTGGATTGTATGTATGCGCATCGTTATCTTGAGTGCGCGGATGGATTCGAGAAGTGTATTACGTTGAATAATTGGTCGCACGGATTGGTGAGTGCTGTTGTGGCGCATTGGCTCGTATCTTGTTGACATTCGTACAGTACATCTATATCGCAGCGATCTGTCATGTCGAACTCTACCGCACGCATCACGCCTCCAATCCATCTCTCGCTGCCAAGCACGCCGAAAAAGCCACTACTCTTCTCCACAAAGTGCCCGAAAACACCGGCAAGAAGAAGTTTCTTTCCAAAGGACTTCCCTTTGACATTTTCGTTAACCGAAAGTACGCCAAATGGACAACTCGCGCCAAAACGATGGGCGTACCGCTCATCGATGCCGTTGGGGTCAGCCCAGTAGAGGAGATGATTTTTTGGTGGGGTGGATACGCAAGGATGGGCGAGAAAGAGCTAAAGGAGAGTTTAGTCCGCTTAAGCTGGAGTGATGGCGGTGGTGGAGCTGTGGTTCAGTCGCTTGGTAGCGCGCAACCAACGAATCCAAAGGCGGCGGAGATGTGGAAGAAGGACAGTGCAGATGAACACACCATTCTTTATTTCTTGCGCGCGACGGTGCTGAGGCAGTTGGGACATGTGGATGCGGCGCAGGCGATGCTACGCAAAGAGCTGATTGTGAGGCACCCCAATGGCGCGGAAGTCCAGGCGATTAAGAACGCGGATACGTGGCCGCTACCTGTTGCGAGGTATGAGATGGCAGTGTGTTATTGGGTGAGAACGGCAGAGGGGAGACGGATGGCGCAGGCGGAAGCGATGGGTGCGGCTGTCACGAAGGGATCTGAGACTATGTCGAGGTGTGGTAGTGCTGTTACTGATAGAGATCAAGTGACGGATGATGAGGGAAGGACATTTAGTAACAGACAGGCTCTGGAGCTCTGCCGGGAATGGTTGGAAAAGGTCCAAGGTACGGTTGATACTTGGGAGTTGGAAAGTAGATTTGGGATGAGGATTTCGACTGCGAGGGAGACGCTGAAGGGACTTGGAATTGGGTTGTGATGTAACTTGTAATTGGGTAGGATCTTGTCTCAGATATAGTACGTCATGGGGAACGATCCACAGCATGCTTCAGTTGAACTCGATACTACCTACCCCGTTTCGAAATTGAGTATCCATCCAGTCATCTTCACAACCTAGGATATAGCTGAATTTGTACTTTGATCCGCACCCATCCTAGGCCTACCTTAGTCAGAGTGTAATAGGGTGGAAGGGGTCTAGCCAATACAAAAGTACTCCAGCACTCCTCACTAGGGTTTAGGAGAGAAGTATCGGAATCGGATATCGACATCTGAACTGGGGTAGGTATGCTGCTGAACGATGTCTGTTCATAGCTGATAACGTGCCCTCGGTGGCGACAATTGATGTAGATCATACCACGACTGTAATTAGTACACATCTTGTTACGTATGGTCGCTTTGTCATGTCCTCCTCGCACTTGAGTTGTTGTTGTTGCTCCATCAACGCCAAGACATGCCCTTTCCTGTTTTGGCCTGTTAGCCGTTTCACGACAACCGACCCAAACCTTCCATTTGCATCATGTCCAGCAATCTCAGCTCGTCTCATCTCAAACATCATCAATCTCGAGTTGCACTTTGCGCCTGTCGCAACACACTGCTGTCCATCCAATATCAACCCCGTCAACTACCATCAAACTGTCCGGGCCATCATCTCCTCCGTCGTTCACGTCCGAGTACCACCGGCTTGACGTCGACTATACAAGAAGACATAAATCAATCCAATCGGAAGATTCAGTCGATCTCCCGCCAGCATTCGCATCGTCGGTCGCGTCTGGAGAGTCGCCGTTAGACGGGCTTGACAAAGTCGGCGATCAGCCTGACCACGCACAAACAGACACCAAGAAAGACGGCCGTACCAAGCCTAGTGAAGATACAGAACCACCACCACCCTACGACGAAGGAGCGAGTCCGCTAGACTTTCTCGCTTATACAATGGCTGCGAGCATAATCACGCAAGTGTCTCAAGGGGGAGGAGGAGCTGGCTTGAGCAATCTTGGTGGTCAGGGACATCGGGATAAGAAGCACAATACAGAGGAGACTAACAACCGCAACAGGCGTCGGATCAGACGAGAGTGTTACGCTGGACTTGCGGTATGTCTAGTCTAGGAAGACAATAACAACACCAATCACTGATTCGAAAATAGTGGCACGCGCTTCGTTCTGTCAAGAGACGAACTCCTCACCCTGCCCGAATTCGTCCTCCTATCACTCTTCCCAAATGGCATCCTACCCGATTCACATATGAACTTCCTTGATTCAGATGTACACCCCGTTGATGTTAGTAATCCCCGCAAGCGTTTGAATCACAAATCCATTCATTACACAATGTCACTCCTCCATGATCCCAATTTCCACACCTCTGACTTTTACATCTACGAATCGCAGTATGATCCAGTATCATTACAATTCATGCTCGACTTCTTCCGAGTCATTGCACAAACCATTCCCACCCGAGCGCCATCACCGAATGGAGCTGAAGAAGCAGTAGCGGTCGAACCTATGCCAGGTTCAGCGAGGGATATGCTGCAAGGGAGGGCAGGTATCATTGTGCTGAGGGAAGATCTCGACTACTATGTTATTCCACCACATCCAGACGTCGACGCACATGAGATGATGGAGATTAAGCGGGCAGCTGGACAAGCTCTTCTCAAGCAAAATGGCATTTTCTCTGGGCTTCGCAAGAGTGATGATATCGGATCAACGGAACAGCATTTGATTGAAATGTTGACAGCAGGGTGAGTTTGACTTGTATTCAGCAGTCACATTCTACGAATCTGACAACAACAGTGGCTTCGACCCAGATGCAAGGTGGGGCCATCGTGCAGGTGAGCCTAAAAAGGCAGTCGTCTGCAGCATCGCCCTTGCGAGACATCGTGAGGATATCGAGGGTGACACTGCCGCCAATAACATGTCTGCGAAATTGCTACTCTTCTGGCGAAAACCAGCTCGAAGATGTTGGTGGGAAGGCGTTCAACTGGACAATGTCGAGGGTGTCAACGGAAAGCTGAAAGTTTGGGTTCGTCGGGTATGGACTTTGGAGATGGTAAGTCTTATGTTACATCACAATTTACACATGCACTAACGAGAACGAATAGAGCGTCATTGGTCTACGATAGCGATATTGTGATCTGGTTTGGCCTTTAAGCATTGCACAGGATCTGGAGGAGTCACCAAGGAAGGGAAAAGGCTTACGAGCATTTTACGACACGGTGGGCTATGGCATAAGATAGGAGTAGAAATGTATAGGTTATGGATTTAAGCAGAGGCACGACTCAAGGCATGATGCATTTCTACTGAGTATACCAGTCTTAGTATCAAGTCTATTCTGTCCTGCGTTGCCTTGTGTTTGTACCAACCTGTATACACTAGTAGGTATGCTTGACAAGATAACTTCGTACTGTCCCACATACGTTGTTCCCACCACGTGTATGTCATTGAGTTGAGGACCCTTGTAGGTTGCCCCTCCATCTTTCCAAAATTTTGTCCTCCTATTTCTTGCTCTTCAACCATAACAAATCTCTTTAAACTACCTTTTCCACCACAAATCACACATTATGTCCGCCCCAGCACAAAAGTTCAAGGTCGCCGACCTCTCCCTCGCCGCTTTCGGCAGGAGGGAAATCGAGCTCTCCGAGATTGAGATGCCTGGTTTGATGTTGACAAGAGAAAAGTACGCCGAGGACCAGCCTCTCAAGGGCGCCAGAATTGCTGGCTGCCTTCACATGACCATCCAGACCGCTGTCCTCATTGAGACCTTGACTGCTCTCGGTGCTGAGGTCACCTGGTCCAGCTGCAACATTTTCTCCACTCAGGACCACGCCGCTGCTGCTATTGCTGCTTCTGGTGTCCCAGTGTAAGTACGCAAGCCCCACAACTTCGTTCAAATGACTAACGCACCTTGCAGCTTCGCCTGGAAGGGAGAGACCGAGGAGGAGTACGAATGGTGCTTGGAGCAACAACTCAACGCTTTCAAGGACGGCAAGAAGCTCAACCTTATTCTCGACGACGGTGGTGATCTCACTGCTCTCGTTCACAAGAAATACCCCGAGATGCTCAAGGACTGCTACGGTGTCTCCGAGGAGACCACTACTGGTGTCCACCACCTCTACAGAATGCTCAAGAACAAGGACCACGGTCTTCTCTGCCCTGCCATCAACGTCAACGACTCCGTCACCAAGTCTAAGTTCGACAACCTTTACGGATGCAGGGAATCCCTCATCGACGGTATCAAGCGCGCTACCGATGTCATGATTGCTGGTAAGATTGCCGTCGTCGCCGGCTACGGTGATGTCGGAAAGGGCTGTGTTGCTGCTCTTCACGGTATGGGTGCTCGTGTCCTGGTCACCGAGATCGATCCCATCAACGCTCTTCAGGCTGCCGTCTCTGGTTACCAGGTCGTCACCATGGAGGAAGCTGCCTCCATCGGCCAGATCTTCGTCACCACCACCGGCTGCCGTGACATTATCGTTGGCAAGCACTTCGAGGCCATGCGCAACGACGCCATCGTCTGCAACATCGGCCACTTCGACATCGAGATCGACGTCGCCTGGCTCAAGAAGAACTCCAAGGCCGTCCAGAACATCAAGCCCCAGGTCGACCGCTTCGAGATGCCCAGCGGGCGCCACATCATCCTCCTCGCTGAGGGTCGCCTCGTCAACTTGGGTTGTGCCACTGGTCACTCTTCCTTCGTCATGTCCTGCTCTTTCACCAACCAGGTGTTGGCTCAGATCATGTTGTTCAAGGCTGAGGACGAGGCTTTCAGCAAGAAATACGTCGAGTTCGGAACTACCGGCAAACTCGACATTGGCGTGTACACTCTTCCCAAGATCCTCGACGAGCAAGTCGCTTTGTTGCACTTGGAGCATGTCAACGCCCACTTGAGCACCATGAGCGATGCTCAGGCTGAGTACATGGGTCTTCCCAAGACTGGTCCCTTCAAGAACGACAACTACAGGTACTAGATGTATTGCATAATTGGGCTAGGCGCATATAAAAGTAATTCAACATGACTGTTACGATATGAAAAATGGGGATACAGGTTTTCAACATGGCAAAAGCAGGAAGTGATGCATCTTTGGCATAGATTGGGACCAAAATAAGGGCGTTATGTTTTTCAAGATTTTGATTGGAGCGAGAGGAAAGTTATTATACCCAAGAACAACAACTTTCAACCAGTTAGATAGAGGGAAGAATGGCTGCTTTTCAACCATAGTCGCTTTTCTTTCCTGGGTGGCAGTTATAGGATACATAGGCAGATACTATTGTCTGAATCTGATCTTTGTCAACCCTCCATCACAGACAGTGCTTTTCCCTGCTCCTTCCCTGTCTGCTGTACATCATATGCTATCAGGCATATCCGAGCAGTACTTAAGTAATTCAGCTTTGTCGATCAAAGTGGCTGTGCAGTACAACCTCACTTCAGCTACGGTAGCACATCCCCAACCTCACACCCCACTAACAGCCACCTGCCCTATTGTGTTTGTTCGTTCCACCCTCCACTCCAGACTCAAACTTCAACCAAGAGGATGATTCAAAAGGTTTCCAGCCAACACTGTCCTCCAAGATCAAGACCTCCAGTTGTCTACAATCCACGATGGACGTCGACACGGCTTGAGAAAATGTCTCGATCTAGGTACCATGCTCCCTCCACCACCTTCATGTTACTACTTCTCCCTCACATTTGTACACTCGCTGTGGCAGAGATGGAAAACCGAAGTCGCGAGAGAGGCAAGCCGCAAATATCTAGCATGGACATCCTACTCGACCTATTAGAATCATGAGCTAATCGTTGACGGAATTGATACTTGTTGTTTGAGGAGTGATACCTTCTTTTCACGAAGCCTGGCTGGGCTTACTTCATAGGTTGTTTCCAATTTGGAGGACCTTGCTGGATCATATGTTTGCGTATCTGGTAGGTGTCGACCATGGGGTGGTGGTGGGGGGTGGCCCCATCAAGGTACTCAATCAAACTCTCCATCATAAAAAACAATGCAAGACATGATCCTTCCTCGAAACAGTTTCATCTCGATGACTCAACAGTAGCAAGCATCACAAAGCATCATTGTCGAGCTTCATTGAGCCATCTTATCTTGCAAACAAATCGACCGTGAAGGAAAATAGGTAGCAAGCAAAGCAACCAAAAACACCTCGTCCTCAATTACCACACCCCCCAATCGCCACACCCCCAACTTAACCTCAACTCACCTCAGACTCAACTCAACTCAATCCACACGCCCATCTCAAACCACCACACCAGCCCACAGACCCATCAATGCCACCCCCCGCCCTCCCCCTCGGAATCTCCTCCCTCATCCTCTCACACACCATCGCCCAAATCCTGCGCTCAATCCACCACCCCACCTTCTGCTTCTGCGCCTACCACAGCGCCGCGCCGTGCTCTGCCAACATCGCGGCAACGGAACTGCATACACTGCTGATTGCACTCCCTGACTACCTCAAAGACGAATTGAGGCGGCTCTGTCGGCTGGAATTGGTCAAGCGGAAGGGTGTGGAGAGATTGTGGGAGCAGTTTTATTGGTGGACGTGGGGGGATTCTGCTAAGGCTGAGAAGGTTGAGGGTGAGGGGAATGAGGGGACTATTGAGAGTGTGGGGAGTGTGGAGGGTGAGAGTGAGAGTGAGAGTGAGAGGGCAAAAATGACGACGAAGATGAGGAGAATGAGACCGTGTTGCAGGGAAGGTGTGACGGAGGAGATGGTGAGGATGTTTGCTGAAGTGATGGTTTTGAGACAGTTTGCGTTTGCGGGAGTTGGGTTCGTGCATGGGGAGATATGAGGTTGTTTGTTTGTGGTGGTGGATGATGTGGATGTCGATGAAGGAAGAGGTTGAGGGATTGTTGTAAAGATGAAGCATTTGCTTTCGTTGACAGTAATGTCGTCGCAAGATTGATGATTGCATCGAATAATGCATCCGAGATATGTTGTGGTTTCGTTGAGATACCGAACCCAACTGGCGGATGGAGAGCACGGAATTTGCCCCAGCAATCTTCACGATTTATTCTTCCTTGAGTTAGGATTCCCAATTTTCAAGAAGTTTATACGCCAAAGCCTTTGGGATGTATGTTCATTATCATCTAAAACACCTTCACAAGAACCTATTGCCTGTAATCTAATGTTCTTTCGTTCGTTCCAGCCTGTTCTGTTCTGTTCATGCTAATGCCTTCCTTGTTTCGTAATGTTCGTAATCGTCCTGACTTGACAAAACATACACTTGCGCGATGTGCTCACCACCCACCGCCCAGACTACTCGCCAGTCCAGCAACGCGCTCCATATCACTAGCGCCCTTTTCTTTACCCACGTCGCTTTCGACTTGGCGGTATGTAGTGAAGAGTAATTTCTCGAGGGGAATATCCGTAATCGTTGTCCAATGTTGCAGCAATTTTGAAACCGACGACACATTATCATCTTTCTCATGCTCATGCGCGTCGCCATTCATTTGCGCGCCATTCATGCCATTCGAATCTTCTTCCTCATCAGACTCTGAGTCAATTCCAGATTCAGCAGAATAATACGCCTCATCCACCCTAGCCAACCACTCCTTCTGCTCTAGTGGTCCCACTTTCTTGACCACCACCACCACTTCTCCATCACTTTTCTCACCACCAAACAGCCCGCCAACGTCATCCACCTTGATCTGGCCACCACCATTCGTGCAACCTCCCGGACACGCCATAACCTCAACATATGCATACTCCTCGACCTGCTTAACAGCACCTCCCATGTCATCCCTCGACGCATTTCCACCATCAACCGATACAGCGCCGCGGGACCTTGCGAGAGCACTCCGCCTGTTTTCAGCACCGGCTAATCGACCATTTGACGCGCCCGGCATCCTACTCTTCTTTGCCGGTTTCAGCCGTCGTACTAGATTCTGGATGTTGCGGAAACCAAAGTAGCGTGCTGTGCGCATGATGGGATCGCCGGAGGAGGAAAGAAGAGTGTATTCGAGGACGTCGGCGTTGCGGCCACGCGTGGTTATGATTGTGCTGTTTGGGTGTGCGAGAGAGAGGTGTTGGAGGATGGTGTATGCGTAGCCGCCTGATGGACCCGCTCCGGGTGATTGTGTACTACGGACGTGAGATGGGAAGAGGAAGGAGGATATCGTGGCGTCTGGAAAGGAGGCGAATGTGACTGGTGCTCGTGGCAGGCGTGGGAACGAAATGCCGCGTGTGTCGGCGAGATTGATGAGTTCACGGGCGGTAATGACGGTGTCTGTGTCTCGGATGCTGGAAGAAGTGGAGGGATCCGTTGACCAGAATGTATCTGTCAGTTCGGCGCGAGAAGCTTCGAGTTTCTTGTCAAAGCAAGGCATTATTGCGACGTGGTAGATGCGAGAGGGAGGGATGTTGAAGCGGCGTGAGAGAACTGTTTTGAGGAGAACACCGGAGAGAGCTTGTGGTGAGCGGAGGGCGGAGAGGTGAGGAAGGACGTGAGGATGTGTCTTTTCTGCATAGCAGATCCAGCCAGGGCAGGCCGAGGCCAGAATAGGAAGCCGAGGTGACGACGAAGAGGGTGATGTGAGATGAAGAGATGGTATACCAGCTGCACGGAGCGCTTCTTCTGTCACAGCTGCCTGACACAGTTCGCGGACTGTATTTGTGTCGATGACCCAAGTGAAACTGCTATTGTGGCGACCTCCACTCTTCAGACCGTGTTCGCCTGCCAGTAATTGCGATATCATATTGCCTGCTTCCCTTTCTGTCACGCCGTACGTTGCGGCAATACTGGCTCTGGTCTGTGGACTGACACTGGCAATGAATATGCGTCCGTCTTCCCCTTCATTCTCTTGTATATCCCCTGCTATCCGCTGCTGCATCTCTTGTACTCTATGTACGGCAGGATGGTCTTCTAGCATGTTTAAAACTTCATTATGACTTTGCAAGCTCACTAGCACCGCTTCTGCGCTCGTGACGCAACCAGAGCAGGCGAGACAGTCTGTCAAGGATATTTGCGCCGGAGGGGCTTCTGATGCGGGGAGTTTGTCTTCGGTGGTAACTTCGTATGGGTTCGATGGATCGAGCGAGGGAGCCTGCTTGGGCAGAGTTTCAACAGGTTTTATACAGGCAACACCAGGAGAAATGAAGTCGTTCAGGTCGGCAGCTGAGAGAATGGCTGACATGATGGACGGTAGACGTGGATTGGCGTGAGAATTCGAATCAGCAGTTCTTCACGACGCAGCACCAAATGCAAGGACTTCCGGGCGAAGGATAGTCTCGCAAGTATTAAGAAGAAATGTATCGATTTGAAAGCGAAGCCGGGATGAAACATTCTTGTAATGAAGTGGCGGATAAGCACTGTTATCGATTGCCGAGTCATGTCTTCTGAAACAATCTTTGCCATCAGCTTCTTTCAACACTACAATTCTCATCGACATCGCATCACATCCATCATGTCCAATCACGAAGCGTACGTCCCTGGCAATGCCACCGCCATCGGCGTCCCCGGCGCCAATTCGTTCAACAACGAGCCTACAAACAAACCCACCACGTACCTTTGCGGTGACTGCGGCGCAAAGGTTCCCATCAGACGTGGTGACGCTATTAGGTGCAAGGAATGCGGTTATCGCGTCCTATACAAGGAGCGGACGAACAGGTAAGAGCAAACTGCCTCGCAACTACAAGCAGGATGGTTCCTAACATGTGAAACAGAATGGTGCAATTTGAAGCGCGATGAATACATGAAAACGTTATGAGGGAATAGGACAAGGTTATTGGAATTGATCAAGAACGGCGCTCAGTTGGTAAGCCAATAAAGATTCGCGCCGCACGGAAGGAGTTTTGGGGCATGACATTCCACCTAGTCTGGCAAAGACAAGAAATGCCTGAGAAGAAGGATACATGAGGATTTCAGAAACTGGTTTTCTGGCAAAGGCTACGGGAGACGACAAGCAGAGGACATGCATCACAGAAGCTTCGAAATGCGAAATGCTCACAGCCTGAACCATTTTTGTCGGTTTTTTTTCATTTGCTACTTGCAGGTTTGGTGTCCACAGAATCCAGTAATGCCGTTCAATCCGACAGGCTATTATCGTAGTAGAGAGAGGACGAAGGAAAGGACCGTTCCGCCTGTGGTGCAGCTGATATAATTTAGTAATGGATGCGCATATAGAGCGGTGTTGAGTATCCATTCAAAGAACTGAGCCAGAAGCCATGCTGTACACAAACTGCAGGAGATTTTCAGAGTATAAGTCTGTACCTTGCTAGAGTCATTTTACACCAGCTTTCTAAAGTCTTGATTGTGAAACGCCAAGCATTCGGGGTTTATATATAGTGTTGAGTTGTGCTATATCACTTTTCAAACATATTGATAACAACATGTTCCTTCTTTTATAACATTCGTGACCTGTAGTACGCCGTGACGTTAGAGAGACACGTTATCAAATATGTCCACATTCGCCATAAGAAATCTGACTGCAACTCCAATCACACTCAAGCTCGTCGAGCGGTATAAAAGTCCAGAACATCTTCATTTGCAAAGTATACATGGCAACACCATCTCAAGATTCAGCCGCAACTTCACTTCCATCTTCAACACCACTTCCCCCATCCCACCACCACCCACACATGCAAGTCTAGCTTCAAGTACAGAAAAATTCGCCACGTCCGAAGTCGAGATCCTCGTTCCACCATTTACAACATGCACAACAGACATCCCTGCGCCAAATGCTGTCGCAGGCGAGAAAGTCCAGCTCACAATCGAAGCCAGCGGGTCGCGCTACAGACTCAGCATCCCCTCCTCGCACTCCGAATCCCAAACATTCAGTCCTCTCTCACCAGACCCTCAACACGAGTTCTCAGGCATATATCTCCCGCTCCACACTTTCCTCTCCATCCACAGCAGTGCCCAGCTCAACAGCTGGATGTCTAACCTGCAAGACGCCACCCCGCTCAGCGCTCTCTCCATCCCCGGCACGCACAACTCGCCCACCTACCACAAAGCCCTGCCCTCCGTGCGCTGCCAAGCCGTCAACATACGCCGGCAACTCGAAAATGGAATCCGTTTCTTCGACATCCGCGTCCAGCCTGAAGCCCCGACCTCCTCCAAGCTCGTCCTTGTGCACGCCGTCTTCCCCGTCTCACTGACGGGCCAAAAGACATTCGCTGACTTACTCAGCACGATATTCGTGTTCTTGGACGCTAATCCAAGTGAAACGCTCATCATGTCCGTGAAGCGGGAAGGCGTGGGCAACATGTCCGACGAGCAAGTCGCCCGCATCCTCTACGAGCACCACACCAACAATCCCACCCAATCCGATCGCTGGTACACTAAACCTTCCATCCCGACGCTGGGCGCCGTTCGCGGCAAAATAGTCCTAATGCGACGTCTCGCCATCGACGACTCCTTACACAGCCATAATAACAATCTGGGCTGGGCCATCGACGCAGAATGCTGGGCCGACAACACGGCGCACGACCTCCACGGCCAAGTCTGCGTGCAAGATTTCTACGAAGTCCTCGAAGCGGTGCAAATAGCACGCAAAATTGAATACTGCAAGGAACATTTACAGCGAGCGGCGGAATGTGTGGCGAGTTTGCCGGGGATTACGTGCGATGCGGCGAACCCGGTGCCAGCGCAGCCTTTCTTTTTGAACTTTTTGAGTGCGAGTAACTTTTGGAAGGTCGGTTGTTGGCCGGATCGCATTGCTGCTGAGGTTAATCCGAGAATGTTGGAGTGGTTGTGTAGGGAGCATGCGAAGGGCAGGGATGAGATTGTGGGGAGTGGCCGTGTGGGAGTTGGGGACGGTGGTGGGGATAGATATAGCGCTGGAGGTGGTGGGGATAGAGATGATGGGGATCTTCGAAATGGGCCTATGGTAGGAGATGGAGGGACTGGGATTGTGGTGTTGGATTGGGTGGGTTTGGGTGGTGATTGGGATTTGGTGAGGTGTGTTGTTAGTATGAATTCACGACTGATGATGAGAGAGATGTCTTTGACAGATGGAAGGAAGGATGGAATAGAGATTAGATCTAAGATGCTTCGAGGCAGTACATAGCAGACAAGATGTAACAGACCAGTACATAGCAGACAGACGTGTATGCTCGCTCGTATTGAACGATATCGACTTCATCTTTAGTGGCTCAAAATGGTTCTTGGACTCTCCAAAAAGCCTACTGCAAATGGTTCGTTTTTGAAGATGAGAAGCCAAAAAGGAAGGGAAAGGCAGTAGATGGCCTGTCGAAAGAAGGGAATAATGCAAGCACTCATCTTATTATACCCAGCGCATCTCGCAGACTATTCGCAGACTCCTCCAGGCCACCCTCTGGCAAGTTCTTCGCGACAAACGTTCGAAAATCACAAAGGACATCGGATTGCAAAAATGCTAACCCCACTCAGATCGAGACTCCAAGACCCGCAACCTCTTGTTTCCCTCCCTCCCTCCCTTCCCTCGTCGCCAAGCCAAATCTTCCACACATCAGAACACCCCAACATTCACATACACCCCTCCACACCACCCTACCCCAACAGCGTGACAACGCCAACCAACCCCCCCAACGCCATCAACCCCCCTCTAATCGCATTCAACCACCCAAACCTTTGCACCATAACCTTCAATTCCTCCCTATCAACCTCCTCACCCCTGCCCCTCTCCTCCAGCGCCGCTAACTCCCTCAACCTCTGATTCGCAGCCGGCAACATGATCCCCGTCATAGGCATGATACTCGCCGACAACACGGCCGCAATCAGATAGCCGGTGCGTTGTGAAATCTGCACGCCAAGTAGACGCGCTAGTAAAGTCACACTCGCATTACTCACGCCGCTGGGAGAAGAGTACCAGAGATACAAATATAGTGAGCTTGCGACTGTAGCAGATTGAGGGATCAGGTGCGAGCCGCGGGAGAAGATGAAGCGGATTGCGGGGAGTGTCGAGGCGGGTGAGGGCAAGGGTGATTTGGTTGAGCGGGCAGTGGAGGCGAGGAGAGGGGAGTCGAAGACGGAGAGGGAGAGGATTGTGCCGGCTGTGAGGAGAGTGGTTGTTGTTGCTAGCGTTTGGGCGAGGAGGATGGGAGTGGAGGTGGAGGTGGTGGTCATATTGCGTTTTTGGTCTGTAGCGCTGTAAAGTGTGAGGGGGAAAACACTACTGGGTACGGTCTTTTGAATATATCTTGTTGATAGGGATGTCTAGGAAATATAAATGTTTACAATCGGTGCAATATGCCCACTCGGAAGCGGACGCTCGGAGGAACCTTGTCACACCCTTGAATGATGTGTGGCTGTGCAACCTACAACCTCACTTCCTACAGCCAGCAGATCGACACCCATCCTCAGCTTGGGTCACCACCAACTCCAGACTCAACCTGCAATCACCTTCAACCTCACCACCACTACTTTCCATCCTCTGCGCCGCTCCCACTTTTCCCCTCCCGCCTTGAGACTCAACTCCAACTGTCCCCGAACATAGTCACACAACCATAACAATGCCACTCGACTCCAAATCCTCCTCCAACGGCATGACTGGTGCCGCGACATCTGTGACTTCCACCGTCGGTAATGGCGTCAGTGGTGTTGTAGGGGTCGCGGGAGGTGTTGTTGGTGTTGTAGGACGGGGTGTTGGTGATGTATGTTTTTGTTCTGTTCCTCCTTCTATGTTGCTCTGTTCTTTTTTGGTCCCGCTTTTTTGCTTTATCTGGGCTGCTGACTTGTTGTTCTGTTCTACTTCTTTGCTGTGTTTGTGCGTCTCTGTTTCCGTCTCTTGTGCGGAGCGTATTGTTGTCGTATCAGTGGCTTCGTTGCGATGTTGAGAGGAAAAGGAACAAGGACTTGCGCAACCACACCACCTATGCTTGAAGTATTGAGTCTGTCAGAGCGAGGGCAGAGAGAATGGAGAAAGAGGTTCTGAGAAGGCAAGCAAGCAAAGTGTCACGTCCAATATCTATACTCGGCCGTCTACATTTGCTCGCACCGTCATGAGATAAAACCCATGCATAGGATGAATAGTCACAAAGCCAACTGCCCGCCTACTACACAGAAGAAGCTAGTGTACCATATATAGCTCAACAATTCATCTGTTTTTGTCACAACCACAGCACAGCACATCACGCAGAATACTGACAAATCTCACTGCAGACAATCGAAGGCGTAGCCGGCTCGTCCGCGAGACCAGTAGCGAATGCATTCACGTCGTTGGGTAATGGTGTGCAGGATGGAAGTGAGAGGGTTGCTGGTGGGGTGAAGGATGCTGGACAAGGGAAGAAGGAGTGGTTCTGAGGTAGGGGGGGCGCATGTGGTGTGAGCGACAGCTCGTCGCTTCAAGAGGATGAGGTTCTGTGGGTTTGTTGGGGATTGAGTATTCTGGAAGGTTTCTTTATGAGTAACGTGATATGTTTTCTGATGATAATGCTTTGGTGCAACGTTTCAGTTGAGTTGGAACAGCTTGTCATCACTATTTGGGCACGGGGAAGATCATTGTCAAGGAAGAGTGCCTGGTGCGTACACATTACTGCTTGTGATTATGCTTGTAATAGATACTAGTGTTGTCCTCACTTAGCAGTGGCTTCAAGTCTGCTATATTGAACACTGTCAGGTCATCACATTACAACGTGGGTAAGATGAATCAGCTTGCATTGTTCCCAATCATAGTCTGGTCTGACAGATGTACCACTCATCATCCTGGATGAGTGAGAAGAAGCCATGCACACAAACCCTTACAGCCAATCCTACCAAGACTGCTTCGATTGCAACCGATCCATATTCAGATGGCATGAGATATTCTGCCAGGGCATCGCCAGAGCCTGCTCATACGTCGTCGTATACCGATCGCATTCAATAGCTCCAGAGAAATGCACATTCTGGCAGAAATGCGGGTCAGGACAACTATGACATGATTAGCAAGTGCAGCTCATCCTGGGATTCAAACTCAAACATACTGAACGCCAGGTTTGCCAAATACAACATGCCACAACTTCTCGTACAATAAGCCTATAACATAGCCGTCTAAGTCTTCACCAAGCTCTTCCTTGAATTCAGACAAGTCTCTCTCTAATGGTCGTCTTAGTTTCTTCCAGAAAGCTAAGCTCCTGCCTCGTATTGCCTGCCTGGTCACTGCAAACTGTGCACAACACGGTACTGCCAGCTCTGTTGGAGGTGGACCCATGTCATCTATGCCGATGTCATGCTCAAAGAGCAGCTTCCAGAAATGTGGCAGCAACTTTGCGGCAGGTCGATCGTCGCCTTCCGGTGTCTCTTGTATGTTCATATATGTCTGTCTTGTACATCCTGGCCCTGTGGCGCATCTCAGGTTGATGTAATGCTCTTTATCGAGAGCTGCCAAGTTCAAAGCAGCGAGACTCATTGGTACTGTTTCAGGTTGATGCCATGCTCTTTCGTGACCATGAACGAAGACGGTGTATTCTGGTAGTGAATGGTAGTTGTCGACGATGTATGTGAGATATGGCATAGCTTCGCGACCCTGATTGCGTGGTATGCTGAGTTCGGTGTAGTGAGGGTTATCCACGATGTAACGATGAATTTTCCAGCTAAAGAACACCTGTGTTAGCGTGCTGCTTCGTTCGTAGTTTTGTTGAAAACTCACTCAGGTGAGACTCTGTTGAGCCAAGTAACATTTTGATCATGATACGATGCCAACACAAGAGCCTTCGTGCCGTTTGCTGCAACCGCGTATCCATCTTCAGCTGGACGCGTGATATGGTCATATGTAAAAAGACCGGCCAGGATCGCAAACATAACAAGAGAAGTTAGAAGTAGTACGTTTGCAATGCGATCAGTAACGATGCGAGCAATGCGATGATGAGCAATGTCGCGTCTAAGGTTTCTTCCAGGCGTGAAGATAGTTGAACCCGATGGTGTCTCGTTCAGAAAGCCCAGTGTGAGATCATCGTCAAGCTCTTCATCATCTAATTGTCCAGACGACCTTGAGCCGTGAGTCCTTCTTTGCACGATCCAGCGAGGAAATGGCACAGATACCATTGCAGTGGTTGAGTTGAAGAGATGAGTGTTTCGAAAGTCGAGAAAGCAATGTCGACAGAGATCATACGAAAACCAAAGGGGTAGATGCGTACCTTTGTGAAACGACAACAACAAAGTTGTTAGATCCAAATTTTGTCCTGGCACCAAGTGGAACACGCGATCACTTCACTTCAAGTCGCTCTTTCCATGGCTGTTTGTTGTTGTATCTTCCTTAATGCTAGCCAGTTATCGTAATATTCCTGACGTCCATAGCTCAGGACATCAGGCTTAAAACCTTCGGCGACGAGGAATGCATTCTTCTAAAGATCGTCATTTGCTCTTCACTTCTATACGAGTCCTCTATAATTGTTCATAAATCGTCCAATAACCACACTCGAACGCCGAAACTTATTTAAAATGCAAATCTTGACACCTCAACGTCAACATCCTCCGACTTTATCATCTTGTTTGTCCTTATCATATCATCATTGTCTGTACAAATATAACGCTCAAACTCAACAACAACAACCGCCACGGCATTATCGCCAAACCGACAGCAGCACTGGTCGAACTCCCCACGGTCGCGACCGTGAAACCACTAACTTGAATGAAGCCGGCACCTGCTGTAGTCGGCGAGCCAGCTGTAGTAGTGGTCGCGGCTTGCTGATACGTCGTAGTCGTGGTAGGAGTGCCAGTTTGCTGTGCTGCAGCATTCACACTGCCAGTACAAACAGCACGATATGGACAACAAGCGATATTTCCATAATAGTCTCTCGCGCAAGCTGCAACTGTTGTACAGCAGAACCCAGGAAACCCTTGGGCGGAACAGGCTGTGTGTTGTGTTCCGCATGCTCCATCACGCCTTTTGAGTGCTGAAGAGAGGTCGTATGATTCTTGTGGATGTGGTTTTGCGCGCGTTGTGGGTTGTGGTGGTAAGGAATGTGTTTCTTCTATTCTTGATAGACCATCTTTTGCAGAAGCAGACGCCTTCTGCTTGATACTGATTCTCTGAACGTCTCTGAATGTCTGTGCGTCGCAGGATGTATCGTTGCCCGCCATCTGCGTCCATAGCTCTTCTAGTGGTACCTGCGCCGGCAATAGAGCTGGCAAGAAATCGTGGAAAGCATTTGAACTGCCAAACGATATGGCTGTTATTGACGATGTGGTGGAAAGACAGCTGACAGTTAGGAGAAGCAGCTGTTGAAGGACTGCGAGCTCAAGGAGCGAGTGTCGAAGTACCATCTCGAGTTGCGTAAAGATGTGGTGATTGGCGATGTCGTTCACTGTAAACACGATGGGAGTCCTGCTTCAGATGGGCTTCATGCCTTCAAGGTCGAGTTGGTGGGGAGAGCAGATCGGTCGGAAGCGGTAACATTCTAATTGATAGCACGATCGATCGAAAGCTTTGTGCCGCAAGATGGATTGAACGATTCTCCATCAACTTTCCCATAGCAACGTCAATGTCAATGCCAAGCTTGAGCTCAGGCTAAAAGTGGATCCTGCTAGCACGCTCAAAGCGGTTATCTCGACAGCAGTCGATGAGATGAGCTTCTTCATTGCAGTCAAAGTAGGACTTCATGGACTCCGGTGAATACCGAGGAGTTACCCTCCAGCTGTGTAGGAAACTCAAATTCAAGCAGCCTCCACCAGCCTTCAATCACATCTTCCTTACTGCTTTTGCCTCTCCTCCAGTTCCACAACGATAGCTCTCCTCACACTGCCTCTAACCCACTCCAAATCCCTCTCATGCTGCGATCCATTTCCCTGATAATAATGCCACCTCCCCGTCTCCTTGCTCCACTTCCGATTCGGCACATATGAAGCATCCAGAGCATAGTAATTGTCCCTATGAAACGGGAAATCATAGCTCGGCGGCCCTTCCCTATTCAAAAACCCATCTGCTCCACTCGCTGCTTCTGCATCACTGATATCATAAAGTCGTGGTCTGGGCTTAGTATCGCCTTTGCGCTTCCACCTGGCAGATCGCAATAGCGTTGTCGTGATGGTGGACAGATGTGCTTGTAAGATCGCAGTATAAAGTAATGGTTCCGTCATCGCTCTGCGCACCAGCAGTGCATTGCGCTCCAATAATTCTTGATTCCAAGGCGGACTCGTACCTCGAGCAATCATGGGAATTGGCTCGCGTCGCTCCAGATGCTGCTGCCAGTGATTCAAATCAACTATCAAGCAGAGATTGTTCCAGGCGAAAACGCACGTCATACACGTACATATCTCCGTTGGATCGTATAGTGGAATGTGCTGATAATATGTCTTGCGATGGATACCCATCATCTCCTGACGCTTGGGACTCAATAGCATGGGTCTGACATTCTCGGGTACACTTTCAAAAGGAAAGGGAAGTGGGAAACAATGCGCCAGAATAGAATAACGATATTTGATCACATCCTTAGCAATAGCATCTGCATTCGTGGAGATGAAGCTTTGCAGCGAGTGTGACGTCCGTGACAGACGAAGGATAGAGCTGGGTTGAAGGCAGGTAATGACATTCAGAAGAAGTTCAGTCGGTAAATTGAGAAGAGTAGTTTTGGTTGCAGCTTTCAATTCGGCGCGATGTGTTTTCTGGATGTGGCGTTTTTGGAGACGATAGGTCTTTTTGGAGTGAAGGTCAAGAGAGGCAGTCGTATCGATGAGCGGTGTCTCCCCTTCATCGACATCAATTGCTGGGGTTAGAGCCGGTTGTTGCGTGCTAGCAAGAGTTGCTTTTTTGACATGACGTCGTCGTGATGGTTTGGGAGTTTCAATTGCATATTGAGCACGTAACGCGGCCGCTATGTTGATGTCTCCTCGTGCTTCTTCCATGCTACTTTGTAATCACACTATGAACTCACAATTATGTTTGGACAATTTTAACCAAAGAGTAAAGAAAAGTTTTGGTTTGCGAGAATGGTGGTCAGATTCAAGCACCTTCGCCACTCGGGGCCTCTTCCGCATATGTGAAAATCTGCAATCATTCGAATTTGGGTAGTAACGCAAGGCTCTTGTGTACAGACAGCAGAGGTAATCGCCGTTCCTGCTCACATCAAGACAGGACAGCACAAGGAAGTCAAGTTGATTAATATGTTCGATTCCATTCCCACTATGTTCGTTTGCAATAATATGGCAATGAAGGTATGTGTATATCAACCCATCGACAACTAGATAACTTTTATGCCCTTCCTGCTCGCCGCCTGGCTGTCCCAGGCCTGCCCAACACAATCAATTGCAAACGCCGTATAAACAAACGCTGACCAATTCGAGCTATGTATATGTGATTAATCCCAACCCATATATGCAGCAATAGATACACTCTTGAAATTGAACTCTTAAGCTAAAAACCACCAAAATAGCTGGGTATATCGGTCCAGAAGCGAAGAACTAGATGTCGTGAATGAAAGTGTCGAAATGAACCAAAAGTAGATATGCGCGTGATGGAAGCCGTGAAAAGGTAAACCGCTACCCAGTCAACGTTTGGTGTTATTTACCAGCAGGACTCTTGCTGCTCTCATAAGCGTCCACAGTTGTATTTGTAAATTGAAAAACTTTTGGTGTGCTTGGATTCCTACTTCGGGGTGGAAGTTTGCTGCTTTCCGCGGGCTCCCTAGGTTCATACTCGTGTATGTGAAGCTCAGAAGGAGAATTCTTGGCGCTGAAAGCACTATTACTTGGCATGGTAGGAGTACCATACGAAGGAATACCCATCATGCCCATTCCAGTAGGCGAGCCAACTAGTTGTGTTGGCGAAATGGATCCAATTGACGTAGCAACTTGATGAGCTGATTGACCCATAGACACACCTTGTCTTGGAGTCTGCAGCATGGGATAGAACATGGATTGCTGATCTGGAAATTGCTGCATCATGCCTTGAGGTGATTGCACGAACCTTGAATGACCAGACGGGATATCAGGAGAAGCGTGTATGTTTGGCCCACCAGTTTGAGTACTCGGACTAATGTAACTCATATTCGAGGGTCTCCGCGACGCTTCAAACATGCTCATGACGTCCTCTCCTGGAGTCGTTGCTCCAGTTCCAAATTGCGCTCCAGGCATGTTCATCCATGAAGGCATTACTTGTGGCGCAAACGGAGGCATACTTCCGAGATGCATCTGTTGTTGTTGTTGATATTGTTGTGGTTGTTGCGATTGTTGCTGGGTGAAGCCCTGAGGCATGCCTTGCATCATCATGTCCGGCGTGAACTGTGGAGGTGGCATCATTTGATTCTGAGGTGTTTGATACATCTGGTGAGGTGGAGGCTGAAATTGCATACTGACGTCCATTGGTGTGCGTGGTGGTGACGTGAAGTTATTCCGCATAAAGCTATTCATGTATGGAGTTGCAGCTTGGGGAGAGTAAACCGATGTAGAGCCCATGTCAATATTATCTGGCACTTGTGTCCAAGCAGGATCAACTGGAGCCTCTGGTCCTGCCTCTGGGATGGTGGGCTGTGTTGGTCGGCTTGTACTTCGGGATGTTCCAGGCGTTCTCTTAGCGTCCGTTGGCGACAATGGCGTTATCGGCAATGACTCTCCAGCAGCATGTGCAGCAGCTACAGCATTCAGCGATTGCAAGGACATTTGTTTCGCCATACGGGGTGCTTCTGGGTTACCGGAGAAATTGAAGGCCATTGGTGAACGTTGAGCTAGAGCGGCACCCTTTGTGATACGTCCGTTCAATACACCAATGGACGAGCGCACTCGACGAAGATTCTGATCTGGTGATGTCAGTTGCATGTTCGGTTTTGGAGATGGCATAGGCGCATTAGATGAATATGATGTGCTCCTGCCTGTTGCCTTTAGTGTGCCCAGCGCCGCGGGACGATGTGGCCTTCGCGCACCCATCCCAGCGGTGGGCTGCTTTAGCGAAGGGCTCTGTTGTGGCATCTGAGGTTTCAAATCCATGATTGGATTAGAAGATGGCCCGCGACTCATATCAATCATCTGTTGCTGAGGTAGATCGTCCGGTGGTGATGGGTATAGAGAAGCTGGGTCTGGCATCATGTTTCGAATCGGCATTTGCATGTCGTGTCCCATGTTCATATTAGGAGGATTGTATGGCACGGAGAGAGATAGTATCGCATTATGCTGCATTGCGGCGTCCAGCGCAGCTTGCTCTTCAGAGTTTGGTTGTTGAGTCGCGGTTGCACGAAGTGGCATTTGTTGGGAAACTGATGGAGGCACGAATAGGTTATGCGATATGGGTTGCTGGTTCTGAGCTGGCATTGGCGGAGGTGGTTGGAACTGCTGCGCTTGTGGAGGCATAGGGCGTTGTATAGGTTGACTTGGAGCTGGAAATCCCTGCACAGGCTGTGCGAAGTGCTGAAATTGTTCTGGCATTTTCATATTACCCATCTGCATTGAGGCGTCCATTGGAGCAGCTGTCGTCATCATGGAATCTCCCATTGACGATGTGTACGCATCCACTTCAGGAATTGTCTGCATTGGATCAAAACCATCGGCGTGATTGAATGTTCTTCCAAAGTCCACCAATGCGCTTGGGTTGAAGTTGTTATGGTAACTCTGGAAGCTGTCGTCGAAACCGAAGAAGGTATTGAAAATATCAGGATTGTCATCTAGAGTAGGCTCCATCATGACGCCCTGCATGGCCGTATTGCCTGTATCGCCATCTGGACCTTGTGCGACGAAGGGTACACCATTGACTAACGGCTCGGCGAACTCTGCGGGCATCTGTAATTGGTTTCCTGATGGGACATACATTGAATGGCGTGGAGTGATATCCATCATAGGTTGATACATGGAAGGATGAGCGAAGGGATGTCCTTGTTGCGGTGGCGGTCCTGTCGACATTTGCATGTTTGGTCTGCCATAGTACATCATACTCGCGGTGTGCTGTTTCTTCGCCTCTTGCTTGACTTTTGCTCTTCTATTTTGGAACCAGTTCTAACATAGGGCATGGCAGTCAGTATCCATGATTGCGGTTATCTTGCTTCATTGCCAAAGAGGCGGTTCCACTTACATTGATCTTATCAAGAGGCACTCCAAGCGTGTCCGAATAATTCTTCTTAGTCTGTGTCGACGGCTTTGGCTGTCCCTGAAAATGTTTCTCTAATACGTCTTGTTGGTCTTTCGATAGTCGTGGCTTCGATTCATGACTGATCCGGTGTTGCGTCTCGAAGCTTAGGCCATGATGACCACTGCTTAGACGAGACGAGGATTCAGATGATCGGGCGGTGGATTGGGACTGCGAATATGAGGCGGATGATGTGGAATTAGACGGGATGAGATGTTCCTGTTTGATGGGATGTGGTCTCTGAGGCGACGAGTTGTAGTACTCCATATATTGGAGGCAAGGTTGACGCTAGGGCCTAACGAAAGCTCGTCAGGCTCGCAATTGCGTCCTAGACGAGCGCCGACAAAGGGCTCTGCAATGCTGCGGTATATAGGTATGGTATGATGTGTAAACGATAGTCGTCGACGGAGGAGAACGAGTGACCGGATGCAAGAAGGACGAGCAAAGGACGCTCGAGCTCTCGTAAATTGGGTTGGGAGTAGGATTGTGCCTTGGACGCAGGTACTGGTGTGGAGATCTTCCAGACTTTGACGGTTGAGTGCAGGCTGATCAGCTGAGACGACAAGAACTTGGAAGGTACGAGAACTGGAGAACTGTAACGATTGTGTGCGCGCAGATGGGAGACGCCGAAGATGTCGAGAGTAAAGAAGAGGACAAGGACCGAAAAGAGCGCAAAAGAAAGTTGATGATGGTGGAGCAGTTGTTGGAGCGGGCGCGATTAAGCAGGCCCTACTAGCATGCTAGTGCTACTCAGGCCAGCAGGGGGGAAGGGGTACGGTACTTTTGCCTTTGGCTTTGGCCTCTTAGCAAAGTGGCAGGTCGGCGGAAGGACGAAATGGCGACATCGCTCACAAAAAGAGTGGGCGAGTTAAGCTCGATTAGGCTTTAGCTGAGACCAAGCTCTAGCGTCTTGGATGGCCTCGCCCAATGATAATTGTGCACTAGTAGGTACGGAACTTGAGTCCAGCAAGACGGCAGAGGGCGGTAGGACAACAAGCCGTCATGGCAGCAGGGATTATTCATGCTGTGCTGGCTACCTAATCTACAAGGTATATCTATACGTAGTACTTGGCCACTTTGAGGAAAGCTTCGTCGCACAGATATCCCCAGTAACCGAAGCGATGTCGGTGTGCGATGGACGAACAACTGAACAAATGAAGCCTGAAGGACTCGTTGTGCAACCTCTTATCTGTCTCCTCTCGTTGCCCATGGTCCAAAATCTTGAGGTGACCGGACTCTCACTGGCTGGTGAAAAGGATGGACGACCGGTTGGATACGAACTATGGTGCGGTAGACTCTCCCGATGACGATAAGCAGACGTGTGAGAAACTCTAGAATTAGCCTTTTAGAGTAGAGGAGATCAGGAACCCTGCACTTGATCTGCGCACTACTGCCTAAACAGTCCAAGTGTGCTGTTAAATGGGCCAAGCCCTCAACCAAAACCAGGATGCCTTCCTTTCTTATCTCGATACTGGTACAACGTGTCCTAAGACAAGCTGCTTATCTGAAATCTGTACCTCTTTGTTCCCTGCTATGTTGATGGGCAAGTCGGTCTTCTGGACTTCATGCACCGGCAAGAACGGCATTCTCTCCCCCAAGCTCTTTCTTCAAGCGCTCCCTTGTCCTTAGCCAACGTCGTCTAGGCTGTGGCCGTGCACTACAACGGGCATCACATATCACATGACGTTCATGTGCTCTTTCTCTTCATTATTTTATGGTTCTGGGACAGGCGGAAGAGAGTTGCTTCGGAGGTATTGCCCGTCATCGTCACACCGTCATCTTTGCACGACAAGTCTCGTAGAGCCAGAGTCAGCAAAGAACAAAGACAACTTGTTTCGATCAGCGATCCGGCATGATACCCTTGATCAATCAACGACGAGCAGCGAAGTCTATGGCGAACAAAGTTGCACATCCCTGTCACAGATCGACTACTTTAATCTGGACTCGCTGGGCAACCTGGAGGCCGTGCTCACTTTCTGTGTTTCGTGTCTCTTCTCCGCTCTGCGCCCTGCTGATCTCTCACCGTTTCGCAGAAAAAGTTGACTTTTTGCTGTTATGCAAGACAGATCCGAGGCTTGAACGCTGAGCGACATTTTGCCTGGAGTCTTCGCGGCAGACTCCCCGCTCAAGTGGTCGTTAAGATACCCGTTAGTCAAAGCATCACCGATGGCAGACTTGATCACCATATCACTATGCCTGTAAAAGTGACTGTGGGCACTACAAGTATGTCAAGCAGTGGAGATTTGCAGATCTTACTGCCAACGCCGAGGTTGAATCTTTAAATAATGACTTTTGTGCACGACATACCTTCGAACACCATGTTGTTGATTACCTGGACCTCCGACAGACGACATCACGACCGACACCGACACCGACACACTTTCTTTGCCTCTAACGCCACCTCTATGACGCGTGCGGAGAGTAATTCGTGGAGATCTGGATTCCTGGAAAGAGGCTAACGCTTCAGCCCGTACTCATCCATCTGTAGGGCTGGGTGAGCTCGCACAAGTCATCGCGAGCTTTTCCCGGTTTTGCCTAGCCTTTTATCTGCCTTCCGCTCCTCCGCAGCCTCAACGACAACAAGCCGCAGCTTTGTGCACAACGCGAAGGCATCTGAGTCTGGAGTTGCAACGGCTATCTTTCTATTCTCTTCAACAAGAAACAGTTTCTTAACCTGTCGACGTGGAAGGTCGACTTGAGTACACATACACAACACGAAGAGATGAGCTTGATTAGAAGAACCAAAACCGGAATTTGCGGAGTTCTAGGTAGAAGACGCTAAAACTTCTCAACAAAAAATTTGTGCCGCGAAAGCATAAAGTGAAGGTACGGAGCGACGACCACGAGTAAAGAAGGAGAGGGACAAGCTACAAGGGCAACTTCGCGTCTTCGTTCATCTAGTGTGTTTTAGTAGACTGACTCCAAAATTGGTGTTTGTTGCTTGTGCTGCTGTACAGTACGATCACGTGATGGTCCAAACAGACAGCAATTTCAGCTCAACTAAACACCTTGCGCCCAACGTCCTCAGCCCATCTACATACCTTACATATGGACAGTTCTAAACATTCCAGCTACACCATCAACTCATCTCCGTGAGAACCATACTGTTGCGTACAGCCATTGTCTCTTTGCTTATGTCCGTGAATTTATAGTTATGAATGGCAGACTGGCTTTGATCGTGGAGACCTTTCTTTTCTTTGGACAATTTAAATCACTTTATTCACAAGAAGCTGTCGGTTCATGTGAATTCCTAACAGAATATGATACAACTTTGAATTGCGACTTCTTCCTCACCACTGCATGAAGACCTCTAAATGCAGAGCAGTTAATCACAGGCGTCGCTTCTGCCCACGGTACTCCTGTCAATTCGCCAATATTGAAGCCCAAGCTATGGCCCAGCCAACGAGTTCCAGCCAGCCAGCCAATTCCAACCAGCCGACCAGTTCCAATCATGCACACACAACGCTGGGCGTCGAGGAATGTAAGCCAAAGTGTACTCAGTAGAGGTACATGTAGTGTTAACTAAGGGGCCAAGATTGCCAATAGATCTTTAAGCCAATCATGCCTCCTGCTTTTCATACAGTCGCGTTCTAGCTCTTTGCTTTTCTGAGTGTCTGGATCAAGCGTAGTTATTTGCTACATATATGAGGCTTCTTTGACGCAATAGCCATGTTCAGCAATGACACAAAACTCTGGAGCATCGCTAGCAGTACCCTTGTGGCGCTCGTCTTTCTTTCCTTCGCACTTACAGACATCGGTTTCAAGCTCTCGTCATTACACGGGCTGAAGACTACCTTAGGCCAACCAACAAAGCACTGGAGAGACTGGAGTAATGGCCAGCCGGAGACAATTCTAGCGACTGGAAGTAATTTGAAGAGCATACAGGAGGATCCATCTGACTTCGTGAGATGGCTACAGCAATCTGGAATCACAATCGGTCGGCACCCAATCATTACAATAGGAGACTCGAATTACCTGGGAGCACTAAAAAATCTGCGTGCTCGACTTGATCAATATGGATACGGCGACGACCTTGTGGTACTATGTTTAGACGATGCATGTGCACAAGAGACTTCATATCACGGCTGGCGCGTTGCACTCGACCCTACCAGAGCCGTGCTGCAACAGGTCGCCGAAGTGAAAGTCAGTATTGAAGCACAATGATGACAGGATAAACGGGACTGACTTTCTCCTCGACCAGTTCACCAGTGGCATCGATCTGCTTCAAAACGGTTACAATTTTGTGTTCCTGGATGGCGACATATCCTTGACCATCTATCGCGATCCATTTAAAGATATGCTGCCCATCTCGGACGTTTTATGGGACATCCAGTTTCAAATGGACAATGCGGGACACGGATTAAATATCGGTTGGTTCCTCGCTCGTGCCTGTAATGCAACTGAAGAGCTCTTCCGTCGAAGCTACGCGCAATGGCTGGACACATCTGCCTGGGATCAAGCTATCATGAACGACGTAGCGCACGAAATGGAAGGCAATCAGACCTTGCGCATCCACCGTCTAGATCTTGCCAGATTTCGAAACTTCATGCTTGAGGACTGGGAGAGGGATATCTTCGGTTCAGAGGAAACAGTTCAGACGTTCATTCAAGAGTCAGCTATCATTCATTACACGTGCGTGGAGCGTGATCTGAAGAGCTACTTCGGAGCGAATCTTGGAGGTTTTAGCGATCTCGATGGGTACTATAGTAATCCTGCTTCTCTACTCGGTGTTGCCAATATAGCTGGCACAAGCGAGGCCATCTTCCAGCAGGTCGCCTTTGCATTGCAGATCTCTAACAGTACGGGACGCACGTTCATTTGGCCGAACAGTGTCTCCATCGTACAGATGCGACCGGTCGATGCTAACGCAATTCAGTACATCTACCACAATCAACTTCCTGGTGTCCGTGTTGTCAGCCATGCAAGTGCCCGAACGGCCGGGCTGAAGGTCGTCGAAGGCAGATACCTGCAGAATCAACAACACATTGTCAAGGGATCTGTCAGATCGACGCGCAAAATCGAGGTCGGCATGTTTCTACAGCAAGACGATCAATCATCTGCAGCAAGACTTGAAGGTGTCATTCGGGATACCCCGTCGCATATCACGCCTATTCTCGATTTTAGTTCCGTCCAGCCGCAAGGTCGCAGCTGGCTGAGGCCACAAGACTTTAATATCCAGATTTCTTATGATCTGAATGCCGAGGGGTATGCAGATCACCTCCACGATACGAGTATACTATTTGAAGGCATGTTACAGAAGTCTGGTATGTCGAAGTATAGTGAAAGTATGATGCTTGAGCTACGAAGATGCAAGAATGTCGAGTGGGACATGGGGTGTCTGAAGGTCTGCGAGTGGGATAAGTGATTTTACCCTTACTAAACTTGATTAACCTCTTCTTTGACCTCCATTTCATCATATATTACTCCACTACTATGCCTTCTTAGCTTGTTATCAAGACTAGGGGTACGACGAAGCAACACCGCTTCTCCCTTGATATTCCACAGTGCTGCAGTACTTGCCTCAATGGATGCTGAAGACGCTTTGTGTTGAAGGCGGAATTGGCAAGTTGCAATGGTTCTCTTGCTAGTGAGATGAACTTCAAGAAAGGACTTGCAGAAAGCCAGAAGGTGCGCAGCAGGCACGCTAACATCGTTGTTGCGGCTTTGACAACGTGTGGGTGCCCAGGTTCCGGCTGGAGGTGCTTCATGATTACAGAACCAGTGATGGACTGGAGAGCGGTTGTCACTTCCAGGCAAACCATGGACAGCTACAAGCAGTTGTGCCGCTTCTGCGTGCCCGATGCCGGCCTGATTGGGACTGATACCCATCGATGCTGCCATGATGAGAAGTTCTCTCTTGTCCGGACAAGTCAGATGAGTCAGTAAGGTTGCGGTGAGGGACGGACGGGATGTGCTAGCTGCGGGAAATGGGAGGTGAGGTTGCACAGCCACGTTGAACGACGCTGCGGCATGAACCACAATACATAGCACATAATGTAGATAGGGAAGAATGGCCCATACAGGCGCACGATAACAAGCACATTGGAGATACTCGGGACGCATTCTTCAAATCTTGGGACACCCATCAAGTGACGGTCATATCACCGTGACTTTTACACGCCTCCATCCAGGACTTTATGTAAGCTGCTGTGGTGGGCTAGTAACGAGACGAGGTCTGGTCTCTGGCGTTGGCGAGTAGCCAGACTTCCCTTTCGGCCTGCGTATGTAAGCTCACTTAGATTCTGACAATATCGGTAATAATACTTTTCAGTGTTTGAAACCTAAGCTAATCACCCTTTGCGTCACATACAGTCGAGATTCGACAACATAAAAACAGATATCTAAGACATACTAAGCGTAAAATTAATCCTTACTATTTATCTCACTTACCTTGAACAACACTTACATACCCTTGTCGAGCTGCTTTCAGCTTCACAAGCGATATCATCCGAGCGTGTGAGTGTGTTCGCAGAGAAGCCTGGGAGGTTCCTTATAGGGGCGGGCATGTTGGATGTAAGGCCCTTTAGACCAAGTCCTTTGCCCACGGCAGTGCTTGGGAGGAAAGGGAGTGTTAAGAAGTCAAAAAATAAGGGTTCCCGATATTTAGCCTGAAGTTGCTGTATGAAGCTTTCCTTTAATCCAAACATTATGATGAAAGACTTCAAACAACGTCTGCACATTCTGGAATCAATACAGGACAGGCAGGCAGGCAGGCAGCATAATTCTAGCGCCTATCCTCAGACGATGCATTTCCACATCAGCGTGGTCGTAGCGCGTCTTGCACTCCTTGGTCCGTCTAGGAGAATTATCATTGGCTCCAGACAGCTCTCAGCTGTTCATAGTTTGCTTCCATTGGCTAAAGTGGCTGCCGAGAGATAGGAGGTTTCAGCCGAGTTCCCCTTAATCTCAACCATTGCGCGTATAAGAGGAAGCCAGGTCGTTGTTGATGCTGCGTTACTCGTGATTCTCATACGAAACAATCATGCCAGAGACTCCGCTGTTGCAGGAAGACTTCAGCAGTATGCTCGAAGATGAGCCCCAGAGAGAGTCAGTAAATCGCCGCTTAGCAGAGGACGAATTCATGCTCGACGACAAGGGAAACAAATCTGGCAGCATTATTCGCGCAAAATGGCAAGATTGGAAGACACCATCAACCGATGACCTCTACAAAGAGTGGCACGTCTTCTCACAGTTAAGTATAGTGAGAGTCGCTGCTTTGGTCCTACTCACCTTCCTGCTAGCCTGGTTCGCGCGTGGTCAGTATGATGTTGTCAGTGGCATGTCATCCTTATCAGATCCATCCCTGAACGAACGCTATGCCTTTGTCACGTTTCTCAATCCATATTTTGGTGATCCCGACGAGGAAGACGTCTACTACACCAACGTCCGAATGCTCATCTACCAAACGCTGCATGCCAAAGAAACGCGCATCACCCGTCCCAACATCGACTTCGTCGTCGCAGCAGTGCCTGGTCTGCGCCACGACAATTGGGACAGACTCGAAAAGGACGGTGCAATCATGCGAGAAGTGGCAATAGATGATGTATTAGCGCCAACGCTCGATCGGTGGAAGTACCAGGTTTCGAAGCTGGAGATTCTCACATTTACCGACTACGACAAGATCCTCTTCCTGGACGCGGACACGCTGATGATGGCAGCGATGGAGGATGTGTTCGTCGATGCCGGTGCTGTGGTGGTCAAGTCGCTCAACATGACCAAAAACGACAACATGCTCAACGAGCCTGAGCCGCCGGCCGACTATCTCTGGGCTAGTGTCGACGATCTGATGGGCCATGATTACAACAAACGGAAACGCGATGCCTGGTCTAGATACCGCTACTTCAATGGCGGGTTCTGGATGGCGCGACCAGCAATGGATTTGTACAACTACACAAAAGCGTTCACCGGTCTTGCCGAAGGCCGCTACAACACGGGGTTTAACGAGCAGAATTTGTTGAATTATGTCATGCGAAGGTGAGTTTTGGCGTTTGTCGACGACGACATTTCTAATTGACTCATCAATGTACTTAGGGACGGTCCAATGCCCTGGACTGAGCTGGACTGGAAATGGAACATCTGGGGTCCACATGAGAAGGAATGGGATATGCACATGGTGAGCTATCATGGGTATGTAACTACAGATATTTTTATTGGTTTAGGTTCAGGTTTCTTTACTGATAATGCTTTTCAATTTAGACATTTATGGGACTATGGTGGCAGAAGAGCACTGGCGTGGGCTAAGATAAGAAGAGAGATGGAAGAGGTAAGCCTTTCGGTCCAGCACGTCCTTTTGCTCGTCGTGTATCTGGCTAATCACCCATCCTCACCAGTTCCATGCTGCCCGTGAGCATACCCAAGTGCCCAAGCTGACGGAAAATGGGTTGCTCAAGTTCGACACGGATGAGGATGACTGAAGGGTGATTCGTTGTATTGTAGGAAAGGATTATAAAGTATGTGTCTTGACATTGCGATGAATACGGTGGCAGCCCTTGGTTCTGGAAACTTCCACGATAGCATGCCAAAGTCGGGGGTAAAGGATTACTTCAGTTCCTCAATCATAAACGTGTGCTCTACAATCTTCTGCCCTTCCATAGTCACCTATATGTGCATTTTTCCTACTCTGGTTGGACTCTGCTTCTGTCATGTCACTCCTTTTCGTTCTAATTTCGAAAGATAGTGATTGTACCACTACAGAGCTATACATTCACACGTAATGACCCGGTGGCCTTAACATAGCATCACTTACAGTAAAGAACACCAAAACAGATATCCAAGACAAGACATACCAAGCGTAAAACCAATCTTCACCCATCCAACGTCACTCACCTCAAACAACGCTCATGCATCCCTGGCCGGCCGCTTTCAGCTTCACAGGCACAGCAGCAGCGTCCACATCAACATAGAATAACTGCAAGAGCTTCTGCTCATGTGGTCCCAGCACATCCTCCGGCAGTACAGTTACATCATCCCCATCACCCTGTTTCCAAATCCACCTACCCTCCTCCTTCTCCTTGCCTAAATGACAAGCTTCCCAGCCACCTAGAGCAGGTGGCCGATACGGTCCTTCATCTTCATCACCCAGATTAGGACTGCCATATCGAATGCGCACGGATGCGTGCATAAACTCTTGCGTGTCGTGAAGTGGCTCAGTTGTATCTAGACCAGTCGCCGAGTCCATGCGCATGTACGTGCCGGGATGACGAGGCTCAGCTTTGGAGAAGAGAAGAGGACTGCGCGGGCGGCTGCGACCGCGGAGGTCGTTCTGGGAGGAAGGGTTGCGGTGAGGTGTTGGGCGGAGGGAGTCGGGGAGGATAAGGTCTTTGGCGGCTTCGAAGAAGGAGTGCGCGAAGGGCATTGAGTCGTATAGGTGGCCTGTGTTTATTGTCAGAACGAAATGATATTGAGTCAGCCTGCTGGTGCCTTGGTGACACCGGCAGCGACAATAGACGAGCTGGATCGTCTCTTGATTTGCTTGGCCTACCTTTACCCCAATCTTTGTGTCCATGCGCTTCATTGACAGCCTTGCCTGCCCAGTAGATACGCTCAATGTAGTCGTCTTTAAATTCCAGCATGGTATGAGTTTGGTCCATCATCCATGCGAGCGTGATATCAGCTAGTGCTGAGTTGTGGTAATGGCCACCGACGTTCGAGTGTACGCCTGGAAACCAACATTGTTTCACTTGAAAGTGTTTTTAGTTACAATGTCTTTTTCCCTTTCAGATTGGAATTTATGCGTACGATTGATGTTCTTAAGCGCGGAGGGACGCTCCCAGAGCGTGGGTGTGAAGGCTGCGCGGTGCTCGTCCAATGCGAGTGCTTGGAATGCGTTCTGCACGACACTGGAGAGGGCTGTGTCGTGCATACGGTAGTCATTTGTATCAAATTGAAGGACGTGATTGCCTATATCTAGACGTGGGATTCCCAACGCGCCTGTAATCGTGATTGTTTAGCATACGCCGCATCAAAGGAATCGAGCTGGAGAATAGGTGAAGTAAGAACAGGTATTAGAAAGATACTAACCTACAGTATCCCAAACACCAATAGCTTTGATCTGAACATCATTGTCACTCGATACTTTGCCATCCTCAGCCAACTGAGGATCAACTTGTTTCTGCAATTGCAAGAACTCGTCTTTGAATGTCTCCCTGTTCCTCCTTCTGAGACCCTGCTGGCTAATCAGACCAGCAAGACTGCACACAATGAAAGCACCACGACTGAAACCGAACAAGAAGATTTCATCGCCTTTAGTATAATTGTCTGCCAAGTTACAGTACGCCTCGCAAACATCGTCTACAACTCCTCCACCAGTGGCTCCTCCAACCCATTTGTCGATGAGACTGTTGGAAGTACCTATACCTTGTAGGTAGTAGACTTTCTGCTGGATTCTTTGAGCATCGACTGGTTTAATGGCATCTTTTATGCGTGTCACATTCGATGGGACGTCTTTGGGGTTGTCCTTGGAGTCCTTCCCATGTCAGTATCAGGTTGTGTACTGGAGGCTGAAAGACTTACTAGCCAAGTACCTGAGATGATAATGCGCGTTAGCATCGGGAGATCGTGTATTTGACGCAGTAGAGCCGGTAATGAAACATACCATCAACACAAACAATCAGCCTTTTCATTGTGGTAGTCGTTCTGATCTGGTTGAGAGCAGCCAACTGAGAAGCCAATGCTCTGCTGAAGCGCATACAGTATATGTCACAGGAACGTCACTTAGGTGACAGAAGCTGGCAGACAGGAAGTAACAATAATACGGCAGTAATGATGTCCACTTCGGTGCAGAGGAGAGACAGAGAACACGGTATACATATAGCGTAGTAAAATGCCGACCAGCTGACCACCAAGCTTGATATGGGAAACGGTGGCGCAAGCTGAATGCACGTTGCAAGGCTTGGACACAGCCAAACACGGCTATTTTGACCACCAAGTCGTCTTCGCCTTGCTGTTTTGGTCAAATGGCATCTGCAAGACATCGCACGCCATCGTTGCTTTGTTCACAGTTGATCCAGCCTCTTTCATCAGCCACAAAGTCTTAGCGTGGAGGCTTGGCTTGGCTCGTACCTTTGTAACTATCAGTCAGACAGACAGACCAACACTAAGCAATCCACAACCACTCCCGTACGAACTTTGTCACAGTCCGTATTTGCAGGGTTGTAATACGGGACGGGCAAGGTGAGCTCGACGTACAAGCTTGTAAAAGGCATACTGCGCTAAAAACAATCAGATAGCTAGTAAAGGATTGGTCTTTGTATCATGGATGTAGTAACGACCACGAACTTTCGCCGCTAGTCGCCCGACTGAACCCAACAGGACGAACTTTCAATGCTGGACCTTCTCGGCGACCACTCAACGGCAGAACATCGCCCATCTCCAAGCATCTAGGACAAGCATCGGCAGAAGGGTCGTGCTTTCTGAGGTACCAACCAACCACCAGACCATACAGCTTCCAGAGTGTTGAAAGGAAGACCAAATCAGCTAGAATGACCGCAAGAGCGACATTGCCACCTCCTCTAGGGACTGGCACAGAGCATGCATATTGCGAGTATATCGTTGCGCTACTTGTATTCAATGGACCCATTTGAGCTTTAAAGAGGTCATATGCTGCGTCGAGGCGATAGAGCGATCCATTTCCGTATGTATCATTTGGTGCTACGATCCGTCCGAAGTGATCACAATCCTGTTGTTCAGAATGAGGGATTACTGGACTAGCGGCTACGCTCACGTTGCGTGCGCATAAGCCATTGTCATACTGTGGAAGCCAGATATTGTTCTCTCTGCGAAAGTTGTCATCTGTGGCCTGAAGCGCATATTGAAGGTCATTCTCAGCCAATAACAGATTCGAAAGTTCAGATTGTCCAAGATCTGCCAGTATCAGAGAATAAAACGCCCTTGAAAATCCTCGACCTTCAGTCATCATAGCTGAGATCGGAAGGCTTTGATTGTTGTAAAACTCGGTCACAGACGGCAGAGGTTGATTCGTGATTCCACCAAAGTCTGGTAGAAAGAAATACACAATGTCGAACATGTGTGGAGAGCCAATTGACGTCTCATTGACCACGTTATACTTGATGCTGACACTATCCCAATTGACACTGTTTGTATTGTCGTGGAAACCAATGTCGGTGTAGTTTGTCGATCCCATGGCCCATAGACAGCTTTGCCAATATGCATTGACTAGGCGCGTGCCCCACCATATGCTAGCCGATGTGGTGTAATTTGCATCCAAGACATAATCATAACTCCGCTGCAGATCAGTATAGGCAGCTGTAAATGTTGCGTTGACGAAACCGGTGTTGGTCGCGATTGTACAGTGTCCTGAAGCAATAGCAGTAGATGGATCCCAAACCCACCACGGCATTGGAGCACGGGCAGTGCTGCTAGCTCGTTTCATATTGACGTTCACATAGTCAATATGACAATCTTCGAGCGGATTGTTCAAATATGCCAATGCCGGAAGTGTGGTTGTCGCATCATCAATTGATTGTCCTGTCCATACACTAGTGAGTGTGTACGTCAAGCCAAGGTGAGACGTGAAGAACTGGGTCCCGGGTTGCAGGTTCTGGGCTTCGCAACTCGGCTGGAGCCTAGAGCTCCATGACCATGGGGCTTGGGTGAACCAGTGCTTTTCGTCCAGTGTTGCGTTAGGATTAGTGGTATATATTGTCTTGAGCTGGTAGCCATTGGCTGCTACGTTGATAAAGGAGAAGAGAACAGTAAAGATGATGCCTCCGATGATGGTCAAAGGAGTAAACCAGCGGAATGGGTAGTTCCGTTGAAGGCTGTAGGAGAAGAAGGAGGAATACATGGCTCTACTCCCTCAATCGCAATGCGCAAGAAATGCTGATGCAACAATGTTGACAACATTAACCAAGTTCATGAGATAGATAGTTGTGGCTTGTGCTAGCGCAGAGGTCCGGGGGCTGAAACAAGCCGCAATTACACTCGGCGGCTGTCCTGCCACATGCTACATCTCATCAAAAATAGAGAGGTTCGTGGCGAAGAGCAGACACACCTTAACAAGCATTAGCATAGCATGATTATCGCTCTACAACAAATATTCGTGAGGCATCTTGAGGATATGACTTGGGATGAAGAGTTCGAGAAGAGTATATAACGAGCTGAAAATAAGACAGCACTCCTCCCAGCTGGGTAACAAAGATACTATGGTGGATATTTCTGATTCATCTTGGAGGATATGACTTGAGGATGAATAGTGCTGAGGACATATATGAGGACCAAAATGCCTGCGGCATTCTTCAGACATGCGCTTGATAGTCACGTTATGGGTGCATGAACCCTGTTGCTCACATGTCAACGACGAAAGGTTGCTTTTGATTCTACAATGAACTCAATGCAGTGACGCTATCACCTCATGTTGAGGTGTCTCGAAGTTGCTTGCCCTGCCATCATCCTGCTCACATTCATCCTGTGCTTTTCATACTGATACCCCGTGTTTCGCAAGCTAATAAGTTCTTGCCAGTCATCTCAACTTTGACCACTAGATCTCCTACCTTCATCAGAGTCGATTGACAATGGGCTGGCAAATAGCAAAGGCCGCCGACGGGCGCGATTACTACTGGAAGTTCGTATCAATGTGATCCTGGATACCAACTTGCTTGCTAATTTCTTCACCAGCACCGAAACTAAGAAGACCTCTTGGGACAAACCAGCAGATTTCGATGCGCCTTCCTCAGTAAGAAAGATGGTTGGTTTCGTGGAAGCTTCTGCTAACAATCATACAGCAGCCTTTGTCCGATCTACAAGCATGGAAGGAATACAAGACTCCAGAGGGCAAGGCATATTACTACAATGCTGTGACCAAGAAGACGGTATGGGATCCGCCAGCAGGATTTAAGAGTGCAGGACAAGCTTCATCGGCGCTTCCACAGAAGCCTGTCACGCAGTAAGACACCCGACAGCGCGATTGCATGAAGGTGACAAGCTAATATTATAGAACACCTGCCCCTGCCAACACCGCTTTGACGCAATATCCCGACCGAAACCGACCTCGAGACGATTTCGAACGCCGCGACCGCCCTCAAAACTTTGGTCAGTCTGCATTTGTTGGCGTTGCGGCTACGTCAAATGAGCCTGAATATGGAACTCTGGAAGAAGCAAACTCGGCTTTCATCAAACTTTTGAAACGAGCGAATGTCCAATCAGACTGGTCATGGGGACAGACTATGCGCGCCACAATTCAGGACCGAGAGTTTCGTGCTATCAAAGACCCAAAAGACAGAGTACTTGCGTTTGAGAAGTACATTGCGGATGCCCGTGCCCAGGACAAGGAGAAAGAGAAAGAGAGAGTGGAAAAGTTGAGGCAGGATTTCACAACTATGCTCAAGAGTCATCCAGAGATCAAGCACTATTCACGTTGGAATACTATTCAGCCTATTATTGAGGGTGAGACTATATACAGGTCTACCAGTAACGATACTGAGAGACGTCAGCTTTTTGAGGAGTACCGCGCCGAACTCAAAAAATCGCACGCCGAACATGTCGCCAACACACGACAGCTTGCCCTTAATGAGCTCGCTGATGTCCTCCAATCGCTCGCCCTCGAACCTTACACGAGATGGACAGAATTCAAGAGTATCTTAGAGTCGAATGAGAGGTTCAGCAATGACGATAAGTTCAGAACACTGACTCAGTCGGATATTCTAACTGCGTTTGAAACACATGTCAAGGCACTCGAACGAGCTTTCAACGACAAACATCAATTTGAGAAGTCCCAAACGGCTAGACGTGAGCGTCAACGTCGTGAAGACTACCAAGACCTGCTGGATGATCTTCGCAGCGCCAAGAAGATCAAAGTCTCAACAATGTGGAAGGACATTCAGCCGCTCATTGAAGATGATCCTAGGTATGATGCCATGCTAGGTCAACCAGGCTCTACCCCGTTGGATTTCTTCTGGGACATGATCGAGGAGGAGGATCGCGCGGTACGCAGGAAGCGCGATCCGGTCCTGGATGTTCTTGACGTAAGTGTACTTTATCCTCAATCGTTGTGCCTTCTGCTGACTTGCGCTAGGCGAAACATTTCGAAATGACGCCTGAAACAAAACTTGATGAGTTTCTTGCAATCATGGATAGTGACGACAGGACTAACCAATTCGACAAAGACGAACTCAGCTGGCTCTTCAAAGGCCTGCTTGAAAAGGTCATCAAACGTGCAGAGGCAGACAAACACCACGCAGAGCGTCAACAACGTAGAGCTGTTGACGCATTGCGATCTTGCATCAAAAGGCTTGAACCTCCAATCCGCTTCGACGACTCCTGGGAGAACGATGTCAAACCTCGTGTTGAGAAGCTCGAAGAATATCATGCCGTCGATACTGATGAACTTCGCCGCACAGCATTCGACAAGGTCATACGTCGCCTCAAGGAAAAATATGATGCAGACGAACAAGAGCGTGCTAGAGAAGAGCACGAGCGCAAGCGTGAACGCGAACGTGACGCAAGACGCAGAAGGGACGATCGTGGCTACACTTGTTCACCAGAAACAGATGTATACGAAGCCGACCGCAGAAGAGCCATCGCTGACCGCGAGCGCAGCTATCGTCGTGGCTCTGCCACTGGACTGTCACCACCACAAAGCCACGATTACGAACCTCGCCGTCGTGGTGAAACTCGTGAGCGCATGGATGATCGCGACTACCGCGATCGTGAAAGAGATAGGCACGACAGAGGCAGGCTTGGTGGCGGATCTCCTTACGAGCGTGAGCGCCGTGTCAGAGAGGTCGAACGTGAACGTGGTTACGTGAGCAGGGCTGACCCTCGTGATGTCGCCAAGGAGCTTGATTATGGTGAGAGTGGGAGAGCTGGTAGCATGACGGAGAGCACGGGGACGGGCAGACGTCGCAGATCTGTTGACTCGGACTCCAGGCGTGACAGCAAGCGTCTTAAAACCAATGGCAGAAGTGGATCTCCGCAAGACGCTGAGACGAAGGAGGAAGTTGCGCTGCAGAGTGGAAGTGAGGAAGGTGAGATTGAGGAGGTTGACCCGAAAGCTGTGGCAAACGACAAAGGCAGGGACGAAGGAGGAGCAGAAGAAGGAGAAGCTTGAAAAGGACGAATGATGGCTACAAAGAGAGTTGTACGCGCGAAAAAAAGCATGTGCCAATCATACGAAGAGAAGAGTCCACCACACAATTCATTCGAGAGTGGTGTCGGATGTGACAATAAGTAATTAACATAACAACAACTGAAACTCGCACGGTATTACCCACGCAACCGATTTGTGGCGGCAGAGTGGACGGGATGCCTTGTTCTCCTCCACAATCTATGGTCGTATGTGCTTGCCTGTGTTTTGAGATGGTATATGATGTTGCGTTTGTGAGTCTACCAATCCGTATTTCTGTCAACGATATCTCACTCTACATTCAGCATCCCATGCTCGCCTTGTCAACAAATATTCAAGAGTTTCTCGCGCGGAATCAATATCCAATGCGTCTGCACCCTAGCACTGATTCAACTCTTCATCCTATCTTGATCCTTGTTGCCGGGTATGCGCAAACTCGTTCCTGTGAATCCTGCCTTATTACCAACGTAAGGTATCAATTGGGACTGAGTAACCCCAGTATGCTCTCGTACACCTTCAGCTCTTCTGCCCATGGTATCTCGTTAGGCAAAGCAGGCTTTCCAGCAATAGCTCTGACTAGATTGACCTTTTCAACTTTTAGATACGGGTATTTAAGGAACAAGGCGCGCGCCTTGGCAAGAGCCTTTTGCGCCGCAGAAAAGTCATTCTTCTGTCGGTCCTCGAAATTCGAATCCAGTATGCGCAAAGCCACTGCTTGGCGAAGATGAGCTTGTGTGAGAACGTGGACTTTCAGTTCTCAATTGTTTGTCCTAAAGGCCTCGGCAGCAGTCACGGCGATGCCGGCTTGCTGTTCTGCAAGAACGCAAAGCTCGCGATCATCAAGATTGAGTCCTTCAAATCGCTGCGCAATGTCCAAGTTGCCACTCTGCGCAAGAAGTATGTAGATTGAGCTGAGACTTCCACTTGACCAGAGATAAAAGCCAAGGTGTGTATGGTGAAACATTTTGGCGAGTAGTGATCTCTTCCATTTCAGCACTTGAGTGGTCGCGCGTGTACAAGATAGGCCGTAGTGGACTGGTCGAAAGCAATGCAAAGCGAGCGCTAGATCACCTTTCGTAAACGCAGAAGATCCTAAGCGACACATGTGCTTATTGTGTCCGATAAAATGCTCGAGAGAAGTCCATCTGGGTGTTCTGACTTTTTCCTCAATTTTGCGGGCCAGACTCTCGCAGACGCCAACAATGGTGAGGTGTTCAAAATCACACCACTTCTCACCAATCGCGCTTAACAGCTTTTTTTGTATAGCTCCATCCTGAAGGTGCTTAGCTTGTGGACTGAACTGGATGAGCCACCTGAGACGCGTCAAAGACCACGTTTCGTCGCCATAATCGTCCAGCTGCACTCGTCCGCAGAAGTCAATGAAGCTTGGCAGACCCAGGAGCAGTAAGGCACCTTTGATTGTCTTTATGCAGTCGTGGTCGCTGGCATTGATACGCATATTGTACTGTTTGAAACGCACTGCCAGTCCAGCTTGTGCAAACTTCTTTCCTAGTGGCATGAGGCGTGTGAAGGCTGTCGAACTGATCTTGGTCGACACAACTTGAAGAAACACGTAACATCTCAGCATCACATCCATTATTTCGGCGTGAAATTGTTTGCTGACACGAAAGGCACCAGCACTGCCAAAGCCAGCATTCACACCAAGAGCACGTAGCTAATTCTAAGATTCTGTTGGCCATTTTTGGGATTGAGTTTGTTTATATAGCTCACTTGGTCCCGGATCCCGCGAGGTAAGCGAGTGAAGAACGGAGAGCGGAGGTCAAGAAGAAGCGTCGAGGTCAAGATCATCTTGATCTTCTATAGGCCTGGGCGTGAGCTTGCAAAGGTAAGATGGCGTTTCACGTTCGTCCATAATGGCAATTGAGAAAGGTCGCTACAGTTTGGAACTCGAGCTTTCATGAGAGCTTGAACTGAGCATCAATGGTCCAGCTCGACAGCAAACGCGACGTGAATGGGAAACGCGCTAGGCATATGCAGGCACCCGCTGTCGAAGGGTAAGCATCAGCGAAGCCATATATTTTCTCAGGAGAGTTAGTGAACTCCTTTCAAAGTCTTCTATCTTGCGTGAGCAGCACTGCAATACTACTTTAGCGAGAAACTCACACGACGGGGCGTACGTACATCTACTGCTCATTTCGTCTCGACAAGCATATTCTCAAACAGCTCGACTTGCTCCGGCACAACACTCATATTCCTTGCTTTCTCCTTTTTTCCTTCTCCAATCCACTCTACAGCACATCTTACATTGCCTATACACCATTCTTCCATCTTGATTTGTGTCTCCTTCGTCGCTGTTCCATGTGCGGCAGGAGAAACGCTCTTTCGTTCTTCAGCAGTCCTTCGTGCACTTTGGGTTCCTCCTCAAACACATCGAGACCGACACTTCCAACCTGTTCACTTTCCAAAGCTTCCACCAAAGCCGCTTCATCGATCACTGCTCCTCTCGCGGTGTTCACAATACACACACCCTTCTTGCACATAGCCAGCTCCTTCTTCCCCAGTAAATGTCGTGTATGCTCATTCAGTGGGACATGCACGCTCAATATATCACTCTGTTTCAACACTTCCTCAAACGAGACATATGTTGCGCCTTCTTCTAGCGCAGGATCTGCTAATCGGCGTCGGTTGTGATAGATGACTTTCATGTCGAATGGTCGGCACTTCCTGACAAAGTTCCTGCCAATTCCTCCCATGCCTAGTATACCAAGAACTTTTCCGCCTTCAGGATCTCGACCGAGTGCTGGAGCTGGCGAAGGTCGGAATGTGTGGGGTGAGTTTGTGAGGGCAAGGAATGAGGGGCGGAAGTTGCGAAGAGCACCGAGCATGAGGAAGAGTCCTGTGTCGGCTGTGGCATCGTCGACGGCGGTTGGGACGTTGGTAGCGAGAATGGAGTGTTTTGAGAAGGATGGGACGTGGAAGTGGTCGTAGCCGGCACCTACAATGCAAATAGATTAGAATTTGCTGATCCTCCAACATGGCGAGACTACATGAATTCGTCCTATCAGGTACGTACCATTGTGAGATATCACCTTCACACTCTTTGGCAATGCTGAGAGGAGCTCGTCGTCGAGCCTGCCAGTGATGGCAATACTCGAGAAAGTGCGGTATATTGCAACGACGCCATCAAAGGCTCCGCCATTGCACTCGGCAATGAAGTCGACACGGTTTGTGCTCTTTGGAGTGATGAGTTCGATAGTGGATGTGAAAGAGGACCAGACTTCATGTGCACTGGAAAAGTTGTGAGTGGTGTGCATGCGCGAGTATCAGATCGGAGCAGAGGACGTACTGGTCGATGGTGCCGAGTAGGAGGACTTTGGACTTGGACATGATGGAGGTGTGATGGTTATCGAAGAAGGATGGTTGGCCGACGTGAAATGATAGGACAATGGTTATCCGGACAGCATTGCCCCGAAGCGACGGGAGAAGTGGAGCCGTGAGTGACGCGCAGATGATGGATCCGGAAGACACGACAGAATGAAGAAAGATATCTAGATTATTGGTCACTTCCATCTGGAGAATAGCACCCACTGACCAGCGTCCTGCGCTTCCTGTCCCAACCAAAGCTACTTTCGCAACACTATGTCCATCCAGTGAACGCCAGTTAGCACCACCAACACCATATTCCATACCAGACGCCAGACGATGAAGTCTCTTCTCGAGCCAGCCGCTTCAATCTATGCACCAGAATATGAAAGGGCCAGAATAGCACTCTTCATTAATTCCTTGATGCGGAGCCGATGGAAACCACCACCTTCCAACCACAATCTCACCTCCTGGCAGCACTACCCCTTCATATGCCCACAATGACGACTCATCCATCAGACCAAGAGCCGTGCTCATATCGAACTTGCCATGACCATCACCATCCTCCTCGGACTCGAACTCTTGATCGACAAAGAACTTCATCATGCTCATGCGTTGCCAGCCAGGTATGCCTTGCTGAGGCGGTAATGGATTGAGCCAGCCACTAGCGTAGAAATCTTCGGCGTCGATACCTTTACCTGTGAAGTTGAATGAGATTGCTCGAGGATCGACTGGCTCCTCGACCTTGCTTATGTCCGTGTTTTCAGGCTCGGCAAGCCGGCGTTGAGCACGAGTGCTTGATCTTCCAGAGGCAAATTTGCGTGCGGCATCCATGTTGACGTTGTCGAGGTAGGTAGCTGATGGATGTCTAAGAGCCGTGAGATGCTTTTCGAAGATGTTGGGCCATTGTGCAGGCTCTTCGGGGAAGTGTAGTTCGAGTGTCTGATTGATATGTTCAGCATAGTTGAAATCAAAACTCCGACGATCCGACTCACCTGTAGCTCACCACCTTGATCCTCTCCATTCAGATTGTCCAAAACTAACCTGTCGCCGGCAGGACTTTGACGTATCGCAGCCAGCTCATCATGATCTAAGTAAGCATACACGCCAGCCCACTTCTTACCAAGGCTCTGTGCACCATTGACCAAGCGCTTCCTCCAAAGATTAACCTTGTTTGCAGCAGAAGCTGTGTAAGTATGATATAATCCTTCCTCAGGATGTGTCATATGGTGTTTGAAGAAGTTGAGCGTGTGAGCTACAAGATGCATGTTGATTTCGGTTTGATTTGGGCCAAGGAACATTGGTTCGTCTTGAACTGAAGAATATACTGCTTTTTGAGACACGGAGAAGTTCAGTGTAGTTGTGAAGATTGCCTGATTGAGCTGGAAGTGGATCATCATGACCTAGTATTCTATCAGACTTGTAACGCATGCCAATAGATATCGAGAAACATACCTGTATGACAAGAAGTAATGGGTTGACCTTGTTGAGGACTCTTGAATCAAGGAAGTGAACCAAGATCTTCGAGTTGTCCACGAAGCGTGACAGCACTTCAAGATTGAGTGAGATCTTGCAATCTTCATCCTCACGCAAACGTACGAAAGATTCGTTGATCAGGCTACGGAGCACACGGAGACATTGTTGTTCGTTACTGCTGCGTCCAGCTCGAAAGAATGTCGAGTCTGTTCCTTTATTGAGCCACTTCCTCCTGACTTGATAGACGTTCTTGAGCTTTTCGTTGCTAATGCAAGGACTAAGGTCGAACGCGCGTAGGAAGAGTTCACGCCATGCAGGAGATGCTTGACAATTGACAGCAGCATGAGTATTACGGCAAACTAGTGTAAAGTTGCACAAATCTGCGTCGTCGAGATAGCCGGCGATGGAGGCATTTACCTGAATATGTCAGCAGGAAGATTGTATGGGACATGGGCAGCGTCGCACCTCAATAGGAAGGCGCTGGAATGCTGCCTCGGACATTGTAATGTTGTGCGAAGAATATCAGCAGGGCAAAGTAGGAAAGGAGGATTGCAATGGAAACTGGGTGAACGAAGAAGTGAGACGTGGTAGGAGCAAAGACGTAAAGGTAGATCAATGAAGATAAGGATGGATGTCAAGTGTGCGGGTAGAGCTTGTCTTTTGATCCAATGTTCAGAGCAGGATCTGAGCGAGGATCGAGACCGAGACAATCTGAAGATGTTGTTGGGAGCTATTCAGCATTTATTTCTGAAGAGCTTCAGTGCAGAATAGAGCGAAACTGATGGAGGATATCACACTTCTTTTCACGACCAGATGCTGAAGATCTGAAGATCGATCAATGACTTCTTCTCAAGATTTGCTCTTGTATTTTGTGTTCCGGCATGGTTAATCAAGCTCGTACGACAATGGTCCTATATGTCCTACACACGCTTTACACACTATAGCAACAGCCACCTCAACTGAGGACAGGAGTCTGGTACAACAATGTTCAGAATTTTGCATCAATAGACCAAATCGTCCTATTGTTCAGGCACATCAATAGGCAGAATGAGATTCAACACATTACTTCCCTCTCACCCTTGTTCTCCATGAGACGGCTTTCGTGTACGAGCTTGAGTGTCTGATTCCACTTGGTATGAGCAGTAATACACAGTGCTGCTCAGGAAGGAAGAACAGCTGGACATACAGCAACACATTTGGTAGTCACTCCTCCACAAATCGCTTGCCAGTATTGAATCTGATTTAGATCAGTCTATAACTATTTCACGAGGTCCGCGACAGAGTAACTCGAAGACGCGTGTTAAGCTACACATTTGTCGCGGTGACGGAGAAGAGGTTGGACGTCTTCATCTTGGTCAAGGCTTCGTACGCCTAACCCTAGTGGCGTCTCCCAATGACACTTCACTCGACCTCCTTCGTCCTCAAGGTCAACAATGAGCTGATACAGTGACGACCTTCCTTACAGCTTGACTGTTGCGGTGTGTGCTGATGCTGGTGAGCGTGAGGGAATGAAATGCTGTTCCGACTCTTTACAGACTGGAGAGCATGGAGTCTGCCAGGAGCCATGCCAGCATGCCTGTAGTAAAATACCAAAACAGCAGGAGCAGACATCGTACTTGCCACTTAGCGTGACTCCCTTTCATGAGACCGTTGAGAGAATCTGTTCTGTGCAATTTGCAATGCGTCTTCAAACTTCATCAAACACGTTTTCTTCACCGTCGTTAAACATCATCGCTTTATCCCACCAGCATTTCATTACGCCTTGACTATTTCTCCTCCATCATCTTAATATGTTTCCCAAAAAGAACAAGATCGTACCGGCCCAACCTCTCTCTCCCCGTACTCTCGTCGACAACTTCAATCCGCGCGGTAGTGACCGCGATCCCCCTTCGACTGAATTCACTGAAATGGCTATGCTCACACCTGGGCCGATCCATCCAGCAATGCTTTCTGAGAATAATGTGCCAACGACGTCTGCCTCGCTAGACGAGCCTCAATCCACTGATGCAGGAGAGGGTCCATCAACGCCATCGGCAGGCATCACAGTCAGTGCTGGTGTGATCATCGACCCACTCCCTTCTATAGCCGAGGATGCTGCGGTACCTACCACGAGTTCTGAAGCTAGCGTACCTGTTAGGACTTTATCTACAGCCGAAACAGTTCGGAGTGAAAGAGGCGAGGCAAGCGTCGCTGCTAATATCGCAAGATACCAGGCAAACAGGGACCTTGCTTTCGCAGAACAAGCCGAACGTGACGCAGCCGCAGCTGCGGCCAGAGCATTGCAGGGCGGAGCAGAAGTTGAGAATGAGAATGCTGAGGATCAGAGTCCTGCTGCAACAATGGGAAGACAAGGTGATGATACCGGTGCGGCAATTTCAACATCAACAACACCACTACCACAATCGACAACAGAGCACACCATGGCAACACTACCACAGTCCAGGGCAGAAAGCACCCCAGTATCATCATCACACTCTGCAACAGAAATCACCACACTAGCGTCAGCCCAGCAAATTGCGGATGACACTACGGCGGCATCCAGTCCAGCTCAAGATGTCTTACAGCAAACTGCAGACAATGTCACGGCAGCCCCCATATCGGGCCTAAACGGTGATTCCACTGTCTCGTCCGGAACTCAAACTTTAGTGCTACATGTTGAGAATGTCGCGGACAATGCATTAAGATCTCCAATGACTGATGGTGCTGCTGATATCGTCTCGCCTACCTCTGCCGTCTCGCCCACCTCTCTCGTCTCACCCACCTCAACAGTTGTGCAGAGTGATGCTTCCAGACAGCCATCGGCTCGCCCCGACATGATGCTAAGCCACGCCCCGACTGTCCATGGGACTGAGGAGGCTCGCAAGTCAGCAAGTCTTCACGAGGAGACATTCTGGGAGCAATTGAGAGCGTGTTTGAACGAGTGGTGCTGTATGAGAAGATCGCGCAGAAGCTCAAGGCCTCCTAGGGATCGGCTAAATGCGGTTGAGATGAACTAGACAGGATGGCATCTTTCAAGGCAGGTGCTTGGGGTGGAAGGTTTGCTTTATATAGTTCAGAGTGAGCAATGGATGGATACTTGAACCTTTCTACACTCTTTGTTGACGATGGTGACGTCTGTCTATGCGAAGATTCCATTAAACAATGCCAAGCACATCAAGCTTCTTGTCATGCATAGACCCCTGACCCCCTTTCCCTTTCGGTAAACAAACAGAGGCTAAAACAACCTAGGCCCTCGTGACTTGGATACTGCCACCGACATTCAATTCTGCTTCATCCACATCTCCTTTACTGCGCATTTGTGTCCATTGTTTGCGGTCGTCATTGTTTGTTGTGATATTTGCTTAGCCAAGTGCATTGCTACAAACTCTTCTTTGCGCCAAAAGAAAGTCGTCTTTCTTCCATCAACTGAAGCCAGGCTCCTCTCCACCACCCCAGTCGCATCAAAGGCTTATTACGCACACCCACACCACCACCTACCTACCCCTCCAACAATGGCAATTCTAGCCTCGCGCAGCCGAAAGCGCTACCTCGTGGTCGGCTTCATCCTCACACTCCTAGTCATAATCTACGTCACCACCGCACCCAGCGCAACGCGCGACTCCGAGTTCTATCGGAAAACTGTCGCCCTTATGAGCCAAAAAGCAAACTCTGCAACAAGCAACACCGATACAAAATTACCATTCCCAAACAACGCCGATGGTAGCGGCAGCACATTATCCGAGGCCGAGCGCAAAGAAAAGGAAGCACTACTCAGTAAAGACGCATTGAAAGATCGATTACAAAATGCGGCGACGGCGGCAAAGAAGAGCGCGGATGATAAATGGCAGGAGATGAAGGATTTGGACGTTGTTAAGAATGCGGTTGCGGAGGCGAAAGCTGTGGAAGCTAAGGCAAAGGCGGCTGCGGCCGAGGTCGAAGCAAAGGCGCAAGCAGCTGCTGCGGAGGTCACAAAAGCAGCCGCCACTGCCAACAAGAAATTCCCGATTGAGGAGGGTGCGAAACAGTCTACAATCGACACGAAAGAGGATGGTGTTGCGCATGTTGGTCCGCACGCCGACGCCACCGCCGACACTGCTGCTTCCACACCCGCGGAGGATCAAGCAGACAAACCAAAGGAAGAACTCAAGCGGCTGTTGCGTCAGGGACCGATCATCATCTTTTCGAAATCATATTGTCCGTACTCGAAGAAGGCAAAGAGCATACTACTGGAGCAAATGTCAATCGTGCCAACTCCAGTGGTGGTTGAGCTAGATCAGCACGAAATGGGACCAGACTTGCAGGATCTATTGGGCAGTATGACGGGGAGGAGGACGGTGCCGAATGTGCTTGTGAATTCGAAGCCGCTCGGAGGAGGCGATGATGTCGAGAGGATGTTGAACGATGGGACGCTTGAGGACAAGATTAAGGAATTGGGGGGCGCGAGGGTGGAGCAGGTCGTTAGGAAGAAGGCGCCGGTTGTGCAGCGGAGTGTTGGGCGGGATGTGAGGATATGATGTATGGAGTGTGGTGGGTTGAGTTAAGCTGCAATTGAACATATTCTTCTTACGCTCTTACGACGCAGGTGTGCCTTGATCTGTTTGGAGTATCGAAATTGCCGGTGTTGTCATTACTGCTCATTCCGGATCTGGACACGAATGACGCGCGCGGGAGGAACTAGAGAAGCAATGCCTATGACACTGCTTCAGACAATCCTAGGACAGCTGACTGGCAGGACTGTCAACAGACTCTTCGTCCTCTTCGACTGGTTCTTTGCTAATTGACATCCGCCTGCTTCTGGACTGCCGTCCAGTAAAGGCTTGACCGTCGCTATCAGACTCAAGCTGGACTGACTTGCCCTTGCTGATTGACTGTAGGCCAGGTCGAGCTTCCTCATCATAATCGGGCTCATCCTTGACTGCCTTACTTTTGTTCTTCAGCTTGTTTCCGTGAACCGAGCTAGACTGTCTGTATATTGTCTCCAAGATTCAGGTCAGATTTAAGGCATCGGCACTCTAGATTGGGTATGTGTGGCGAGTTCCGTGACGCAAGATACATTAATTGGCAATGAGGATAAAGTCATGTCGATGTATTCGGGATCACAACTGCAAAAGACAAAGGGGAGAGGGTTGACGTGCGTCAATTCATGCAGATATTACAGCTAGTGCACATTGCTGTATCCAGGAGGCACGAGGTATCAGGCAGCGTGATGCAGTTCGATTCCGCCAATTTCACAATCTCCCGCGCTTTCATCAACTACCTCGATCATCTCATCTTTGGATAGGCCCCCATCTCAAATCTTCAACACTCACCTAGTCTTCATGGTATCACTCAACCCTAGCCGTGTCTGTCGATTGCCATCAAGTTTCTCTTTCATTCAAAGTCGCTTACTCATAAGTAAGTTGGTCAAGCAAGCAACCAATAAACCGCCTCAGCCCACCTCCATCAACAAAAACCTCAAAAGCTACAAAAGTGAAGCAAAACAACTTCGCTTTCAGTCTGAAGCAGGAATCGATCCCAGGATCTTTGACAGCATCTCCACAGCTAACGCTATCTTCTACCGTAGTTCAGCAACTCGGACTGTCCAAGGTTCAAGTTGTTTGTTGTGGTGATTGAGATCTGAAACACAACGGCGGGGTCAGCTGGGTGGCGGGTCGTTAGCAGAATAACGGAGCTGCGCGCTGCGCCTCGCTCTGCTTGTGCCTTGTTTGCTGCGTCTGAGATGCGAAGGAAGACATGAAGAAAGGGTATTAGTTGATGTTGCGCTGGATGTGCTGGAATGTTTGGATTGAGGTGGTTGCTTTGATATCTGAAAATTCAACTTGTGGACGCTGAGATATTGCCACTTTCTGATTGAGCCAAAGCTGAGTTGAGTTGGACTGCGTAGGGGTGATTGAGCAAAGAGTGCTTTGTGATAATTACACTGCGTCATGATAGAATATGTGAGGTCCTATATCAGATGTGAAAAGTGAAGACAAAGGTGAGTGTAGCAGACCAGAATTGTAACAACACCATGACATCCACATCTAGAGGTTAATCATGAGTACAACTCAAGCGAGGTGGATTGGCAAGCGCCACCAGAAACAACGCGTAACAGCCACCACAGAGAGAGAAAGATAGAGAGAGCGTCCAGAAACAAGGTGAAAGAGCTCACAACAACAAGTGTGAAAGGGCCAGATCCAACAATCCAAGGTATATGTACCAGTTGAACAAATCAATTTCCATCTCATCTTTACGATCTCACAAGTCTAGACACCATGGTGTACTGGTATATGGCCTCGAAAACCATTAACATCTCCCAGAAGAGCGCATTCCGTGCCACGGATAACCGCATACGAACCCTAAGTCCGATCAACGAAGGGAGTGGGACAGGCTTGCTGTGTCGCTGATTCTTGGCCTCCAGGTCATGCTATTGGGGCCTTCAAGACTGGCAGCGTTTGCTCAATCGTGTCCGCGGACGCGGAGCAATAGTGGACAACCTTCAGTGGTAATTGTGATCACTCTAGCTCTAGGGCGAAAGTGTCGACCTGCCGACATGGCACCATGAGGCCTTCGGGCTGAGGTTGGCCGCTGGATCCGATGGGTAAAGACGTAGAAGGGTAGCTGGGCTCATGATCTGTGAGGATTGCCGCACAGTAAACCCCCCGGGGAGGGTTGCTGAAGAGAGTGAGTTTGGTCCTTCGAACTTTTTGCCATTTTCTATTGTTTGTTGTTGCCTCTTTCTTTTGCTTGCCAGGCAGCATGTCATTGTGCTTGTTGATTGTAGTGGGGTAACGCGATTAGATGCGCTGTTACTGTTTTTTTTGTTTCCGCTCTCTCCTTCATGTTGTTCGTCTCTGTGCATGTTGTGTTGCGGGCAAACTGTTTTACAGAATTAGTGCTGAAGTGCCTGACAACGGTCACACCACCACATCTGCCACACACCGATGACGCACGATGACATGTAAACACTACTCACACATCCATTCCGTCTCTTTCTCGACTCCTCATACCCCCACCACTCTCAGCTCTTCTAAATCTCTTTCCCCAAATCATCCTCCACATCTTCCTGCTTATTTCCTGTCTTAGTAGCACTACCACTGTCACAAAAGTAATCGGGGTCGCCAAATACCAGAAGTAAGTATCGCTCGTCTTCAGACTTGGAAACTGCTCAAAGTTCATTCCGAAGTAGCCTGCCAAGAAAGTGAGAGGCAGGAAGAGAACGGTAACAAAGTTGAGCTGTTTCATGGTTTCGTTTTGAGCTACAGACATGGTGTTGAAGATGAGTGAGATCATATTGGAGGCTGAAGTTGACATGGTGGTGAGTGAGGTGGTTAGGAGTATGGCGTGATCGAGGACATCGCCCAGGTAGGTGTGTGTCAGGCGTGAGATGGAGATGTTTGTGGCGTTTTGTGAGTTCGTGGCGGTTGACTTGGAGCCGTGATTCGGGGACATGCTTGTGAATTTGGGAATGGCTGGTACTGAAGATGAAGCTGAAGATGCTTGGGACGATGAGCGCGATGAAGTTGTAGATGCAGTATCTGGGATAAGAGTGCTCATGTGATGGTCTCGAATGGCGCTAATGACTGTCATAATAGGCTGGATTTGTGCTTTTAGGGTTTGCAGCTCTGAGCTGAGGACGTACCTATGGTCGTGGAAATATACGTCAGCTCATACAAACTATTGTGGTGTTGTTCCAAGACCGAACGCTAGTACTTACAGCATCTTGCTAACGGCAACATTCGGCTCCCTCAACACTTCTACTTCCAATTCTACTATTGCCTTTTCGTATGCATTGACAATCGGTATCGCCAGATCAACGACTGTATCAAGGACTCCCTGCAACAGCAAGCCGGCGTCGCTGCTTGCTCGCATAATAGTGCGTGGAGACTGTAGCCGGTCTAGTAATGGCCCAGTGACGGCAGCAGAGGCGGCAGCTGATTCAAAGAAAGTAATTATCGTGTTGTCGGCAAGAAGGAATAGTGCTACCTGCTCAACAGAGACCGTCAATCCTGACCGTTGCAGAGGCGAATGAACCGCAAGAAACTGTTGGCGCGTGCTTGAAAGTGGTGTTCGCAAAGTCTGAAGTGTCTGCATTGGCCGAGGAGAAGTTTTTGGTGCACCAGATGATGCTGAATCGTTATCTGGTGCCCTAAGCCGATGAATCTGCTCTCGCGCAAGCCTATTCTTGGCGCGCACGTCGTCTAGACTGATGAGCCTCTGGAGCGACAAGATGACTGGCACAAATTAGCATCTACCACCACTGACTACGCAAGTCGTACTTGCCAAAAGCAGCATCAGGATACCAATCGACTTTGCTCCTGTTTTTCTTGTTCATCAGATCCTCGATCGCTAATCGATGTAACCCTTTCTCTCTCCCTAGTATTCTGATGATATCCCAGCTTATCCCGTCGACATTGATCCATCGTACCTCTGCCCACCACGGGCGTCGAGGGTTCTTGGTCAAGAAAGACTCCAGGGTGTCGTTGTTGAGGTCATGCGACACAAGACGTGATGGAGAGAAGTCGTGCACGGTGACAGTACATTCTTGGTGCAAAGCATGAGCATCCTCTTTGAAACAGTCTTCTTCATTGTCGTTAGGATCAACACCAGGCTCGGTGCCTGGTTGCCAGTTGTTCGAGGCTCGAGATTGTGTAGAGTGTCCAGTCGTGAAAGGTTGTCGTTGAGCACGGTATAACTTGGTCGAAGAGACCGGTCTTTTCACGCGTTCCTGGTAGGAGTCCCTCGTGAAGGCAACAGTTGGCAAAGGTGTATTGATCGATGGCACAGTGTGTTCATATTGCTTTTGTACAAGTCTTCTGCAGTATATTGGCCTTGCGCGAAAGGCAGGCAAGATAAGAGAAGCTCCACCAACTAATATTGATGAGTTTCTTGACATCCTAGGCATAACACGCCCAAGGTTGAAGAGTGACAACATCATCAGTTAATATTATGATCTCCTCAATAACAGTCACATTGTTCAAATGTATTGCCGTCTAGTACCGGGTGAGGTTGACGTGCTAGTAAATTGCTAGCCGAAAAGCTTCGGGCCGGGGAAGGGCCAAGTTTCACAACCTCATGCCAAGACATTCGTGTTTCACAATGACACAATGAAATCAGGTTGTGTACTGGAGAAGGTAAGCGTGGCATTCTGGAATACAAACTACCTAGCAAACATAGGCCAGAACGAGCGAACAGACATAATCTCGGGTTGATCCGGATACGGTAAGAAGCTTAATGCACCAATTGTTAGGCAGATACATACCTGTTCATGTTGATGAAAGTGGAAAAGATACAGTATTGCATTGTTGTCTAAACCAACATGTAATCTAAGCACACGTAGTGTGCCTGCGTGCAAGTGTGTTGTCGCACTTACGCCTTGACTTCTTTTTTCACCTTGGACATTCACCCTCTTCACCTAAGTCGACCGCCAGCTCTCTTTCTTGGGCGACGAGGGAGTGTTCGAAACTCTAGAAGTATTCCTTGTCCTCGTTGACCTCGGCGAAAGAGACGGTGAGCCTGCGAGCCGCCTTGCGAGCGCCAAAATGCTCTTCTCCTCTTTCAATGGCTTTTGTATCACATAGCAGGCCGTCATTGGCCGGGACCTCCAGCGCATACTCTGGGATCAGATAGTCTCATAAACATCTGATCGTCTCTGGCGCCATCGTTGAAACCCTTTGATGCACCATGTAACCAGTCATAGACGCCGCTAGCGTGCATGTCAGCCTTGTTGTAGCGACGAATACCACAGCCGTCAATGATGCTGGTCCTGGTAATCGATGGCCAGCCTGTGCCATTGCTGCCTCTATCCCTTAATGGAGACATCGGATTAGCGTTCGTTACCAAGATCAGGAAGTAAAAGCTTAGAAAAAGCAAGAGGCAGCGTTGAGTAACACATTGCCAGGACTCTTTCTCATGGACGTCTTGACATGCAGCACCCGCGAATTCCGAGCAGGTGCCACCACCTTTCTCATATAAGGAACGGATCTCGTCGCGCGTTTCGTCAATTTACTTTTTTACCAACATTTCGTTGAAGCTCCTTAAACATGTCTTTCGTGTCGTTGTACCGCATACACTCGGCTAGTGTCATATTGGCAAGGTGAAGAAGGAGGTTCAGCGAGACAGCACGTTCTCGACGTTGGCTGCGAAACTCGCCAATTCGGTTGTCATTGCAAGGAGTGTCGTTGGTCACAATCTGCTTAGTCTGTACTGGTGTAGGAAGGTGACTTCATGTCCGCAGCATGTAATGGTCAACGAAGGGGATGCCCAACTGTACTGACGCAGACCAATGGGTTGTAGTCACGGGCACTATCGTCACGTCACCAGCTAGCATCGATATTTAGGCAGTTCAGCATTGTGTCCTCATTGTGGTCGTAAGTGTCACATTGCTGCAACGTGCCCGGTTCTTTTCAATGGAGCAGACTTCTACGTCTATTTTCGTCTTTATCCCGTCAGCACTCCATTGCCATTTCATAATCTCGTGCATTCATATATACCGTGCGTACCATATATCTCCAGAATCACTCCACGTTCGGGTGGGTTTTCGTTGACGTTCTCATTCCATACATTGTCTACAGCAACCTTCTTACACTTCCCTAACCAACTCACTGCCTCCAGCCACACCCCTCAATCCTTTGCCTCCTGCACCTAGAGGGCCTTTGCCTTGCTCCTCAAACCCATCATAGTGATAACCATGATAGCCATCACCACCAAACGCTCTCTCACCTTCTTGACTCCAATCCTTCTTTTTCTTAAGCCAATCTCCGCCTAGAAACTGCCGTATACAAGTATCCGCAGGCTTCTTCTGCGGCGATTCCAGTGGCACCAGCTTGTAGAAGTTCTCGTCAATATTCGTCGGCTCGCATTCGCAGCGGTCGGATGAGTGTGGTGGGCAGTGTCTGATGGTGTTAGTTCACATGTGTCAGTATCATGAGAAAGTAGGAAGGCTTACCGATTGATATCATGCTGGTATCCGATATCTCTAAAGAACCAGATCTCGCTTTTCGGCACGAACATGGCCACGCTCAAAGTATGAATTGGCGCATCACCGAATCGTTCATAGTAGAACCCGCCTCCACGATCAAGCCACTTGAAGTATTTCTCGTTCGCTTCGCCCCTGAAGAACCTCAAATCACCAACCTCGAAGTTCGAGAAGAATTGGCAATTATTGTAGTCACCCCCGTTGAATGGATCAAGCAACCAGTCCAGATCTGCCTCAGGATGTACCAGCTCCGGATGCGCGTTGATGAAACTCATCGTCCTGCTCCACAAACTCGGGAAACTGCGCGCATCATCCAGAATATTCATCGTGAAACCATATTTGATGTTGTTGTCGCGCACGAAGCGGAAGACATCGTAGTTGATGTCGCAGAAGTAGTGGACGTCTGGCTCGACGCGCCAGTAGAAGTCGAATTCGAGGAGTCGTGGATGGCGATAGAAAAAGCCAGAGTTCCAGCGACACATGTGACGGTAGGATATCATCCAGCCTTTGCCGACACCGATTGCACCAAGGTATTCGAGCGAGTTCATGAATCGACCTTCGTCGATCCATTCGGGTAGAGACCAGTGCTCGATGGGGACGACTTCGTAGTAGCATTTTGCGGAGGTGAGGTTTTGCGTTGCTAGCTAGATTTGTCTTCTATTAGTTGGTTGGTCCACAAGCTTTCCGACCTCTTAACATACCTTGAACTCCTCCGTAAAAGGCTCGTCGTTGAAGAAGATCCATGGATACTGAAACTTGTGATTCCAGTGATATTCCAGCTGCGTCATACTCTGCACAATACCATCCAACTCCTGATTCCTCACCAGACTGATTAACGCCGCCTTAGGTTTATTCGTCCTCGCCAGATATCCTCCCTTTTGCACGGTATGTACATCGCCAGAATACTCCACAAGCCATTGATCAGGATCATGTCCATTGCCACCTCCTAGGTTTGCGCCAGGCAAGCCGCTCAACCCTGTCTGCGACACAAATCCTTGCAAGCGCACCCTAGGACCCCATATGAAAGACGGTCGCCAGACAAAGAGGAGAAGTGTGAATATGAGAGTAGCTCCAAGCAGGATCTGCCGCCGAAAATACCAGGCGCGAGATCTGCTTGATTTTGATGATATTGGGGGCATTGCGAAGCGAGAGGCGGATTTCTCACTGCCATTGGGTGCTGTGTCGGTCGTGAAGTTTTCGTGGGAAGGCGTGCGGGCAAGGGTGCGAGGCGTAAGGGAACCTGATGTAGGCAGGCTGAAGGTAGTCATTGTTGATGGAAGGCGGCGCGTGAGCCAGCACGCAAGAGGATGTGGGGAGGTGGTGAATGCAGGAGAGCACAAGGCTGCTCAAAGGTCACCGGGCTGGCCACTCTAGGACAGACTGTTGTCAATACAATTCGAGTGATGGTTCGATGTGAAGATGCACTTTTCCATCGCAACTTTCATGACGAAGTACTCCTGAAGTACCAGCCGTTTGAAGATCAGCGCCACGATATAGTTTAAATCTACGGATTGTGGGGCGAGGGAAGCGCGAGCTATTACGTGACATCAACTGTATTTTGTCTACAATTACCTGCATTAAGATTCTTGTTGGTAGAGTGTTCTCTCCTTCTAGTTTGTCCCTGCAGGTACCCTGAAAGTCCCGGATGCTCATCGGTCCACCCAACTGAGGATGGTATACCCTGACGCCGGGCAGTGTATCTTCATGACCTGACCTCTTCTAAGCATCCACACCCATATCTGAATCGTACGTCGTTTCGTGAGTAATGCCCAATAACCTAGCATAAGGCACAGTGACCCTTTGTAAATCGCGATATTTTCCTGTTTACCGTCAGTATCAACTCCAGCGGCTCAGGTATCTATCCCGCACTTACCCAATATAAGGACAACCTCTTTCAGAAGAGCCTCCTTCTTCCATCCACATAGCTCGTCTGGAGTCTTGTTACCACCATGCATATCTTCACCATGTACACCCTCCAACAGACTACGCAGCAGTTCCTCAATCTTGAGTTTGCTACCTTCCGCACCTAGGCGCTTAGCATACATGCTCAGATACACCTTGAACTCTTCTTTCGCACCAAGAGTAGTGGCAGCAGCAAGTCTGTTCTCTAGATGCGCCACCGAGACACCAGATTCGAAGCCTTCGTATCCTTCTGCGGACAACAAGGTCTTGACGAGTCGTTGCAAGAAGAATGCACGACCTCGCAGTAGTGTCTGACTAGTAGTGTTGCGCTCAAGCAGAGGAATAATACCCGCTGATATGTTTTCAGCTCGCACGACGTCGTTCTCCTCTGCATCGGCGCCACGAGATGGGGCGGTTTGCGCTGACATGCTCGTGTTCCAGTATTGACTACCCACAGCCCACCAAGCTTCGGAGAGGCGTTGCCATACGAACATCGACGCCGAATAGGCATAAGCATCTCCATTTGACATTGCCACGATGACTCGGCCTTCCGAGTTAAGCCTGGCGAAGATTATTGCAGGTCCATTCGTCAAATGAGGACCTTGAGCCTGTGCTGCCATATCTAGTATAGGGGCTACCGAAATAGGGGGATGAGGTGCAGAGGAGTCTTCAATGTTCCAGACGTGACAGAGACCAACACTTGTGATGCTGAGTAACCAAGGACCTCGACAATCCAATATAGCTGTTTGTGCTTCAAGCGCAAAGGCGTTGAAGATGCGTCTACCTGCGGGCGACCACACATATAGCGAACCATCGTCACAAGCAGCAGCCCAATAGCGTGAGTTGCCGGTCACGAGCACGACAGCTCTTGGTAAAAAGTCTTGCCAAAGCAACTGGTTTTTCCTCGTTACAATGATACGAGCTGGCTCTCGATCTTGCAGTCTTCCAGTTCGTGATGGTCCTGTGTGATTGCGGACCTCCATGACTGGAAACTCGTCTGTTGCCGAGGCCTTGCTGGCTTCTACAGTCTCAATCATCTTTGCAGGACCTCCAAGCGATCGCGTGATTAGCGCTCGAACTGTAGGAACAGCTAGACGAATTTGACTCATTGTAATGCTTGAGTTCATAATCGATGGATCTGCTCCCATTACTGCTTGGTTGGGCAAAGTCAGCCCTTCTGTTGTGTTTGCCAATATTGTGGTGGCGCCGGCACGCTGAGCTTCGCCTACTCTGGTGCTGATAATGTTGTCATCGTCCGCACCGGTTTCTGCCAGCTTACGCTTGTTTCCAAATAACAAAGACGATAAACCACCTTTGGGTAGTCCATCGAATGGTTTCGACAAGTCGAGGATAGTCTGGGGAGCGGATTCGGTGCCCGAGCCCCTGATTATTGATGCTTGCAATTGTGTTTGTGGTAATGTTGATTGACCAGGTGCTACAGCTGACGACATGAGCAGTGGTGCAACTCGCTTCTTACCGTCCTTCGTAATCGTCACTCTTTGCTTGAGCTTTTCTATGCGAGCAGCGTTCGGGTCTTCCGCAGGTGCCGGAGTAGCCGGTGCAACGCCATTACTAGTCGCTTTGCTTGAGGTGTTCGATGCTGTAACCTTATCATTCGTGCCATTCATAACGATGTCCGCTGCAGGTGTCGATCCATTAGTTGCATCTCCCATAAGCCCATCCATCCTGCCTTGCACAGTGCGCAGCTCATCAGATTTGCTTTTTTCCTCGAGTACAAGCCCATCTGGTCCCTCGATGACTCCCACTTTTCGACCTCCACCATATCTTGCCAGAGCATTCATATTGAATTCCATCGGCACTGGATAGCCAAGTTCTGTTTCCGAGAAGTAAGCATAGGTGATCGTGCCATCAAGACTAGTCAAGAACAAGCTTTCACCATCTGGGCACCAAGCAATGTCTGAAATAGCTTTTGT